>Ga0272441_10001126_pt1 | contig 57247 bp, 50 predicted proteins | sample SSMProp6N_FD_193582 | JGI IMG/M metagenome (GOLD analysis project Ga0272441, IMG submission 193582) | Marine sediment archaeal communities from Little Sippewissett salt marsh, Falmouth, MA, United States - SSM-Prop-6N | ecosystem: Environmental > Aquatic > Marine > Wetlands > Sediment ...
CTGATCGAAGGCATCGGCTTAAAAACGTTCCCTCTCGATTCACAACCGGCAGATAATTCAATCAACGGGATTGTCTACAGTTCGACTTTGCTGCAGTACATGGTGATCAGCACCGGACAGGCGGTGTTTCCGACCTTTTTCGGCTATCCCCTCTGGAAAACATCACCATTGGTCAATCCGTTTTCCCGACACACCCCTTTCCTGCAAAGCTGTCTCACCCGGGATATCATTGCAGCAGGCATGAAATCCGTGAGTATAGGAAATCGTAGCATTATGACCCACACGGCATTTCCAGCCTCATTGAGCGTCGAATGTCACTGCGCATCCCTGCACAACTACGGTTCTTTGGAGGTGACTCTATGAAACTTTTGTATCGCATCGGATTTTCAATAGTTTGTTTCATGCTGTTGTATCTGCCTGCCTCACATGCCAGACATATCGTGGACATGATGGGCCGCACCGTAGAGGTGCCGGTAAAAATTGAACGGGTCGCATCGCCCTATCGAATCGCAACCGAGATGATCATTACACTCGGAGCTCAGGATAAACTGGTGGGAGTCTCCACTGTGCCCGGTGATATCATTAAACATTATTTCCCCGATATAACAAATTTATCCTTAGCCGACAGGCATTCCAGTGTTGAAGAATTTCTGCGCATGAAGCCGGACGTGATCTTCACGACCTACTCGCCGGTGGTCGACAAACTGGAACAATCCGGCATCAGTGTATTCTGCATGAAGGTTGAAAATCCCGATTCCATGCTTGAAGGGATGCTCATGATCGGTGATGTCCTTAACAAAACAGAACAGGCCCAAAACTTTGCTCGCTATTTCAAAGCCAAACTCGATCACATCGAAGCCATGACCAAGGCCATTACACCCAAGAAAGCAGTATATGTTGTCGGACCTAAGATACTTATAACCGTGGGAGGTGACTTTTACCAAAATTTTATTGTACAGTATGCTGGCGGAATCAACGTCGCCCGGGATCTCAGGGGAGGGTGGGTACCTGTTTCCCGCGAGCATCTGATCGCCTGGGATCCGGATGTTTTCATCACCATCGGCTATACGGCCATGGACCCCTCGCAGATTAAAAATGATGCCGGGCTGGCTCCGCTGAAGGCCCTTAAAACCAACGCCATCTACATCTTTCCCAGCTATATCGATTCCTGGGATATGCCAACACCGGAATCACTTCTTGCCATCATGTGGCTGGCAAATATTCTGTATCCCCAAAAGGTCAACTTCGATATGCACAAAGAGGCCCGCGAGTTTTACCTAAAATTCTACGGCAGCTATCCCCAAGAGGTCAGACTCAATTGAGAAATCGCAACACACTGGTTATTCTGACAGGACTGAGAGGCTGCGGAAAAACAAGCCTTCTGAAAAATCTGATCGAACGCCATGACCTTAATGTCCAGGGTTTTCTGAGCTGCAAGGAATTCAGCGGCTCTTTGATGACAGGCATCAATCTTGTTGTCCTGCCCGGGAAAACATCCATGCCAATGGCAACCACGACCCCGTTTTCCACCCCGGTTAGCACAGGGCGGTTTTATTTCTTTGCGGAAACATTCGGGCTTATAGAGCGCCATTTCAATACAATCAGACCCAAGATACCGTTTATTTTCGATGAGTTTGGTCAATTGGAGATGAGGCAGGAGGGCCACTATCCCCTGTTTCAAAAACTCATTGAGAAAAACCATCCGTTGCTGCTTGTGGTACGTAAAGAAATGCTTGAAGAATTTCTGGCAACCTTACCACAAGAAACCCTCTTTGTTATCTTCGATATGAATGAAATGATTCATCAAGATATTAACAGCAATATTTTGGAATTTCTGGAAAATTCGGCATCATTATGCGCAACGAACAAGATCTATTGACAAGAAACAGTAATTTATCCAACAATAAGCACACATCTTGCAGAAGGAGAAAAAGAATGGAAGAGAATGTCAGCACTCTTGACCGGGTGGTAAGAGCTGTAGTTGCTACTCTGATCATCGTACTGTATCTCAAAGGCTGGATCAAGGGTCTTGCCGGACTGTTACTAGTTGCCAGCGGTGCCCTACTTTCAAGCGTGCTTTCCGGTTATTGTCCGCTTTACGAACAACTGGGCATCAGCACCAGGGAATAGAACTCAGGCAGTTATTGTCTGCTTGATATAGCTGTACATATAGTCAAAACCTGACCACAATGTGAAGAAAAAGGCGATCCACAAAAAGAATTCGCCTGCAACCTGGAAGCGAACCCCCAGTATGGTGTAATGAAAGAGGAGCGGAATCAGGGCCGCACACTGAAAGGCTGTCTTGTATTTGCCAAGCCAGTTAGCGGCAATGATAATATGCTTTTCAGAGGCAAGACTTCGAAGCCCGGTCACAGCAATTTCCCGGCCTATTATCACCGCAACAATCCAGGCCGGAACCCTGCCCAGCGGGATTAAAAATATCAGAACGGTAGCTATCAGTAATTTGTCCGCCAGAGGATCCAAAAGCTTGCCGAGATCGGATTCAATATTATATTTACGTGCAATATGACCATCCAGAAAATCGGTAATGGTTGCCGCGATAAACAGCAGAGCGGCGATAAACGATGACCAGAAATTTCCTGAAAGAAGCAATAATGCGATTACCGGAACAACCAGAATACGCGACATGGTTAATGCATTCGGAATATTCACAACAAATTATTCTCCGCCTGAATTTAAAATTGCCAGTACATTTTTAACATATTCTCGCGTTTCTTGGTAGGGCGGAATTCCATTATAGATATCAACCATGGTCGGGCCTGCATTGTATGCTGCCAGCGCCTTTACCAGATCCCCATCGTAGCGCTTTAAAAGCCGGGCAATATATCTTGTACCGGCCCTGATATTCTCTACCGGGTCCCACGGATCAGCAACTCCCATTTCAGCCGCCGTGTCCGGAAGCAATTGCATAAGGCCGATTGCACCCTTTGAGGAGAGCGCTGTCGGTATAAAATTTGATTCCACCTCAATAATCCCTCGGATAAGCCTTGGCTCTATTCCATTGGTCTTGGCTGCTTGGCGAATCGTTTTTTCTAGACCCCGATTATCAATTGGCCTCAGGCATGGTTTGGGCTTCTCCTGCATATACAACGTCCAATCATTCCCGCTCGGACAATTGGTGAAAATAAGCCTGCCATCAAAGAGTTGCTTGACAAAAATGTCTGCTCTGCTCTCCGTGTTCATTGCCGGGATAAACACAGCGGCAATCAAAAAAAATAAAAATATCTTATGCGCAAATGTATCAATTTTCAGCATTCTCATGCCTGTTTAAGATTCCTTCACATTTTAACAATCTGTGCAATCATCGTTATAGGATTCTCTCCCGGTCACTTTTCACTATCAGTTTCTTGGGAAGACAAATCCGCATATGGGTTCCCTTGCCCTCTGTGCTGTTTACCGTAATGAAACCATGGTGCTCTTCAATAATCATGTACACTTTTGAGAGTCCCGTGCCGGCACCGTAAACCTTGGAAGTATAAAATGGGTTAAAAATATCATGAATTTCATCAGCAGGGATGCCCCTGCCTGTATCAATTACATTCACGATAATGAATTGTCGATTGATATTAACACTGATCGTCAGCGTGCCATTGTCTTCCATGGCCTCGCAGGCATTGACGAACAGATGCCAGAACGCTTCTATGAGCGAATTGCGATCTGCATTGATTTCTTCAAGCTCAGATGGAATGTCAACCTCATATTGGATTCCTGCAAAATTTTGTTTGGAAAAGGTTTGTATCAATGCATCATCGATTACATCCTCAATACTTACCTTGGAAAATGATAGTTTATGGATTTTAGCATAATTGGCGTATTCTTCGATATCTGCAACCATTTTTTCCAGTCGCTCTACATCGCCAATAATATATTCCAGGTAAATTTTCTGATGGGTACCGGGATCGATCAGACGTTCCAGTCTTCTGGTAAATCCACCCAGCGAAGTCAGAGAATTTCTGATTTCATGTGCAACACCCTCGACGACATTCCCCAAGGAAGCAAGCTTTTCAGCATTAATGATCTGTCTGCGCATCTCTTCCACTTCGGAAAGATCCCTGACAACAATCACTATGCCGCCTTTATACTTACCTTGTTTCAATGGAGAAAGCGTTACCAGACCTGCAAACGTACTGCCGTTAATCCTTTTGAAGAGGTGTTCGCGTTCAAAACGCTCCATTCCTTGAGCAAGCGAAGATTTAATATCACCCAGAATATCGTCTCCGGGATCTTCAAAGAGAACGCCCACAAATTGCCCTTTCAACTCTGTGGCATTTCCCCACAAATCTTTGGCCATGGGATTCATGAATTGGATGCAGCCTTCAGAATCTATCGTGACAACCGCTTCTCCAATGGCTTCGGTAATCGTGACCAGAAAGTCCTTATACGCATCACCCCGGTCTCTCAATCGCAGGGTTTCCATCAGAATTTCATGATCCCGGATCAACTTATTGGCAAGTTGTACCATCTCGGGCATTGAAATCGGCTTGGAAATATAATCATCAGCGCCGGCTTTCATGGCCTGCACAGCCACATCTTCCGATCCTTCCCCTGTGATGAATACTACCGGCGCGTTGGGGTCTTTGGCCTTGATCTCTTTAAGCACATCCATGCCATCCTTGCCGGGCATGCGGTAATCTAGAAAGACCAGATCCGGCATCTCCTCTTCAAAGGCTTTGAGCGCTTCGAGCCCATCGAAGGCCTGGATGACCTGAAACCCGTAATCACCGAGAACTTCCATTATAGAATCGTTCACATACCGATTGTCATCAGCAATTACGATCTTGCGTTTTTTTACAAAGTCCTCTCCCATCCCTGTTTCTTCCATACAAGTACTATCTCGTCATCTCCCAGAGCTTTCTTAACGTCCTGTATATGCCTTCCTGATGGAAGAATCATATCAGACGCTATCTCTGAGAGGGGGTACATCACAAAGGAACGTGACTCCATTCTCGGGTGTGGCACCTGAAGTTCTGCCGTTGTTATTGTAATGCCTTCAAGGGCGAGGATGTCAACATCAATACTGCGTGGTGCATGATAATATGGACGTTTCCTGCCCAAGGCATCTTCAATCTGATGACAGATCTGCAGCAGTTCAAAAGGGTTCAAGATGGTTTCTATTTTTAAAACCATGTTAAAATAGGCACGTTGAGGATGGATTACCTCAAGGGCCTTTGTTTCGTAAACACTTGATTGATCGATTATTCTGACATTGTATGCCGGCAGACTGTCCCGGGCCCGCTGCAGATTGAGCAACCTGTCTCCGAGGTTGGAGCCGAGAGAGAGAAACCCCTTCATTCAGAAAACCTTGTTCTGCAAGACTCCTATACCCTCTATCTCAACCTGAATGGAATCACCCGTTTCCATAGACCCGATGCCGGAAGGGGTACCGGTCGCAATTACATCACCTGTCTCCAGGGTCATGATAGCGGAAATAAAACTGACAAGCTCATATACGTTGAATATCAGATTCGATGTATTCGAAGACTGTTTCACTTCTGAGTTGAGCTTGGCCCTAACTGCTAGGTTATGAGGATCCTCTATGTCTGTGGCGATCCATGGCCCGATGGGCGAAAAGGTATCAAAAGATTTTGCCCGCGTCCACTGACCATCCTTGATCTGGAGGTCACGCGCAGTCACATCGTTGAAACAGGTGTAACCTAAAATGTAGTCCTTGGCATGTTCCTGTTTGATATTCCTGCATCGCCTCGAGATTACCACGGCCAGTTCAGCCTCATAATCCAGACGAGTCGACTGAGAAGGATAACAAATTTCGTCGCCGGGACCGATTACGCTACTCGAGGGCTTCAGAAACAGTATCGGCTCTAAAGGAACCTCCAACCCAAGTTCTCGGGCATGATCCCGGTAATTCAGTCCGACCGCTACGATTTTTGTCGGTTGCACCGGGGCCAGGATCTGCTTGATATCCAGAGGGTTTCCCTTTTTTCTGCTTTCAAAGTCCCATGTATGGAACTGCGATCCATCATCACTCGCAAACCAGACGGCGGTTCCGCCACGCTCGATTCCTCTGCCGATTTTCATCTTACAACCCCAGCACATCGATCATTGAATACAACCCGGGACCTTTACCGTCCAGCCATTTTGCGGCTCTAAGGGCTCCCTTTGCAAAATTCTCCCGTGAATGCGCCCGGTGGGTGATTTCAATCCGTTCGCCCGTCCCTGCAAACAGCACGGTATGCTCCCCAACGATATCTCCGGCCCTTAACGTCTGAATGCCGATTTCGCCTTGAGAGCGCTCCCCGATAATACCGTTGCGCTCATAACGTGCATGATCGCTCAACTCAACACCCCGGGCCCCAGCAACACGCTGCGCCAGACCCTTGGCCGTGCCGGACGGTGCATCCTTCTTGAATCGGTGGTGGGTCTCAACGATTTCGATATCATAGTCTTCACCGAGCATTTCTGTAAGCATCCCGACCGCTTTGAACATCACATTCACCCCGATGCTCATATTCGGCGCCATAACTATTGGTATCTTACCGGCCAGATCCATCAGGGTATTCTTTTGCTCATCACTGAACCCGGTTGTCCCGATCACTATGGCCTTGCCTTGAATCGAGGCATACCAGACATTCTTCATACTGGCCTTGGGTAGCGAAAAATCAATAATTACCGAACACTCGTTAAAGGCCTGATTCAGATCAGAAGTGAGCGTGACCTGCAAAGGCTTAGACCCAATCACAAATCCGACATCGGTGCCTATCAGGGAGTGGCCCTCGATCTCCGTCGCCCCACCCAGGACCATATCATCGCTGTCAAGAACACCCTTTGCAATCATGAGGCCCATTCTACCTCCGACCCCGACAACCCCGACTTTCAGCATAATTCAACCTCCAGAAGCTAAACACATCCGTATGATTTGAGCACTTCGAGTAGTTTCTCCCGATTACCGGCTGCCATGGTACACAGCGGCAATCGGAATTCTTCAGTAATCTTGCCCATCATGGCCAGGGCGGTTTTTACCGGTATGGGATTTGTCTCGAGAAACATGGCGTCATGAATGTCAAGCAGGTCAAAATGAATCTCTCTGGCTTTCTCGACATCATGCTTGAACCAAGCGTCCATCATGGCGGCCATCCTGCCCGGCACAACATTAGCCGTGACCGAGATAGCGCCTTTGCCTCCCACGGAGAGGATGGGCAGATTCAAGGCATCCTCGCCGGAGAGAACACTGAAGTCACTCGGAGAATTTTTTACTATCTGCGCACATTTTACCAGGTCTCCGCTGGCCTCTTTCACTCCCACAATCATATCGAGTTCAGCCAGTGAAATAACCGTCTCGGCAGCCATGTTGCAGCCGGTCCTGGAAGGCACATTATAGAGAACCTGCGGAATGTCGCAGGCCAGGGCTACCGCCTTATAATGTTCATAGAGCCCTTTTTGGGTAGGCTTGTTATAATAGGGGGTTATCAAAAGAGCGCCGTCGGCACCTGCATCACGGGCGTGCTTGGTGAGCCTGATAGCCTCTTCCGTCGAATTTGAACCGGTTCCTGCAATTACAGAAACCCGGCCCTTGACTTCATCTACGGTGATATCGACCACCAGTTGGTGCTCGGCATGGCTCAGGGTGGCTGATTCGCCGGTCGTTCCACAGGGAACGATTCCGGAAATGCCGGATTCAATCTGAAAATTGATAAGCTTTCTCAGAGAATCCTCATCGACCTTGCCATTCTTGAACGGAGTAACAATTGCTGTTATTGCGCCTGAAAACATCTTTTCCCTCCTATTTCTGCAAGATTTCGTCGGGCACGATCTCTGCACTTACCAAATCTTCATAGATCTGTCGTTTTGTGACCACATAATACTGTGACCCATCCACCAGAAGTTCTGCTGTCTTGGGTCGCGAGTTGTAATTGGATGCCATGGTAAATCCGTAGGCTCCGGCACTCATAACAGCAACCAGATCTCCCCGGGACAAGTGGGGAAGATTGCGGTCCTTGGCAAGAAAATCACCGGTTTCACAAATGGGACCCACAACATCCGCCTTTTGTCTGCCGGCATGATTTTCTCTAAGAGGCCATATATCATGATAGGCATTATACAGCGAGGGCCTGATTAGATCATTCATACCGGCATCCACAACCACAAATGTTTTACCGGATCTCTGTTTGCGATACAACACCTTGGTTACCAGAATGCCCGCATTGCCGATAATTACTCTGCCGGGCTCGAATATGAGTTTCAAACCGAGCCCTTCGACTGCTTTCAGGATGGCCTTAACGTATTCATTCGGATGCGGGGGCTCCTCATCGGAGTAGGTGATACCCAATCCTCCGCCGAGATCCAGGTAGCGAAACTCAATACCGTGCTCTTTCAGGCGCGCGATCAGAAACTTCAGCCGCTCAACCGCATCGACAAATGGCCTCAAATCGGTGAGTTGACTGCCGATATGGCAATCTATACCCACGACATCAAGATATTCCATTTCCTTGGCCCTGAGATACTGCGTAATGGAACCTTCGACATCGATACCGAACTTGTTCTCTTTCAGACCGGTCGAAATATAGGGATGGGTCTGGGCATCAACATCAGGATTGACCCGGATCGATATGGCGGCTTTTTTACCGAAAGCTTGGGCTTGCTCGTGGATTACCTCGAGTTCTTCCTCGCTCTCGATGTTAAACATCATGATGCCCGCATTAATCGCCATGCCGATCTCTTCCACGGTCTTGCCCACCCCGGAGTAGACAATTTTTGAACCATCGATTCCGGCTTTCAATGCCCGGTAGAGCTCCCCGCCCGAGACCACATCCACACCAAGACCCTGCCCGGCCATGTATGACAGAATCGCCATACTCGAGTTGGCCTTCATCGAAAAACAGGTTTGATGATCCACCCCTGCAAGAGGTCCTTCGAAGGCCTGTATATGCCGGTGAATGGTTGGCAGGCTGTAGCAGAAAAATGGAGTCCCGACAGCTTTGGCGATCTCTGCCAGGTCAATGTCCCCGCAGTAAAGCTTGCCTTGTTTGTACATAAAGTCATGCATAACCGCTGATCCTTATCATTTTCAGTTACATCTTATCTTTGCATCACTTAACCAGAATGATGTACCCTTCGCAAGCCCTACACGATACACCATGCATCTGGTCTCCGGCGCAGTATCCTTGAGCACATAAATGCCCTTACTATCGACAGGAAGTTCCATCTTTTGCTTGAGATCATCCGTACAAGCCGGACATAATCCTTTGGGTTTTCCCAGAAGAACCAGGTTGTCCCCCAAGGCATTACATCTGACTTTGACCACGAATGTGTCATGCGCAAACTTAATTGATACCACTTCCACCGGGTCGGGCGTTCCCGGCGGCAAAGGCGGCAGTTTGCGGCCGCAGCCCGCACATAGTACAAGAATTAATAATATAACGGTGGCAAGCTTACTTCTCATCTTTCAAGCTGTCCAGGATGCGTGAAGCTTCACGCAGGGATTCTCTGACATTATTCCTGGCAGTCCCGCCATGACTGGTCCTGCGGTCGACCGAGTTTTGGGGCGAGATGTATGTAAAAATGTCTTGTGCAAACATATCAGAAAACTTCTTGAATTCATCAAGGCTTGTTTCGTCCAATTGCTTGCCCTGCTGCTCGAGATGGACGACCAGGTTACCGGTAATTTGATGGGCATCCCGGAAGGGCAACCCCTTTTCAACCAGATAATCGGCTATATCGGTGGCAGTGATAAACCCTGTTTGCAATGATTTCTCAAGCACGTCTGTTTTGATGGTAAGCCCGTCGATGAGGCCTCGCATCACCTCCAGACTGGCCTTTAGAGTATCAATGGTCGCGAAAAGAGGCACCTTGTCCTCCTGCATATCCCGGTTGTATGCCAGAGGAAGCCCTTTCATCATGGTCAGCAGGCTCACCAGGTTTCCATACACGCTTCCCACCTTGCCCCTGACCAGTTCGGCCACATCGGGATTTTTCTTCTGGGGCATAATGGAACTGCCGGTGCAGTAGGCATCCGGGAGTTCGACAAAATCAAATTCCTGGGAATTCCACAGGATAATCTCTTCAGCCAGGCGGCTCAGGTGCATCATGACCAGCGCCGCGGCAAAGACTGCCTCAAGCACAAAATCGCGATCGCTGACCGCATCGAGGGAATTGCGGCTGGGTGCATCAAACCCCAGATCAGAAGCAGTCATAAAACGATCGACTGGGTGGGGCGTACCGGCCAGTGCGGCACTGCCTAGGGGGCTGACATTCACCCGTGCAAAAGTATCTGAAAAACGCTGATAGTCGCGGTAGAACATCTCAAAGTACGCCATCAGATGATGGGCAAAGGAAATCGGCTGGGCATGCTGCAGATGAGTCATACCGGGAACGATTATATCCACATGAGCTTCAGCTTTGTCTGTAATCGTCTGCATAAAGTCCCTGAGCAGGGCTTTGATGATTCGTATTTCATCGCGCACATACAGCCGGAGATCGGTTGCAACCTGATCATTTCGACTCCTGGCCGTATGCAGCTTCTTGCCTGCTTCCCCGATGCGCCTGGTGAGTTCCACCTCGATGTTCATGTGGACGTCTTCCAGGGCCGGATCAAACGCAAAACTGCCGTTATCAATGTCTTCTCTGATCTGTTTTAAGCCGTTGATAATTGCCAAACTCTCCGTTTTGGAAAGCAGGCCTGTCGAAGCAAGCATTCCGGCATGGGCGATACTGCCCTCGATATCCTGGCGATACAGCCGTTTATCAAATGCTACTGATGCGCTGTAGTCTTCCACCAGTTGGTTGATATCCTGTCGAAACCTGCCTGCCCACGGTTTTTCAGCCATCTTTCACCTGTGAGCGCATTCTCAGCCTGAGCGAATTCAGGCGGATAAAGCCTTTCGCATCTTTTTGATTATATACATCATCTTCTTCAAAGGTTGCAACTTGTGGATTGTAAAGAGATTTCGGCGCCCTGCGGCCACTTACGATACAGTTGCCCTTATAGAGCTTCAGCCTGACATCACCGCTGACACCTTTCTGCGACTCATCGATCATGAGCTGCAACGCCTCTCTTTCAGGTGCAAACCAGTAGCCGTTATAGATCAGGGTAGCATAGCGCGGCATGAGTTCGTCACGCAAATGCATGAGTTCCCGATCCATGGTAATCTGCTCAATGGCTCGGTGGGCGACCTTCAAAATTGTGCCGCCCGGGGTTTCATATACCCCTCTGGACTTCATGCCGACATAACGGTTCTCAACGATATCGACCCGGCCGATGCCATTTGCTCCTCCAAGTTCATTAAGCTTTGCAAGCAGCGCCGCCGGTGTCATTGGTGTTGAATCGATAGCTACCGGGTCACCGTCCTTGAATGATATTTCTATTTCCGTGGGTGTATCGGGAGCATTCTCGGGCGAACAGGAAAGGACAAACATATCCTCGTCCGGCGCGTTCCACAGATCCTCCAGAATTCCACCTTCAAAACTGATATGCAGCAAGTTGCGGTCCATGCTGTAAGGCTTTTTCTTGCTCACCGGAATATCGATTCCGTGCAAGGCTGCATAGTCAATCATCTTTTCCCGGGAGCGGAGTGTCCATTCATCCATCTTCCAGGGGGCGATTACTTTGATATCAGGTTCCAGAGCCCAGAAGGTGAGTTCGAAACGTACCTGATCATTGCCTTTGCCGGTGGCCCCATGGGCCACATATGAAGCGCCTTCTTCCCGGGCGATATCGATCATGCGCTTCGCGATCAGCGGTCGAGCCAGGGAGGTTCCCAGCAGGTACCAGCCCTCATAGGCCACATCCGCCCTGAAAGCCGGAAACACATAGTCTCTGACAAACTCTTCAGTGAGATCATCAATGTAGATTTTGGAGGCTCCGGTCTTTTTGGCCTTTTCCTCCAGTCCATCCAGTTCTTCGGCCTGGCCGACATCCGCCGCATAGCAGACTACCTCATAGCCGAATTCGTCCTGCAGCCATTTGAGCATCACCGATGTGTCAAGACCGCCTGAATACGCCAGTACAACCTTGTTCGTGTCCATTATAACTCCTTTTCTTGTAGTAACTCGCTGAGTAGTCCTGTCGCTTGATCGATCTCCTCCCGGGTGATTATGAGCGGAGGAACCAGGCGTATGATATGATCCTTTATGACATTGAGCAGAATGCCCTTTTCAATTCCGGCTCGTGGCAAAAAAGAAACATTCGCTTCACATTCAACTCCCACCATAAGGCCTCGTCCTCGTATCTCCTTGATGCAGGAATGGGTTTGCTTCAGCTCTTTCAGTTTGCTCTGCAGATAAAGCCCCTGCTGATGAGCCTTTTCGCTTATATCTTCCCGGATCATGGTTTCGAGAGTGGCCACGCCGCAGGCCATGGCAAGCGGGTTGCCGCCGAAGGTGGAGGCATGTGATCCGGGGACAAAGGCCTCGGCTACAGCCGGCCTGGCCAGAACCGCTCCGGCCGGAAATCCGTTGGCAAGGGCCTTGGCCAGGGTCATAATATCCGGTACGCACTCTTCATGCATATAACCGAAAAGATTGCCGGTCCTGCCCATACCGGTCTGAACTTCATCAAAGACCAGCAGCAGATCATGCAAGTCACACAGAGCTCTGACCTTCTGCAAATAGCCATCTGGCGGCACACAAATACCGCCTTCTCCCTGGATGGGCTCTATCATCACGGCCCCGACAGTTTCATCGATTGCTTCTGCGAGAGCATCTATGTCGCCATAGGCGACTCTTTTAAACCCGTCCGGAATCGGATCAAAGCCCTTTCTGAACTTATCCTGTCCGGTGGCAGCCACAGTGGCCAGAGTTCTCCCGTGGAAGGAACCATCAAATGTCAGTATCTTGGCCCCGGATTTGTTTTTATTACTGCAGAAGCGTCTCACCAGTTTGATGGCAGCCTCGTTGGCCTCGGCCCCCGAATTACAGAAGAACGCTTTGGCCTCAAACGAATTTTCCGAGAGCATTCTCGCTAAAGTTTCCTGCTGGGGTATATGATAGAGGTTGGAGCAGTGAAATAATTGTGCGGCCTGCTTTTGTAAAGCCGCTGCCACCACAGGATGTGCATGCCCGAGATTACACACTGCAATGCCCGCGACCATGTCTAGATAGGCCTTCCCGCCCTCATCCCAGACATTGCATCCCTTGCCCTTTACAAGATGCAACGGCAAAGGCGAATATGTTTCCATTAGATAATTCATTGTATATTATTCCTTTACGATTTGAGTTCCGATTCCTGAATCCGTCAGCAGTTCCAGCAATATCGAGTAGGGGGTTCTGCCGTCAATGATATGCGCCTTCATTATGCCTTTTCCCAGGCCGGTCTTGCAGCACTCAAGCTTGGGAATCATACCGCCGCTGACTACCTTTTTCTCAATCAATGTTTTTATATCATTATAATTCAGGCTGGATATAAGGCTTCCGTCCTGGTCAAGAACACCCTTTTCGTCGGTGAGAATGATCAGCTTTTCGGCCTTGAGACTGCTTGCGATCTCGGATGCCACCGTATCAGCGTTAATATTATATGTCACCCCGTCATCGCCGACACCCAGGGGAGCAATCACTGCCACAAAACCGGCTTTCTCCAACGTTTCGATGATACTGGTATCAACTGCTGCAACTTCGCCCACCTGCCCCATGTCGATCAAGGCATCTTCGCCATCTTCTATCGATGACTTGGAAAGATAGAACTTTCTGGCCTTGATCAGAGAACCATCCTTGCCGCTAAGCCCGACCGCCTTTCCGCCATCACGATTGATCAGATTGACGATATCTTTGTTGACGCCTCCGGCCAGTACCATCTCAACCACGTCCATGGTCTTGTCATCGGTTATACGTTTGCCTTCATAAAAACTGGATTCTATTCCCATCTGTTTGAGAACCCGTCCGATCTGTGGCCCGCCGCCATGGACGACCACGACCTGAATTCCCACGTACTGCAGCAGGATAATCTGTCTGGCAAATATGCTCTTCAATTCCGGGTCAATCATGGCATGCCCGCCATACTTCACAACAATTCGCCTGCCCCTGAAATCCCTGATATAAGGTAGAGCTTCGACCAGTATTTTTGCCCGTTTAACAGCCTGCTCCATAGTTCGATCCTTTACGTGAAAAAATGAATATTCCTTATTAGCACCCATAATCCATATATTCCAGTACTTTTCCACGATGTACCTGTAGATTGGAGTTAAAAACAAATGGGTTGGAACGTATTTTTCAGGCCTCGCCGCATTATGCCGCCAGCCTGCCAAGCATACTCCTGAACTGAGCATTGCCCTGTTTTTCGGAACGTATCCATCTTGGCCTTAAAATGAATGGTTATTGACATGGCCGCACTTTGCATGCAATAGTTCTACATTCTGGAGAACAAAGTGGATATTAACAGCATACGGGACAATTCAAAAATCATTCTGATCGTTATCCTGATTGTTGTAGCGATTGTTTTTATTCTCCAGAATTTCGAACAGACGTCCTTTCAATTTCTGATCTGGACAATCCTGACGGGGCCGAAATGGATTGTAATCAGCCTGACATTTCTTATCGGGATGGGGTTCGGGTATCTCCTCGCCAAGAAACGCTGAAACTATCCCATTCTTTCAATGATTGCCTGCCCGAACTGCGAGCATCTGAGAAGCGTTGCCCCTTGCATCTGACGTTCGAAATCGTACGTAACCTGCTTGTCAATTATCGCCCTTTCCAGGCCATCTCTCACCAGAGTAGCGGCTTCGATCCACCCCAGATGATCTAGCATCATGGCACCCGAAAGGATCAGCGATCCAGGATTCACTTTGTCCTGGCCGGCATACTTGGGGGCAGTGCCGTGGGTGGCCTCAAAAAGAGCGGTCGGAATACCGATATTTGCGCCGGGTGCAATCCCGAGCCCGCCCACCTGAGCCGCCAGGGCATCGGAGATAAAATCACCGATCAGATTCGGCACGGCCAGGACATCGTATTCGGCAGGGCGCAACAGCACCTGCTGAAACATTGAATCGGCAATGCGGTCATTTATCAGGATCTTGCCCTCGGGCACCTTTCCGTCGAACTTTTTCCAAAGCTCGTCTTCGGTGACGATATGATCGCGGAAATCGTCCCTGGCAAGCTCGTAGCCCCAATCCCGGAAGGAGCCCTCAGTAAACTTCATGATATTACCCTTGTGCACGAGGGTGACCACCTTTTTGTCGTTTTGGAGGGCAAACTCGATCGCCATGCGAACAAGCCTCTTGGTGCCGGTAATCGACATAGGCTTGATGCCGATGCCCGAGTCGGAGCGGATGTTCGTATTCAGCTCGTCATTGAGGTAGTCAATGAGTTTGCCCGCCTCTACAGATCCCTGCCTCCATTCGATCCCGGCATAGACATCTTCGGTGTTTTCACGAAAAACGGTTATATCAACCAGTTCAGGGCGTTTGACCGGGGAGGGTGTTCCCTGGTAATAGCGCACCGGCCTGACGCAGGCGAAGAGATCCAGAATCTGGCGCAGGGAAACATTCAAGCTCCTGATGCCACCACCAACCGGGGTCGTCAGAGGTCCCTTGATGCCGACAATATATTTCCTTAAGGCATCAAGGCTTTCCTGAGGCAGATATTCACCCGAATTCTCATAGGCCTTCTGACCGGCATAGATTTCTTTCCATATAATTGCACGTTTTCCCTGGTAGGCCTTCTCCACCGCTGCAGATAGAACCAACTGTGTGGTTTTCCAGATATCGGGGCCGACACCATCGCCCTCGATAAATGGAATGATCGGAAAATCCGGTACAAGTAGTTTGCCATCGCTATATTCAATCTTTTTGCCGTGTAGTTCTGTCATGATAAAGTCCTCTATTCTGTTATGTCTGGTTCTGGGTTGTATTCCTTCCTAATTGAAAAATCCTCGTTGAAATTTTTCTTCACGGGTCTCTATAGATGCCGGGCTCTATTTTTTTGGCGGAAATACAGCAGAACCCCTTTTCCCTAATTCCCTTCTGCCATACTACTTTTTCCTCTTGGGAATAAACGCATCTTGCGGTAACTTTTCCGGTGCCGGCGCTCCAGCCTCCCGGCGGGCTTCGATTATTTCTTCCATGGTCATATTCCTGGGTATTTTCAGATCCTGTCCCGGATAAATAACCTTGGGATCTTTAATCTGATCCCGATTGGCCTTGTATATTAGCGGCCACATAAATGAATCATTATAGACTTCATGCCTGGCGGCTACACTTGGCAGGGAATCACCCTTATTGACAACATAGATGGTGGGGTATACTTCAAATATCTCGGTCTTGGCCTGTTCCTGGATTTCCTCGCGTTTTACTTCAATATCTTCTCCGAGCTTTTTAAGATGTTTCAGCTTTCCCTCTTCCGTCATCTGCTGTGCATTGGCGGCCTTATGGTAAAAATTTACTTTTAAACCTTTCAATCCGTCATCATCGCCATCAATATAGGCATTCTGGAGTTCGAGATATGCAACCAAAAGCTCGAATGACTCATTCGGTGCATATTCAAACCCTTTCATAGCCAGATTTTTTTTAAGCTCTCTGGTGGCATTCGCCATAAGATTCTTGCCGTTTTCCTCCTGGTTTTCGTTTATCTCTTCTGCGGAAACGGATATGACGATATCTTCTTCTTCACTGTCTTGAGCAACCGTGACGTCCTTGATCTCTGGAGATGGCAGCGGACGCTGCATTTCCTCTGTCTCTGCTTGATTCCGGGCCGGGGCCGCCGTGTCGAGTTCCCCTTCTGCCCCGGTCCACAGCGTGACACAGCCCGCAATGGGCAACACCATGAAAATGCACACTATAATTCTTTTCATGCCTTTACTTTATCACCTTTATACAAAGCTCCGCAAGTTGAGCATTGTCGAGTGCTGAAGGTGCATCGGTCATCGCACACGAGGCTTTCTGGGTTTTCGGAAACGCTATAACATCCCGCAGAGACGATGCCCCGGCAAGCAGCATGACCAATCTGTCAAACCCGAAGGCGATGCCCCCATGAGGGGGGGCTCCATACTGAAGTGCATCCAGGAGGAAACCGAATTTTGTGCGGGCTTCCGTCTCCGATAACCCAATCGTGCTAAAAACCTTGCGCTGAATATCCTGGTTGTGAATACGAATACTTCCCCCACCGACCTCGTGCCCGTTAATCACCATATCATAGGCCTGCGCCCTTACCTTTTGGGGCGCAGATTCCAAAAGAGTGATGTCTTCAGGTTTCGGGGCGGTAAACGGATGGTGAACCGAGACCAGACGCTGCTCTTCCCGGCTCCATTCCAGGAGCGGAAAATCCGTCACCCACAAGGCTCTGTAGATGTTATCCGGGATCATATCGAAACGCAGGGCAAGATGATGCCTCAAGGCTGCCAGACTCGCATTGACCACCTCTGCCTGGTCAGCTATAAAAAGAGCTATATCGCCCACGCTTAATCCCAGCCTGGTATTGACTGCCTGGATCTGTTCTTCGCTCATAAATTTGCTCAGGCTTGAGTTCCAGCCATTTTCAGTCACCCTTGCCCACAAAACCCCTTTGGCTCCATAATCAGTTACAACCGAACCAAGCTCGTCCAGTTCTTTTCTGCTCAGGCTCGCAGGAGCCTTGACCGGTATGGCCTTTACGACACCACCATCAGAGAAAACTGCCGAAAATACCCTGAAATCACTTCCGGTCACGATATCCGATACATCTTTGAGCAACATCTCGTAGCGGGTGTCAGGACTGTCGCTTCCATAGTCAGCCATGGCCTGATTATAGGTCAGGCATTCAAAGGGACGAGCCAACTCAAACCCGATGGTCTCTTTGAAAATTGTTGCAATCAGTCCTTCTGTTATTTCCATAATATCAGATACTTGTACGAATGACATTTCGATGTCAATCTGGGTGAATTCAGGCTGGCGGTCGGCGCGCAAATCTTCATCACGAAAACACTTTACAATCTGGTAATAGCGGTCAAAGCCTGAAATCATGAGTAATTGTTTGAAGAGTTGCGGCGATTGAGGCAGGGCGTAAAACTCACCGGGAAACACCCTGCTGGGTACCAGATAATCTCTGGCCCCTTCCGGGGTGCTCTTGGTCAAAACCGGTGTCTCAACTTCAATAAAGCCGTTGTCATCCATATACCTGTGCGTAGCAGCGGCCGCCCTATGTCTGAGCATAATATTTTTCTGCAGGCCCGGTCGTCTCAAATCAAGGTAGCGATATTTGAGCCTGAGGGCATCGCTCACTTCTGCCCCTTCTTCCACCACAAACGGTGGGGTAATAGACTCATTTAGAATGCTCACGCTATGCGCATTCAGCTCGACATCGCCGGTTGGCATGCTTGGATTTCGCATTTCTTCGGGTCGCATGGCAAGTTCACCCATAACGCCAATACAGTATTCCGGTTTCAATGTATGCGCTATTGCGTGTACCTCAGGAAATGTTTCAGGATTGAATACGATCTGGCAGATACCGCTGCGATCACGCAGGTCTATAAAGATCAACCCCCCCAGGTCTCTTCTTCTTTGCACCCATCCCAGCATCCTGATTTGTAAGCCTGCCGCATGTTTGTCGACTTCACCGCAGTAATGGGTCCTTGCAAAACCTGTTTGGCCAAAATTCACGAATATCCTCCTCATTCTTCGAGTAAGCTGTATACCTTTTTGGCGACTTCACTCCTGGGCACCTGAGTCTGAAAAGATGTTCGTAAATCCTTGAGGGTGACCACCCCCCGGGCGATTTCATCTTCTCCTAGAATGGCACAGACCGGATAATCAGACTTGCCGGCTCTTCTCATCTGAGCCTTGAAGCTCTTCTCCAGGACAGCTTCTGCCTTGAGATCGGCCGAGCGTAAATCTGATAACAGCTTGAGTGCCTCCTGTATGAGGTGCTCATCTCCGTGTATGACCACATAACAACCCTTGACATCTTCAGTTCTGCCCTCAAGCAGCATAATAATGCGTTCGATACCAAAAGCAAACCCGATCCCGGGGACATCAGGACCGCCCAGTGTGCTGATCAGCCCATCGTACCTGCCCCCGCCGGCAATTGCATTTTGTGAGCCCAATCCGGAGGCCGTAAGTTCAAAGGTCGTGCGGGTATAGTAATCCAGTCCCCGTACCAGTCGGGCATTCCTGGTATACGGGACCTGTAGAGATCTAAGTCCTTCCAGCACAGCGTGATAATGACCCCGGCAGTCATCACACAGAAAATCTTCTATCGATGGGGCCTGGGCTACGACTTGTTGGCATGTTTCGGTTTTGCAATCAAGCACCCTAAGCGGGTTAGTATGCATTCTGCGTGAGCAGTCTTCACATAAGGCTGCCTGCTTGTTCTCCAGAAAGATTTGAAGCTGATGCTTGAACGTTTTTCTGCATGAAGCACACCCCAAAGAGTTTACTTCCAGGCTCACATTGTTTAAGTCCAGCGCAGTCGCCAGTTCATAGGCCATGGCCAATGTTTCGGAATCACAGTACGGGCCCTCCTCGCCGAGGCGTTCAACGTTTATCTGGTGAAACTGGCGATACCGGCCCTTCTGCGGCCTTTCATAACGAAACATGGGTCCGAGACTATAGAGTTTCTGAATAGGATCCTTGCCGAGTAAGCCATGCTCAATGACCGCCCTGACGACCGAGGCTGTCGCCTCGGGCCTGAGGGTAATCAAGGCGCCCGACTTGTCGCTGAAAGTATACATCTGTTTTTCGACAACATCGGTATCCTCACCAATACCCCGCAGAAAAAGCTCTGTTTTCTCCAAAATCGGCGAGCGCAACTCGGCAAACCCGTACAGATCGAAAATTCTTCGCGTTGTATCTTCAACGAAGTGCCACTTCCCTATCTCTTCCGGGAGAATATCGTTCATACCTCGGATTGCTTTCATCAAAACATAATACCTCCGAAAACAGGCCCTCTTATACCATGCAACAGGCGTTTGTCAATCATAGACCCCTGGCCCATTCAGGACGTAGTAAGCCTGATTTTTTATCGTCTAAGGCCATGTCGATCAGCTCGAGAATTTTTTGCTTGTCCCGGGGAAAATCTCCATGAATCGGAAGATAATTTGATGCGTGCTCTGTGCCGAAATGGCAGCCATCGAGCTTCAAATCTTCCACAAACCACCTCAATTCCTGAAGGCTCTGGCGTTTGTCGAGCAACTTGAATCCGTCTCCCATTATCTTGGTTTCATACGTCTCTCTTAAAGGGCCCAGCATAAGGGTCAAGCAGGAAAGGAAGTTGGGGTTGATTGCATTGACCACCCTGGCCGAATCTTTGGCATGATCATAACTGCCATTTACGCCTCCCAGCCCGAGCAAAATTATCGTCGACATCCTCAATCCTGCATCAAGTGCCTTGCGGCAGCCCTCGATAATTGTAACGCCGGTTGCACCCTTGCGGATTTTCCTGAGTAAATCTTCGTTCCCGGTTTCAATACCCAAGTAAAGTATATCCAGCTTTCTCTTTTTGAGTTCCCGAAGGTCACTGATGGCCTTATCCTTGAAATTTGTCGGACCGGCATACGAACTGACCCGCTCAAGCAAGGGGAATTTTTCATTGAGCAGATCCAGCACCCTGATCAACAACGGGGTTTCAACCCCAAGGACATCACCATCAGCCAGAAAGATTCTCCTGGTATCCGGTTGCAACCATGCCATTTCCAGCACATCTTTTTCGATCTCATCCCATTGGCGGACCTGGTAGCGCTTGCTTTTATACATACCGCAAAAAAGGCACCTGTTCCATGAACAACCTAGCGTAATCTGAAATATCAGGGAATTTGCTTCGGATGGTGGCCTGTACAAGGGCATATCGTACTGCATACGATCCTCCTACTTGATGCCGGATAATGATTCGGCAATGTTGTATGCGTGGTCGCCGATTTTCTCAAAACTGGTGAGTATGTCTACATAGATCAGGCCTGCATCAGCGCTGCAAACAGAATCTTTGAGCCGATCCATATGGTTGATCCGCATCTCGCGGCGCATCGTATTCAGGCGGTTCTCGTAGCGCCTTACCTGTTCGATCAGATCAGATGGAGTATGTTTTATTGCCTGAATAATAATCTTCAGATACTCAAGCGTATGGTGAAAAATTTCAGTCAGCTCTTTTTTGCCAGCATCAGAAAAAATCAGACTGTACTCATTCCTGCGTTTACACAATTTTGCGAGGCTCTCACAATGATCCCCTATCCTCTCGAGATTGCTCACCATATACAGCATGGAAAAAATCTCTTTTGATTGACTCTCGGTTACCGACTGGCGGGAAAGTTCGGTAAGGTAGGTATTTATCTCTTTCTGGAGATCGTCAACGAGTGACTCCATCTCCTCGACCTGTTTTAACACCCTATCCGTATTGACATTATCGATGATAGGATTCTCAACAACGGCCAGCATATTGAAAACCTCATTGCCCATATAATCAATCTCCTGCTTGGCCTCATCGAGCGCCACGGGAACTGACTCAAATATACTCGCATCCAAAGACTCCAGCCTGAATTTTCGCGGCCGGACCTCCCCGGGTACGAACATTGCAGAAATTCTGGCCAATATTCCCAGCATCGGCAGAAATACCAGACAGTTCGTCAAATTAAAAATTGTATGGAAATTCGCAATATGTCTAGCTATATAGGGCAAATTTCCGTTATGCGCCAAATCAGGTTGCCCAGGGGTTACAAAATCAACAAACTCCACAAACCATGGGAAAATCAATAGAATGATGCAGACCCCGATTACGTTGAACATCAAATGGGAGATGGCAACCCGTTTGGCCGACACATTGGTTCCTATAGCAGCAAGCTGGGCGGTGATAGTAGTGCCTATATTGTCACCCAAAACCAAAGCGGCTGCCCCGTAAAAATCCACAACTCCGCTTGAAGCCAGAGCAATTACCAATCCTATCGTTGCCGAAGAGCTTTGAAAAAGCATAGTTACGACCGTTCCGACAACGACTCCAAGGATTGGGGTCGTGGAAAAATAAATAAATAGATCGCTGATCCAGGGGGCGGAGCGCAGTGGAGTCATGGCATCTTTCATCACAAAGAGTCCAAAAAAGATCAGTCCAAATCCCATTATAAACTCTCCTGAAAACTTTGTTCTTTCCTTTCGTCCCAGGAGTTTCATAAACATTCCAATGCCGATTGTGGGCAAGGCGATATCAGTAAGGTTAAAAGCTATAATCTGAGCTGTGACTGTAGTACCGATATTGGAGCCGATTACAACACCGATTGCCTGCCGTAGCGTCATAAGTCCTGCGTTGACGAGGCCGACTGTCATGACTGTTGTAGCGCTTGAACTTTGGATGACAGAGGTTATAGCTGCACCGGCGAGCACGGCGACCACACGGTTTGTGGTAAGACGCTCCAGAATACGCCGCATTTTGGGTCCGGCAAGTTTCTGCAGGCCATCAGACATAATATGCATGCCAAAAAGAAAAAGACCCAGGCCTCCGAGGGTTGTGAGCAAAATATTAGTTATCAAGAATGCCCCCGTAAATAATAAGTTCAGTGCTGTAAAACCATATTACCAGGAAAATATCAACCTTTATCAAAATGTTTAAGCTCACTCATAAAGGCTTATACGGCTTGATATCCAGAATAGGCGTTTCATCGATCAGATCGACATTATCCACGTAAATTCGCTGATTTTCGACCTTGAGCAACTTGAGTACCGACATACCGATCGGGTTGGGGCGCATGGGAGAACAGAGGCTGAATACCCCTTTCATTTTGCCATAGCCGCTCCTTCGCTGCATCAGAGAATAGCTTTTGGAGAGATGAAAATGAAACAGGACCACGATATGCTCCTGGTCTTCAAGTCCCTGGATTCCCTGGATGTAGGGCTCATAGATCTCGATAGTGCCCTTGACATTGGATATGGAATAAAACCTGGGCGCTGAAGCCGAATCCTTCAGCTCACAGTGCATAATCCCGATCGGCTCGTAGGATATCTTCATTGATCTACCTTCCAGTTCCACCCTGGCTTTCCCGTCGGATCCTGTCCGTCATTTCACTTCTATCACAAATACCGAATAAGGCTGCTGTTCATTGCTCCCATTATCATATCCGTAGCGTTCAACCAAGAAACAAGTTGGCAGCCCCCCGTGCCTGCTGTGGACCGTAACCATGTGGTTATGCTTGACCCAAATCCTCAAAAGACCTATAGGATTTGCATGCATGTTCCCGAACAACTGGTTATCCGGCCACCCAGCGAGGCGGCCAGCCTGCTGATCAGAACGGTGCGCGGCTGCAACTGGAATCGCTGCCTTTTCTGCGGAATTTACGATCTCTACGGTGTCCCGTATTCACAGAGAACGCCGCAGGAAGTGAAAGATGATATTGATGCCTTTGAGGCACACTATGGTGACCGCTTTGAAACCGCTTTCCTGGGGGATGCCAATCCTATGGATCTGCCCACGGATTTTCTGGTCGATATTCTGAGTCATCTGCGGAAAAAATTTCCGTCACTTAAACGGGTCACCGTCTACGGCAGGGCCTCCAGCTTGTGGAAAAAATCCCTCGATGAACTCAGGCAAATCCATGATGCCGGCCTGGACCGGGTGCATACAGGCATGGAAAGCGGTTCAAACCGGGTTTTGGCTTTCCATAAAAAAGGCACCAACCAAAAGCAGTTGATCGAGGCGGGACAGAAGGCGCGGGATGCAGGCCTGGAGTTAAGCTACTACTTCCTGCTCGGTCTGGGCGGAAAAACCATGTGGCGCGAGCATGTAATTGACTCAGCCGGGGTGATAAACCTCGCACGCCCGCATTTCGTCAGGGTAAGACGCTTGTGGATTCATCCGATGTCACGGCTGATGCAAAAGGTAGACACCGGGGAGTTTGTTCCCCAGGAGCCGGAAGGAACCGTGATCGAGTTGAGAGACCTTGTCGAAAGTCTGGATGCCCCGGGAACCACCTTCGCCTGCGATCACGCCAATAATTATATCCAGGTCTTCGGCAAACTTAATGATGACAAAAAACATATGCTCTCAATAATAAATACCTTTCTGGCCTTGCCTCCTGATAAACGCAATGCGCACTATCATTCCATTCCTTCAGTAATCTGAAAAATATTTTATTTTTCGCTTTTTCCGGAGGCCTTTGACCTAGCACTAACGGCGGAATATTTACTAAAAACAAAAGGATTGATAAGTCTTAGGATGGAACTTGGGGTACATACAGGGCATAAAAAAGGCGCATAAATGCCGAATCCGTCAGGCTTGCGATAAAATCCCGTACCATTTCGTACTGAATATGACGCGCTTGGTATTCCGGGTTCATCTGTACCAAGAATTGCGTAAATATTGGAGAATTGTAATCATCTGCCTCAATAGCATCCACCAGGGACGCAAAGATGAGCGCATACATGCCCCTGATCTTGTCTGATTCCTTTTTGACCTTTTCGTTCAGGTAGATATTGTCATAGTTAAAAGCCTTGAGCTCCTTCAGGGCCTGAAATACCCGCAACGAGTACGAGATGGCTTCCTGGCCCGAGTTTTGTATCAGGTCCTCAACCAGGGTGTAGACGATCTTACCGTTGGTATCACCCAGAATGTTTACAATCTCTTGGGGCAGATCACTGCGGGAGATAATACCCAGGGCAATCGCATCCTCGATGTCCCGGCCCACATAACTGATCGTGTCCGCTACTCTGACAAGGCACCCTTCCATGGTGGCCGGTGCCGGACTCTGCCCTTCGCGGCATCGCTGAAGCTTCTTATCAAAATCGTCAAAATCGCGTATCAAGTCAGAGGCAATGGATTGTTCAGTCATCTCTCCATTATGGCACAGAATACCATCAAGCACCTCTAAGGTCAGGTTCAGGCCTTTGCCGTCTTTTTCTACAACTTCCAGGGCCTGAACAGCCTGAACATTATGCCTGAAACGCCCGATGTGTACCTGGCGGCAGATTTCATCCAGGTAGCTTTCTCCATCATGACCAAATGGAGGATGACCGATATCATGCCCTATGGCGATTGCCTCGATCAGATCGTCATTCAATCCGAGCTTGCGCCCGATTGTTCGGGCAATACGTGAAAGCAGCTGCACATGAATTACTCGGTGAGAGATGCCCTGATGTCCGATCAGGTAAAAAACCTGGGTTTTGTCAATATAGGAGGTATATGCCCTGGAGTGCAGGATGCGGTCTACATCGATGGAAAAAGCATCGCGCATATCCCATTTGTTGCGCTCTTCGGATTTTCTCCGTTTAGCGTTAACTGGGTTTGTCCATTGCATGATTATTTTTTAAGTAGACAATGAAGAGAACTTCGCAACCCTTTCAAATAAGGACACCAGTCGTTTCAAAAGAGCGACCCGGTTGTTTCTGGTGTGAATATCATCACTCATCACCAGCACCTTGTCGAAAAAGGTATCGAGCGGCTCTTTTAGCCCGACCAGCAGTTTCAGGGCAGCAATATACTCTCCCTTGCCGGCATACTCAATAAAGGGATCTTCAACTTCTTTTAACTTAAAAAATAAATCCTTCTCGGGTTGCTCAAGGAAAAGCTTTTCAGAAATATTAGAGATTTTATCGGCCTTTTTGAGTATATTTTCAACCCGTTTTGAAGCGGCACAGATTGTGGCCAGCCAAGGTTCTTCTTTCAGCTGAAAAATCGCACGGGCCCGCAAATAGGTGTCGAAGGGATCATCAAAATCTGAAAGGACTGCCTCGATCACATCCCCAGTAATGCCCTCGCTCTGCAGGATTGAAACGAACCGGGAGGAAAAAAAGCTCAGCACATCCGTTTTTATTTCATCCGCGCTGCGATTGATTTTGCTCTTTAGTTGCCCAAGGGCCTGATCTATAAGCCCGCTCAGTGATAGTTTATATTTCTTGCCGACTAAAATTCGTTCGATGGCAATTGCCTGCCTGCGCAGGGCATAGGGATCTGAAGTACCGCTCGGAATCATGCCGACTCCGAAACAGCCGCAGATGGTATCAATTCTGTCGGCAATACCCACCAGGTCGCCGATAATGGCCGCGGGCAGATCATCTTCGGCCCAAGCCGGCAGATAGTGTTCATGAATCGCCAGGGCCACTTCAGGGTCAATGCCCTGACGCAACGCATACTCCCGTCCCATGATACCTTGCAGCTCAGGCAACTCGTACACCATCAGAGAGTTCAAATCCCCCTTGCAGAGCTGGGAAGCGAGCTCGACCTTGTCACTCTTATCCGGCGCGAGCAGATCTGAAAGGTAGAGCGCATTTTGGGTAAAGCGTTCGACCTTCTCATGGGATGTTCCCAGATCCTTATGAAAAATTACATCCTTCAGGCTTAGGGCATACTCTTTAAGGGGCACCTTGAGATCTTCCTGAAAGAAATACGAAGCATCTTCCAGACGTGCCTTAAGCACCCGCTCGTTGCCTATACGTACTACAGCGGTATCCTTGGGTATGATATTGCTTACCGCAATGAAATACGGCTTCAATGTGCCCTTTTCATCTTTGCTGTACAGCGGGAAAAACCGCTGGTGATGTTTCATGACCGTAACCAGAACCTCTGTAGGCAGCTTGAGAAAGTGTTTATCGAAAGACCCTACAATCGGATAGGGATATTCCAGCAGGTTTACAACCTCATCCAGCAGGTCTTTATCAAGAATTCGGGCCTGGAGATCGTCAGCCTTAGGGTTGATATCACTCCATATCATCTCTTTTCTTTTATCAATATCGGGAATCACGTGGTTTGTTTCAAGAAGAGTTTCATACATTGCGGGAGAAGATACTTCGATCGTGCCTGCGGACATAAAGCGGTTGCCACGGGTAGTATTGCCTGAAGTAATATTACCGAATTTGACGGGTAATACCTCATTATCAAAAAGGGCCAGAATCCAATGAATGGGCCTGGCAAACCTCACGCCGGGATTTGACCAGCGCATGGTCTTGGGAAACGGGATATCCCGGATCAACTCTTCTATGATTTCGGGCAAAACATCACTGGCAAGCCTGCCGGGAATATTCACCTCGACACACAGGTATTCGCCTTTGGGGGTTTCCTTGATGCTGATATCATCCATATCGACCCCGGACGACCGGGCAAACCCAAGACCTGCCTTAGTAGGCTTCCCGTCTTCATCAAAAGAAATCTTCCTGGGCGGTCCCATCCGTGTTTCAACTTTATCGGCCAGCTTGTACGGAAGCCCTCTGACAAGCAGGGCCAGTCTACGGGGTGTGCCGTACAATGCTGGAGTATCGGTTTCAAGCCCAATTTGTGAAAAGCGCTCGGTAATTCTTGCGCGAATAAATTCAAGAGCGGGGGTAATGAAGCTTGATGGTATTTCTTCAGTTCCTATCTCAAGGAGTAACGATTTATTCATGGCTGCTCCTCATCCTGCCGAGGTTCGTCTTTGAGATACAGGGTTGCCGCCGCCTTGGCCATTTCCCTGACCCGGCCTACATAGGCTGTTCTCTCGGTTGTACTGATGGCATTTCTCGCATCCAGCAAGTTAAACAGGTGAGAACATTTCAAACACATGTCATATACCGGCAGACACAGGCCTGCATCAGCCAGTCTCCTGGCTTCATCCTCGTAGAGCCTGAAGAGATCAAGCAAGGTCGGGACATCAGCCTGCTCAAAGTTGTACTTCGACCACTGAACCTCGCCGGCATGGTGCACATCGCCGTAGGTGATATCGTCCTTCCAGCGAATATCATATACTGAGTCAACCCCCTGCAGAAACATTACTATACGCTCAAGCCCATAGGTGATCTCGGTACATACCGGGTCCAGATCAAAACCGCCGACCTGCTGGAAATAGGTGAACTGGGTGATTTCCATGCCGTCCAACCATACCTCCCAGCCGAGCCCCCAAGCCCCGACCGTGGGTGATTCCCAGTCATCCTCGACAAATCGGATATCATGTTCGAGAGGATCGATGCCCAGAGTTTTTAGGCTTTCGAGGTACACATCCTGCACATCGATCGGTGACGGCTTGAGAATAACCTGGTACTGGTAGTAGTGCTGAAGCCGGTTAGGGTTCTCGCCATAGCGTCCGTCCGTGGGTCTTCTGGACGGCTCCACATAGGCGACTTTCCAGGGCTTTGGCCCGAGACAGCGCAGGAAAGTGGCCGGATTGAAAGTGCCGGCGCCGACTTCCAAATCGTAGGGCTGGGCGATCAGACACCCATACCTCGACCAAAAGGCCTCTAATATCATGATTACTTCCTGAAAATCCATGTGTGACCCTCTATCATCGGTTCTGATTCACGTCAAGCAGCTTTGCCAGAAACCCGGTACTCTTAAGCGGCTTATCCGCGATATGGTTGCACAGCCATAACAGGTACGCCTCCAATTCCGCGCGCGCCTGGGAACTTATTGAAAGCTTGGCAAGCACCTGATTTTCCAGATCCAGCCCTTTGGCCAGAAACATTAATGCTTCATTTGAGAGACGCTCTCTCTGAGGCCCCTTGTTTGTATGAAAGGGGGCCTTCTTTTGTAAATCCTTCACATCAATCCCATATCCAAGAATCCCCAGAATACGGACCAACGCGATACACCACACCGAAAACCAACGAGAACGTGGATTCATCGTCTCTAAAGCCCAGCTCAGGCATATATACGTCTCGGGGCTCGGATCCAGTGGCCCAAGGTGATTAATTACGTTCTCGACCAGAACGGATGCATGTGCAAACAGATCAATATCCGTCCTGATATCCAGGTTGGCCCTGATAAGATCGGCAGATTCTATGCGCAACAGATCCATTCCCGGGCGGGAAAAGACAAGGAGAGACACCTCGCTGAAGGGTTCCAATGTGCCGGGAAAACGTCTTTTGCTCCGTTTGGCACCCTTTGCTATGGCATTGATCACACCCCTGTCTCTACTCAAAGCGCAAATAATTTTGTCGGACTCCAGATAGTCGATCGTGTTCAGAATAATGGCATCGGTAGAAAATCTGGGCATAGCCTGTTAAAAGAGGAGTGCAACAGCGATGACGAAATAGGCAAAAACCCCGACAAGATCCATCGTGGTAGTTACAAAGGGAGCCGAAGCCACTGCAGGGTCCTTGCCCAGCTTATAAAAAAGTATAGGCAGAGCTGTCCCGACGAAAGAAGCCAATATCATTGAGATAAAGATGGCCAGGCCGACGACAATGCTCATCTTGGGAATATCAGGGTAAATCCCAAAGGCGATAAGGCCTAGCATCAGTCCGTATATGGCGCCCAGCAACGCTCCCACGACGAACTGTTTAGTAATAATTTCAAGAAATTGCGAGGTGGTGGCTCTGCCTGTGGCAATACCTCTGACGATCAATGCCACTGACTGTGCTCCAATGTTCCCTCCCATGCCAAGTATGATCGGCATGAAGGCCGCCAGACCAATAAGCTGATTAAGGGTTGTCTCAAAACCCTTGATCAACAGCGTGGTCAGCACACCTCCTATCCAGCACACAAAGAGCCAGGGAATTCGGGTAGCGGCATTCTTGAGGATTGACGAGCTCAACAGGTCTTCTTCCGCCCCTGCCATCATAAACATATCCTCGGTAGCCTCTTCCTCAATAATATCGACAATATCATCCACTGTGATACGACCCAGCAAAACTCCGTTTTTGTCAACTACCGGCATGACCAATTTGTCATATTTCTTGAAAAGCATTGCAACTTCTTCCTGATCCATCTCGACCGGAACCGTCAGGGGATCGATGTCCATGATCTGCGAGATAGGAGTTTCCGTCTTTGAAAGTATAAGATCAACCAAGGGGACTGTCCCCATTAACTTACCCTGTTGATCCACGACAAAAATATTCTGGATATTATCTATCTCCATGTGGAGTTGTCTAATCTGGGATATTACTTCATCAACAAGCGTGCTCGGAGGGGCTGAGACAAGCTCTCGCTGCATAATACCACCGGCCGAATCCTCAGGATATTCCAGCAGGGCCTTGATTTCAGATGCATCAACCAATCCCATCTCGGCCAGAACCCTCTCGGCCCGATCATCCTTAAGATCTCCCACCAAATCGGCCGCATCATCCGAATCCATATCCTGAACAATTCGTGCTAGTGCCTTATCAGAGATATCGTCAAGAATATCTTCGCGCGATTCTGATGATAGCTCGGCAATGACTTCCGAGGCTGTATCTACATCAAGCAGCAGAAAAAACTTGCCGCGGGATTCTTCATCCAGGGCCTCGATGAGTTCGGCGATTTCGACCGGCTTCAAGTCATGCAGCATCTCAATGATATGAAACTCCCACCCCTTGTCGATATACTCTTTGAGACGCTTCAGTTCGGAAGCCTTGTCCGGCATAGCAAACCCCTTATAATCTGCATGGTTGAAGAGTACCCACAGTACCTTCTTGGGCAAAAACAGCAGATGGTCCCTTCTGTTCTATGGAGTTTGCCAGAGGATGGATATAGGTATCCAGGCCTGACTGGGTTGTATCGTCACACTTTTTTACACAAAATCCAAAGGTCACAATGATTATAAGTACGATCACCACAACAATGATGCGTAAAGCCCTCCGATTTGTACCAGGAGCACGCTTCTTGTCGGTAATGGGTTCCTGGTATCCGGAAGCAGCCAGCGTTTCCTCCATATATTGCAATAGCAGCTCTTCATCCATATCAAACTCTCGAGCAATCACTTGAAGGAAACCTCTTAGAAAGGCCCGTGGAGGCAGCATATCGAGTCTATCCTCTTCCAAGAATCTCAATGTCTGTGCAGAAATTTTGGTTTTTTCTTCGATCTGCTTGAGATCGATTTTCCGCTCTTCACGTTCCTGCTTGAAAAACTCTCCCAGAGTGAGCTTCTCTTCAGACATAACGCCTCCTATCTGCACAAAATAACACGAGAAGCTTTCAGTAGCAAGGATGAAGAACCTCTCAGGAGAAAGCTATTGATTGACTAATCCGGTCCGAACAGGGTAGCCTAAGGTCTATCTTATGAATGGAGGTGGCAGACATGCAACAATTACATGAAGTTGATAAAATTGAAATCCTTACACTTCAGGACAATTACATTGACATTGCTTCCGGCGACAACACGGAGATCATCACACGTGCAATGCCGCTCAAAGGCATGGAGATCAAAAACTCTATCATTGCGGAGCACGGCTTTTCCGCCTTGGTAAAAATCACGCAAGGCCAAAGCACCCGCAGTCTTCTTTTTGATTTCGGATTTTCTCAACATGGCGCTGCATTCAATGCCGAGGCCCTCAGTGTCGATTTGACTGAAGTAGAGGTCATGGCTCTTTCCCATGGACACATGGATCATTTCGGGGGGTTAAAACAGCTCACCGAAAAAATCGGCAAACCCGGTATAAAACTGGTTTTACACCCAGCAGCCTTCAGAAAACCCCGTTATATCAAGATCACCGAAGAATTTAAAATTATTATGCCCTCGCTGACACGTGATGTGATTGAGGACGCCGATATCCAGATCATAGAGAGCATTGAACCATACCCGTTGCTGGACGAATCGATCCTCTTTCTGGGGCAGATACCGCGCAAAACCGATTTTGAAAAAGGCATGCCGAACTTCTACTACGAACAAGACGGCACCGAAATATGGGACAGCCTCGATGATGACACCGCAATTGTAGCCAATATCAAAAACAAAGGCCTGGTAGTGCTTTCAGGCTGCGCTCATTCGGGAATCATCAATACCGTCACCTATGCCAAGGAATTAACCGGAATCAATCAGGTGTATGCCGTAATGGGCGGATTTCATCTGACCGGAGCTGACTTTGAGCCGATTATCCCTCCGACGACACAGGCCTTGAAAGACATTGATCCCACCTATATCATCCCGACCCACTGTACCGGCAGAAAAGCAATCATGACTATTGAAAAAGAGATGCCTGATAAATTTCTTCTAAATATGTCAGGCTCCACCCTGACTTTCTCATAAATGAGTATTGAGAAACAGCTGCATACCATTACCAGGCCGACACGTTATCTCGGCGGTGAAATCAACCAGATTGTAAAACCCGCAGAAGAAGTAAGGGTTCGCATTGCCCTGGCTTTTCCGGATGTCTATGAGATCGGGATGTCGCATGCAGGCATAAAGATCCTCTATCAAATCCTGAATGCCATGCCCGGAGTCTGGGCTCAAAGAGTCTTTGCCCCCTGGCACGACATGGCCGTGGCCCTTAAAGAAACCGACACTCCCCTGTTCAGCCTTGAAGAGCACAGGCCTCTGAGCCAATTTGATATTCTCGGATTCTCCCTGCTCTACGAACTCTCATACAGTACTGTGGTCAGGATGCTCAAGCTGGGGCACATTCCCATCTATGCCGCACAACGAACCAAGGATGGTCCCATTGTCATAGCAGGCGGCACCTGTGCTGCCAATCCCACCCCGTACCAGGATTTCTTCGACCTTGTGGCCATAGGTGACGGGGAACAGATCGTTGAAGAAATTGCCCGCATCTGCCTCGAGACCGGGGACCGTACAGAACGCATCCTTGCCATTGCCGACCTCTCCGGAATATACCGGCCCGGCACCGGAAAAACCCCCAAAAGGCGCATCCTGCCTGACCTGGACTCGTACCCGTTTCCAGAACGGCCGGTACTGCCCAACACATCCATCGTGCACGACCGGCTGGGAGTTGAAGTGGCGCGCGGATGTACCCGGGGTTGCAGATTTTGCCAGGCCGGTATGATTTACCGGCCGTATCGGGAGCGTTCGCTTTCAGCGGTAATGAACACTTTCAAAAACGGGCTCAAGTCAACCGGCTACGATGAAATCTCCATGCTGGCGCTGTCCGTGACCGATTTAAGCTATCTGGATTCACTCATGACCTCGCTTAATTGTCCCTCCAGAGAAATTTCGGTGGGAATTCCCTCCATGCGGGCCGAAGGCCTGCCCAAAAGCGTGGCTGACATGCTTTCGTCCGTCAAAAAACCAGGATTCACCCTGGCACCGGAAGCAGCCACTGAAAAACTCAGAAACATCATCAACAAGGGCAATACCGAAGACGATCTGTTTCGCACCGTGCGGTGCAGCCGTGAGTTCGGGTGGCATTCATTAAAACTCTACTTCATGATTGGTTTACCCGGCGAGACCGAAGCGGACCGCGCAGCCATCTGCGATTTGTCAAAAAGAATCGCCCGGGAATTCAAAGGCAGAATCACGGTGAGCATATCGGCCTTCATTCCAAAACCCGTCACTCCCTTTCAGTGGGAATCCCAGATATCGCCGACACGACACCAGGAGTTTCTGGATTTTTTCCATCAAAACATTCGCGATCGACGCATTTCGCTCAAATGGCAGGACCCACCGTTGACGTTTCTCGAGGGGGTCTTTTCGCGTGGCGATTCCAGGCTTTCAAAGGTAATCGTTCAGGCGGAAAAAAATGGAGCTTATCTGGATGGCTGGGGTGATACATTCAACTTCAAGGCCTGGCAGGATGCATTTAAAAGCAACGGTATCGACCCGAACGACTATCTCGCAGAGCGAGATCCGCAGCAAAGCCTGCCCTGGGATTTTATCGACATGCGCATCGAAAAAACCTTTCTGCTCAAAGAACGTGCCCTAGCCTATGAAATCAGCCCAACTCCCGACTGCAGGGAAGGTTGCTGCAGTGAGTGCGGAACATGCGAGCGTGAAATAAAAAACATTGTCAGAAAAAAGGTCAAACCAATACAACTATTTGACAAGCCCGAGACATCACAGAACATACCCTATGTAATCGGGCTTACAAAATATGAAACCCTAAAATTTATAGCCCCCAGCGACTGGGTGGAGACGATCAAGCGCGCTATCCGTAGAGCACAGCTCCCCGCAATCTATTCCCGGGGCTACAGCCCCGGCATGAAGCTCAGCCTGATTCCGCCCACATCCTTTGGTATCGAGTCATCCAGCGAATATTTCCAGTTTGAACTCTGGCAAGACATCGAACCGGATATCATTATCTCACGTCTTGGGAAGCATTTGCCCAAGGGCACCGAAATCTTCGAGTGCTTCAAAGGGAAGCTGCCAAAGGTTGAAGCGTACATATACAGGCTCAAAAAACCGCTCAATCTCACGCTAAAAGATAATTCCTGTATTGAAAAAGGCTCCTCACTGTTAAAGGTTCATGATTACCTTACACAACCCGACGAAAAAACACTCGAAATTCGGTTTATTGAGGGAAGAACACTCTCCCCGATGATGATAGCCCGATCGTTTGCCAAAGAGCCGTTAATCCCGCAAGATATTACCAAGATCAAGACGATCTTTCGTGAGTGATCCGGAAGTCACCACCATCAATGGTTCTTGCTACGGCTTTTATTCATACCTCTTTTTAACCAAATCACATCTGATACCTGTTCAGTATGACTTTTTGCTCTATCCCTCTGTGACATAAAATTTTGACCACGCTTGCTTGAATATGGGAAATTTTAACCCTATTTTAAACTGACATACCAAGGAAGTATATAATGGAAGCCAAAAAAAAGTGCTGTGAGCACAAACCCAATAACAATCATATCTATAAAGACCCTGTCTGCTCTATGACTACAGATGACAAAACAGCGTATCTGGCTTATGAATACCAGGGCACTACATATTATTTCTGCTGCCAGCACTGTAAGGATAAATTTATAAAAAATCCGGATTTATATCTTACCTCAAAAGAAATCCCATCCCCACACCTCCAGCCTGAACTGCCATCCGGACAGACTGCATTCACCTGCCCGATGTGTCCGGACATCCGGCAGGATACACCGGGGTCGTGTCCCAAGTGCGGCATGGCGCTCGAGCCGCTTATGCCGGCAATGACTGTGTTCCAAACGCAATGGACCTGTCCCATGCATCCGGAAATCGTACAGGATGAACCCGGAACATGCCCAAAATGCGGCATGGCCCTTGAGCCCGTGACCACTGAGGCCCTGAAAGAGGAAAACCCTGAATATGTTTATATGAAAAATCGTCTCCGGATCGCTGCCGTGCTGACGATTCCCCTGATGATTATTGCCATGCGCGATCTCTTCCCCATCCTGACCCTTAACAACCTGGCATCCTCTAAGGTGTTCGGCTACCTAGAGCTGCTGCTCGCAACACCGGTTATACTATGGTGTGGCTGGCCGTTTTTTGTGCGCGCCTGGCGCTCGCTTGTCAACAGGAGTCTGAACATGTTCACCCTGATCGGCCTCGGGGTAAGCGTGGCTTATGGCTACAGTCTGCTGGCAGTAGTAATGCCGGACATATTTCCGGCATCCGTGCGCAAACCAGACGGCACCCTGGGAATCTACTTTGAAGCCTCGGCGGTAATCGTGACCCTGGTTTTGTTAGGGCAGGTGCTTGAATTAAAAGCACGCAGCAAAACCGGAGAGGCAATCAAGGCGCTGTTGAACCTGGCGCCCAAAACCGCCAGGCGGATCAATCCTGACGGCTCGGAAAAGGATACTGCGCTCAATACGGTTCAGCCCGGAGACCGGCTGCGCATCAGACCCGGCGAGAAAATACCCGTGGACGGGATCGTCCTGGAAGGGTCGAGCAGCGTCGACGAATCCATGCTTACCGGTGAGCCCATACCGGTGGAGAAACAGCCGGGAGATGCCATAATCGGTGCCACGATCAACACGAATGGTTCTCTCATCATGGAAGCCCGAAAAGTCGGGGCTCAAACGCTCTTATCCCAGATCATAGCCATGGTCGCCCAGGCACAGCGAAGTCGGGCGCCAATTCAGCGCCTCGCCGACAGGGTCGCGGCCTATTTCGTGCCCGCCGTAATTACAAGTTCCGCACTGGCCTTTATCATCTGGCTTTTGATCGGGCCAACACCCCGTCTGGCCTACGCTTTGATTGCCGCGGTTTCGGTATTAATCATTGCCTGCCCGTGTGCCCTGGGACTCGCCACTCCCATGTCCATCATGGTTGCCGCCGGGAAAGGAGCCTCTCTCGGCGCCCTTTTCAAGGATGCCGAATTTATCGAAACCCTCAGGAAAGTCGACACGTTGGTGGTGGATAAAACCGGCACACTGACCGAAGGCCGTCCAAAGCTTACATCAATAGTGCCTGCACCGGGCTGGGATAAAAACCTCCTGCTGTCTCTGGCAGCCAGCCTGGAAAAAGGCAGCGAGCATCCCCTGGCCGAAGCCATCGTTCAGGGTGCTCTCGATGAAGAGCTGCGACTGTCAGACGCGCTGGATTTTGAATCCATTGCGGGCAAAGGCGTCCTCGGCAGGGTTGATGATCGCCGGGTTGGGCTTGGCAACTACAAATTACTACAGGAATTGGGCCTGAATTCAGAAAATCTGTTAGCGCAAGCCCAGGAGCTGTACTCTCAGGGACAAAGCGTCATGTTCGTTGCGGTTGATGACCAAATTGCAGGATTTCTGGGGGTTTCCGACCCCATCAAGTCTACCTCAGCGCAGGCCATCGATCAACTGCATAGCGAGGGTCTGCGCATCGTTATGCTGACCGGAGACAATCGTACCACGGCCGAGTCGGTTGGTAAAAAGCTGCATGTCGACGAGGTAATTGCCGAGGTAATGCCTCAGGAAAAGCAACAAAAAATCCAGGCACTGCAAAGTACGGGGCACATCGTGGCCATGGCCGGCGACGGCATTAACGATGCCCCCGCCCTGGCGCAGGCCCACGTCGGGATTGCCATGGGTAACGGCACCGATGTTGCCATGGAAAGCGCCGGGCTCACGCTAGTCAAGGGGGACCTTCTGGGCATAGTGCGCGCCAGGCGCCTCAGCCGGGCCACCATGCGCAATATCAAGCAGAATCTCTTCTTTGCCTTTATTTACAATGTCATAGGGGTTCCGATCGCCGCCGGGATACTTTATCCGTCCTTCGGCCTCCTGCTTTCGCCGATGATCGCAGCCGCCGCCATGAGCTTTTCTTCGGTATCGGTAATTATGAATTCACTGCGCTTGAGAAACAAAGATTTAGACTGAGGTCATCCAACTGTTTTGTTTCGATACTTTTTCCCAGGCCGGCTGAAATGGTTTTGCGTCTAGAAAATTTTCTGATCCCGTTTCTGGTCCATGATACCCAGGGCCATAATCAGCATGGTTTTTTTCATGATATCCTTGGATGAAAATTCTTTGAGGGTGTCGGTGCGACCGTACGTACCGGCCTGGTATATCTTGTAGCCCATATAGGCCGCAATTCTGCTGTTGCATTCGACAAACGTGCCTTCATTTATAGCGCCCCGGATCAAACTTTCAAGCAGCCCAACCACAAAGGTTTCGATCTCCATCACATAGCGTTCATGCATATAGGGCGCCAAACCCAGTTCATTGGCACGCAGAATATGCATAAGAAAGTTGTCTTTTTCGTAAAAATCAATGGCATTGGACCAGGCTCGGGCAATCTGTGCCATCGGATTTTCTTCCTCATCCAGACCTTGGCTTAAGGATGCCTTGAGGAATTCGATCTCCATATCGATCACAGCGGTAATAATATCATCCTTGCTGCTGAAATACTGGTAGAGCACCGGTTTGCCCACACCGGCCTTCTGTGCGATGTCACCCATAGTGGCCCGCCGTACGCCGTTAAGAGCAAACAGATCCCTTGCGGTTTCTAAAATCAAATCCCTCCTGATATCACGCCTCTCGGCCATAGATAATATAATATATGAAAAATCGCAGCATGTCAATTAAGGCTGGATCAGCGCATAATGCCATGCTAGAATGTGAACGATGGAAACCCAAAAAGAGCATAAGATCTTGGATCTAAGCGGCCTTCCGGACCAGGCTTCTCCAACTGTAGAAGCGTTTGCACAGGAAATCCTCGCCCGGGACTTTGACAATATCAACTCGATTGTTATTACCGGCAGTGTTGTTAGTCCCGATTATGTGCCCGGCAGATCGGATATCAATTCCGTTGTTGTACTCAAGGAAATGAAGCTTCCTGTTCTCGACAGCCTGGCCTCTCTGGGTAAACGCTATGCAAAAAAGAATGTTCGCTCACCTCTAATCATGACCGGGGACTACATCGAAAGATCGCTGGATGTCTTTCCGATAGAATTTTTCGATATCAAGCTGCTGCACAAAACCATCTATGGCCAGGATCTGTTCGTTGAACTTGCCCCGGATCGGGCCATGCTCAGGATACAGTGTGAACGCGACCTGAAAGCCAAACTCATTCATCTCAGGCAGGGTTATATATCATCTTTCGGCCGTAAAGCCGGCCTTGTCAGCCTGCTACTGCAGGCATTACCCGGGTTTTTCCCCCTCCTGAGGGCCATGCTCTACATAGTGAATGATAAAACGACTCCTCCACTTTCCAGGGCCAAAGTCCTGGTCGAAATCCAGAAAGTGTTTGATATCTCCATGCACGGGCTGCTGGAAATACAGGGATTTCGCTCCCAGAAAAAACCTTCCATCTCCGATGATCTGGCGCACAGGCTCTTTAGTGAAATGTACAGGATAACGGATGAACTTTCTCTCAAGATCGATGAGATCACTATCTAGCCTTTCTCTGGCGTTCCTGATCCTCTGCGTGCCGGGTTTTGTGTCCGCAGCCAGCCTGGGCGCGTCCTATGTGGTTGACCAGGCAAATGTCATTGAGAACAGTGCCCGGCAGATGCTCTCCGGCCAGCTTCAGGAACTCGAGCAGAAAACCGGGGTGCAGATGATCGTCCTGACGATTGATTCCACCGACGGTATTCCCATTGAGCAATATGCACTGGGCAGGGCCGAAAATTGGCAGCTGGGACAAAAGGGCAAGGACAACGGGCTGCTCATGGTTGTAGCAGTTAAAGACAAACGATACCGCATCGAAACCGGCTATGGTTTGGAGTCCATTCTGCCCGACAGCCTGGCCGGCAGTATTGCCCGCGAGCATCTTGTGCCCAGGTTCCGCCAGGGTGATTATACGGGCGGTATCATGGCTGCAGCCGCAGTAATCATGAATGTCATTGCGCAGTCCGAGGGAGTGGAACTCGCCGGCGTGCCCAAACTTAACAGCGCTCAACCCCGATCGCACTCATCGCCTGTTGGTGGCCTGCTGTCATTTCTGATCCTCATATTCATATTCTCCTCATTGTTCCGCCGGGGGGGATCGCGCGGCTTGTTAGGGATGCTGCTCTTGGGCTCGCTTATGGGTGGCAGAAGGTCTTCAGGTTTCGGCAGCTTCGGTGGAGGCGGCTTCGGTTCTTTCGGTGGTGGTGGCGGAGGCGGCTTCGGCGGTGGTGGTGTGAGCGGTGGCTGGTAGGAAACCTATTTGCATGACACATTCTATCAGGGAGGTTGTATGAAAAAAAATCTCTTGATCATTCTGGGAATTATCGTCGTTGTAATTATTCTGTTCGCGTCTAGCTTTGTCTCGCAGTACAACAAGGTCATCCGCATGAATGAAGCAGTCGATGCCCAGTGGGCTCAGGTGGAAAATCAGCTCAAGCGGCGCTTCGACCTGATACCAAACCTGGTGGAGACCGTCAAGGGCTATGCCGCCTATGAAAAAGAGGTCTTTGAATATATCGCCGAGGCCAGAACAGCCTACTTCTCGGCCAAGAGTGTCGGGGACAAGGCACGCACAGCCGGTGAACTTGAAGGCGCGCTTTCGAGGCTGCTGCTGCTGCAGGAACGCTATCCGGATCTGAAGGCCAATGAATCATTCCTGAAACTGCAGGACAGCCTGGAAGGGGCGGAAAACCGCATTGCAGTGGAACGCATGCGCTATAATGAAACGGTGCGGATGCTCAACAGCTATGTCAAATCATTCTGGGGCAGATTCTTTGCCGCCTGGGCCGGAGTGGAAAAAGCCCAGTATTTCGAGATTCCCGAGGTCCAAACAGAAACCCCCAAAGTCAAGTTCTAGGAATCACGATTTCACTTAAAAAACCTGAGGGAACCTGGAATGTCTCGCGCCCGTACAGGGCCCTGACCCTGGACCACGAAAGCATCGCCCTTCTGCGGGCGCGCGTTATGCCTACGTAGAGCAGACGCCGTTCCTCCTCGATATCAACGGCGGAATCCATCGAACGCGAATGCGGCAGCAGGCCCTCTTCAATCCCCATGATAAAGACATGATCGAATTCGAGTCCCTTTGACATATGGAGGGTCATAACGCTGACCCTGTCTTCATCCTGGACTGTATCAATTTCAGAGATCAGGGCCTTTTCTTCCAGGTATGCGGCCAGATCGGACTGGCCCTCGCTGCTGGCAATCAGTTCGCTTATATTGGTCAGTCGGTCGTGTCCATCAATTTCATTCTTGAGTGCCTCCTGGAGCCCGGAATGCTGCATAATAGCCCGGAACAGGTCAGCCACATCCATATAACCTGCCAGAGAGGCAAGCCGTTTCATCATCTCGCTGAAGGCCTGTACGCCGCGGGCGCCGCTGCCCTTGACAATACCTTCTTCAAGGGCTTGGTCCAGCACGGACAGGGTTGGCAGGGACTGCGTTGCGGCATATGCCCGAAGCGCCGCAAGGGTCTTCAGGCCGATACCGCGGGAAGGAGTGTTGATTATTCGCCCCAGGGCTTCTTCGTCTTCCGGGTGGGCGATCAGGCGCAGATAGGCCAGTAAGTCCCTGATTTCCCGGCGCTCGTAAAACCGCATGCCGCCGTAGACCGCATACGGGATCTGCCGTCTGACAAAGGTCTCTTCAATCACCCGGGACAAAGCGTTGATTCGATAAAACACCCCTATATTGCGAGGGTTTACGCCGTCTTCGATCAGCCGCTCGATAGTATAGGCAACCCCCTGGGCTTCATTCTCATCGCTGGAAAACTCTTCGATCCAGACGTCTTCCCCCCCGGAGATGGTAGACCTGATCTTCTTGGGTGCCCGGTAGCGATTATTGGCGATCAGCGAAGATGCGGCTTCGAGGATTCGCTCGGTTGAGCGGTAATTCCTCTCCAGGGTAATCACTTTTGCTTCGGGGAAATCATCCTTGAAACGCAGGATATTACCGACCTCGGCCCCGCGCCAGCCATAGATCGACTGGTCGTCGTCTCCCACTACACAGATGTTGCTTTCCTCGCCGACAAGCTGCATCAGCATGGTATACTGGGCCATGTTGGTATCCTGGTACTCGTCGACCAGGACGTAGCGAATCCTGGCGTTGTAGCGCTCGCGCATGCCCGGGACCTCCGAGAGTATCCGGCTGGGCAGCAGCAGCAGGTCTCCGAAATCAAGCGCCCCGTATTCCTGTTTGCGCTTTTCGTAGAGCTCGGCCACCGGTTCGGGATCAATGAGCAGTTCATGCGGAATATCTCCGATGCTCTGCATGGTATCCTTGCCCAGGCTGATCAGCCAGGCAATACTGCTGTCGGTGCCCCGTTCCTTTTTCAAGTGCAGGTCTTTGATACATCTACCGATCAGCGAGCGTTGATCGGCGGCATCATAAATGATAAACGAGCGCGGATAGCCCGCATGGGAAGCCTCGCGCCGGAGAAACCAGGCCCCGAAAGCATGGAACGTGCCGGCCCACACATTGACTGATTCCACACCCAGCAGATGTTTCAACCGCAGTTTCATCTCAGCCGCGGCCTTGTTGGTAAAGGTAAGGCACAGGATTTCGTCCGGACGGACCCCGCTTTCGATCAGGTTGGCCACCCGGTGCACGATCACCCGGGTCTTGCCGGAACCGGCCCCGGCAAATATCAGCAGCGGGCCTTTGCTGTGGTTTACCGCCCGGATCTGCTCCTGGTTGAGTCCATCGATAATATTCTTTGACATCTAGACCTTCTTCGGGACAACCTTGTCGCCCTGGCTGTAGGGCTTGCGGATAAGTTCGCCGGGGCGCACAACAAAGGGCAGTTTCACGGCAAAGACCTCGTTGGGCCGGATATGCGTTTTGTGAGTTCCGCCTGCATGAGCGCCTTTCAGCTCGAAGATCCGGTTTTCGCCCGCAGCTGCCAGCCATTCGAGCTGCATGCCTTCGATCAGGGGATTGCGGGCCTCCAGCATGGTTGCCTCTCCATTTGTTTCCAGCACCCTGGCCGCCAGGTGGTGGGTCTGGGTATAACCCTTGAAATCGTAACTTACGCCTCTTTCATCGGGCGCCGAAGAGAAGAAACCGGTAAAATATCCGCGGTGGCTGACCTTCATGAGTTCATCCATCCATTCTTTGCGCACCTGGAATCCGCCCGGATTCTTCATCCAGGCATCGCGTGCCCGGCAATAGGCGCTGACGGTTACAGCCACGTACAGGGCGGTCTTGTTCCGTCCTTCGATTTTCAAGCCATCGACCCCCAGGGCCATTACCTGGTCGAATACCGGCATCAGGCACAAATCTTTTGAATTATAGAGGTACGTAAACCCGTCATCTTCGACCACCGGCAGGTATTCGCCGGGCCGGGTGCGCTCCATGAGCGCATATTCCCAGCGGCAGGGCTGGGTGCACCCGCCCTGGTTGGCATCCCGCGCATTGAGGTAGTTGCTGATCAGACACCTGCCCGAGATCGAGATACACATACTGCCGTGCACGAATATTTCCAGTTCGATCTTTGTGTTTCCCCTTATGCTGGCAATCTCACCTCGCGAAAGCTCGCGCCCCAGGATGACCCGGGATATGCCCAGATCGGCCCAGGCATTGACTGCGGCGGAACTGACCGCGTTGGCCTGCGTGCTCAAATGCAGCGGCATCCCCGGCGCAATGCTGCGCACCAGGCTCAACACCCCCAGGTCCGAGACAATTATCGCATCAACATGATTTTCTGCCGCCAGGCGGATAATGTCCGGCATCTGCCGCAGCTGCTCATCGTGGGGATAGGTATTGAGTGTCAGGTAGACCTTGACCCCGCTTTTACGGGCCAGACAGAGCGCAGCCGGAAATTCATCGACGCTGAAATTGCGGGCGCCCGCGCGCAGGTTGGTCTCTCCCCGGACCCCCAGGTAAACGGCATCCGCCCCATACAGACAGGCGGTCTCCAGGGCTTCCATGCTGCCGGCCGGGGCCAGAATTTCGGGCTTTTTCATAGCATGCTGCATATACCCCAAGAGCGTTCCGGGATACAAGGCGAATTTCAGCCAAAAGGAGAAAGCACAACATTTCTGATCCGGGGTTTGCCAACAGAAATGTTTTTTTGCTCAATTAGAAAAATCCGGCGCCCATGAAACCATTGAAAGCACCTTGGAGGGGTTATCTCTCTATGGCTGTATTGATAAAACAGCCTCCGCCCCCGCCGCCTCCGCCACCGGAAGACTCGGATGGAGGATCATCGATGGGCTCTTCACCGCCCTGAGATGCGTCTGAAAGCAGCATCCCGGCATTCAAGATATACGTGTCGCTGGCGGTCCTCCCGGTCGGAGCTGCCAGACCGGCGACAAATGCAAGTGAATAGCTGGATGATGTCATCTCCCCGCTTGCACTGGAGAATTCATCCTGTTGAAGGTTGTAGTTCGTGCTGCCGGACCCGGCGGCAATGCCGGCTGATACCAGTAGAATCAACACCAGCCAGGTGACTGTAAAAACGCTTGCTTTGCTGATTGTATTTTTCATGATCGTCTTCCCATCGGCTTGTTCATATCCTCAAAAGCATTGATGCTGCCGAGACTGTCCGAAGAGACCAGGCCGCTGTTGCGCCCGGCCTCTTTTCTTTTTCGCATAACAAACAATTGTAACCCTCGGACCGCCGCCCTACGTCACTGCCCGGCGCCCGCCAGCAGCGCCTCCAGACGGGCCATGCGGTCTGTGAGATTATCGATGAGTTCTTTCTGCTCCTGCAGCTGATCATAGAGCCCCTGGATGCAGGCCAGGGCCACGCCGTCGGCGTCCAGGGTGTTGATAAAGGTCTCGCCCTCTGCGCCCAGGCCGTCGATCAGCAGGTTGAAATCCTGCGCCATGGGGCCCACGTGGATGATGGACGGGTCCTGGGCCTTGTAGTTCCAGGTCGTGATGGGATTTGCAGCCAGCCTTTCGAGCAGATCAGCGGTATCGACCGACACGAAATTCTCCTTGCGGTTCACGTCGCTGACCGCGTTCCAGGCACTGCCTGCCGCGGCCAGGTACATACCACTGGATAAAGCGGAGTTGGTATAGAGGTAGACCCCGCCTGAGGCGCGCACGCCAAAGCTGTCAGCCGCGCCGTTTGAAAAATCCGCGTCGGTCGAATCGGCCCAGGTAAAAGCTCCATCTGCGACTGAATCGGCTCGCCTTCCGGCGGCGAAACTCCAGTCACCGCTGGCCAAGTTATGATCTCCTCCCGGAACAGTCGCATACTCTCCGGAAGCAGTATTGTAATATCCACCGCTAATTGTGGAAAAAAAGTCGCTGGCCGTATTGTAACCACCCCCGGCGATGGCGGCACTAGTACCGCTGGCCGTATTGTTGCTACCCCCGGCGATGGAGGAAAACCCCCCGTTGGCCAAGTTCAAGTAACCCCCGCCGATAGCGGAAAAATTACCGCTGGCCTCGTTACCGCCACCACCCGCAATGGCGGCTCTTCCGCCACTGGCCGTGTTAGCCTCTCCTCCGCTGATGACAGCATAATGTCCACTGGCCGTGTTAGAGTCTCCTCCGGCGATGACGGCGTAGTTTGAATTACTTTCAATTGTATTTTCATACCCTGATTGGCCGCCGCCGATGATCGTAGCACCACTTGAACCGGAAGCAATGCTGTTGCCGGAGTAGCCCCCGATGATATTCGGGCTGGTTGTATCCGGTTCGATTTTCAGCGCCTGCACAGAATAGACCTTGAACACCAGGGCCTGGTTGTCGATGGTGCCGATGAAATCCGTGCCCGGGGTCGTGCCGGCATTACCGTCCAATTGCCAGCAACCGGAAACATCACCCGGAAGACCCTGTTCACCCTGTGGCCCTTGTTCACCCTGTGGGCCTTGTGGTCCAACGGCTCCGGCTGCTCCGGTTTCACCCTGCGGGCCTTGTGGTCCAACGGCTCCGGTTGCCCCGGTTGCTCCCTGCGGTCCGGTTGCTCCCGGCTCACCTTGCGCGCCGGTTGCTCCCTGTACACCCTGTGGTCCGGCGTCTCCGGTGTCACCCTTGGTTCCCTGTGCTCCGGTCGCTCCGGTTGCCCCCTGCTCGCCCTGCGGCCCGGCTGGACCGACTGCTCCGGTTGCTCCGGTTGCGCCCTGCGGGCCTGCCGGTCCGGTGTCACCAGTATCCCCTTTGGGTCCCTGCGGCCCTTCAGGACCTTCACTGCTGTTGCTTGCCACTGCATAGGGCACACTGTTGAAGGCATGCCGCGGAATCATCTCTTCGTCGTCTCCAATTGTAATCCCCAGGTAATACTGGGCATCAAAGAGCAGATCTATCGGTTCACTTGTCCCTAAAACGACACTGAAATATCCATCGCTCACATCTACCGCCAGGGTCTCTTCCCATAACGCCTCTCCCCCTGCGGCCGCAGCGTATATGCAGGCAGTCAGATCAACCGCTTCATCGAGCGGATTACCTTCACTGTCCGTAAGGTAGCCCTGATAATTGATCGTCTGTGGCACGGCTGCCGTGCCGATTGACGGAATCAGCAACAATCCGAAAATAAACAATACTGCTATAAATCGATTGATGTACATCTTCCCGTTCATACCAGTGGACATTAAAAATCCCTCCTTTCAGTAAACATTACAGAAAAAAATCGGCCACTACGTCTAAGAACTTTAAAATATTATTATTTTATTGGAATGCTGTAATTTTTTTACGAGCCTTGCTATCGAGGTACTCTTCCCCGATGCTGGCCCTTTTACCCTCTGACTGAAAGGGCTTACCTCAAAGAAAACGGCATCCTTAACGAGGAAAATATTATCTTCCACCAGATGATATCCGGATCTCAGGGAGCTAAAATCAATCTGTTGCGGCTGTGTTCCTCGATCGCCTGGTCGCTGAACCACCAGTAGCGCTTTTCGCCTGACATGAAGGGACCCACCTGGTCGTCGCGGTGCGGGTCGAATACACGCCCCGAAACCCCTCCCGGCAGAACAGCCAGCACCTTGTCTTCATCAGCCAGGTCCGCCACCATGCGCAACGAGGCACAGGTTGTTACGTCGAAGGGCCTGTCATAGGTATAGATGGCGCGGTACAGCGTCTGGCCGGAGCCGCCCATGGGATGCGAGCCTGCGCCCATAAGCCCGGACCCGAAGCCGCTGCGCCTGATGGGGCTGACAAATGACAGCGTATGGATTTTACCCCAACTCCATTTTTCGGGATTCCTGCCGCAAGACTCCTCCAATTCGGCCCTGGCCTCTATGGCGGCCCGGTAGATCAGATCGTCCCTGGTTTCGGTGACATCCGGGGTTAGCACATTATCAAACCAGGCAGACGAGCCCTTGTGAACCATTTCCAGCAGGCGCTCTTCCCAGAAATACCAGTCCTTCAGCATGGTTGTGGTCAGATCCTCGCCCAGTTCGTCAACAAATACCAGCCGAGCGAAGTTGCGATAGAGGGCTTGAAATACGGCCGGGGCCGCCAGCTCCGGGTTGTCGAAATAGTCCCACTGCGCAAGAATGAGTGCCATGTCCTTTGTGTCGGCGTGCGCAGTCAGGGCGTCCGCCATGAGCGGGGCGATCTGTTGGGCCAGAAGGTTTTTGGTGTCTCGCTGGATACTCCAGTGATCGTCCGGTGAGATTACATCTTGGGTTTCGATCAGCTCTTTGAGCCTGCGGTAGCGGAACGAGGGCGACATGTGGGATGAGTAGTAGTAGGGATAATCCGAAGGCACGGTCATATGGTTGCAGGTGCCGACCCAGCCCCTGGTCGGATTGTAGGCCTGGGGCATATCGTCAAAGGGAATCCAGCCGTTCCAGTTGTCTTGCGTGTTTTTGACCACATACGGGATCGTGCCGTTCCCCCGGGACCGGACCGGCAGTTTCCCCGAGGCCTGCCAGCCGATGTTGCCGAAAACGTCGGCAAACACGAAATTGAGCATAATGACATTGAGGTCTCTGAGCGCTTCGCGCACTTGGTACACTGTCCTGGCACGCAGGATCCTGTCAAGACCGATTGCAGGCTCCATGGTCTCGAACGGCGCCCAGCGCATGCTGACGACCTTGTCGGTTTTCAGGCCCGGCAGCACTCCGGAAATCACCGGCCCGCGCCTGGTGAGGTTGATGCTGATGTTCTGAGAGCGAAAACCTGCCTCGGCTTTTTTATCTTTTATTGTGATGGTCTCTTCAATAACCTCAAAGGGCCGTGACACATCTCCTTCGAGGTAACGGCCCGGATCTTGCGGGTCGAGCGTCTCGACATAGAGGTCCTGCGCATCGCCGTAGGCATTGGTCACGCCGAGGGCGATATGCGCTGTACGGCCGATAACAATGCCGGGAACCCCGGGAACACCCACCCCGACTATTCTCGAATCCGGCGTTATGATCCCCACCGGGTACCAGGGACCGGGCAGCATGCTGACATTGAGATGCGGATCATTGGCGACAACCGGTTTGCCGCCGGGAGACGAGAGCGCGCCCACCGTCCAGTTATTACTGCCCAATTGAAGGAGCCCGCTTGTCAGATACGCCGCGAGTTTTTTATCATGAGAAACGCCACAATTTTCTTTATCCAGGGGCACGGCCCATTTCTGTTCATATCCCGGGTCATCCGGGTTGATGTTCAATGGGAAGATCTCGCGGGCCTTGTCAATGCCGAGCTTTTCAATGAGCATGCTCTCTATGATCTCGGTCGTGAGATTGGCGGCCGAATCCCAGCTCATGAGATACATGACGGCCAGAGATTCCTCGATGCTCCAGGGGGCCGGCCGGATGCCGGCCAGCTTGAACTCCAGGGGATAATTTTTTTCACGCGTGGTTATGTATGCATTGAGGCCATCCACATATTTCTGAAAAAAACGCCGGGTCGGCTCATCCAGGATTTGGGCGTGCTTAACGGCATTGCGGTAAAACCCGAGGGTGCGCATCCTAATATCGGTCGGTATGCCCTTTTCTCCGGCCAGTTCGGATATTCTGCCGGTGGCAAACAGCCGGGTCAGCTCCATCGGGAACAGCCGGTCCTGGGCACTCACAAAGCCCTGGGCCATAATGGCATCGTCGATAGTATCTGCGTAAATATAGGCCATGCCCTTTTCATCGCGCATCACCTCTACCTTGCCGGAAAGACCGCTTACGCTGATTTCGCCTGTTTTCTGATAATTATTGAGATGAGAACAGCCGCAAAGTACCAGCGCTGTGATAAGCAGCAGCCCCATAAGCATATCTTTTATTTGTTTCATGATCCCCTCCATATTTCACTGGATATTCACACAAGCACTCTCTTAAAAATGTAATCAGAAACCCATAAAATGTAAAGGCCGGCCTTGTATTTTTCTAAAGGGTGCAAAGACTTTGGCGAACAGAGGCATGGTTCGCTCCCGATCATAGCTGAAAATACACCGATTTTCCCCTTGACTCTGCCTATGGCACAGATTAATTACACTCGCATACGCCCCCGTAGCTCAGGGGATAGAGCACGGGATTCCTAATCCCGGTGTCGCAGGTTCGAATCCTGCCGGGGGCATTCATTCTGTTAGGCTTTTCAAATACCTCCTGAGATAAAATGTTGCGGGCTAACGCCGGGCTACCCAAAAAAAGAATAGTTCGCCTTAAAAGCCTATCCCTGCCTTAATTGTTAAATAATAACGCCTACGAAGTTGAGATAGCGGATTATCATTGAAAGGAGCGAGCGCTATGAGTGCCAGGAAAATGAAACCAATACATCCGGGAGAAATTCTCCTGGAAGATTTTTTAAAGCCGATGGGTATAAGCCAGTATCGGTTAGCGAAAGACATCAGCGTGCCTGCCCGTAGAATCAACGAAATAGTGCAGGGGAAAAGATCCATCACTGCAGATACGGCCTTGAGGCTCGCCCGATTTTTCAACACCACGCCGGAGCTGTGGGTTAACCTGCAGTCTCATTATGATCTGGAGATGACCAAGGACAAATTGAATGAACGGCTGAAACAGGAAGTAAAGCCGCATGTCGTAAATGCATGAAATTTTAAAACTATCTCTCAAAAAACATACCGCAGCTTTCCTTCGGCCATATAAAGTGCAAATAACTGCCCTAAGAGCAAAACCAACCATATAAAACTATGCAGTCAGGTATTCTAATCCCTGAAAGATATCTGTAACAGCTACAAACTGACCGGTGATGTTTCTTCCCAGACACCGGGAATCACGGCCTGGCAGAATTGACATCGATTCCCGCTCAAGTTGTAGCTGGGCATAAAATAGCCCTTGCGCTCGATGATAAGCTTGCCGCAGTTATGGCAGTATGTGTTGTTGCCCTCATGTCCGGGGACATTACCCAGATACACATAGCGAATCCCTTCCTTGATCGCAATCTTGCGAAAACGCTCCAGTACGGAAACCGGGGTGGACGGCAGGCGGTCCAGCTTGTACCTGGGGAAGAACCTGAGGAAATGCAACGGGTAGTCCTGGCCCAGATTGGTTAGTATCCAGTCACACATCCGCCTGACCATATCGGCATCGTCGGTATAACCCGGCACCACAAGATTGGTTACCTCGAAGTGCACTTTGTGCTGTTTGAGGGTCTTGAATGTCCGAAGGACCGGATCGAGCCGGCCGCCGTTGAGCCTGCGATAGACATCATCACTGAATGACTTCAGGTTGACATTGGCTGCGTCCAGCACAGCACACAGCTCCACCAAGGGCTTACGATTGATATAGCCGTTGGATATCCAGACATTGCTGATTGCCTGAGCGCGGGCCATCCGGGCGGTATCGAGCATATACTCAAAAAAGGTGGTGGGCTCGGAATAGGTATAGGCAATCGAGGTGGCCCCGGCGTTGCGGGCATAGTCGACAGCCTCGGCCGGGAAAAGTTCCTGGTAGCGTACATCCTCCGGCTTGACCTGTGAGATCTCCCAGTTCTGGCAATTCAGACAGCGCAGATTACAGCCGGTAGTGGCAATCGAAAAGGCCGTGCTCTGTGGCTTGAAATGATACAGGGGCTTTTTTTCGATGGGGTCGACATGCACGGCGCAGGGGTTGCCATAGGTCAGAGAATAGAGCGTGCCGGCCATGTTAACCCGGCTGCGGCAGACACTGCGGTCTCCCGGCGAGAGCACGCAACTGTTGGGGCAGAGGTCACACACCACTTTTTCATCATCCAGCTTGCGGTAGAAATAGGCCTCGTGGTAGAATTTCCACAACTTTTCGGGTGCGTCGCCCCGGAAAATTTTCCCGCTGATGTCAGACGGTGCAGTTTTCCTTGCAAAGGCATAGCCGAGAGGCCGCAATACCTCAAGGGCCGGCGCTGTGATTATGGCTGCCCCGCTAGTAAGTAAAAACTGTCTTCTGCTTATGTGTCTCATGGCTGGTGCCTGCTATCATTATACTGATAGATTTAAGTACAATCAATCCCGCTGCAGCCCAGATGATCCCCAGGTACGGGATCAGCACGACGCTGGTTACAAGCGTGCCGCAGGCTGCCCCGATCAGATCGGCCGAGAAGGCGCGGGTTACCGCCGGATTGTCGCCGCCCCTGAGATGCAAAGCCACCGGGAACTGGAATCCGCATAAGACAGATATTGTAAAGGCAAAGGCATAATAAAATCCCTGCGGCAGTTTCTGCCCTCCCATGCCCAGGCCCGCGATCATAAGCGCCATGAGAGCTATCAGCATTCCATCTGTCAAGACCAGAACCTTTCTACTCTTATTTTTCAGGCGCCCGCCGTAGAATGCACCCGGCAGCAGACCTGCCAGGAAAACCGTAACGATCAGGCCGATCATGAGGTAGATATAGCCGAAGAAAATCTGAAAGGCGAAGATCACCAGGATCTCGCTGCCCATTGTCATACAGCCCGTGGAAAACAAGACAAATTCCTCGGTTCTGATCCAGAAAAAATACACGGCGCAAAAAATGCCTGTAAAAATCATGAACCCCAGGGGAGAGGTGGCATATTTGGCGAACCAGCCCGAAAACATGAAACGCATCATAGAGGGCGAGATATCTTGGTTCAAGGGCGCTGAGGGGTCCAGGGCCTGCCTGAGATAGCTGATGCGCTCTTCGCTTACGTTTCCATAGTAATAGCTGCCAATGTAGTCGGTTGCAATGCCCAGGGCTGTTAGACGGGCCGGAATATCAGTGACAAGCGGAGCATCGCTGCACACGAAAAAAGTCTTGCTGCCCGGCAGCAGGACCACGTGTTTGAAGTGTTTAGAGGCTGTATTATACAATGCAGATATCTTACGTATCTGAGGCTCCGCCAGGTAGTTCTCAAAGCCTTTTACCGCAAAACTTAAGACCCCGTTGAGGCCCAAGTGACGTTTGGCAAGCGCCAGAAATTCCAAGGTGTAGAAGCGGTTGATCTGGAAAGTCTCCGGTTCGGGCAGATTCATTACAATGGCATCGTAGGTTTTTTTAGTGGCCCTCAAAAAGGCCCGGCCATCGTTGTGAATGATCTGCAAACCTGGAATTGTATTGATAAGGCCGTAGCGAAACTCGACCGCTGTCAGCTCGGGGTCGAGCTCCACATAATCAATATTCTCAGGCGAATACTTGCGCAGTTCATGCATGATCCCGCCTTCGGCCGAGATCAGAAGCACATCTTGGATACCTGCCAGCTGTGACAGCGGGTAATGAACCACCTCTTCGGCCAAAATCCGGTTCTGTGAGCTTAAGCGGGGTACTCCATCGGCAAACAGGGTGTAAAGTTCGCTCTGTTTTTGCACTAAAATCCTGCCGTAGGGCGATTCATGGTAGTAGACGAGTTCCCCTTCGACCGTGGCAAGCGAGGGCCTCTCCAGCAGGATGCCGGCCAGCAGCAGGGCCAGAACTATGGCGGCAACGCAATATACGCTCAGGCGCATCCCACCCTTAACTGTAAACAGCCCCATGGCTGCCACGAGCAAAATGCAGTTGACCGCAAATAAAGCCTCCAGCGGGGTCAACAAATATACCAGCAGAAAGGAAAAGAGCACCCCTCCGGCTACATCTCCGATGTTGTCAATAATGTATATGCGGACTCCGGGATAGAGCTCCACATCGCGGCGCAGGACAAACAGGCTCAGAGGCAGCACAAAGCCTATCAACAGGGCATAGGGAGCCATGGTGCCTGCAATAAAGAGCAAGGTCGGATAAAAACCCACCGACGAACCATGTACAAAAAACACATCCCGCAGCCACCTCACAGCCAGGATCTGCATGCTCGGAAGGGCTGCCAGACAGAAGGTGAGCCAGCCCAGCATCTGCGAGGTTGGCCTTGTTGCCCCGCTGAGACTTATCCGGGCCAGCAGAGTCCCGATACCACCCAGAACAAGCCAGTTGAAGATGATCAGGGCAATGACAAATTCGTTGCCCTCGAACTGGGCCAGAAATTCACGGATAAGCAGCAACTGGGTGACCACCGATGAAATCCCGGTGGCAATAACTACCCGAAGTATTGCCCACTCATTTCTCTTCTTCAAAATACTGAACCTGGTACGTCAGCACCTCCAGACTGGTGGTCTGCCAGGCATTGGCACTCAAGCCGGCCTTCTGACATAAATGCGAGAGAAACTCTTCTTTTTCAGGCAGTTGTTCCCATACCTGGGGCAAAAAGGTAGCCGTGTGATATCCCTTGCGCAGGACAACCCCATCGATGCCGGGCCTGAGCTTTGCAAGCAGATCCTGGCTGTCTGAGTACTCCAGGAGTGCGGGCTCGCTCAGAATGCTGACTTCAATCTCGATCTCATCCAATTCGTTTTTACCCACAGGCTTGAACCTGGGATCGTGGAAAGCGGCATTGACGGCATTATGTTCGACCCCCTCGATCACAGATTCGCGGGCCTCCAAACACCCGATGCACCCCCTCAACTGCCCTTTTTTTGTAAGAGTGACAAAGGTCCCCAGCCGGGCCTGCAATGCATCGTCCTGTAATGCCTGCTGTGTTTTATCCGCTGCATGGGTCTTGATCCCGAGGTTTTCTGCGATCGTCTTTCTGGCAAGCTCGACGAGCGCCTGGCCCTGCTGCTGACTGAATGTATCTTTTTGCATATGCTGACCTCCAAAAAATGCAATGGCGGCATAACCGACCACCCTGTCGCGTGAACCCGCAGTATCCCCGCTGTTCGAATAATGCAGCACTATGGGCTGCCAGTTGTGCTTGCGCGCCAGTTTAATCAGCACCTGTATCGGAATAATCCCGCAGGCCCGGTTGTGTGTTGCGGCAAGTTTTTCACTTTCGAGATTGAGGATCATCTCAATGGTTTGCCGGTCGCGCTCCACGGCCTTATCGTATGGCAGATAATGGGATAAGTCTGAGCTGGCAATCACGAGCGTGTCCTGATCAATACAATGACCGATGGATGATGCATAGCGCTCGATATCTCCCGGGCCCATTACAATCGGAACGAGGCTGAATTCCTTGAGGTAAACTTGCAGAAACGGCAGGATTACTTCCAGACAGTGCTCGCTCTTGTCTGAGGCCTCGTTAAAACAGAACAGGTCTGATTCTGACCGGAGATTTGCGGCATCCCGGTGCAGACTGATCTTCCCCAGGGGAGTCTGATATGCGCCGGCCGTACTTATTGATGCGCCCTCGAACCCGATACGATGATCCGGCCCCATGATAATTACCTTGGAAAATTGATGCGGTTTAAGCACCAAAGAAGCGTAGGCCGTGCTCGGCCCCGAATATATATAACCTGCATGCGGCAGAATCAGCGCCCTGAGGTTCGCCTCAGCAGGCAGGCCCACCTCGATACTCCCGGCCCGGACCGTGTAGCGCGCGATCATCTGTTCAAGATCGACCCTGCGCCCTGGATAAAACATGCCGGCCACAACCGGTTTGCGAATGCTTTCAGCCTTGGCGCTGTCAATAGCCGCAAAACCCAGAAATACCATGATCACGTAAATAACAGAGAATCTCAGCCTCATGCCGTATCCTCTCCTGCATAGAATGCACCTGTTGGCACTCAGGTGCAAGACTAAATATTTCCTTGGAATCGTGTGCAATAGTATGAGAAAGCGTAAATCATATCAACTTATTTGATGCATTGGTGATACGTAAAAAAACTTATGTTTGCCTTATTGCATGTCGAAAGGGCTGGTAATGCGTACACTCTGGATACTGGAATCAGTTGAGGACGAGAAGTTCCCCTTTCTCCTGACTATCCTGCGGGGTGACACGGTGTTGCTGCGCCTGCGGGTCCAGGACCGCTGGCCCGGGCAGAAAGGCAATGTCTTCTGTCTGCGGGTGGAGGAGCCATTCCCGGATCGCAGAACTGGAGCGCATCGGCGTCATCTCGCTCAAGCGCTTCGGCAAGCGCCTGGCAGTCGTGCTTGACCGGCCCAAAAACAAGCGCTGCGACTTCCTGTTTCTGACCAAGCAGTATAAAACCAGGGACGGCGAATACGAACAGATATTCTGGCGCACGCAGCAGGCCCTTCAACAACACAAACCCAAGGTAAAACTTACCACGTATACCAAGAGCGCCCTCAGCATCGCCATTGACTCCAACGAACGCTATCCCTGGCGTTTTCCCGATACCCTGACCGCCCGCGAACAGCTGCCTGTCGGCGATTATGCCCTGAAAAAAGGCCAACGTATCCATGCCGTTGTGGAACGCAAGACACTGGACAACATCTGTGCCGAATTCAGCCGGATGCCGATTTTCCATCAGCAGCTTTCCGAACTCGAGGCCTACCGCAATGCGGCCCTGGTAATCGAGGCCAACTACTCTGATTTTCTCAACCCGGATAAAATGCAGTATTATCCCCCTGCATTTACAGCCAGGGCCATGGCCGAACTGCATGCCCTGCACCCGAACCTGTTGATAGTTTATGCGGGAAACCGCAAGTGCGCCTGTGAATGGGCCCTGCAGTTTTTCACGGCCCTCACGGCTCACATGGAAGATCTGCCGCATCATAAAGTTTCCGAGGTCATCGCGGGCTATGGTTCACCGCCCGAGGCCACCGGCGGCATCTACTATGCAATCCGCACAAAAATTCAGGATGAATTCCCCCCGAGTTCAACATGGCCATGCTGCGTGAATCCTTCCCCGAAGCACCACCGGCAACCCTGCAGCGCGTGCTCAGAAACCTGAAGAAGGAAGGTGTTATTGCCGTGCAGGGAAGAGGGAAAAAGAGTTACTGGGTGAAAACAGCCTGATTCGTTTTTTTTAAATCCCGTTTTCCCATTTATCAATAACATTACTCCTCAACTCCAAGGGCTTCATTCTCTTTCAGGCATCCGATTCATCGTCAAGGACGTTTTACCTGTTAGTGATAATCGATATTTTTATAAGCTGTTTCTTAACCGCCTCTCCCTTCCAGAAAGAGTAAAACCTTGGAAGCCAATAGAGATTCAAAATGTGATAACGCAAGAACTGAACCCGACAATGCCTCGTAGAATAGATGCATCTCCTTCTAGGATTTTGAACCCGATGACCTGTCCTGTCTTCTGCTTGGCATCTCGGTCTATCTTGACCAACTGCCATCTGCCTGGGATCTCGAACTGCCGGGCTAATCCGGCCTGGAGTCTCGGACTATCTTGACCAACTGCCTTCTGCCTGGGATCTCGAACCCGATACCCTGCCCTGCCAAGTTTACGAACGATCGTATTCGTCACACAAAAAGGTTGACAATATAAAATATTGTCAGTTGACAACAAGTTGACGATAACTATTATATCACTATGAACACGAAAGAGAAAATACTCCAGTTTATACTGGGAAAAAACCCGGCATCCGGCACTGAAATAGCCGGACATTTCAATATATCAAAACAGGCGGTAAACAAGCACATTAAAGCCCTTATCCAGGAACGCAAGATCGTCAAACAAGGTGTTACCAGGGGAGCGGCATATGTCCCTGCAGGCAAAACCACATCTACTCCTGCCCTGCCGAGAATTAACGATAAACTCGATCTCAGGGGATTGGAAGAGCATGAAGTATTCAATACTATTGATCTGAGAACCAACCTCAGGAATCTCTTGAGCGAACAGGCTTTCGCCATTGTCCGGTACGCATTCACAGAGATCTTAAACAATGCGATCGATCATTCTTGTTCACATACCTGCTCTGTTCAGTTAGTTTTCGACCAGTACGATGCACGATTCATGATCAGGGATTTCGGCGTCGGCATCTTTCATTCAATCATGTCCAAATTCGATCTGCCGGATGAGCAGCAAGCCCTTGGAGAGCTCCTCAAGGGGAAAAAAACCACCATGGCCGAGCAGCACTCTGGAGAAGGTGTTTTTTTCTCATCCAAGTCTGCTGACAGGGTTTCTTTCAGGTCCCACAACATCGATTTAGTTTTTGATAATCTGAAAAACGATATCCTTGTAGGGCAGAAAAGGTTCATAAAAGGGACTGAGGTCCGGTTCTCCATAAGCAGATACTCCAGAAGGGACCTTTCAACCATCTTCTCTCAATTCTCGCCCGAGGAATATGACTACAGGTTTGAAAGAACCAAAGCCACGGTAAACCTCCTTGCCGGAGATTTTGTCTCCCGATCAGAGGCAAAACGCCTTCTGGCCGGCCTTGACAATTTCAAAGACATTATCCTCGATTTCAATAAAGTCTCCACTATAGGACAGGGATTCGCAGATGAAATATTCAGGGTTTTCCAGATCGACCATCCTGATATCCGCATAATGACTGAAAATGCAAACCCGGTTGTCCAGCAGATGATCAATCATGTGGTTGACAATAAATAATTACATCTGGTTGACAATAAGTTGATAATTGTTATCCGGAATCTTTCCTTAACACTCAAAACACAGCCTATCGTCATTCTCTCGCCAGCGTGATCTTTTCGGTTGGTTCTTGCCCTGTTGACTGGGATCCCGAGCCCCAAGTCCTGCTCTGCCTGGGTTCTCGAACTGACGGGCTCGTCCTGCCTGAGATCTTGAACACGATGTCTAGTCCTGCCCTGGTTCTTGGTCCACCCCCTGATTAATACACTTCATTTCAGGGGCAAAAAGGGCCTTTTAAGCCTTACAAAGGGGTTATTTGATCAATTAACACAATATATCAATCCGTTATCTTGGACCGCCCCTGGATTTACAGGCATTTAATCTCAAATATTTCAATAATATCATCGGGATAGAATGCAAGCATGAACCCGTCCCGATTTAAACTCAATAATCATATTGACAGTGGTACATCATTAGTTTTATAAATACATTATTGTTATTATAAAACTATGGAGGGTATGGTTATGAACTTCAACACAAAGACCGCAGGCAGTATTGTCGGATTGTCAAAAAGGCAGATTGATTACTGGGACAAAACCCATTTTATCAAACCCTCAGTGCAGGAGGCAGCCGGATATGGCAGCGCCCGATTATATTCCTTTACCGATCTGATCCAGATGAAGGTGGCTAAGAATCTAAAAGATAATGGGATCACCCTTCAAAAGATGAGAAAAGCCCTTATCTATCTTAGAAAAAATATGCCTGATGTTGAAAAACCACTTGCAGATCTCAGATTCCTCACAGATGGGAACACCATTTTTGTCCTCACGCGGAAAAATTCTGAGATCATCGACACCCTGCGCCAGGGACAACTTGTTTTTGCCGTTGCCCTGGGGGATTTGATCGAGGAATTGAAGGGCGAGGTAA
>Ga0272441_10001128_pt1 | contig 57190 bp, 4 predicted proteins | sample SSMProp6N_FD_193582 | JGI IMG/M metagenome (GOLD analysis project Ga0272441, IMG submission 193582) | Marine sediment archaeal communities from Little Sippewissett salt marsh, Falmouth, MA, United States - SSM-Prop-6N | ecosystem: Environmental > Aquatic > Marine > Wetlands > Sediment ...
TTCCGCGAGGCGATGGCTGATCTCCTGGGGCAGCGGGAACTCAGCGAGGACCAGCTCGAAGTGGCGTCGTCGATCTTCGACCCGAACGAATACGCCTTTGACGTCATAAGGGCGCGAAAAATAGACCTGCCTGAGCAGGTGAGAAAAGACCTCAGGATGATACTCAGGTATTACGGCCTTTACGGGGTGTTCAGGGACAGGCTGGAGGATGAAAAAGGGGAAAATTACATCCGCATGGACATGTCGCGGTTCAATTCCCCGGAGAAGATGAAGAAGATATTGTCGGCCCTCAGGCTGGCGAACGTCATCACCGACAGGCTCGACCCGAGAAGAGGGGAGATCCGGAGGGAGAACGGGGACACGATGGAGGAGGCCCTGGGCTTCGCCATAAACGATATCAGGAGCAACATGCAGGAGGGCAAAGAGATGTCCGAGGCCCTGTCCGCGCTTCTTTTGAGGCTGAGGAGGTTCAGGCGCGACCGCGAGTCGATGCCTCTTCTGCGGGGGGTCCTCGAGGGGGAAAACGCCCAGCTTGAGCCCAGGGACCGGGCTTTTCTCAGGTTCCTCGATTCGGGTATGGACCTCTCAAGGCACAGCTCAGGCAAGGTGATAGAGGAATACCGGCAGTATGACGAAGGTATAACGGTTGGTACGTTCCTCGGTTGGGCGCAGAAGACCGCGCTGTCCGGGGCCGCTCTTATCCTGGCGGGAGGGGCCTGTATCGCCTTTGTCCCGGCATTTTCGGCCGTTCTGGCGGCCGCGGGATTTTTTATATTGCTTTCGTCAACCTGGTTCCTTCTTATAGCCGAGAACTGCAAGCGGGTCATAGAGGCCGGTTTCGCCGGCAAGTGGTACGAGATGGTGTTGAACGGTCTGATAATAGGGGCTTATTCCGGTGAGGAAACGACCCGGGCAGTGAAGGATTTCAGGGCCGGACGGAACAACAAACGTGAGTTCGTGGAGGGCATGGCCGCCCTGGTTAACGAAAAGTTCCTCTGGGGAAGGGAATTAAGGGTGGCGGAGCTTATCTTTGAAGGGAAGCTGGAGCAAGCCGGGAAGGAGGGCCGGAGAGGAGAGTACCTGAGGCTTATGGGCCGGCTGTTAAGGTGGAAGTATCCCGACGTGAAGCAAGCCGTAAAAAAGTTCTCAGATCTGAAGAACGGCCGGCGCAGCGACAGGCTGAGGATATTCACTTCAAGCAGCGGAGAGCTCATGGAGTTCCTCAACAAACACAGGAAAAGAAAGCTTTCGGAAGAGGAGGTCTACGACGTGGTCGTGAGAGGCGTATTTTTCGGCGAGAAGCCCGGCAGGAGAAACCTCAGGGACCTTGTCAGGGCGGAGAGGCGAAGGAACTTCACCGCCATTTACGCCATGGTCTACAGCGCCATGATGAGGGCCATGGGCCTCGCGCCCGGGGAGAGGAACAAAGGGGTCATTAAGCAGGCCGTCGCGAATTTTGTCCGCGCCGCGGAAGACGAGACAAGCTGCGGGATCGAAAGGTTCAAGCGGGCGATGGCCTCGCGTCTGGGCAAGGCCGGGCTTGACTCTTTCGAGGACGCCGCGGCCGAGATCCTGTATAAGGGCAGGCCCTGCGCGCCCCGGGATTTCAGGAGGATGGCCGATCGCGAGATATACCGCCAGATAAACGATTTCATCATAGCGCGCCGCAGGCCCCTGTCCGGAGGGCTTGAGATAGTCAACTACGACGCTTTTTCCGCATTGCCGGAAGTCGTGAAGAAGGTCATGGAGCTCCAGGATCTTTATGTTTCCGGTGAATCCAAAAGGATGGATTACCACCTCTTCCCGAAAAAACCGGAGTTTGTCGGCAGGCTCCTGGACTGGATATCGTCCACGTTCCCGGCGCTTGGGAAAGCCAGGGTGGATCTGAGGGATTTCTACGAGAGCCAGGGCAAGTGCCTTCTCCGCTCGTCCTTCCCCGCGTACCACGTTTTCACTTCCGAAAGGTCGCTTGCCGACCGGCTAAACAAGGGTCTCAGCAAGGAACAGCCGATGGCTTCATGGGGCAACCTTAATATATCAAAGGGAAGGCAGGACCAGATGCGCCTGGTGGAACAAGAGGACGGTGCCGGAGGCGCGGAGAAGGTATGGGAATGGAAAGAGGGCGACGGCCTGGCGCTGATCGGTGAACTGACCGGTGAGCTCCGGGAGGAGCTGGCGCTGCTGCAGGATAAGCTGAGAGAGGTCGTCACCGAGGAAGAAAGGCTTCAGCTCACTCCCCCGGAAAGGCTTCATTTCACGATAGCCATCATGAAAAAGAACACTTCCGCCCCCAGCAAGGACGAGGACGTCATAAGGGAAAGGGAGGTCCTGATAGAAAAGACCGGCAAGGTCCTGCTGGACTCTCTGGTCCAGGGAAGGTCGGGAATAAGCGTCAGGTTCGACGCCAAGAAGGTGGTTTTGGACAAGAGCGGAAATATAGTGCTGACCGGAAAGATGTCCAATCCTTTGCTTGATTACGTGCGGACCGGGATGGAAGGCGCCCTTGAGGTCCGCAAAAAGGACATAGTCCATATCACAATAGGCAGGATATTCGATCCCGAAATAGGGAAAGATGAAGTGGGATCGCTGATAAGCGTTCTGGAGAAGTACCGGGATAAGGACAACGGGGTATACAACGTGATGGTTGACCCGGTCGGGGAGGACGTGCCGGGACTGCTGATATTCGACCAGGCCCGTTCCGCGGCCGCGGGGAAATACAGGGTCGTGGATGTGCCCGAAGAGATACGCAAGGACATACTTGTAAAGAGGATCGAATCAAGCGTTGAAAGGAATTCAGGGGTGGTCGAGGTCCTCAGGGACGTCAAGTCCCTTGTGATCCCGGTAATACAGCGTTGGAGAGGCGACGGGCAGCACTATTTTACGGCTATCAATTCGCTTTTGTGGTCAGGCGGCTCCTGGCTGGTGACATGCGCCATGGCCGCGATGGCTCTTTTATCCCACGCTGCGGGAGGGGTGGTCTGTGTTCCCCTCCTGCTGTTGACCGGCCTGTACGCGGGACTTGCGTCGGCGAGATATTTGACGCTCGGGTACGATGCTTACAGGGCCATGAGGCAGAGCGGGGAGCCTTTCTGGGGAGCGCTGACAAGGCCCATAGCCGAAAGGACCCACGACGGCGAACTGCGGCTTTCGATCGGGTTCAACAGGCTGAACGCGAAAGCCAAAGAACTCATACGCCTGCATGAAAGCTACAGGTCGCATCTTAAAGGCATGTTCGTTATTTTGCCAGGGCTTGGATATATTAAAAGGACCCCGGCGGAAAGGAAGGGCGTTCCCGCGGGAGAGGGCGGAGATATATCGGCCGGGAAAGCTTCGGCGCTGTCCGTCCTGCTGGACGCGTTGAGCGAGAGGGTAAAGGAATACAACAAAAGGGAGGAGGCTGAAGGCATCATGACGCTTTCCCTTGAGGGCCGTCCGCGCCTTTTGAAAAGGTTCATGCCGGGCCGTCCGGGGGGGCTTGACCTCAAGGCGCCGCGGCAGGCCGCTAAAGGTATCACCGGCGCGCTCGAGACGGTAACAAAAGGCTCGATACCGGTCTTCAACAGGCGGTGGAACTTCAGGATGGACCTCGAGGGGCCGCTTGCCGGACAGATAGAGATAGAGACGCTGGATAAGGTGGGCCAGGACGTGCTCAACAAGGTGTATTACCGCGACGCTTTTGAGATACTGAGGGCGATGCCGGGAGAGAACCTGATGTGGACCAATCACCTCTCGGCTGATATGAAAAAGAACCTGCACTTCCATCTTTTCAGCGGCAATGAATCGATGCCCGTGGCGGAATACCGGCTTGAAGAGCTTTGGAAGAACCGCAGCGGCGAGGGTGTTGTGTTCCAGGCCCTGGGATACCCGGACGAGAACAGGCCGATAGGGGTAATAGCCGTCAAGGGCGATATAGAAGAGGCGAACCTCATGAGCGCCAGGTGTTACGCGATAGAAAAAATAATAAGGGGCGCCGGGTGCGCTTCGGACAAGGTGTTCTTGGCCGGTCCGTCCGGAGAGGTCACTGTGCTCTTTTTCCCGAGGAAGACGGGGTACGCCAGTTATTTTAAGGGAAAGCGGGGTCAGCGGCTGGTGGGGCCGATGGACATGTGCGGCCTATGGATACTTTCCGCCAGAAGCGATTTCAGGAAGTTCGGGATAAGCAATGTGCACAGGGTATATGAAAAGGTCGCCACCAGCGCCAGGGGCGGCGTGTTCGCGGAGATAAAGGAAAACATAACCAGGAATTTCAGCGAGACCGAGGGCGAAGGGCTTTTTCCGCCGAACGTCCACCTGGGGTTGTTTGACGGCTATCCTGGAGAGGCGTCAGACAGCGAAGAAAAATGGGATTTTATCGGCAGGCAGAAGTCCATAATAGATACATTATGTCGAAAAGGCGTCAAAAGGATAACCATTGAGGCATCCTTGTCTGAGGAATGCCGGACCAGGGAAAGGTTCCTGATGCTCGGTGATATCATAGGATACGCCAAAGCAAGGGGGCTTACGACCGTTCTTTCCTTTGACGATCTTGTGGATCATGTATACGCCATGCAGGGGCGATGGCAGGATCTCGAGGTTTACATCAGGCCGTGGCTGGATGTTCTCTGTTTTTCGGCCGGATCAAAAAGCAGAAAACTTTTACGGGTTTTCCAAGGATTACAAAGATACGCTAAGGAATTGACCATTGAGGTCAAGACGACCGTAGGGGGCGAGACCCGATCAGAGGATATATTCGGGCTCGCCGAATATCTAAATGCAAGGATATCGCCTTCGAAAGGCGACGTCTGGCAGATCGCCATCGACTCGCGGTCGCCTAAGCGAGCGGGATTGGCCGAGAGGTTCAGGGGGCTTACGCACCAGATACAGGAAAAATACCCGTCCGTGGCGGCGGATTATGACGTTTCGCCCGAAGGAAGAACTGAACTTTACGTCTCGGGCGGCGGTAAACTGTTCTTCAGAAAGGGGAACGTGTCCAGGGAGTTCGCCGATCTTTTCCGGCCTGGATCGCTTGATACCGAGGCGAGCAGAGTGATATTCAGGGAGGTCACCGACAATGACAGAAGGCGCCTGGAATATATACCCAGAAAGCCCGGCATGGGGATAAAGGAAGTGGATAAGGCCGGAAGCGATATAAAGAAAATAAAGGGAATGATAGAGAGCGATTTTCAGGAGCATATAGAACGCGAGGAGAGCCTGGCCCTGGAAATGGGTAAGTTCATGGGTTTTTCCTCCGAGGAGTCCGTGACCCTCAGGCTTCTTATATGGACGCATCACCTTGGGAAGAACCCCAGGCTGAAACACAGGGAGGAGTTCCAGAAGATGCAGGCGGCTCTTCTGAGAGCTTACCCGGCCGGACGCATCAGGGACGCCTGCCGAAAACTTGTCGATGAGAACAAGCAGCCTCATGAATCGGATCCTTTCCACCATACTTTCTGCAGGGTCATGAACGATTCGCTGCTGGGGCAGGAGCCCTGGTTCATGGGGAGGGACCAGATGGAGGTCGCGCGGTCCATGTTCGACAGCGATGAAAGCGCGCGGGAGCAGCTGGGTTCCGCCGGCATAGACATTATGAAGGACGCCGCGGCTCTGATCGGTTATTCCGGCAGGTGCAGGGATCTCACAAAAAGGATATCCGGGAATAACGGTTTACTGCAGATGGGGCAGTACCTGCCTTCTTCGAGCATGCTCAGGGTAGTGGCCGTTTGGGGTATAGCCTGCGAGTTCGTCGACTGCCTTGACAGATCGGTCAGGGAGGAGCTCAAGGGCAAAAGGCCGGATTCTATAAGGGAAGCGTACAGCTCGGTGATCAGGGCGCTTGTCGAGAGCGGCGAGCTTACTACAGGCGCCGACGAGGTGAACGACGAGCTGAACAGGGCTTTGTACTCACTCGTGAAGTTGTTCAGGGACAAGGAGAAGTTCATGCTCGACCTGCAGGAAAGCCTGAGCGGCAAGCCGGGCGCCCCGGTCGCGCACCAGGACAGGATGTTCCTCGGGTATTTAAGGTCCAAAAGAGATCTCGGGCCGGACAACTCCGTGGATACCATACGCGGTTATGAGACTTACGAGGAGGGTATAAGCGGAAGGCTCTACCGCAAATTCTCGGCGGATATGTTGATCACTGGGGCGCGCTGGCTCGCCGTGGGTATCATAGCTTTTATGGTGCAAGCCGTTCTTCAGAACTCGCTCGGACAGGGGCCGCTTATAGAAAGATATGCCGTGTGGCTTCTTTTTTCGTCCGGGCTTATGGGGCTGAGCATATCGATAGTGATAGGCTTTTTCAGCGTTTTTTCCGCGCTGAAGTTCTACAGGGCCGCTGTCGCCGTGGAGAAGGCGCTTGTCAGCTCGAGGGCGGAAAAGACAGGTCTGATCTATGAGGCGATGATGAACGAGCTTTATACAGAGGTGTACGGGGACAGGGGATCCCTTTCCGGGGCGGTGGCCGGATTTGTTGATGAGAACGGCGGCCGGGGCAAAGAAGACGACGAGAGGCTTGAGTTATTCCTCCAGGGAGTGGCGGAGCTTATGGGGAAGGACCGCCTGGTATATGATCTCGAACAGGCAGCCGTCATGATCTACCGGGGAGAACACGAAGAGGCGAAAGAGTCGTGGAGCGCGTATGTCACGGTCGCGGGAAGGCTTTTACGGGACAGGTACCGTGACGTCAACAGCACTGTCCTGGATTTCGCCGATGACCCGGAGCTTAACGAGATAATGAAGAACAGGGAACTGGCTCCGGCGAAAGGTGCAGGCGTCCTTGAAAGATACCTGGAGAAGATGAGCTTGATGGTCACGCCCGAAAAGCTGAGAGACCTCGGCATAGAGTACGACAGGGAAAAAGAGCTTTTCACGTATGAAACGGCGGCTGAGACCATATTCAGGATACATGCGGGGTCGGATAAAATGATGAGCAGGTGGTTCACGGAGCCTAAAGCGGAGGGTATGATAAAGGATATAATGCTGGAGAAACATGTCGGCTTTTACAGGGAGATCTTCCGTGATATGCGCGGGGCGCTCGCGGGTGAGGCGGCCTCGTCGGATAACAGTATGGACCTCGCTGAAGCCGTCGCTGACCTTGTGGATTCCACGCGGACGGCAGCGGCTACGAAAGAAGAGCGTTTCAAGGTGTTCTGCGGGGAGATGGCGAGGCTCCTAGGCCGCGAATCCCTGGATTTTCCGCGTATGAAGGCCGCGAGGGCCATTTTCGAAGGTAAGCGCTCAGACCTGGACCTTTGCCGGCGCCTTGCCGCCCGCCACCTGGCCAGAGAGAGAAGCAACGACGTGATAGCCAGGAAGAGGCCCGACGGGCTTCTTGAAATAGTGGATTACAGGGCTTTCAAAGAACTGCCGGCCAGGATACAGAACATGGTCAGGCTTTACGGGATCTTTGACGGCCGGGACGAATACAAGCGGAACATGTGCTTTCCGTTCTCGATGATATTCGGCGGGGAGTCATATGAGATGAGCCATCTGAACGGGGAAATAGAGACTACCCTGAATAACGCCCGACCGATGGCCGCCTTTCATGAGCTTGATATCTCAAGAAGCAGAAAACAGCAGATGGAGCGCATGGCGTATATGTATATAGATCTCGGCGATCTTAACGCCGCGGAGAAGGGCTTTATAGAGACGAAAAAGAAAGAGGTGGACGATCTTGCCCGGCGGGGAGTGAACAAGCTGGAGATCGTCATATGCTATAAGGGGGTTTTTCCGAAGGACGCGGGACCTTTGCCTCTGGCCGAAGAGGTCGGTTTATACGCCAAAGGCATGGGGATGGAAGTGTTTTTATCGAAGATCGGGGCAGACCGTAATTCCGGGCCTCCCGCGCGCGGGACGGAAGTCTCCTGGAGATGGAAGAACGGCGGCGGTATGGCCCTTATCGCCGACGTGAGCGGCGGCCTTAAAAGCTACATATCGTCGATACAGTCCGAACTAAGATCGGAGATAAGCGACGGGGACAAGCTTTATCTTACCGACCCGGGAAGGCTGCACGTGACGGTCGCTGAGATACTTCCGAATACCGAGAAGGAAAGCGCCGGACGGCGGGGTGCGTTCCGGAAGACCAGAAGCTATTTGATGGACCAGACAAGGGAATTCGTCGGCCGGGCCATGGCGGAAGCCGCCCGCAGGGGAGAAGAAGGCTGTAATTTCATATTTGACCTCCAGGATATCACTATAAACGAGAACGGGGCGATCATGCTGCTTGGTACCATGCAGAACAGCGTGCTGTATGATATAAGGACCAGCCTGGAAGAGGGGCTTACCTGCCCAAGAAAGGATATAGTGCACGTGACCATAGGGAGCCTGTTCGATGAGGATATAACGCGCGAGAAATACGCGGCCGTCAGGAATATACTTGAACGGTACCGCGAGGGGGAGGGTTTCCAGGTCGAGGTCGCCTCCAGCAAACTTATCATATTCGACCAGGCCGGGCTGAGTGACAGGGAGTTCTACAGAAGGTATTACAGGGGTCTCGGCCGGGACATAGAGGAAGTCGCCGCCAGCGAAGGTTTGTCGCTGGACATGATCTACGGCGCTTTCAGGCCCATTCTGGGGGCCGTTACCGAGGATCGAACGTATCTGCGTGAATTTGATCCCGGGCAGACCGAAAAGTTCAAGCCTGTCGCCCCCTTGTGGGAAAAAGAGATCAGGCGGGGCGCGGGATATATACAGGCCGCGAAGAAAACGCTAAGGGCTTTTGTCAGGGCGTGCGGCAGGTTTTACGCTTTTCTGCGCGATGTGGTGAAAAGAGTAAGGAGTAAAGATACATCCGATCAGGGAGAAAAGGAACTTGAACTCATAGTGGGGATACCGAAAGAGGCGTATGACGCCCTCGACAAGAATTATCTTGCTTTTCAGCGGGAGATGCACGGCATTTCAAGGTTCATCCCCCTGGTATCTTCCGGGGATGATAAGGCGCTTTTTGAGGAATTCTGCGACAAGACCAGGAACACTCGATGCGTGGGAGCCGTTCTCAGCAGGGACGCGGTCCGGCCTATACCGGCCAGGGGCGAGGTGGACAGCATGTTCGGGACGATAATAGGCGCGTTCGCCAGGAAGGCGAAAGCGGATATTATAAGGCTTACTTATCCGGAACTCGGCGGCATGACCGAGGATGACATAAGGGCCATGGAAAACATCCCGATGAGGAACATGATGAGCGTAATTGTCAGGGCCATGCCGGGAAGCGCGTCATACAGGCTCAGCGAAAAGAGCCTGCGGCAGGTTAGAATAGAAAGGGCGTACAATTCCTATAATATAGAGGAAGGGGCGTCATCGGGCACGGTCTATCCTGCGGATCTCAATAAGAAATTAAAACCCCATTACCTTGCTCATTTCGCCGACGGCGAAAAACTCTTAAGCGGTGAGGGGCCGGTAATAATCCCCGCCGGTATTGAGATAAAGAACAGGCGCAGAAAGCAGGGGATCGACGGGCCTGATGACCCTAATACCGACTGCTTTTTCATAACGGCGCCGGAAGGGGTCTCTACCGAACGGGAAAAAGAGGCGTTCAAGGACAGGATAATGGACCTTTGGATGCTCGAGGGGGTGGTGGAAAGGCAGAATATCTTCATTCTTGAAAGGAAAGAACATGGGTACGACACCACCGGTATATTCTCGATCATGAGAAGGGAATTCGCCTTGAAGGCAAAGGCGTCTAACACCGGTATAAGGTGTCTTACATCGGGCCTTGAATACGACGACCGCGCCGCCGGGGCCAGGCTGATCCAGGTCAATATTTCCGAGGGCGCTTCCTGCAACCTGGACCAGTATAAGGTGCTGGTAAATCTCCTTTTCGCCAGGGATAGCGGCCTTCCGGAATACCACGCGCAGGGCCTGGTCAAGGTGAGGGCCGGTCTTTTCGTATTCCTGCCCGCCGCCCGCGCGGTCAACCTGGAAGAGGAGATAAGGTCATATTACGACAGGTTCCGCGATGAGGTCATGGTCAAGGCGTAATGGCCAAATATTAATTTCCCGTTAATTCAACCCGGCAGAAACCAACCTGGTTGATATTTTGGGGTACAAGCTGATGTGCCCTTTTATTATACAGTAAAAGTTAGTAAAATAAATAGTAGGATATGTTTAAAATAAGCAGAAAATTAGGATATAAAATAGTTAGATATGGATGATTGACACGTATCTGACATTGTGTTATCATAACGCTATTAAAAAATAAAAAAGCAAGATGTGGTTTTAGTGTTGAGGTTGTGTTGAGGTAGTGTTGAGATAAAGTTGAGGTAAGTATGAGAGCTTGGCAAAATGTTGAGGAAAAAATAATGTCTTGGCAAAAAGTTGAGGTTAAAACACAAGCTTTGGCAGAAGCTTGGCAAAACGTTGAGGTGAAGAAATGAAGACTTGGCAGAAAAACTATTCCGATAAAGATATCTTACCAGATACAACCGCCGGTGTCGGCGGTGACATTTCCGGTATATCAACGTGGAAAAGGCGACACGCGCGCGCGATAAAAGGTATCGCGATCATCGTGGTCGCTCTTTTCACTCACCAGCAGGTCGTTTGGGCCCAGGGAGGCGAGGCCGTATGGGCCGGCGCCGCCAAACAGGCAAAATACGACCACGCCCAGGGAGTGGACTACGCGAAGCCCGAAAAAATAGACGTGCCTTATGATATAGCGCAGAAGAAGGAGGTCTATTCCAACGGCAGCGACGAGGTGATAATCCACGTCCAGGACGCGCACGCGTCTCTTTCGGCTCAGCATTCCATAGTAAAGCTTCTTGATACGCTGGTGACCGAATATGAGCTTAATTTCATCGCCCTCGAGGGCGCCAAGGGTTACATAGACACCTCGGTCCTCAAGACTTTCCCCGATAAGGCCATAAGGGAGGAAACTGCCAGCCTCCTCATGAAAGAAGGCCGAATGAGCGCCGGTGAGTTCTTTGAGGTCACACGCGACCGTAATATCTGCCTTTACGGCGTCGAGGACGAGGAGCTCTACAGGAAGAACCTGGAGAACTTCTGCAATGTGGCCGGGGAGCATTCGCGCCTCGGCTCAATGGTCAGGAATTTCAACGGGCAGCTGTCGGCGCTGGAGGAAAAGGTCTATTCCGGCGCGCTCAAGGATTTTGTTTGCGTGAAAAGGGAACACAAAGAAGGGTCCATGAGCTTCACCGACTACTGGGGCCGCATCACTCCTATGGCTGAAAAGTACGGTATCGATCCGAAAGGACAGGCCGAACTGAACAAGCTGCTCCAGACCATAGAGCTCGAGAAAAATATAGATTTTGTCGAGGCGAATATCGAGAGGCGCGGGCTGATCGATACGCTGAGCGATAAAATGGGCAAGGAAGAGCTGGAAGGTCTTGTCTTAAAGTCAGTGGACTTCAAGGAGAACAAGATCTCCCAGTCTTCCTTCCACAAGTACCTCGCGGCGCTCGCCGCAAAGCACGGCATTTCTTCCGCCGGGTACAAGAATCTCATGGCCTTCACGGAATATGTCGCGCTTTACGAGGAAATAGACATATTCGAGATGTACCGGGAGATAGATATATATGAAAGAGCGCTCCTTGAGAAGCTCTACCGCAACGGTGACGAACGCAGGCTTTACACGGCGTCCAGGATGATAAACCTCCTGGAAAAGCTTTACGCGGTCGAGCTGACCAACGGCGACTGCGCGTACATGGATTCCGTAAGGGAAGAGTACGACGCCGCGAAACTCGCTTCCCTTGTCAGGCAGCTGTGCTCCAAATACAAGGTGCCCGTCGCCTCCGGTTACGATATCAGGGAGATGCTTTCGGGCATAGACGAGGCGCTCGAGTTCTACCACGTGGCCGAAGCCCGCAACAGGGCGATGATAGCGAACACGGCGCTCAGGATGAGGGAAGAGGGCGCGCGGGTGGCCGCTCTTATAACCGGCGGTTACCACACGGAAGGATTGACCAAGCTCATGAAGGAAAAGGGGCTTTCCTACCTGGTCATATCCCCCAAATTCCAGAACAACGAGGAAAGGCCCTATATAGCGGTATTAACTAATAAGAAGAAACCCTACCAGAAGCTCCTGGATTCAGGAAAGTACCAGCTGGCCGTCGAGGCGTATTTCTACTCCGCCGAAGGCGGGGCTGACAGGCTCAACAAGCTTGTGGAGGCCGTTTCCATCTGTCTGGCCCTGGACCGGGCCGGGTCAGAGGGTATGAGCCGGGAGGAGCTGGAAGAGCAGGACCTCGAGACCAAGAAAAGCTGGATAAGCACCTATACGTCCAGGTATGAAGCCCTGAAAAGCAACAAGGCGCGCTGGGATTCGATGGGCGAGGCAAAACCGGTGGCTCCGGAGCATTTCGCCGCTATTCTCGAGAACGAACTGGCCAGCGAAAAGGTGAACGGCGCGACCCTGGTGTTATATAAAGGAGAGCCGATCGTAGCCATTGAAAAACAGGGAGATGAGTACGCGAGAATAGGCGTCACGGACAAGCATGTCAGGGCCCTTAAAAATCGTGCAGCTTCAAAAGAAACCACTGAAATTACAGACCTTGAGAAGGCGGTCAGAGCCGTCACCACCATCTTGATCTCCCAGGCACCAGTCGAGGACCTGGCCGAAGAGGTCATGGAAAGGCTCGCCGGCAGCGCCAGGATATCCGACAGGATAATAGTGTCAAAGCTCAAGGCCATGGGCCTTGAGAGGGACTGGAAAAAGGATAAGTACCTCAAAAATAAGGTGCATAAGGTCATAGATCGGGTGAAAGAGCTCGCCAGTATAAAAGAACAGGAAGAGGCCGGCGTGGACGAGGAAGAAGGCGGAGCCGGCATAGGCGTCGGCGGAGAAGCCGGAGTCGGCGGCAAGCCGATAGAAGAGATAGAAGAGCCCGAGGAAAAGCCGGAACAAAGACCCGAAGAGCCCAAAGACGGAGAAGAGAGAGGCAAGCTTTACATGCACTGGGCGCCTATCGCGTGCGTGATCGGACTCGCGGTCTTTCCTTACGCGCCTTTCATAGGCATTCCTTTAATACTCATCTCGTATTTCGCGATATTGGACCAGGTGAGGGTGCAGTACGGCTTGCCGTCAAGGTACGAGAGTATCCGCGCCATGTTCAGGAACATCCGGAACTTCAGGGAACTGCGCAGGCTCCTCAGCCCGGTCAAAGACCTGGGTGAGCCTTACCTGGACGCCTTGAAAGATAACAAAGACGTTATCCTTTATAATTTTATCGAACGGCAGAAGGATATCGCCGAAAGGATAGAGGCGCTGAGAGACAAGAACGCCAGGACAGAAGCCAGAGCCAAGGCCGCTTTTGACAAGATAGAGGCGATGCCGAGAAAGAGCAAATTTGAAAAACCCACAAAAACCTACCAGCGCCTGATGGACAGGGTGGAAAGATATAACAGCCAGCAGGCGGAGCTAAACGGGGAGATAGAAAAGCTGCGGCAGGAACAGCAGGTTCTTAAACACGCGATCAGGATAGTTAGTTTCGCGGGCGGCAGGGTGAGCGCGAAGGACCTTTCAATGGCGTTATCCAGGCAGAAGGAAAATGACAAAGAGGCGTTCAAGAAGGCTTTACGCGATTACGCCGCAAGGGTGATGATCCTGAAGAAGGCAGGGGCTTCGGACAAGGATATCATCCACATGCACAAGCTTTCCTATTTCGCCCCGATCTTCGGCGCGGATAACATGCCCCTGGCAGAGTTCAGGAAAAAGGTGGAGAACCTCAGGAGGCTGGGCCTTGAGATAAAGGCCCACATGATGCTCAGGCCCACGGATGAAGTGACCGCAAAGGCCGGCCTGCTATATTATGCCGGGATACCGGTGAATACCCAGACAATAAGGCTCAAGGACGAGACCATCGTAAAGGACGCCGTAAAAGACCACATGGCGGCGATATCGGATGTCCCGACGGTCAACGAGACCGCGAGGTTAAGGGAACTGGTCATCAAGGCTCTCGATCCCGCGATAGAAGCGGAAGGATACAAATTAGAGCATGACCAGCTGAAAGACACACGGGACAGGATAGTCTCAATACTCGATACCCCGACAGGTCTTTACGGGATATCCGACGATGACCTTGAGGATCTGGCCGATCTGCTCGCTGGGTTCGAGCGGGAAGGCGATCTCGAAAGGCATCTTAACGCCAGCCTCAAAGCGGGGGAGGTCAAAGAATTCAGAAAGCTGTCCGATAAGATACTTGAGGTTCCGGACAGGCAGATAAGGGCCGGCGTGCTTTTCAGGATGGTCAATAACGGCCGCCTGAACGCCGAGGAGATATACCGGCAGGCGCTTTCTTCGGGGAAACTGTCGCTTCTCCAGAGAACCGAGCTCAAAAAGGCGATGGCCAGGGAAGAGGGGATCGTCAGGTCGGTCAGGAACAAACTTATCGACGGCGTGGCTCTGGCGTCCGGGTACGCTTCTTTTAACAGGGGGAAGCTCTGGAGGAGGACGAGTTTAAGGGCGATCAGGGAAATAGCCGCCTCGCTCACGTTCGACGAGAAATTCACTTCTTTCTACGCGGGACAGAAGAACGCCTTTATCCTGTACCATGACGCGTATGTTCTGCGGTTGATGGGAGCGGGCGAGATAGCTGAGGGACTCGAGCGCGGCAAGCTGAAGGCTTCCGACGTCCGGGATATCCTCGGCCCCAGAGGTTTCAAACAGTTCAGGGATACATCAGTGGCCCTTAGGTCGCTTTTCACGGACATCTCCTTTGTCAGGTCGGATATCTTAAAGGGCGCCGGCATCAGGAGTGTTCTTATGCGCCTCAGTTACGGATACGAGGTCCTTAAGGCCAGGATGGAAGGCCTCTATGTAGGCGCCAGGATGCCCGTTTTCGGCGTCAGGCCCGCTTTCGCCAGGGCTTTGGTTACGGTATTCATGTTCCTGGGTATGGGGTTGATGCTGGCGTTTTCCGTAGGGTGCGCTTCCGTGGCTCCATCGGATACGGCTGTTATGGTCAATTATGACGGCGCTATGACCATAGCTCCGGCGGAAGGATTGCAGATCCCCTCGGAAGTAAAGGCGGTCCTGGAAGATGGCGACTGGAAAAGCGACACCAACGAGATATTCACGGCGGCGCGGCAGATGGAGATGGACCAGCGGGATCCGCTGAAAGCTCCCGCGGACGCCCACAGCCAGACCAAAGACAAAGAGGAAGACCTGGTCCCGGCTGATCTTAAGAGAAAGGCGGATGAAGTAAGGCCGGATGTGTCCGCGGACGCGGAAAGATCGATCGAAGACGTTATACCCGCGGTGAGGGCTCCGCACAGGGACATCACCGTCAGCAAGATAACGATAGACGAGATAAAAGAGGACCTTGAAAGGCGCGGAGGCTTCCTTTACCTGGGTTACCTTATTAACCTGGGAGGCCACACGCCCGGAAGCGTGGAAGGCGCGCGCAAGGCGATACTGCTTCTGGCGTCCTCGGACGACGCGGACATCAGGGATAAGGCCTACGACCTCGGCCAATACGCCCTTAAAAGGATGAAAAAGGAAAAGGCCACCAAAGAGGACATAATAAGGAATTACCTTTACGAGTTCGCCCTCGAGGAGGCGCGCAGGATGCACGCCGACGAGTCCTTTACGGGGGACGTCATGGAGGAGGTCTCTTCCATACTCGATAAGGAGAGGTTCGTCGCCGAGAAAGGCTCTTACGACGATTTCAGGAGGGCAATACTCCAGAAGCAGGGGCTTACGGAGACGGATATCATAACCCTTCTTCTTACCTCGAAAGAGCTGCACTCAAAAGAACTGGATATATATATCTCTCTTATCAGGTATCTAAAAGAGGCCGGGGACAGGGACAAGTTCCTCGGCATATTCGGGGATACCAAGATCTGGATGGGCCTGGGATATGATACCGGAGCGGATGGCTTTGGGCTGATACTGCCCGGGATAACCACAGAAGTGTATGACCACGGCAGGGAGCAGAGAGCCGCTGTAGAGCGGGCAAGCGTGGAAAATAACCGCGCTTCATATTATGACGCCACGGTGGACTCTCTGAGAAGCTACTATGCCTACAGGACGGAAGGATATCAGCTGGCGCGCGCGATAAAGGACCTCAGGGCCGAGTTGGCCGAGGCGGAAAAGAAGTTCGCGGCGGCCGAGGAGAACAAAGACCTGCGCGCGCTTTACAGGGCCAGGGGCCAGATATCCAGCATAAGGGGCGGCATCGGGATGTTCGAGGCCAGGCTCGCTGTGGTAGAGAAAGAGATAAGGAATATCCTTGATATCGGCCCGGGCATGGAGCTTCCCATAGATTTTACAGAAGAGATAGACCTCAGTAAAAGCATATCAAGGGCTTACAAGGCCTGCGAAGTCCGGGGAGTTAACCTGGGAGTCCCGGCAGCCGTGCTGAGATCGGTGGCGGGCGAGATATGGGCGCGGCGTTACACCGAGGAAGCCGAATACGGCGGCCTCAGGAAGGTAACATTGAACATAAGCCCGACGGTCTTTGATATAACAGGCATTTCGACCATGTTCGACTTCAGGTGGGGCAGGAAGATAAAACCGGCCCACGCCAAGTTCATGAGGGACGCGAAGGAGATGTACAGGAAGGCGGCGGTCGAGGACGAGGCCGTCAGGGCAAGGGTCCTGCGGGACCTTGTGTCCAGCTGGGAAAACCTTATCGCGGCAATGGACAAGGAAATAGGCGTACTTGAGAGAAAGATAGAGAACGCGCGCGACGCGGAAAAGAAGTGGTCAAAGAACAGATACGACTATCTGCAGGACGTGGGAGATCTCCGCCACCTCAGGATATTGAGGGACACCGCCGAAAGGCAGCTCGCGTCTTTCTGCGCCGAGCACGGGGTAGAGTATGAGAGGTACAGGCCCGAGGATTACGAAGGGGGAGCCGTCGTCACAAGAGACGCTGTGAGCTCTCCGCAGCTGGCCGAAGCGGTCATGGACGCCAGGAGCGAAAAGGGACGGATCGCCGAGATGGAGCTTCAGAAAACGAGGTTCCTGGAAGAGCTGGCGGCCATAGGGGTAGCGCTCAAAGAGGACGAGAAAGGGAACCTCTGGAAGTGGCTTTCCTCAAGGATGCCGATAGGTTTCTCGCAGAGGCTCGGAGTAGGGTATTCTTACTTTTCGGAAAGCCGCGTCAACGGATACGGCTGGATGGACGGCGTAAGCGAACAGGAAACCGATATAAACACCATACTTGCGAGCTTCGGCTTGAAGATCAAAGCGGCCAACGCGATGGGTATCTGGGAAAAGTTCTTCAGGCTCTCCTACGAGGAAGCCGACCTCAGGCAGAAGATTAGCGTTCACCAGTGGGCCCATGACATAACCAGCATGATAGTGAACTACCGCTCTCTCGTGGAGCAGCGCGCCAGCGCCGAGCGCCAGGTGAGGATATCCGAGGACAAGCTTGCCGAGGTGAAAGCCGACAAGAAGGCCGTGGAGGACGAGGTCCTTGCCGCGGAAGGCGAAGTCGAGACGAGCAGGGTGGTCCTCAGGGAGAAGGACGTCCAGATCGAGCGGGCCCTGGGCGACATAAGGTTGTCCTACGGCAAAGATATCTCAGGTCTTACCGAGACCAACGGCATGACCTCAGCGGGAGCGGAAGCTATACTTGACGGGCTTCTCGAATCGAGGGGAGTGGGAGCCGGTTTCAGCCCCACCAACGCCGTGATCCAGTTAAGAGGCGTTGTAAGGGACAAGGCGAAGGCGTTCGTGGGCCTGGAAAAGTACGGCGACATGGAGATCCCCCTTACCATAGCGCACAAGGTCTCCCAGAAGATGTCGCCTGACATGCAGGATGCCACGGACGATTACGGCAATCCCATAATCAATGAGAGGACGGGAAGGCCCTTCCAGGAGCCTACCGGGACGACCAACGGCACGGATTACGCCGTTACGCAGGTTTACGCCGAGTGGACAAGCATACTCGAGAACATAGTGGAAAGAAGGACCAGGGTCAAAAAAGCCAAGGTCCAGGCCGCGATAGCTGAACTGGAGCGCGAGGCCGTGGAGCCGAGGATACTTGAGGAGCATAAGGCCGCGTGGGAACGCTACCAGCGGGCCAAAAAGAACGCCGGGTCGATCAAGGCTAAACTTGACGAAGAAAGAAAGGCCCTGGCCGAAATGAGGGAACGTCTGGAGGCGGGAGCCCATGATGTAATACCCAGGGACATAATAGACCAGCAGAAGAAGGTGGAGGGTTTAGTAGGCGAGCTTACCGCGGCTGAGTCCTCAGTGGTCCTTTCAAGGATATCGCTCAGGAGGATAGCCGGAAGCGTCAGCGAACCCGTACCAGGCGCCGGGGACGGCAGGGATTTCGAGGCTCTCATCATGCACAGGGAGCGCGTGAAGGCCACGGTGCAGAGGACGGGCAGTTTTCTCGAGTCTGTCGCGGGCCACGTGGACCTTGACCTTCAGCTTATGTATGAAACGCCCGGTATCGGCGAACAGAAAGACGACGTGGAGGCCGCGCTGGAAGAGAACCGCGGCTGGCAGGATTACGTCAGCAATAACGGCTACAGGGGATACCAGTGGGGCGACACCGGAGAGACCGGGCCTTCCGCCTCCGACCAGATCAAGGGCCTGAAGAAAGACGAGCAGGAGCTTCTTGACAAGCTGGAGCAGCTCGAGGAGGTCGAGAAGAGGCAGATAGCCGGCATTATCGACTGGAAGATAGATATAAAGGTGAGGCCTTTCGCCTCGATGGGCGACGCGGGCAAGGAATACAGAAGGGGCAAGGACGCGGTCGAGGTGCAGAAAAAAGCGGAAACGGCCTTCGCCGTCAAGATGGCCAGGGAACTCGCCGGGATAAGGAAGATACAGGCCAGGATAGCCGACAACGAGATGGCTATAGCGGAAAGAAAAGAGTTCAGGGAAAGGATAAGGGCCAAACAGGAGATAGACCCTGACCCGGCCATCCCTGAAAGGATAAAAAGGATCACCGAGGATATAGAAAAGCTTGAGAAGGCCGTCGGGCGGGACAAGGCGGCCCTGGAAGAGCTTAAACGCAGCGGCCTGAAGGGGATGCAGTACCTGATCGATATGGGGTACATAGACCTGAGCATCATGAAAGGCGAAAAGGCCATGGAAGACGTCGATCTTTCAAAGCTGCCGGCCGATCTCTATATCAGGATGATCGACGCCGCGCTGGAATTCAGCCCGTCGGTGGCAAGCGCCGTCCTGACCGAAGAGATAGCGAAAATAGATACCTCAAAGGTCGGGATAGTCAAGGGCATTGAAAGCGATTACTGGCGCGGTTTCTGGAAGGAAGCCATCACAAGTTTCGAGATAAGATATCCTTTCGGATCGAGGGAGCTGCCCGGTGAGCGCCTCATAATAGGCTTTTACGTGACCCTGTACCAGTCCGGCAGCATTTACGACCGTGATGTCAGAAAGGTAGTGGAATGGCGCACGAGGGTCGACAGGGAGAACGCCGCGCTGGACTACCAGAACACGATACAGTCGCTTATTAAAAGCCTTAACGACTACGCCGCCGCGATGATACAGCACCGCGCCGCCTACAGGACGGCCAGGAGCGCTATCGCGGGCCTGGAGCGACGTAAGTGGGAGGAGGGCGACACCAACGCTTCGGAAATGCTGCGCCTGATGCGTTTCGCTTCCAGGGAAGCCGACGGTTACGCCGAAGCGCGCGAAAGATACAACCAGACGCTGCTTCTTCTCAGGATATATCTCGGCGAGGAGCTTTACGGAAAATTCCAGGAAATGATGAGCCCGATGACGACGGAGGACATCCAGGCCATTGAGGCCGGCGTTCCGGTGTCGGTAGAGCTGACCGGGGCCGACCGTAAGACCGCGCCTGAGCCGAAGTGGGAAGTAAGCGAACCCGGTTTCGAGGCCGGCGCGCTCATGGGCAAGTACAAAGCAGGCGTGATGGTCGAGAAGGGCAGCGTAGAGAACCTGCTTGAGTCGGTGTTCGAGGTTCTCGGCGAGGGAAAATACAGCAAGGCCGACGCCGAGCACTGGGCGGGGTATTTCGTTTACCTTGCCGGCGTGCGCGGATACACTCTTGAACAGGCCAAGGCGCACATCGACAGCATGATCTTCTGGGCCGGGCTTTACAAGCCCGAACTGAGAAAGGCGGAAGTGCCCGCCCTGTTCGGACGCTTTGTCGACCCATACTCCTACAAGAACGGCAGGAGCTACAACCGCTTAATAGGCCTGCTTGACTTTGCCGCCTCTTACGAGGAGTACACGCTGGCCAGAGGATGGGATTCCATGGATCAGCGGACCGTGCCTGAGTCGGCCCGCGGCAGGACCAAGAACAGGATGGACGATGTCTTTGACGTTATAAGGAGGCGCGGTGAATTCGGGAATAAAGGAGAACGCGCCTACGCGCTCGAAGGCATAAAAGGAGAGATCGACAAGGTAGGTTTTCCCCAGAACCCGGACGAGCTGGCCAGGGGCTTCTCTTCGATGAAGCCTTACGGCGAGGGCATCATAGACGATATAACCGGCTCGAAAAGGACTTTAGACACCAATAAGGACAACAAGAACGACAGGCGCCTGTGCGCCAACATGTACACGCACGCGCTGCTGCAGCGCATGACGGTAAAAGAGATGGACGCCTATTACAGGCAGACCCTGCCCGTGCTGGTAGAGATAGCGAAACAGCTTTTCTGGCACACGCTGGAAGGCGGCAATGTCAGGATGCTCCCGGGCGGGGAATCAGATTACCTTAATTTCCTGCACGAGAACTCCGAAAAGGCCCCGGGAGAGGCTTTCATCCCGCGCCATGAGCAGATGATGAGAGAGAACATCCTCCTGGACAAAGCCTTCACTCTCGGCGCCATAGCCAGAGAGAACGCCGAGGACCTGGTCGCCATGGGCGTGAAAACCACCTGGGCGGATGAGATAAACAAGCTCAGGGAGATAGTGGCGGCCGTAAAGGCTCTTGAGACTTCAGGCAGGGCCGGCATAGATATAGACATATACCGCACCGTCCTGAGCACCTTCACACAGATGGGTTATGTTGATCCCGTGACGCAGAAATTGCGGGTATTCAAATACGAGGATATAAAGGACCCGGCTTCGCTCATACCCCAGATAAACGTCGTGCCGCGCGGCAAAACGACGACGGAACAGATATGGACCGGCCGCGGGATAGACGGCAAGTTCAAGGGCGAACATCTCAAGTCCCTTGAGGAAGGCGAGGACGGCGGGTTGAAGATAAGGCATCACAAGCCCCTGCCCGGCCTCGAGGAGAAGCTGAAGGGCATAGACCTTTCCGGTAAGCCGCAGGCGGGTATTTCTGTCCGCGGCAGCGGCATCATGCTGGCGGACGCGAGCGACGTCATCCGCCGCCAGGTGGCCCGCAACCTGGGCCTGTACGGCGCGTCGCCGGAAGCCGCGGATGCCATGCTCGCGGGAACGGGCCTTTCGGAAACCGAGCGGAGGATAGTCAGGGACATGGTCGAGTATCCGCACCTGGCGCAGTCCAGGCCGCCTGTTTACCTTATAGGGGCGGCGGGCGTCGGCGCGGTCGCGCCGGATAAGGCCGTTGACGAATGGTCCGTTCAGATGGACGATGTCCGCGGGAAACAGGGCCGCGGGGAGAAAGTGCCTCTTTCCCAGTGGGAAAGGGTCAGGGACCTCACGGAGAGAAAGATAAAGGAATACGAGGATATACTCGCCAGGGGCGCCACGCCCAGGCTTGTCCCGGAAGGCCTTACGATAGAAGGCTTGCGGGATATCCTCGGGATGGTGGAAGGGCACATAGACTATATCGAGGAGAACGACGGCGAGTTCTCGGATGAAAACCCCAATACCGGGCGCTACAGGAAGTTCACCAACCGTAAGGGGCAGGTTTACCTTCTTGAACAGGAGGGCCCCCTGGTGGACGACAAGATAGGCCGCATACACATGGACCCGCAGGGCTTCATATATTCCTACGCCAGCGACGACCCTGATTCCCCCGAGAGATTCGACGTCGTCAAAAAGTCCAGGGAGATAAACGGGGGCGAGCAGATCTATGAGTACGGGACGAAGGGCAAATATTTCACCGTGGATAAGTACAACATCAGGATGCGCCCCATGACCAGGAAGATAGACACAACAGCCGGCAAGACCGGGACGCCCGTTGTTTTCACGTACGACACTATTGACGCGAGGCCGACGCTGCGTTTCGCCACGGATGAGGGCGGCGACATCTCTTATGTGATCGCGGTCAAATATAAAATTGACGGCAGGACGATCGACGAGGAGAATTCACACGCCATCGGCGAGAGGATAGGCGTAAAAACAAAGGACGGCAGGGTCACCGACGCCGGCCGGCCCTATTCCTACATCAGGTATTCCGAGGACGGCAAGTTCCACTACACGATATTCGTCGACGCCGGTTACGTGAAAGAGAACTTGAGGGGCTGGACCTTCAAGGCGCGCAGCGACATGTCCCACATACCCTGCGCGAGGCTGGAAAGCGTTAATATATTATTCGAGGACCACGAGGCTTTCATAATTAGCGTGATAAAAGGCGAAGAGGTGAAGCCGGTCTCGAGCGATGACCTGAAGGTCAGGATAGAAGGTGAAGAGCGGACCGTGGATGTATACAAGCCGGACAACAACGTCCCCGCCAGGGTCGGCGAGGAAGTGGGCTTGAAAAGCGGCACCACCAAGCGCATCTATTACGAGGGCACCGGCACGCGCGTGAAAAAAGAGATAATCGAAAAGGTCGACAGCGCCAGCGGGAAGATCATCTCGACCATGCAGAAGGAATACGACACCAGCGGCCCGGTGCTGGAGGATACGGGCACCAGGCAGAAAGGGCGCCTGCTCAGGACAGTTGATAACGAATGGCTGGTCCGCAAGGAGTGCCAGTACGAACATAACGGGGTGTACGTTATCGTGCGTTTCTGGAAGGGCAAGGACATCGTCGGGGCCAATACCCTGTTCGTCCCGCTTAACAACGACGGGACCTTCGACGGTTCGCGCCCGTTCAGGCTTTACGCCGGCGACAGGAACACCACGGAGCTGTCCATAGACGGCATCCTTTATCTCGACAAGGCGCACAAGCAGGGCAGCGAGGTCGTGGCGTCGCTTTCGGGCGATATCCTGCCTCATCTTGAGGGTGTGCTTTCCGGCGAGGAGATCAAGAAAATAGAGGAAAAAGTGGCGAAGCTTATAGGCAGGACCACCTTTGAGGATTACGAGCCTTATATCACCGGCAAAGCCAGGTTCGCCCCGACTTTCAGCGCGGCGAAACACCTTGAAGAGACGATACGGGCCAACATGGATAAGCTGGTATTCGAGCATGACGACGCGAGGAAAAAACAGCGCTGGTACTGGGAGAAGCAGAAGAAGGACGTTATCGACGGATACGGCAAAAAGAACCTTACAGATATGTCCCCGTCGGAAAGAGAGGCCCTTGTGGACGGTCTCGCCGAGAGCATACTCGGGCACAGGATCTTTACCGGTTCCCAACAGGACGAAAGCGAACAGGCGTGGATCAGGGATGTCCTGGAGAACGGCGTTCACGGCCAGGGCCGCCCCGTCACCGTCAAGGACATGGTAGGGCTTTTCAGCAGGTACACTGAACTGGCCCCGGGCGACAAGAGCAGGATATACAGGCTGGCGAGGTATCTTGTCGACCAGATACATGTACACCAGAAAGTCGCCTACGTGGAGCTGGTGAAGAAGGGCAGAAAAGGCAGGAGGCCTTACAGTGATTACGCCAAGTCCGTGTCGTCCCTTAGAAGGGAACTTCTGCAGATAGCCGAGGTGAAAGGCATAGACGATATTTACGAGCTGCTGAACCCGGTGGAAGATGTGTTCTTCCCGAGAAAAAGCCTTTTGCCGGAGGAAGAAGATAAGGATAAAGACAGCGACGAAGAAGAGGACCTTGCCGGAAAGCAGAGGGTCCTGAGGCATTACGACCTTACCGTAAAGGATCCCGGCACCGGGAAACCCGCCGGTTATGACATGACCGGAAGGGAAGTCGTTCTTTTCGCCAGGACATGGCTGGAGAGGAACACGCCCCTGCAGGTGATCCTTGTCGACATGCGGGGCAGGGAATACACCATGACGTTCAAGGACAAAAGGCCCTGGCGCCGGCTGTCCTTCGAGATAGGCACCCGGGACGAAAGGATAGAAGCGTCCAGCGACGAGGGTTTTGACATGTCCGACGTCAAGGAGATATTACTGAAGGCCGGCGCCGAAGACGCGGCAAAGGGGAAAGTCCCCGGCATATCACAGTTCAGGATAGAGAAACCGGCCGAGGCCGGCGAAAGAGAAGCCGTGGAAGGGACGCGTGAATACAGTCCGGCGGCTCTTGCGAAGATGCAGGTAGGCCGTATAAACATCGAGCGAAGGCGGCCCGGGCAGGAAAGGACAAGGGGTTTTGTCCGCCACGACCTGACCGAAGGCACGTACAAACCCAAGGACCTCAGGAACAAGAGGGTCCAGATAAAGGGATGGCAGGTCCCTGAGCAGTACAGGGATAAAGGGGACATTCTCACCCTTTCCTTTACGGACGTATGGGGCGGGGAAAGCGATTATAAGGTAACAGCTGAGAACGGCGTTCTAACGACCGATCTCAAGCTGGATGAGAAGAGCCCCGACTTTGACGCTTCCAAGGTGATTCTCATGGATATAAAGTTCAACGCGACCGACGGCAGGCCTCTTTTCGGCCCGGCCGTGAGGGGCCTGATAAAATGGATACTGGCGGGTCTGGGTATACTCTGGGCCGGTCTCAAGGGCCTGGCCGGCGCGAAAAAGAAGGACGACGGCAAGAAGCCTTCGGCTCCATCAGATGTTCCGGATATGTCCAAAGGCAAGGGGGCCGGGGCCGGGCGCGTCGGCCGCGATGATAGGGAACTTACCCCCGAGGAGCAGCTCGACGTCCTCGACGAATATATATTCGCCATGGACCAGTGGGTGGACAAACAGGGCGTGGATTTTCGAAAGACCGGGCTGGACCAGGAGGGTAAAAATTCTGTTTTCTTCCCGGACATGAGATACAGCGAGGACTGGGAGTTCTTCGATTACGACGCGCACCCCCGTTTTAACCTGGATGTCATAAAGAACACGGTCAAGTTCGGGATCGCCGCGGCGATACTGTGCTATATTCAGCCGCTGATGATAAGTTTTCTGCCGTACATGGCGCTGTTCCTGGTGTTCGGGAGCCTGAACCTGAAGGTATGGCCCAAAGGTGTCGGGCTGGGAGCCCTGTTCTTTTTCATGCAGGCCGCGCGGATCATGCCTGCGCAGCCTCTGGGGATCATCTTGACGGTCCTTGTGCTTGCGTGGCATGTAGCTAAGCCGTTCTATATGTATCAAAAAGCAATGAGCGATCCCCTTAAGTATTTCCGCAGGCAGAAAGAACAGCTGCGAAAGCTCAGCGGGATAATGGAAGTGATCAAGGACGGCGACGCGAGCCTGGAGAAGGCCCTCAACGAGGTGAAGATCGACCCGGCGGACAGCCTTTACGAGTATCTCGAAAAGATCACGAAATTCGAGGGTCTCACGGCCGACGCTAAGAATTTCATAGAGACCGTGTATTTCAATAAGTTCGAGCCGGGGACCGTCAGCCTCAACACAAAAAAGAGAGGCCTCGACCCGCGCAAGATGAAAAGGATACTGCTTATTGTCGCTACCGACCAGGCTTTCACGTTCAGCGGCCCCCTCAAGAGATGGCTGCGTTCAAGGGGCCTGCCAGGCGGCTGGATGTTCGAAGGCGGCGACGTGTCGGAAGACGACTCTACTTTCAAGGACACGTTCGAGGGGGCCGTGGACGAGATAGACGGGCTTCTCGATATGATGCCTGGTCAGTTTAAAAGCTCACACAGGTGGTACAGGTTCTGGACGGCGGCCTTTGTGGCGGCCTCCTGGGCCGGTATAGCCGCGCTGTGGGTCCTGGGTTTGATGGGCCCGGTGGCCGTAGTGGCCGCGGGCGCCGTGGCGTTCGTCGGCGCCGTCATCCTGCGCGCGCGCCTTATAAGCCGGAAGGCGAAGAGTCTCGCCCTGATGTATCCCGCCAGGGATATGAAGGAGATATACAGGGATTACCAGCGTCTTATTTACAATGCCGATACCGGGAAGAATCTTAAGAGCATAGACATAAGGCGTTACCTCATCATGATAAGGATAGCCCTGAACGAGCGCCTTGAGGAAGGGCCCAAAGCCGGCAAGAAGCCGATGCAGGCTTACCTTGACAGGCAGCAAAAGCGCATGGAGACCAATAAGGACTCGACCACGGTGCGCGACTTCATGGATTCCTATCATCTGACCAGGATCGAGAAGTGGCACAAGAAGATCTCCGTGAGGTTCAAGATGTTCGGCTTTCTCCTGCTGGCGGGTTTTCTTTCCTACGTAGCCTGGGTGCTCGGCATCGCGTTCGCCAGGGAGATCTACAGCCTGATGGTCGGCGGCGGTTGGCTGGGCTACGGGGAGATGTTCAAGCACTCTTTCGCGCTTGTGGACCTTTTCTCGGGCCAGGCCCTGACATGGGGCCTTGCAGGACGCCTTATCGGCCAGACGTTCATCGGCATCCTGATGTTCGGAAGCTTCACGCTTGTCATAGCCAAGAACGCCTTTTATTTCCTGGGGAGCGTGGCCAAGCTCTACAGGGGCGAGAAAAAGGTGACATGGAAGCAGTATTCAAAACAGATAGCCGGCATCCTGATAGCGGTCGGCGGCCTGATGTTCCTGAGCTCTTCCGCGCACTGGGTGACCATGCTTATAAAGCTCGCGCTCGGCATAGTCCTTATAAAATCCGCTTTTATGCTGCCGATACTCATAAGGGGCAGGAACAGGTACAAGGCGATAGCGGTGGACCACCTGCTTTACAAGGGCAGGGATAAGGAAGAAAAGGTAAAGTCCTTCGAGGAATATGTCAGTGTAATAACCGGCAAGTACACGGAGAAGGAACAGGAGATAATAAGGAAAGCCAACGAGCTTAAAAAGAAATATCCCGCGAACTGGGCCGCCAAGATGACCCACTCGGACAGGGTCAGGTACCAGATCATGCTCGGCAAGGGCGCGGTGCCCAGCGGGACACAGTACAAGGACCTCAGTTACGAGAGCCTGGAGGAGGTTTACAATGGGCTTTCCAAGGCGCAGATAATAAACAGGATGTCCTGCGCCGGTTACGAGAACCTGAAGAAGAGGCTGAGCGACAACGGCATACAGATAAACGCCGATGAGGAGACCCTCTGGGGCGCGCAGGCTGCCGCTGAGGAGGACCCGAATGGGTTTCTCGGCGGGGTCACGGCGGACCAGCTCAGGGCCTTCCTCGAGCTTACGATGGTGGAGAAGAGGCTGGTCATGACATATGACCTTCTGCCTAAATTCACCCCGTGGATAGTGGTAGTGGGCGGCGGCGACGCCGTCATGAAGCTTTTGGAGAACCTTAAAAAACTGCGGTATCCCCTCACAAAGGCGAAGTTCATCTTCGCCGGCGAGGCTTGGGATGTCGAGATACAGAGGATAGTGCTGGATAAAAAGACACAGGGCGATTTCCCGCCGCAGCTGACTTTCAGCGGTATGGCTGTCAGGGAGGACGGCAGGAAAGAGGACGAGATGCCCGAGGAGATAGAGAACAAGACCGGGTTCGCGGGAGTGGTCCGCAGGGCCTGGTGGAAGCTTTTCGAGAAGATGCCCGAGGAGCCTTCCCAGCCCTACACGAAGCCCGGCGCCAATACCGCGGCCCTGTACGAGTCGGACGGCGTCTGCGGCATAATCTATGACGCGGAGAACCTGCCGAACGAGAACCAGCTGCTCCAGTTCGTTCTCGGGACGGCCGAGGGAGTGGCCACGGCGAGAGATTTCGCCGGCTCGAACGTCAGGCCGGGCATGGACGCCACCTCCGGGGATAAGGGTTGGAACAAGGTCGCTCCGGCCGACGGCATAGATCTTACGCTGGATAAGACGCGCGAGAACCTTGACAGGACATTGAAGGACTACAAGGACAGCCTTTCAAAGGAACAGATCGAGCTCAACAGGCGCTTTAACATGAAGACCGGCAGGATACTCAAGAGGCATATGAGTTATTTCGTCAACCACACGCTTAAAACGCTGCTCGAAGTGACGGATCCGGCCGCCGAGCTGGCCGCCGGCGCCAAAGGGGATAAGAAATATTTCTCCACCGGCATGATCTGGGAGAGGATAAAGGCGCTTGAGGAGGAAATACACCGCCTGGAAAAGCGGAAGGCCGCGGATCCCTCTCTTTCGTTAAGCAAGAGAAGGGCTTACGACAGCGCCATGAAGCAGGCCAGGCTGGAAAAGAGGGAACTGATAAACGTTTATATCACCCTGTGCAATATGCCAAATTACGGCGATATCGCGACCGCTTACATCAAGGGTGATATAGACAAGGACGAGTTCATAAAGCTTCTTCTTATAGGTGAGTTCAGGAGGATCAACGAGCCCAAGAACGGCCAGGGGCGCCTGGCGAAGGTGACCAACGCGCTTCACGTCGCCAGGGGGCAGACGGCCGCTTTCATGTTCGGGGAATACGCCAGCTGGTACACGGCGGGCTGGGACGGGTTCCACGGCGCGCAGGACACCTTCAAGCCGCTGGGCGGCACGACCGGTTACTTCTGCACCGAGCCGATAGAGGACATAGACTGGGAGGACCCGGACGCCGTGCTTAAGCTCGGTCTTAAAAAGGACGAGATCAAGAAGATCAGCGAACATTACAACGACAAGAACAAGCTCCTGACGCTGGGCGCCTGGGACGAGTTCCAGGTGGCGGAGGACTACATGCTCGGCTTCGTGTCCTGGTGGTACGGTTTCAACATAGCGGGTTTCTGGAGCCTTACACCCGAGGACCCCGCCGGTTTCGAGTCGGAAAGGAGCTTCAAGTTCAGGCCAAAACAGGTATCAAGGTGGAACAAGGGGTATATCATAGGGCTCCTGGTCGTCACTGAGAGCTGGAGGAACTGGAAAGAGCTCGGCGAGCGCAAGGGATGGTGGGGGCGTTTGGTTTTCTTCGTGCCTACCCTCTGCAGCGCCATCCTGCCGCTGATATTCCGCATGGCCAGGGTGCTGGCGCTTTTCTGGTACACTTACTTTCTGCTGGTGCCGCTGCAGGCCCTTGTAGGGCTCGCAATGTCGCACCCGTCGGCTCTGGGGTCATGGCTGATAAGGTTCAACGAGGCCACGGGCCTCGGGACGCTGATGGTTGATTTCCGCGAGTTCATAGGCACTTTCATGCATGAGGTCATAAATTTCATGCCCGAGGGATGGGGCTGGGGCATAGGCCCGGCCATCGTGCTTGTGGGTATACTGCTGCACAGGTATTTCACCATGCGCGGCGTGTTCAAGGGCGTGGACGATTATCTCGGAGTTGAAAGGATATTACAGGAATACGACGAGGTCATAGAAGGCCTTGAATCCAAGATAGACGAGGCGCGGAACAGCGGCAAGCCGGCGGAGTATGTTTCAGCTCTGATGAACGCTCTCGGAGAGATCAGGGAGCGCAGGCGCGTGGTCGAATCCGGGAGCCTCGAGGATGTTACCGGGGTGGCGTCGCCGTTCAGCGGTATCCGCAGAATGGGATTGAACTTCGGGTTCCTTCATCTTATAGGGCTGCACTTAGGCTCGCTGATAGCGATCATACTGGCTCCCGCGGTAACTTCAAGCATGGTAGCGGGTTTACTTTTCGTCGCGGCTTTCACTCTGATCTTCACCGGGGTATTTTACCTCGTTCTGAAAGCGCTGGCTTATACGTATGTCGGCCTGGGGCGCGACCTGGGCGAGAGGAAGGTCAGCGAAAAAGCCGTGAGGGCTTTCAGGGTAAGGGCGGCAGCGCCTAACTTCTTCATAGATTTCTACCACATGCTCTACCTGCCCGGCCACAAGATCGCCATGAACGAGACCCTCGGCGGCAGGAGGATAGGTTACTGGTGGAGGACCCCGAGGACCACCATGATAGACGCCGAGGTCATTGAAAGGCACCTCAGGCAGGCCGGTTATGAGGTCAGCGGCGAGAAGATCGTCCAGAAGACCTCTTCGCAGAAGTTCAAGGAAACGCTGAAGAACTGGAGCGACGAGAAGAAGCTGGAAGGGCCGCGGCTGAAGCTGCAGCTTTTCCTGAACTACGGTTTCGTGCAGCTTATGATACTGATGGTCGGGCTCGGCATAGGGCTTGACGTGCAGGATTACCTGATGGCCAAAGGGCTCATACACGTTATCAGGAGGACCTCCGCGGTCGTGTTCTTTACCGATAACGTTATATGGATACTCGGCGCGGTGGCGGTCGCCCTCTTGATCGGTTCCGTGATCATGAGGTTCAGGAAAGCGGTTACCGTGTGGAACAGGCCCGTTTCTGATAAGCCCTGGGCCGCCAAAGAACGGCCGATGGGTATCGCCGCTAAAATGGGGGCGATCATAATGATAGTCCTTACTCTCTTCGCCGGCGAGCAGATCGTCGTCAAGTTCGGGCATTTCATTAAACAGGGTATATCTAACGTGATCACCTGGGTGTATCCGGGTAAGCCGCACGAGCAGCTTCCCGTGCTCGGCAGGGATTTCAGGGAGAACCTGGGCGTTAATCTCCCCTGGATAAACTACGGCCTGGATGTAGGCAAGGACGCAAACCTGTCTCACAGGGGCTTCAGCTCCAAAGAGGGACGCGCCGAGCTGGAACGCCGGTTCAGGGCCATGAGCGAGGCTAAGATAAAACAGACGCGCGTATTCATTTTCGGCAACTTCGCGCCGGGCATAACGTATGACGCCGGCGGCAATATGGTGTTCGGGCCGGAGGTCTATGAAGACATAGACGCGCTTTTTGAGGCGGCTGAGAAGTTCGGCATAAAGGTCATACCCGTTCTTTTGAACCACGACCTCACGGATGGCAAGACCGAGAAGAACGGCGTGAAGGTGGGCGAGCAGGCTCACTGGTTCAAGGACGCGCACCAGAGGGAGATGCTGAAAGGGCTTCTCACCCGGCTGGTGGACCGCATGCTGCAAAGGTATCCCGACTCATTGGCCGGTATAGAGATAATGAACGAGCCCAAGGTCGTCAAGGACGCCGCGGATAAAGGCGCGGATGTGGTGGATACCGCCACTCTGAAAGCGTTCCTGGGCGAACTGGCGCAGGCCGTCCAGTCAAAGGGCGGGACAGTCGTTGTAAGCTGTATCGGGGAAAAGGACCTTGAGGAGAGCTGGTCCGACCTCGTGAAGATGCTTGAGCCGGGCAAGACCGTGGTCCAGATACACGTTTATGACCAGGACCCGGTAAGGGTGACGTCGCCGGTCGAGGACCTGAGAACCAGGCTGGGCATGTCCAAGGAAATAACGATCGAGATAGGAGAGCTGGGACTGGTGGACGAGGCCGGCAGGCTAGTGGAGATACCCAGGGCCAGGATGTACCTCATACTGGACGATCTTTACAGGAAGGGTTACACGAAGGTCATCGTCTGGCGCGACGGGGAGAACGTGGAGGTCGATCTGGCGGTGCTGGAGGACCTCATAGCGGGCAAGGTCAAGGACAGGCAAGAGGAGGAAACCCCGAAGGCCGCTAAAAAAGAGGAAAAAGAAGAGGCCAGGGCTCTTGAGGATATCTCGGCCGACAGGGATAAAGATGACCGTCAGCCCGGGGATGTTGAGGCGGCGAAAGCCGGTGAAAAGGGCGTGGAAGAGGCGCAGACACCCGCCAAAAAAGAGGAAAAAGAGCAGGTGAGAGAGCCCGAGGACCTCGCCGAAGAAGCCTACATGGGGTATCTGAGGGAGAGGACCGTGGGCCAGATAATAGATGAGATAAGAGAGAACTTCAACGATATAGAGAACGCTCTGGGCATCGATGACATCGACAAGGTCACGTTAGAGGACGTGGAGATCAACGGGGCCGCGCTGAAATATCTCGCTGAGACAGAAAAGGAAGATGTCGACAAGCGGGTCCTTGAGGAGCTCATGAAGAAGCACCTGGAGCTGAAGGCCAGGGTCGATGAGGCTGTGAAAGCCGCGGAGGGTAAGAAGGCCGACGAGCCTGAGGGCAAGCCTGAGGGCAAGCCTGAAGGCAAACCGGAAGCCAGGACTGAAGATGAAGAAGCGCCCGCGCGGGGCCGGGATGAACAGGCCGGGCCCGAGGTAAAGCAAGCGCCGGAGAAAGAAGAGGCGGTTGAGCCCGAAAAACGCCAGGAGGCCGAGCCTAAGATACAGGTGGCCGGTACGGGTGTCCTTTCAAACCTGAAGGGCCTTCTTTCGTCGCTGGGCATAATGTCTTTCCTTGGCATGGTTAAAGGGGACGACAGGTTCAGAAAAGGCGCGACAAGGATCGCCGTTATTGAGACAGCGCTCCTTTTGGTGGCTTTCTCTGTGGCGGCTGTCTTTTTCCACGGTGTTAAGGGATGGAACGTAATACACGTCGCCGTGGTGGCGATAGGAATGATAGCGATAGGGACGGCTTTGACGATAAATATTATCAGGGGAGCCCTGCACGCTAAAGCGCGTAAGGCCGGGCCGGAACCCGCGAAGTTCGACGAGGGCAGAAGGAACTTCATGAAGACGCTTCTTGTCCTGCTCGGCGCGGGTGTTGTATCGCCGCTTCTGACCTCATGCGAGGACACCAGCGACGATGAGCTTATAGACACGGCGCGCGTCCAGGCCAGCTGGCCGGATGAGCTGTTCATGAGCTACAACGCCAGTGACATATCAGGCATGGCTATACAGGTCCATTTCAGCGGTGAAGTGGAAGAGGGCAGGAGGATACAGATAGGCGTTAAACAGCAGGGAAGCCGGGGCGGAGAAGGCTGGCTGAACGTGTATTCAAGCTGGCTCGAAGCGCAGCCCAACGGTTCGGTCTCTTTCAACCCCTCCACGGACTCCAGGAGCATAAGCGATTTCGACGGGGTCACGGATATAGGGGCGATAATCATAAAGGATTCCTGGGGCAGGCCTTCAGATCTCAGGAACAAGATAATCGCGGTTGACGTTGTGCCGGTAGATTCTACCGCTAAGGTGGACGGGACGACGCTGAAGACCGTTGGCGCCGCCGCTGTGGCATCCGTTGTCGCCTCAAGGGGCAGGGCCCCGGAGCACGATTTCAGCATAGTGCTGGGTGTTTCGGAAGCTACCTATAATGAGCTGGAGGCCGCCGGGGAGATGGAGAATATTTACCGCAGGACCGGCGTAACGAGGATGGTGCCCTTGACCTCTTCCGAAAGGGAGGACATGCTGGCGGAGCTTGAGCGCGCGACCAGGGGAGAGAAGGTCGTGTGCGCTCTTCTGGAGGAATCCGTCGTAAAAGCGGAGGCCAGGAACGTCCAGACAGGCGCGATCCAGATAAAGAAGTTCGAGAACATACTCAGGGAGTTCGCGGGCAAGGTGGAAAAGGACGTTATCAGGCTCATGAACCCCGAAGAGGTTTCGATGAACGCCGAAACAGTAAGAAAGATACAGGATACAGCGAAACTGAGGGATATTATGGACATATACGCCAGGATACTGCCTGACGTGGAGTCGATGGACCTCGTGACCAAGAGTATCTATGATATGAGGATGAACTACCTGCACACCACCCTTATACCCGAGATGGTGAGGGCCCAGGCGTCCGAGACCGGTGCGATGATATCCGGCCTCAGGGACGACGAGGCTAAATATGTCAGCGTGTCCGCCAGGACGGCCGCGGACATGAGGTTCATAGCCAACTCGATAAGGAACATGGGGCTTGACAGGGATAAGGCCTCCAGGTTCATACAGGTCAGAGTAGCCGACAGGAACGTGACCGAAGAGAACCTTGAGAAGGTGATGAAAGATACCGGGCTTGACGCGGTCCTCGACAAGGGGAACGTGGTGCTGGTAACGCCGGCAGACATGACGCTGGCCAGGACGCTGGAGATGGTCAGGGACACCTTCGGTGAGGACGTCCGGAACGACCAGATCGCGATAGGTGACACAGCGAACCTGGTCAAGGGTGAGCAGGACGAGGACCTTCTCAGGGACGAGAAAGCTCCGGTGTTCGTCCAGATGGACGCCGAGGGCGTGGCCTCGCAGCTGCTGCTCACGGTGATCGAGCTGGCGGCAAGCGGTAAGATACCCGAGGCCCTGGGTACGCTCAGGGTCCAGGACGGATATAACAACTGGTACGTCTACCTGCCCAACATGGAGAAGGTGGACATAGACCAGCTGAGAAAGGAAATAAAGAACTACGAAAGGATACTTATAGCGGCATAATAAAAGTTACCTCAACACAAAGAAGGCGTCTTTGATGCCGGGTCTGCCAAGCGCCCGGCTCAAGGCGCCTTTCTTTTAGGGGACGTTTCCCCTCCGCCGAAACCACTTAATTCATTAGACTTATAGCGTAACACAAAAGTTTTTTTGTTTAACTTCCTGAATTGAGTTATACATCAGCTCGCGATAATATTTTTGCCTTTTCTCATCGGTTTTGCCCAGATCATAATAGAAGGGGTTAGTATCGATAAGGGGGTCTTTTTCCCCGAAAGCGTAATGTCTATAGCTGCTCCACTGATAATCTTCCGGGTTTTTTACACTTCCAGCCATGACTGGGTTACGCTCAATATAAAGAGAAGAAGCTAGGAGATAATTGTCATGAGCGATGATATTACTGAAGAATCGCCCCTGGAAAAGATGTCCTACATATCCGGTTCGTTTATTATGATAATTAAAATAAGCGAGTTGCAGTCCCTGCATGAACTTTGATATGTCAGCATCCTTTGTAGCTTTTATGCATAGATGAATGTGATTTACCATAACTACATAGTGATAAATTAAAATATTGTATTTGTTTTTATAAAATAACATCAACCTTTTAAAAGACTTGAATTCGTGTCTCCAGCGGAATAGCCTCCTTTTATTGTTGCCTCTTGAAGTAATGTGATAGGTCCCATTTTCTTCGATCAATCGTGCTCCCCTTGGCATATTTATCACCTCCGTATGGCATAGACAGGGAAACAGGAAAAATTGTTACAAATATTTTGGGAAAAAATTTTCGTTGCATTATAAGTTATTTATTTATAATATCTTGCGAAGAGGGGAAACGTCCCCATTAAGTGGTGTCCCCATTAAATGGTAAGAGATAAAATAGTTAGATAATTGGAAATTGACACAGTATAACCATGGTGTTATAATGGGAATACAGCATAAGTTAGGCTTTAAAATAGTAAGTTAGTTGGTTTTGTGGGGGGATCATGGTATTTAAAGCAAGCAAAATATGCAAGATAATATCACTAATAATAATAGTGATATTCGCTCATGAGCAGATCGGCTGGGTTCAGGAAGGCCGCCCTGTCTGGGCAGATCTTTCCAAAGCGCCATCCCCGGCGGTAAACCAGCGCGATCTTCCCGTAGATCTCGAGGTCCCTTATGATTCCGGCACCATAAGCGAAGCCGGTGTCAACGGCGGCAAAGAGCTTATCATCAACATACAGGACGCGCACGCGTCGCTTTCCGCTCAGTATTCCATAACGAACATACTCAACGAGCTTGTAACGAAATATCACCTGGAACTCATCGCCTTAGAGGGCGCCGAGGGCTACGTGGATACTTCAGTTCTGAGGACGTTCCCGGACAAGGAGATCAGGAAGAACACGGCCGAGCTCCTCATGAGGGAAGGCCGCATGAGCGCGGGCGAGTTCTTCGCCGTGACAAGCGGCAAGGAGGGAGTCGCTCTTTACGGAGTCGAGGACAATGAGCTGTACGAAAGGAATATCGAGGGGTTCAGGGAAGTCATGGAAGAAAGAGCGTTTTACCTGGACGGGATCGAGGAACTGCGCCGCCAGCTCGAGGCGCTTGCCGAAAAGATCTACTCAAAAGAGCTCAAGGCGCTCGAAGACAACGCCGGCTCCCATAACAACGGGGATATCGGTTTTTCGGAATACTGGGAAACGCTTAAGGGCATAGCCGATGACAAGGGCGTTGTTCCGGCTGGCTCCCCTTCGCTAGAAAAACTCCTGAAGACGATAGAGCTCGAGAAAAGGATCGATTTCAAAAATGCCGATACAGAACGAAAAAGGCTCATAGACGCGCTGAGCTCTTCAATGACCAGGGAAGACCTCGAGGACCTGGTCCTGAAGTCGCTGGAGTTCAAGGAGAACAGGATATCACAGGCATCCTTTCATCTCTTTCTCAAGGAACTTGCCATATCGTACGGTGAGGACCTGCTCAGATACAGGGAACTCTGGAAGTTCACGGATTACGTCAAATTATATGAAGAGATAGATATCCTGCCGCTATTCAGCCAGATAAGGACGTTCGAGGACGTCGTGAGAGAAAAACTTTACCGGAACGCCGGGGAAAAAGAGCTCAAACGCTGGATGGTCTTTACGGAACTTTTACAGAAGCTTTACAGCGTGGAACTTTCAAGCCCTGAATGCGCGGAGCTGGTCAAGGCCAGATACGGGCGGGACAGCGCTTCATGTTCAGCTTTCATAAAAAGAGCCTGCGGCGAACACTCGGTGGCGGTCACGGGCGGGTACGACCTTGAAAAGATATTCTCGGGGATAGACGGGGCCCTGCGTTTTTACAGGACCGCCGAAGCCCGCGACAACGCCATCCTCGGGAACACCATAGCGCGCATGCGCAAAGAGGGCAAGAAGGTGGCGGCTTTGATAACGGGTGGGTACCATACCAGCGGCCTGAAAGAACTGATGAAGGATAATAACCTTTCATATCTTATCATCACCCCGAAGTTCGCCGACGATAAAGAGAGGCCCTATATCGCGATACTTACCAACAAGAATAAGCCTTACCAGAAACTGCTGGAGGCGGGCAGGTACCAGCTGGCAGTGAGAGCCTACTTCGACGGCATGGACGAGGAAAAGTTCCTCGAGCAGGCCATATACGCCCTTTCAAGCGTGGCTTTCGAGGGCGGCGACTGGAGGTCCGAAGCAGAGAGATGGCACGAGATCTACTCCCGCGAATACAAAAGGCTCCGGGCCCTGGACGAAGAGAACGTGGCGGAAAGCCTGACCCCATTGAAGTTCGCGTTCATTCTGGGCACGGGCGACCTCTCGGCCAGCGGGCAGCTGACCATAGAAAAGCGCTCGGAGCGCGGCAAAGAATTCATATTCGTCGTAAGGAAAAGAGGGGATCAGAACACTTATTTCCGTTTGGACCCCGGCGACGGCGGCGTACTACAATCCCCCCAGGTACTGTCGCCTCGCCAGGGTCTTTCTCTCGTGGAGGGCCGTAAGACCGGTCAGCCGGTTCTCAGCCCCGAGGCGGAAGCGCTCCGCGCCCGCATGAGGGACGACAAAACGCTGCTTTACGATGCGGTAAACCGGCTGGAGCGCGTAAAGGATATCGATCCCCGGAGAGTGGCCAGGGTATTAAGGGCGATGCCGGACTTCCACGCCGCCGGCGGCGTCCTGGAGATCCCGCTTTCGGGCGAGCTGTCGGCTTTCACAGGCCGCGTTCTCGGAGTGCGGGCCAAGGCCGCTCGGCTGGAGCACCAGGTCCACAATGACGCGGAACTCGCGCGGGGCATTGCGATGTACTTCGTGGCCCACAGGGATTTCGTGCCCGCGCCCGCGAGTGTTGCCGGGCAGCTGTCAAAAAGGTTAAGCGAACCTCTTTACCTCGACTGGGACAAGATCGCTCCGATCAAAAGTACCATCGGGGAATTCACGATAATGGTAAGGCAGATCGTGTTCAGGTACAGGGATATTTACCTGGAGGGTTACGAATATACCTATCACGTCACCGTCCCCGGGCTGGAAAGGACCTTTGAAGCGATCGCGGAAAAAGAGGGGACTACCTACAGCGAGGTCACAGGACGCTTCAACGGAGAAGAAGGCAGCCCCACCAGGATACTGGAAGTGGGCGAGGGGCCGTTCCACCCGGTCAGGGATTATTTCACGAATTCACCGAACGCTTCGGAGTACCTTAGCCGCGAAACGGATTTCCGGCACATACAGATCACCGGCATAGACCCGATGGTCGAGGAGGACAGGGGGCGCGGCTATTACAAGGGCAACGCTCTGAGGATGGAGGCTTTCGGCAGCGAACAGTTCGACCATATCTTCTGCGCGCACGTCTTCAACGAGGACTGTTTCCAGCAGTATTACGAGATGAACAAGGACTTCTGGCAGGAGCATTTCCCTGGAGAGGAGTTCTTTGAAGCGGCTTATTATTCCAAGATAGCCCTGGAGCTCTTCAGGGTCCTGAAGCCCGGGGGTAAGGTTTACCTGACCACCGGCCCGGAATTCAACGAGGCGCTTAACGCCATGATGACGGACCTGGGCTTCAAGCTGGAATTCAGCGAGAAGTCGAGGTCCGGCTGTAATGTTTTTGTCAAGCCTGACGAGGACGAACTGCCGGTTAAGCTCCGCAGGCACTTCACCATGAGGGCCATCAGGCTGACGCTCCAGCTGCTTGAGGAGAAACTTGCACTCATGGAAGAAGAGCTCAAGAAAATCCCGGCCCAGGGCGAGCTTACCGACGGGAACCGATCTTCGCTTAGTGCTATCGAGAAGGCAGGCAAGGAGATCGCAGAAGGAATAAGGCTGGATATAAGCATGCCTCACGCGGAGTCGCTCAGAAGGACGCTTTCTAGGGGCGGGAACCTGGCGGCTTTCGATATAAGGAACATTCTTAACCCGCTCGTCGCTACGTGCAGCCTGGTTTCCGGAGAAGAGAACATGGAGGAGGGTGATTATCAACTGATCGAGCGAGCGGTATCAAGGCTCCGCGGCGCGGCCCGCAGGCTCGGGGAGGCTGAAAAGGAACATATATATTTCGTAGCCGGGGAGGACGGGAACACCTATACGAGCTTTGTGGACTGGAAAAATAATCCCCCCCTCGACAGCAGGGAATGGAGGGCTCATCTGGCGCTGCAGCAGCACGGCCGCGTTCTTGAAAGCGTGAACTCCAGCGAGGAGGTCCAGGAAGCTTTTGATAAATACGCCGTGGACCTGGCCAGGTTCTGCGCGCTCCACCGCGAAGGGAAGATAGTGGAGCCCGTCAACGAAGAGGAGAGGACGCTCATGGTGTACGCCCTCGGGTACCTTTTCCAGACCGACCCCGAAAGGGTGCGCGCCATAGGCGAGTTCGCCCGCAGGAAGATATACGGAGACCCTGTCATGCTCAGCGAACAGGAGCTCGCTACATTGACTAAATTCATCGACACGCTCGAGAAATGGAGAAAGATGACCCGCGAGGCGATGGAAGAAAAGCAGTGGAAAAAGGCGGGCAAGCTGTGCTTCAGGCTGGACAGGATCGTGAAAAAACTGAAAAAGCAGAATGATAATAACGTTATGGCCTTTCTGCTTTACACGATAACGGTAGGGTCTCTGGAAATACCCGACAGGAGGATATCGGGCAGGATATACGATTTCACCGAAGTCGACCTGGCCAACGGGGTGTATGTCCCGATCACGACCTGGGTGGAGATGTCTCGCAGGGATCCGGAGGCCTTCAAGGATGAGGTCGAGACGGGTCTTTTGCCCGGGTCAGGCACATACAACCGCTTGGAGAACGTGATCGAACTGCTCAACGCGGTCGAACGGATGGGCAAGGTCATACTCGTAGACGTCGAAAAGCACGCCTGCAACGGGCTTTATGTTGATGTCCAGAGCACGCTCGATCTTTGTAAAAGGGAATATCCCGAGGCAGGAACCGCGCCGGGGCGCGAGATAAGAAAAGAGACGAGCATTCCAGAGGGCTTTCTGCCGATACGCGGGACAGGCTTCTACAAGGCCTGGGAAAGTATACTGGCCGGGCATGAGCCGGCGCTGCCCGTTCTGTCAGACGAGACGCGCGCGGCGATATCAAAGAAAAAAGAAGGGGTCGAGTACCTCTATAATTACGACAAGATATCCCCGGCCTTAAGGCATCTGTTCCATGAGATGGGCGAAAGGGACAGGGAGACAGCGCTGAAGTTCGCCAGGGTCTTTATGGAGGACGTCAATGTGAAGTACTGGACCTTCAGGGATTTCGAGCACCTTCACGGGCTCAGGGCGCTTGTAAGGAACCTGCTGGTCGTTATCTATAACAGGGAGGACGTGCCCGACAGGCTCAAGTCCATAGTGCGCGGGATGTCGGAGGGGGTCGGGCTCCTCGCGCTTTACATTGAACAGGCGATCTGTCTTGCCAGGCTTAAAAAGGCCATGGGGGAGGAATACGGGAAATACCCGGAACTTGACATACCCTGTTTCGCCTCCGGCTCGGACGACGTTTCCGACGAGGAATATTTCATGGAGCTGGAGAAAATCGAGCCTTACCAGTATTCCTTTAAAAAGCTTATACGCAAACGGATCAACGGGAAGGTCATGCAGAACCTGCACCAGGAATCCTCAAAGATGAACGTATATACCAGGGAAGACCTGCCCTTTGTCGTAAAATCGGTCAAGGCAGGCGCGCAAGACGAGAACGGATCCTTCATGGATTTCACAAGGAGCGTTCTCCCGGGGCTTCTCATCGCCAGAAAACGCCTCGGCGGGCTGGCCGCCAACGCTCTGGCCGTGCAGGAAATAGACTCCAATATCGACGGGACCAGGACGGTGTTCGACAACGCTATAATCCAGACCAAGGTGACACCTCTCCGCGAGAAGTTCGCGGAACTGGCGCGGCAAGGGGGTAATGATGCTGAAAAGGAGGCCGCGCGTCTTATAGGCCTCTGGTGGAAGCTCCAGATAGATATGTGGAAGAGAGGCGTCGCCGACGCCGGAATGGATATGCTGGACAGTTACGGTTATGACGAGGCGACGGACAAAGTGGTCATATTCGATTACAGGCGCCTGCAGAAGGACCCGGGCCGGGCGCGCGGCATTATCGAGACCTCGGACACCGTGAATTACGCCGCCCTTAAAGAACTGGCCTCTTCCATTGGAGCGGAGCAGGCCTATTATTTGAAGAAAGCCGAGATCCTCGGCGTGAGTTACACATCGAAGGACGACGTGCAGGAGTCGGTATGGCCCTCCGCGGAAGAAGCCGCCAGCGAGGAATATTATATACCGCTGAACGATCCGCTTAACATAGATTCGGCGGAATTCGCGGAGGCGGCCCTGGCCCTGGAAAAGCTGCTCGGCGACAAGGCATACCTGGGCAGCGGGATATCCGGCGGGATGATACCCGACATACTCAACATGCTGGAGTACAACATGCTCTGGCTGCACGCCGGCAGGCGCATGCTCCAGGAGGGCCTTTCAAGGGACCCGGGCATAGAGAACCACGCGGTCATGCTTTTCAAGATGGGCGTCCCCGACAGCCTGCGCACAAGGGTGCTTCTTTATCTGAAAAGCAGGGGGTTCGAGGCCGAGAGAGTGGGAAGGATAGACGGGAAAATAGGGATGGATGTGGTATTGCGCCGCTGGGGCAAGGACAGCGGCCTGGAGCGTTCCGTTGACGATATAGAAAAAGACATTACGGCCCTGAAAAAGCAGGCGGGGGAAGACGACAAGGCGGCAAAAGACGCAGCGGCCGAATACGTAAGGGGCGCGCGCGAGGCGCTCACGGCAAACGACGGCGAGAAATTCTACAGGTGGCTGATAAAGGTCGAAAAAGAGATGCCCGATAAAAGATCCGTTAGGCTGCTCAGGTATTCGATAGAGTGCCTGAACCGCGGGATAGAGATGGTCATTTTAAGATCCCGCGTACCCCGGCAGCAGCTGGCGAAGGAGTTCGGGATCGAGTGGTCGGACGAAATGGATATCCTGCCCTTCCAGGACTTTTTCAAGAAATACATAATGGGACCCACCAGTTCGTTCAAGGCCGCCGATGAGATGCCGTTCAGCCTCAGAGGCCTTCACGTGGCGCCGGCGCTCAGGAATTCCGACGGTGATCTGAGGGAACTTTTCGAGCTCGGCCTAAAACTGGGCATTTCGGAAGACCTGATCGGACTTATAGTGAACGGCATACACTGCCCGAAAAAATCCGAGCTTCCGAAAGAGATAAACGATTACCTGCAGGGACTTCAGGAGCGTGAAGAGGAAAGTCCTCCCGCGGGAGATGAAGAAACCGGACGCCCCGGCGGGGAAGGCGGGGAAGGCCCCGAGAATATCGCGATAACGGGAATAACAGGTTTCATAGGGCCCAATCTCGACTCGGCTGCAAGGAGGCTGGGTGTAAAGGTGACCGGCATATCAAGGGGGAGAAGAGCCCCCAAATTCGACAAAGGTCTCCCGCCGCAAGGCCTCGCGATAGAGAAAGGCGACCTGATGGATCCGGATATGCCTGCGTTCGACAGGATCATGCGCGAGAATCCCGTGTTCTACCATCTGGGCGGCATGTCCAACCACCAGGACTGCGCCGAACGGCCTTTCGAGGCGTTAGCCGTCAACGGCCTTTCCACGGCCATCCTGGCCGCTCTGGCGCGCAGGAACGGCACGAGGATGATATTCGCCTCCACTTTTTATGTCTACTCGCTCACCCGCAAGGAATGGAAAGCCGATTCTCCCGTACGCGAGGAAGAGGACGCCGACATACTCAAAGGGGATGAGCCCGAGATCGTCATGCTCAGGAACTGGCTCGACGGCTGCGAGCAGGTCTTTGAGACTTACGTGGAAGAATATACAGCCTCGAACGGAAAGCCCGCCCTGTCACCACTGGAGTTCGTAAGAGAGAACATCAGGATACCCGAGATATCGGAGGACAGGCTGAAGGAGTTGGGGCTTCCGAAGGATTATTTTTACCCGCTTACGAAGCTCCTGGGCGAGCGTTTCGTGAAAAGGCTCGAGAACGGCATGATAGTGCGGTTCTCCAACATATACGGTCCGGCGCAGGACAAAGAATACAAGATACCCATGTACATACTCGGTGATCTGCGGAGCGAGAAGACCGATCCCGGCGCTTTCAAGGGCATGACGGAAGTGCCGCGGGGCGGCACTTTCTCCGTGAGGGACGGATGGAGGGATTATCTTTACGTTGAGGATTGCGCCAGGGCTCTGCTCAAGGCGGCGGCCGTGCCGATAACCGGGCAGACAAAGGTCATCAATATATCCAGCGGCAAGCCCGTCGACAACGTGGAAGTCGGCGAGGCGATAAGGTCCGCCCTCGGGAAGGACGTGAAGGTCGAAGCCGAGAAGGTGAAGGACAAGGCCGTCCCCGTATGCGACAACAGCCGGTTCAGGATACACCTGCACCCGGAGGAGCTGACCCCGCTCGAGGAAGGCATGCGCCGCACCGTTCCTTATTATCTGGATATCATGCAGATGGACGACGCGGAGATCCTGCGTTACATGAAGCCGGAGTACGCGGAGCTCCGCAAACACGGAGGCGTGGACTGGAGGTACGGCGGCCGCACTCTGAGGTTCGCCAGATTGACCGCGCGCGCTCTCGGCATAGAAGAAGGCAGCCGGGCCATGAACATGCTGCGGGTATTGTGCCTTGCCCATGATATAGGCGGGGTGCTCGGAGTCAGGCGGGAGGAAGCGATAGAAGAGAAGCTGGTGACCCTCGCGAAGCCTGAATACTACGGGATAGAGTACAGGGGCAGGAACTGGCACGACGTCTTGAGGGATTTCGAGGCCAGGGAAAGAGCTCTTACCGCGCCTGAGGCGTTCCGCATACTCAAGAAATTGAAAGAGGAAGAAGGCCTGGAGCTGGAAAGCCTCGAGCTTACCGAAGAGGAAAAGTCCTTTATACCGACGATGGACCACCCCAACAACTCGCTCAGGATACTCGAGAGCCAGGGCGTATCGATCCCGGATGACGTAAGGAAGATGATAAGATTCCACATGGAGAACCTCGGCGCGGAGCAGCTTTCCACCTGGACAAAGGAGGAAAGGACCATAATGGCCTGCTTCATAACGGCGGACTGTTTCGAGGCCGGCAATAACCTCTGGAAGAGGGGGCATTTCAAGGCCAGGCCCATGGAGCATCCTTATGAGGGAGAAAAGAGCACGCTTAAATTCCTGAGCAACCCAAAATTCAAGTTCTCGGGATACCCGGAAGATGAGAGGGCAAGGATAATAGCCGCCGTAACGAGGCTGGTAAAAAGCGGCAAGTATGACGAGTCCATAAGGTACAGCCGTTCGTCCCTGGCGACCGTTAAAGTGGAAGACGACGAAAAGGTCCTCAGAAAACTTTCCGCCGTGATCAAGGCCGCCAGGCATAACGGCCTTCAGCAGTTCCAGCTGCCGGGCAAAGCCGGGAAAAGAAGATATCTGGGCGTCGCGGCGGCCCTGCTGGACAGTGACGGCGCTTACATCCACGGGATAGCCGACCAGTCCGGACCGTCCGAGCTTTACGAGACGACCGGCAAGAAATATGATCACGCCGAGATAAACGCTATCAGATCCGCCGAAGAGGCGGGCCTTACCGACTGGGAGAACTACACGCTCGTGGTATCGCTCGAGCCCTGCGATCAGTGCGCCAAGGCCATTATCGCCAGGGGCATAAAAAAGGTCGTGATAGCGGCGCTTGACCCCACGCTCGGGATAAGGACCAACGGCGTCAAGGCCCTGCTTTCAGCCGGCGTCGAGGTCACAATAGCGCCCGAAGAATACCAGAAAAAGGCGCTTGAGCACATCAGGTACAAGTTCAGGGTCCAGGACGTCCCGCCGCCCCACGTGAAGCTGCCCAGGTATATAGTGGAGGATACGGTAAAAGAAGGCATCAAGATCACTTCCCGCGGCCCGATAACTCTCAGGCTGAGGCAGGCCAAAGGGTATCCACGCGAGTTCTTCCTGGAGGACCTCAGGTCGGAGGCGAGGTCATACCTGGAATTTCAGGACCCCGTAACGCACGGGGATAGAGTGGACCAGTACGAGTTCGAAAGGTGCGTGTCGGACCTTCTTAAAGAGACCGTTTATGCCGGGCAAGAGGCCCCGCAGTTCTGCGTGATAAACGCCGACTCCATTGGCGCGATGATATCGCGCGGGCTTGAATCGGCACAGGAGAGGAAGCCGGGTAACGTGATCCGCTGGTCGCTCCAGGCGGCTTCACCCGAGAGGCCCTTCATGGTCGTCGTGGCCGGCACCAACGAGAACTGCTGGCGCGTACTTTCACAGATAGAGGAAAGCGGCCTGGGCATCGGGAACGTACGCGTTCTCAAAGGGCTGGAAAAAGGCGGGCAGGTGGAGCTTGTGGAGGCGGAGCCTTTCAAGGACCATTACGACAAGTTCCCGCCGGCAACGCCGGGTACCCTGAAATATATTAAAGATATCGTTGCTCCAAAGATGCCTTTCCGGACATATTCGCTGCGAGTCGCGCCGTGGCTCGAGGAGATACTTTTCTACGCCCTGCCCATGATAGCGGCCCATTTCGCGTTCGGACTGGATAGCATGCTGACGGTCGACCTGATGCTGGCAGTGCGGCTCGTTTTTCTCGCGCTGCACGACGGCGCTGTCCGCCCGGGGGCGACCCCGCGCGAGTGGAAAGTACCGCTAAAGGTGGCGATATTCGGGGCGTTGTTGGCGGTGTTACCGTTCGTTTTTCCCGCCCTGGCGGCGAGGCCTGAGATCTTTATACCGGCGACTTCTTTGTTCGCCGCTACAGGCCACGCGATAGCCAACCTGGTGGCGGATTTTAAAGGCGAGGATCCGGCGACGCTCGCGGAAAAGGAAGAGGCGTCCGGGATCGCCGGACTGGGACGGGGCGCGTGGGACATTTTCCGCAAAATGATCGGTTCGGCTTATCTCTCGAATAAACTCAGTGAGGGCGAATTGACGGAAAAAGATTTCATTGAAACAATTAGCAGGGACGTGAAAGACTGGGGGCTTAAGCAGATAAAAGATCCCGCCGTGATACAGAAGCACTTCAGGGCGCTTGTAAGGACCGGCCTGATCCGCGAAGCGCAGAAAGATAAGGAGGAAAGGGACCTCGTGGCGCACGTTACAGTGGAACCCGATGAATGGAACAAGCTGTGGAAAGGCCTTGTGGAGGACCTGAAAAAGAAAAAAATACCGCCCCAAGCTGAAAAGGCCCTGAGAAAGATCGCGGGCAGAAAGGGATGGGATGAGGAAGTGGCCGACGTTGTCAGCGATCTTATAAAGGTCGAGGTCGAACTCGGCATTTACTCCTCGCGTCGTGTGCGTTTGTATTTCAAACGGGCCCCGAAAAAGTATTATGAGATGACCCCGGAAGGCATCGGCCTCATAAACAGGGCGGTGGAGGACAACATAAAACAGTGGATAGACCTCATGAGAAAGGGCGACCTGAGAAGAAGGCAGGTTCTCGCGCGCGAGATAACAAGCGGCAACATGCTTGATCTTCACAAGAACAAGGACGCGGACCCTGAAAGAATGGCCCTTTTCAAGAAATATTCCGACGATATACTTGATATCCTGCTCACGCTGATCAAGGAAGAGATCAGGACGCTGGAGACCGGGGAAGTGGAGCATACGCAGAGTTACTGGTCCTCGCTGTCCATATTGGAGGCCATCGTCCAGAGAACGGCACAGTTCAAAGAGCATGAGCTAACCGAAAAGATCATGGAACTGGCGGCGTCCATACCACATTCGCGTGAAAAAAAGGTCCTCGCCAAGCTGCAGGGCTTTTACATGAGTATGATAGCCATCGACCCCGAAAGAGGGCGCACGTTCCTGTTTTATCTCATGGCGCATTTCGCGCGCCACGGCAACAAGATAACCGAGACCGACAACCCCCTGTTCGGCCTGGTGGAATTCATCAACAAGGCCTCCACCGACAGCTTTTATTATTTCATGAGAAAGGTCTGCTCCTTCTATTTAAGGGACCATTCCGGCCAGGTCAACGTCGACGCGGAACACCCCCTGAGATGCCGCACCCGCACGGGGGTTTACGGATTTAACCTGGAAGGCGTAATAAGGGACTCTATACACAACAACCTGGGGTCCTATGTCATCGGCCTTCTCGAAAGGATGCTGCAATATCTTCACGAGGGCAGGCTGGAAGTGCTGGTGGACGAGGATTATAAGGTAGACGCTTTTAAGAACGATGATTTCCCCCATGAAGACGAGGTCTTCCCGGATAATGTCCTGGAGTACAGGAAAGATTTCGACGTGATGAACTCCGGATGGCACAGGATAATAAGCGGCGTCTTTGATCATCTGGAGGGAGAGATGGGAAGAAAGCTGGGTGTCGAGGGCGATACCAAATGGGAAAAGTTAAGGAACGTGTCCGAAGAGGGCCTGCAGAAGATATACGACGCGGTCGGTAAAGAGCTGGGGGAGGAGTTGAACGTCAAGGAAAAGACGTTCAGTTTCACGGGCTACATATACGCCTACAGGGAACTATGCCTGAGGTACAAAAGGTCGGCCACCATGCAAGACCTCTGGCGCAGCTTTGTCAGGGGCGCCGAAAAATACCGCGTTGTAAGCGAACTGCTGGAGCCTTCCGGTTACAAGCGCGTCCGGGGATCAGACAAGGAGTGCGCCCTGGGCGAGGCGGTAAAAGGCAACGATCCGGTCAAGGCCCTTAAGGCAGTAATAACCGCGAAGAGCCTTATCAAAGAGAAGATACTGAGCGGTGAAGTGGAATACGACCACGCCGAGATGCTGCACCAGTTCGACGAGGACTGGGGCCGCGACGACGTAGGCAACGCGTACGGCGGGTCGTGGGTCAAGAACGACATGCTGGGGCTGTACATAGCCGATCACGATCTCACGCTCATAGCCAACAAGATCATAGAGCGCGCGTCCGGGGAAACGGTGAAAGTGGAAGACTCAAATATCCTCGAAGCTGTCCGTTATCTCCAGGCGCTTGTCATGCTGAGCAATACCGACGGACTTCTGCCCAGGTCCTTCCTTGATCACGTAAACACCCTCCTGTCACAGGAGGGGCTTGACGGGAAGACAGCTTCCGATATCGTGCATTTCATGCAGGAGCAGCTGATAAAGACCGAGGATTTCATAAGAGAGAATATCGCCAACTATATACACGCGATGCTGGACGCCGAAGGCATTTACAACGAAAAAAAGAGGACGGAGGAGTTCAACCGCAGGGTAAAGGAGCTTCTCGACAACGACAGGGCGTACAAAGCCATAAGGACGCTGCTGGTCAAGATAGGTTCCTGCCTGGATGGTCATGAAGGGGCGCTGCTGCCGGCGGGTTCCGGACGCGTGATCGACGAGTCCCCGCGCGTTTTCGGGGGACAGGTAAGCGATAAAAAGCTCGCGCGTTCCGAGGACGCCGGGAGGTACCTGCTTTCATCCAAGGGGCTTGAACTTGTGAGGATGTCTCGCAGGGGCCTTTCCGTCCCGGAAGGCGTTATAATCCCGGCTACAGTCGACGCGGAAGGGACGGTTGCTCAGAGCTCCAGGGCTTTAAAAGCGCTTGAGAGAGAGATAGCGGCGAACAAGGACCTTCCAGTGATGAGGTACGGCTCAAAGGATAACCCCCTTGTTGTATCCGTCCGGTCGGGAGGCTATTTCGTCATGCCCGGGCAGCTGCCTACAATAGTTAACGTCGGTCTTTGCAGGGATACTTTGGAGGGGTTCGCGAACCAGCTCATGATGAAGGGCCTGAGCGAGGAGGACGCCCGCTGGACCGCCTGGGACGGTTACTCAAGGTTCCTGCACAGTTTCGGCGTCGGGGTGCTTGGGATCGCGGAGGAGACCTTCGAACAGATAAGAAAAGAATTCCTCGCGGAAAAGGGCGCTCAGGCGGAAAAGGAGATTTCAGGCGCGGATATGGAGCTTTTCGCTGAAAGGCTGGAAAATGCTATACGCCGCGAAAAGGGGCCGCAGGCCCTTCCGGCCGCGGCCGAGGAACAGTTCCGCGTATGCGTGAGGGCGGTAAAGGAGTCCTGGGAAGGCTCCAGGAGGTTCTGCAGGAACATCGGGATCGAGGGCGAATGGCCCGGGACGGCTCTTATCATCCAGCGCATGGTATTCGGCAACATCAGGCAGGATTCCGGGTCGGGCGTGATCAATTCCAGGCTTACCAATGTCAGGAAGCTGGGCATAGAAGGCGATTTCATGTGGACGGGCCAGGGCGAGGATATAGCCCAGCACAGGGCCAGCGGCCTGGCGAGGATGCGTGATATACCTGACGACGTCAAGTGGAAGAAGGAGCTGATAGAGTACGCGGCTTTAGTGGACTCCAATCTGGGAACGCTGGCGGAGATCGAGTTCACCGTGGAGATGGGCAAGGTCTACATACTCCAGGTCCGCGACGCCTACGTGGACGTGCGCGCTAAGGATTACCTGTTCATCCCCTCGGCCGACATACTTCTCAAGGACCCCGCCGAGGTCATACCTTCCGCGGGCGGAGCCTACAGGGGCAGGGCGTTCATCATACACGGCGAGACGATCAACGAGGAGGACGTCGACAGGATGTACCGCGAGGCCAGGGAAGAAGGGTGCGACGGCCTTATAGCAGTGTGCGACGACCTGGAGCCGGAGCAGATGACGCGGATGATAATGCGGGATGACGCGGGCAACCTGAAAATAGGGGGTTTCATATCACGCAGGGGAGGCAAGTTCTCGCACGCCGCGGATATAGCCAGGATACATAACGTCGCCGCGATATCCGGCATCGACACCATGGCCTTCAAGAAAGAACAGGAGGTAAGGAGCTTCTCGATAGGCAGGCACCATCTATATGACGGGGACATCATCTCGATATCGGGAACGACCGGCGTCATCACAAGGGGCATCATGCCCCTGGACGCGCGTGAGTTCCTGGACGAGTCGGTGAAGCTTGATATGACGTTCAACTATTTCGTTTCGCACCTGAGGAGAAGGGGGCAGGTCCTTACGGCGATAAACCAGCTTATAGACGCCCTGCAGGAATCCGGCGACCTGGAGATACATGATTACCTTCAGACCATAGCCGAGGTCCACAGGGAGATGCTGGAGCAGAGAGCTCCATATATCCTCGAGAGCATAAACCAGATAATCGAGACCAAAGAAAAGAACGTCGACGGCCTCAGGAAAAAGGTCAAAGAAGCCCTTGAAAGAAAGGGGGCGGAGGCCTCGAGCGGCGCCATAACCCCCGAGATGGAAAAGGTCATAGCCCAGGCCGCCACGGATGAGAAGATACTAAAAAGCTTTAAACTGCTGCCGGGCGACGTCACAAGAATAAGCGTGGATGAGAGCACAGCCGAGGGTTTCGCCGGCAGGATAGCCGTTAACCTGCAGCTGGAGACCAGTAAAGGCGTCTTTCCTATGCGGGTTGTGCTTTATAAGCCGGGGTTTGACCTGAACCCGAAACTGGTGGCCAGCATCGACGCTTTAGCGGCCAGGCTGGTCGACTATTTCGAGGAAGGCGTTCTTTTTGATTACAGGGGCGAGCTCAAGAGAGAGGGGATCGACCCGGCCATGGTCTTAAAAGCGGTGAAGGACTCCGACGGGGACAGGGATAAGGCTGTTTTTGCACTGGGCTGGGAATTAAAAAGGTCGAGCGTCCCTTACAGGAAGATGGCCAGGGCAGTCGCCAGGATAGGCGCTATCAGGATGGAGAACGCCTATATACGGAACAGCCAGATAGACGACAGGTTCGCCTTCAAAGGCATGTATTTCAAGGTGCTGCCGAAAGGAGGCGAATACGAGGCGGTCAAGGTAAGGCTCAGGAAATCGCACGAAGCTATTTTGGGAACGGTCCAGGAGGCCGTGGAAAAACGCAGGACAAAGGAGGGCAAGCTCACGTCCGGGCAAGTTGACTCCATAAGGAAAGACTCTATTAAGGCCCTCTTGCGGGCTTATGACAGCCGGCCCGGGGTCTACATGACATTGGCCAGGGTGTTCGGCCTGGTGTCCAATAAACACATGAATATGGATGTCATGAGGTCCGAGCTTGAAAAGATCAGCAAGGGCGATCTCGACGAGGACAAGGAGCGGCTTCTCAGGGATATCCTCGGGGTCACGGACTTCGAGGAGCCCGGGATAGACGCGGCGAACCGTTTCGACAAGCTTGGTAACGCCAAAAGGTTCCCGCTGGATATAAAACTCAATGATCTTATCCTGACGCGCGCGCCCAGGGGGCAGAAAGTGGTCCAGGTCATAAGCTGGGGTTCCTTTGTTTCCAGATGCGGGGAAGCGGAGGTCGTGAGGTACCTGCACGATACACTCGATTTTACATACAGGGAGATATTCGAAGCTCTTTCCGAAGTATATTGCCGCGAGGATCACCTGGCATTCCTGAGGACAGCCACATACCAGGAAAAATACGGGTCGGACCTGCACCACATACTTTTCAGGGAGCTGAGCGAACAGCTTCAGCTTTCACCTGTGATAGTTCTGGGTATACCGTCAGAACTTTACATGGAGGGGAAGTTGAGCAAGGAGGACATCGACAGGCTCGACAGCATGCCCAACGTCAACATAGCGATCCTGGAAAGCGGCAGATCCGACGGGGATTCAAGGCGCGCCGATATGATAGAACAGCTGGAGAGTATGAGCGCGCAGGAAGGCGCTTTCGCCTCTCTGTTCGTCGAGGCGGATATGGACCCGAAACAGATGGTCCACGTGGTCGGCAGGTTCGTTAAAGAGACAAGGGAGAAGGTGTTCGTGCTTATGCACCCTGAAATAAAGAAGCTTGACGCGGAGACAGTGAAACAGATAGACGGGCTTCCCGGGATGCTCAGGGAGATATTCGATAAGTATCTTGAGGGTGTGGCTTCACTCCAGGCGGACGACGTGGCGTCCAGGATATGCGGCGAAAGGGTAGTGAGCATGTATGATATATTCAACGCTTCTGATACCGAGGAGACGGGAAGGCTGGAATACCTTGAGGAAGCGCTTGCTGATAAGGGCGAGGCATATTTTCTCGCGCACTTCGCGGACGGCGAAGCGGCGCTGAAGGCCGGTAAGAAGGCCATCGTGCCCCCGGGCCTTGAGATAGCGCGCCGCAGGGACATGATGAAGGTCAACAGGAAGATGGATAACGGGCGCGACAGGTTCTTTGTGACAGCCCCTGAAGGCGTGGTCACCGAAGAGGAAAAAGAGGCTTTCAGGTCAAGATTGATGGACATGTGGATGCTGAACGACGTTTTGGAAGCCCAGGATATCGTGATACTGGACAGGAAGGACGGAGGTTACTCCAACGCTGAGATCATGGCCGCCTTAAGCCGGACGGACCCAGGGGCGACGGTCAAGAACACGGGCATAAGGTGCCTCGCTGGAAGCCTGCGCTATGAGGACGAAAGCATCCTTCAGGTGGACCTGGCTCCCGAGGCCTCAAACAACATCAACCAGTATGAGATAATGGTGAACCTGCTGCTTTGCCCGGATAAGAAGGACCATATGCTGAACCTCCCGGGGCTCAGGCAGGAAGGCCCGAACGGTAAACTCTTTATATATTTGCCCGAGACAAGGGCCGTTGATCTTGAGCAGGAAATACGCAAATATTACGACCGCTACATCAAGGAGGTCATGGTCAGAGCGTAATGACTTTTAAGATATTGTTAATTCAACCCGGCAGAAACCAACCAGGTTAACTAGCTAACCAGGTTGGAAAATGGGGGTGTTGTGGATAAGTCGGTAAGTATATAAAAAGAAAGGGTTTATGGTAGTATTAAAATATAAAATAGTTAGTAATATGCTTATTGACTTTAGCGTGATTCTGTTATATACTTGTAATAGAACGTTAAATGTTAAAAAAGCGAGAAAATGGGGAGCACGGGGGTGCTCTACCTCTATGTCTAGTTTAAAATATAGTAATAATTAAAGCAAATGAAAGCAAATAAAATAAATAAAAGGAGAAAACCATGATAGGCGCAAGATCGAAAAACAGTCCGTTTTTAAAGGCAATAAGCCTTTGTCTGGTGCTTACATTCAGTTTATTCAACATAAGTTACGCCGTAACTGAAGATATCGTCCAACCTAAGCTGGAAGGGATCCAGAATATTGTGACGGTTGATGATATAGGCGTCGCAATTGACTGCGGGACCATTAAAACAAGGCACTCGGGTGAGAACGGAAAGGTTATCGTCCATATCCAGGATGCTCATTGTAACTATGAGGCGCAGATGAACATCAACAGGATGCTGGAGCAGCTGACAAAGGAGTGCGGCATCGATATCATCTCTGTGGAAGGCGCCGAAGGCATAGTGGACACGGCCTGGTTCAAGGCCTTCCCGGACGCGGAGATCCGGAAAGAGGTAGCCACCTATTTCATGAAAAAGGGAGAGATCACGGGAGCCGAGTATTTTTCCATCAATTCGGATTACGACGGGACGATATTCGGGGCGGAGACAAGGGATTACTACGTTAAGAACCTGAAGGCTTTCACCGACGTGTATCCGTACAAGGAAATGATGGAGAAATATTTCCTGAACACGCGTGAAGTGGCCAACAGGCTGAAGTCGATAGTGTACCACCCCGCGCTCAGGGAGGTAGATTCGAAGATAAGGGCTTTTGAGGGCAAGGAGATAGAGCTGAGCGAATACGCGGATTACCTTCAGAAAGCCGCGCGCAAGTACAAGGTGAACGTCAAAGAACACGTTAACTTCAAAAAGCTGACAGAGACCCTGGAATACGAGAAAAAGATCGATTTCGACATCGTCGACCAGGAAAGAAGCACGTATATAGACGTTATCAGCAAGAAGCTCTCAAAAGAAGAGATGACCGAACTGGTTACACAGAGCATAAAGTTCAAAAAGGGGCATATAAAGGCCGTCGAGTTCTACACATACCTCAGAGAGCTCGCTAAGACGCATGACATACCCATAATCCGGGAATACCCCAATCTTTTCTACTACTATATATACACCAAGCTTTACGACGGCATCGATAACGAGGGGCTTTTCAGGGAGATAGCCCTGGTGGAAAAAAGCCTGAAGGAAAGGCTGTTCAAGGATGACAACCAGAGGACCCTGGATAAGTATTCGAGCATGCTTGACATGTTCATAGACCTCGTCAATATCGAGCTTACCAACGAGGATTATGAGCTTTTCAATTCATATTCAAAGGAATTCGGCCTGGAGGACGTCCTGGCCTTTATGATGAAGCTCTCGGACAGGTACAACCTTAATTACTCCATAGGAAGAGTGCCGGCGCAGATAAACGATAATATCCCGAACATGATAGACTTTTACGAGATAGCCATGAAGAGGGATAACGCCCTTATAAACAATACCCTCAGCCAGATGAAGAGAGAGGGAAAGGAGAAATGCGTCCTTATAGCCGGGGGTTTTCACACGAAAGGCATAAAGAACATATTGGAGAGGCAGGGGATATCCTACGTGGTGGTCACGCCCAAGATAACCAAGGACGTCGAGACGCCTTATATAAAGGTGCTCACCAACCAGAGGACCTCCCTCGAGGATATAATAACAGAGAGCGCCGCCATGCCCGGGACGGGGATAGCGGCCGCGCGCGAAGAGATAATGCGCCCCAAGGAGAAGATGCTGGCGCCGGTGAACCTTGTGTTCCTTATAAACGAGTATCTTAATAGACCGGATAGTGTGAAGGATCTCCTCAGGGCCATAGACGCCGAGGGCGAAACCGAAGAAGAGTTCCAGAAGATAGTGAGCGCTTTTGTAAGAAGCTGGCTGAAGCACGCAAAAGAGGGCGCTGATCCCGAGGTATGGGAGGACGCCAAGGCCAAGTGGGAACAGGTGATGGCCGGGTATATAAAAAAGTGCGAGGACCTTGCCGCGGCGCAGGGGAAAGTGCTCAGCGAAAGAGTGAAGCAGGCCATCATCAGGGAATTCCGAACGATATTCACCCCGGGCACCGAGGCGGTAAGGCTTAACGCCGATAATGATCTTTACGAAGGCCTTAACGGTTACCAGTACGAAGGGGTGGATAAGGTGATACGCGGCCTGATGGAAGCCGGGGAATACGAATCACTGAGAGTGCGCGTGGCCGCCAAAAAGCGCGATCCCGAGACAGGCAAGGTCGAGATAATAGCGGACGGAGAGGCGCAGATGAGAGTGGTGCGGCTGAAGGGCCTCTGGGAGGCTATAGACAGATACAACGCTGAAATAGAAAAGGACAGGTCACTGACAGCCGAGCAGAAACACGAGAGGAAGATACCGAAGGACCTCGTTGTCCATCCCGGCACTTACGGCGGGCGACTATACAGCATGTACCTTGATGAGAGGGATTTCAACGCGCTCGACGGGGATCAGCTGCAGCGCTTGGCAAATCATGAGTTTTATCATATACTAAACCCTGAAGTAGACGAAAAAACGGCCTGCGACGACATGGAGGACCTTATAGACCGTTACCTGATGGACATAAGGGCCGCCTTCGCCGCCGCCAGGAAACAGGCAAAAGAGGAAAAGATAAAGGTGCACAGAGGCAATCTCAAAGACCTTAAGAAGGTGGTCGCTGATTCAAGCGGCGTTACACAAGTCCTTGCCATAACCAACGGGGGCGACGGCTCAATAGTGCAGACGCTTCTCAAAAAGATAAGGTCGCTGATATTCAGGAAGGACGGCAAGGTCAAGATAGCCGCGCATGAAGAGGTCACAAGGCGCGGGCAGTTCCTCGGCCTGCTGGACGCGATGAGGAATTACGGAAAATTCGACAAGAAAAAGGTCAGCCTGGGGATCATGATGCCCGGCAAAGGCACCCGCATGGCGCCGCTTACCCAGAGCGCGAACGGCATAAAGCCGCTTCTGGAGATGCTCATAAGGTCCGATAACAAGAGTGAGTGGCTTTCAGGCGCAACGGCTTCGCTTTACACCTGGAACCTGGTGGCGTATTACCTCCAGGAAATGGGGTTCCGGGGCATGGCCTGGAAGTGGGGAGATGAGCCGCAGATAGCGTCGCTGCCCTTGAAGGCCTTGGTCGATTCCGGCATAGACATGGCGGATACAGATATAGTCCGCTTCGGCTCAAAAGTGCTTGTCACGGATGACCTGGCGGAGAACAAGGAGTGGCTGAATGCCGAAGAGAACGGCAATTTCATAGCTCAGGTAAGGCGCAGGGAGCGCGCTGACCTTCTCAAGGCCCTTGGTGTCGAGGATACCCCTGACGCCAAAGCCATGGTCCACATAGGCAGCCCGGCCTTCTCGTATGTTTTTATCGAGGAAGCCATGAAGCTTTTCGGCACGGAAGACGTGCTTGACGAAAAGGGGAATGTGCTCTTCGAAGGCGTTCCTCAGTCCAGCTGGCTGGATGTGGACGGATATGTTATAGAGGCGCTTACGCTGAAAAGAGACGCGGACCTTACACCCGCGGAAAGAGCCAAGGGTATAAGGACCTGGGACAGCGAGATGAGGGCGGAGAGGAAGAAACTGGAAGAGCAAGGCAAGGATGGTCTAACAGGCATGGAGGAAGTCCTGGAGAACTGCCCCGATTTTTATGAAAGGTGCCAGGAGCTCAAGAAAAGGATAAACATCAAAAGGGGAAGACCCGAGAACGCGGACCTTGAGATAAAAGTAGTGAATTTCGGCGAGGACCTTTACTGGGGCGACATAGGGCAGCTTGCCAAGGCGAGGGCCACGTTGTACCAGGTCGCGGAAGATACTCCCGAAGGCGTTTTCGCCAGGGAGCTGGCGGCGCTTGACGGTATCGAGCGCGATAAATGGGGCAACATCGTCGCGGGCGACTGCGTGTACCCGCAGGACGGCAGCGTGCGCAACAGCGTCCTTGTCGACACCAGGATATACGGCAAGGCGGACATAGACGGAGCGGTCCTTGTCAACAGCCGCTTGGGCGACGCGAAAATTGGCAGGGAATCTGTCGTTTTCGGTTCCGACGTCCTGTTCCTCACCATGGGAGAGCGCGCTTTTTCCTATAATTCAGTAAAGGAGAGGCTTGATATACCCAGGATGCAGGTGCATACCAACATGCCCGTGGACGTCAAGGACGCCGCCAAGGGCCTCGAGGATTGGCGCGCCGAGATGGAGAGAGAGGTTGAAGAGGACGGCAAAATAGTGATAAAATCAGTTAATACGGGCTCAGCCGAGAACTATAAGCAGCCGCGGTGGGGCAATCCCCGCTCGTTCGAAAAACAGCTGGATAGGATGAGGCAGAGGGACGTGTCGCCGCAGGACATAGCCAAGGCGGTGGACAAACAGTTCCGCAAACCGTTAGAAGAAAGGATGAAAGCGATGGCCGAGCGCTACAAGACGGCGAAACCGCTTAAGTTCGGTACAAGCGGCCTCAGGGACCAGGTCGAGAACATGACCGACATGGAGTGTTACATAAATACAAGGGGTTTCATACAGTTCCTCAAGGAGCGCGGGGAGATGGCGGGCGACCGGACCGTGATAGCGGTAGGCGGCGATCTCCGCTTTTCAACACCCCGTATCATGGCCGCCGTTATAAAGGCGATAGAGGATGAGGGCTGTTCCGTGGATTTCTGCGGAAGGGTGCCCAGTCCGACCCTGGCTTATTACGCCATACAAAATGGTATACCCAGTGTTATGGTCACCGGCAGCCACATACCCGACGACAGGAACGGCATAAAATTTACCAAACAGTCCGGTGAGGTCCTGAAGACCGACGAGGCCGACATACTGCGCAACGTCGCGAACGCGAGGGGCCAGGTCTACGCCAACGCGCCGAAAGAAGACATCTTCGATAAGAACGGCAAGTTCAAGACAGCCGTTGAGCTTCCCGAGGCGAA
>Ga0272441_10001129_pt1 | contig 57167 bp, 32 predicted proteins | sample SSMProp6N_FD_193582 | JGI IMG/M metagenome (GOLD analysis project Ga0272441, IMG submission 193582) | Marine sediment archaeal communities from Little Sippewissett salt marsh, Falmouth, MA, United States - SSM-Prop-6N | ecosystem: Environmental > Aquatic > Marine > Wetlands > Sediment ...
TTCGGATCCTTTGGTCTATCTAGGCAGAGGGCGCCACGAAGAAGCAACCGCGATTACCGAAATCCCCCCCGAGGCCTCTCAGCGCACGCCTAATTGCTTCAAGGGAGCCGTGGAAGCTCACAAGATATTCAATCCCTATACCATGGGAACGGTCTTGGCGAAAAAGGCCGTCGCCTGGATCACGGCCAATCGGGAGAAGCCGTTCTTTCTCTACCTGGCAACGCCTCACATTCACCATCCTTTCACACCCGGGAAACGATTCCAGGGTGCGAGCCAGTGCGGACTCTATGGCGACTTCATCCATGAGCTGGATTGGATGGTCGGCGAGATTCTCCAGTGTCTGGAGAAGAACGGGCTGAGCGACAATACGCTGGTCATTTTCACCAGCGATAACGGCGGCATGCTGAATCTTGCCGGACGCAATGCGGTGAGGGCCGGACATAAAATCAACGGCGAGCTGCTTGGTTTCAAGTTCGGTGTCTGGGAAGGTGGGCACCGTATTCCGTTCATTGCCAGGTGGCCGGGCAAGATCAAAGCTGAAACGGTATCCGATCAACTCATCTGCCAGGTCGATCTGCTGGCCACCTTCATGGCGCTAACCGGTCAGAATGTCCAGTCGCTGCAAGGCAAGGACAGCACCAACATGCTGCCCGCCCTGCTGGATGATCCGGATAAGCCCTTACGAACAGAGTTAGTGCTGGCTCCACGGCAGCCGCGCAACCTTGGGATCCGCAAAGGTAAGTGGATGTATATCGGAGCCCAAGGCAGTGGCGGCTTCACTGGCTCCAAACCCAATCAGCATGCCTGGGGTGGGCCAGCGGCAGCCGCGTTTGCCGGCAGCGTCAACAGCGATATCGAAAACGGTCGAATCAAGAAGAATGCCCCGCCCGCTCAGCTTTACGATTTGGAATGTGACCTGGCGCAGATGAAGAACGTCTATCGGGAGAACCCCGAAGTCGTGAAGCAGATGGAGGCGTTGCTGAACTCATACCGTCCGAAGAATATGGGAGATGCTCCCCCAAAGGGCAGGCCCGGGAACAAGAGGCAGGCAAAGCAAGCGGCACCGTCGTCGCAAGCCCTGAAAAAACAAGCGGCGGCGCCACCGGAAAACCGTGCACCTCGTGCAGATGTGACGAAGCCAAATTTCGTCGTCATCTTCGCCGACGACCTCGGATACGGTGACATCAGTTGCTACGGGCCCACTGGCGTCAAGACCCCGAATCTCGACACCCTTGCGGCGGAGGGTTTCCGCAGCACGGACTTCTTCGTGCCAGCCAATGTGTGTAGCCCCTCACGTGCGTCGCTGCTGACCGGACGCTACCCGATGCGATGCGGGATGCCGGTCGCCAGGAACGAAGGCGTCCCGAAGTACAAGAACTACGGCTTGGCCCCCGATGAGATCACGATTCCGGAGTTGCTCAAGACGGCGGGCTACCGATCGCTGATGGTCGGCAAATGGCATCTGGGGATGGAGGTCGAGGGCGCTCATCCGATCGACGCCGGCTTTGACGAGCACCTCGGCATCCCCAGCAACTACTCACCGCGACGCGGAACAAATTTCAACACACTCTACCGCGGCAAGCAGGTCGAGGAACGCAACGTCGCCTGCGAGACACTCGCGAAGCGCTACACCGACGAAGTCGTCACTTTCATCGAGCGGCAGAAGGATCAACCATTCTTTCTCTACGTCTCGCATCACATCGTGCATACCCCACTGGCGCCCAGCAAAGATTTCGTTGGCACATCAAAGAAGGGCAAGTACGGCGACTTCATCAAGGAACTGGATCACAGCACCGGGCGCATCATGAAAGCGATTCGTGATGCCGGCCTCGATGACAACACCCTCGTGGTTTTCACCTCCGACAACGGTCCGGCCAGAGGGGGATCGACGGGCGGCTTGAACGGCGGCAAGTACTGCACGATGGAGGGCGGGCATCGCGTCCCCGGCATTATCCGCTGGCCGGGCAAGATACCTTCCGGGCAGGTCTCCAATACAACGATAACCAGCATGGATTTGTTGCCGTTGTTCTGTGGGCTCGCCGGCATAGAACTTCCCCCCGACCGAAAAATCGACGGGAAGAACATCCTGCCTGTTCTGCAAGGGAAGACGACCGACTCGCCGCATGAGCATCTGTATTACTACAACGGCACGAATCTTCAGGCCGTTCGCGAGGGTAACTGGAAACTGCACTTGCCTCGCACCGCCAAGGACCAGCCCTTCTGGTCAAAGAAACCAAGTAAGAAGAAGGGTTTCGTGACGCTTAAGGAACCCCAACTGTTCGATCTCAAGAACGACGCGGGCGAGAGAGGAAACAACGCGGATCGTCATCCTGATGTCGTCGCCCGCCTGCAGAAGCAGGCCGAAACCATCCGAGCCGAACTTGGTGACGTGCGCACGACCGGCACCGATCAGCGAAAAGTCAACCTTGTGGATCCGCAGGAGAGGTAATCCGTCGCGGCGACATCCTGACGGCTCGACAAATAAACAATCAGGTGGAGAAGTGACGTGAAAAGGGAATTGAGATGGTTAGCCATCGGATTGGTTGCGGGAATGACCGCAACGGCACAGGCAGAAATAGAGACTCTGAAAGCGACCTATTCGGCGGCAAAGGGCATCGGTGTCGAGGCAGGCGTGATGCGACGGGACCCGAGCGACATCATCAAGGCCGCAGGTTTGTATTACGTCTGGTATTCGAAGGGTACGATTGCCCCGGGATACGATGCGACCGTCTGGTACGCGACCTCGCCGGATGGGCACACCTGGACGGAGAAGGGCATGGCACTGGCGAAGGGCGAGCCAGGCAGTTGGGAAGGGGCCAGCGTCTTCACGCCCAACATTCTCGTTGCCGAGGGGCGCTACTGGCTGTTCTACACGGGCACCTCCCGAGAGTTCGGCACGCGTTTCAATCCGGACTCCAAGATCGGCATCGCGGTTGCGGATTCGCCCGACGGCCCCTGGCAGCGCCTCGCGACCAACCCGGCGCTGAAGAACAGCGATAATCCGAAGGACTTCGACAGTCACCTGGTGGATGACGCCTGCCTGATCGTGCGTGAGGCCACGTACTGGTTCTACTACAAGGGCCGGCAACTGGGAAAAGGGCCTGGGGCAACCCGGCTTGGGTTGGCCATTGCCGAGAAACCGCAAGGGCCTTACGTCAAGGTTGAAGGAAATCCGGTCATTCCGGGAAACCACGAAGTGCTCGTCTGGCCGCAGGGCACGGGCGTTGCCGCCATGATTGGCACCACCGGCCCGAAGGCAATCACCCGTTCCATCATGTATGCCGCCGACGGGCGTCATTTTGCGAAGACGCATCACGTGATGGATGTGCCACGCGCGGCGGGCGCGTACCGGCCGGATGCCTTTACGGATAGTGGCGCCGGGAAGCGGATTCAGTGGGGCGTGCATATCGGGACGAAGAAAGGGCTTCTGCCGTTTATCGAGCGGTTTGACCTTGTGGAGGCGCCGTAGATGAGCCCTTCGCTGCCGCGGCCGTACAGCGCAGCGGCGTGGGTTCGGCACACATGGCTGCGCGTGGCGGACACGCGATGATCATTCGTCCGGTCAAGTGCGACGTGCAACACGCCGAATCCGGAGCGGCTCGCAGAAAGCGGGATGGTGTTCACCTGGACCGATGCACCCAAGACCCCCGACTTGCAGCCGGCCCGGCCGTCCGGGGCAAATGACACGCACAAGAGGAGACCATCGTGAAGAAACTGGCATGGATCGCAATCGTGGCGGGGTTGATGGCCGGCAGCGGAGCACCCGCGCAGTCGCGAGCGGGGACAATCGAGGCAACCGACTCGCCCGACAAGGCGCGTGAAGCCGATTCCCACATGCAGTGGTGGCGTGACGCGCGCTACGGCATGTTCATTCACTGGGGCCTCTACTCGGTCCAGGGAGGAGAATGGAAAGGGAAGGATTACGGCAAGGAAATGGGTGGAGCCAGTGCGGAATGGCTGATGAACAGCGCCAATATCCCCAGAGAGGACTATCGGAAACTGACCGAGCAGTTCAACCCGACCGAGTTCGATGCCGCGGAGTGGGTGTCGATCGCCAAGCAGGCGGGGATGAAGTATATGGTCATCACATCCAAGCACCATGACGGCTTCTGTCTGTTCGATACGGAGGCGACCGACTACAACGTCATGGACGCCACGCCTTTTAGGCGCGACATCATCAAGGAACTCGCGGAGGAATGCAAAAAGCACGGCATGCGCTTCGGAGTCTATTATTCGCAGTTCAAGGACTGGTATCACCGAGGACGAGGGAAGAACAACCCTGGGACGATGACGAGCGACGAGTATCTTGCATTCGTTCAGAGCCAATTGGATGAGCTGCTCACCCACTACGGCGACATGGCCGTCCTTTGGTTTGATACGGGCGGCAGCAGCGTGGTAGAGGCTGACCGGCAGGGGGCGCGGGTGCGCGAGCTCCAGCCTGATTGCGTTATCTGCAGCCGCCTCTACAGCCGGAGAGTGCCGAAGGCGAAACGGAAGTACGCCGACTTCGAATCGCTTCCTGACCGGATGCTTCCCACGAAACGCATGACGGAGGATACCGAGACGTGCATGACCATGCGCCACAACTGGGGGTACGACCGGGACGACAACCACTGGAAGCGTCCAAAGGACATCATCGAATTCTTGGCCTTGTGCGCTGCTCGGGGCGTGAATCTCCTGCTCAACGTGGGCCCGACGCCGAGGGGAACATTCTGTCCGGAGGAAATCGAGCGGGTGAAAGAGGTAGGCGCATGGATGACGGTCAACGGCGAGTCGATCTACGGGACCGAATGCTCCCCGGTTGACTTCGATTTCCCGTGGGGGGCGATGACCCAAAAACACCAGACGGTGTATCTGCACGTCCTGGAGTGGGAGCCGAATGCGATTGGCTTTCACGGAATCGTCGGCACGCCGGCCAAGGCCTACTTCCTGACTGACCCGAATCGCGAGGCCTTAACGGTCACGTATGACGCCAATGGCCACATCACAACCGTCGAAGTGCCTGCCGATGCGCCCGATCCCAAGGACACCGTGATCGCGCTGGAATACGATTCGCCGGCAAAAGCAGATCCAACGGCGAAGGGTAAGTACTATTGGTATACGAACCGAAGGGCGAGGCGTATCAAGCAATAGGAGCACTGGCAGCATTATGAAGAACGCATCGGAAAGGACCGTTAAGGGATCGGCAACCCTACTCGGGCTGTTGCTGGTGTCCGTCACAATCGGGACTCGATCCAATCGAGCCATGCCCCTACTTTATCGCCGCCCCCACCGCCACATCAACGACGAATTAAGTCTCATGTCCCCCGATCTCGGGGATGGTGATTTCCGTCTCGGTCAGGCGGTGGCGGATGTCGCGCCGCTCTGTTCGCCGCTACGTGTCGGGGTCCTTGGCCTCAAGCCACCGAACGGCGGCTCGCGGTTTGCCCGAAGGCGTTTTCTGTGTTATAGTGTCGAAGCGGTTGTGGAGGTACACCTCGAGCAAGAGGGGGTAGAATCATGCCGAATCTGCAGCGTGCGTTCTGTGTCGCGTGTTTCTGGGTAGCACTGTTGGGGACGGTCTTTCCTGCGGCTGCGGAACTCCGCTACGCGGCGGAACTGCTGCCTCCGGAAATCGGCACGCCGGCGGGGATGAACGACCACGGCGTGGTCGTCGGCTCCGTCGAGCCCGCGGGGGGCGGCGCCTATCAGGGCGTCAAGTGGGACCCGGCCACGGGGCTCTTCACGTATTCGGGGATCCCGGCGGGGATGGAGAAGTTCTTCGCGAAGGACATCAACAACGCCGGCGAAGTGTGCGGCACCGCGCGCAACGGTTTATCCGAATTCCGAGCCGTCTACTGGGAGACGGGCCGCCTCGTCATGTTGCCGCAGGGCGGCGACTACAATTTTTCGGAAGGCAATGCGATCAACGAGTTCGGCTACATCGGCGGGGAGGGGACGAGCGCCGTCGAGGGCTTCGAGCACCGGTTCGGCGTCATCTGGGACGGGCGGTGGGAAAGCGTGGATCGGACGCTTCCGAGTTCCAAGACGCCCCCGACCTGGCACGAGTTCTACGACATCAACGACTCCGGCGAAGTCGTCGGCGGAGCCCCACCCACCGATGACTTTTACTCGCGCGCCGTGCGGTACGACCCGGCCTCCAACCAGTTGATTAACCTGGGAAAACTGGACGGAACAGAGCGCAGCAAGGCTCTAGCCGTCAACGAATCCCACGTGGTGGTGGGCTACTGCCAACTTGCGTCCGGCAACGCTGACGCCAGGGCCGTCTACTGGGACGCCGTCAACGTGCTCCACGACCTGACCCCCGTGCTGCCTCCCTGGCCCGGGGCCTATCCGGTCAGACCCTACCGCGGCGCATGGGCCCGGGACATCAACGACAACGGCGTGATCCTGATCGAGGGCCAGGCCGGCGAGCATCGTAACATCTTCCTCTACAACCCCGCCACGGACACCGAGGCCGTCAACGTCGAGGACCTGCTCACGGGGCCGTCCGCGGGTCTCGACATGATATATCCGGTCTGCATCAACAACCCCGGCCAGATTCTCTGCTACGGGGACAATTGGGCGCCCATGGTCCTGCATCCCTATGAGGTCGAGGCGAATCAGGTGGCCGGCGGCACCGACGTGGTCGCTGACCTCATGGGCGGCGCAGGCGGGCCCGACCCCGGTGGATGCGACGCCCTCTTCGACACCGTCACCCAGGAGGGCACCTTCACCGGCCACTACGACACCGACGGCCTCGACCACTTTGCCATGATGTTCCTCCAGGACGATGCCGCCAAGGACGACCTCGCCATCCTCTTGCCCGGCGACCCGTTCCAGTACTGGGTGTTGGACTTTGAAGGCGGCGACTTCGGCGAGGCCGCCGTGACGCTGCACTACGACGACACGCTCGTGGGCGATGAGACCGCGCTGCAAGTCGCGCACTTCACAGGCGGCGCGTGGGAGTACCTCGTGCCGACGGCGCTGGACCCGGTCGGGAACACGCTGACGGTCGACCTGACCTCGTTCAGCCCGTTGGTCCTGGTGATGCCCGAACCCGCCACGCTGGGCCTTCTGGCCCTCGGAGGGCTGGGCGTGCTGCTGAGGCGGCGGAAGACCTGATCGGGGCACTTCGCCCTCGGCCTCGAATCTTCCTTGGATCGCCAGCCGCGGCGCCGGGGGGCGTCGTACCAAGCCTCAGGCAGCCTGCCGAAGCCTCTGCCAGAGCGCCGCCCTGATGTGAAAGGGTACATAGCGGGCCCCCGCTACCAAGCCTTTCACACCGGCCTCCTCGTCCTCGGCGGCCGGTTCTTTTTGCGCTACAGTGCCGTCTCCCGGTAGGACCATCGGCCCGCCCCACCGCGCCATGAACTCGCGGCGTTCGGCGTTCGTGGCGGCGGTGGCGAGCGACTCCTGGGCCTCGTCCAGCGCCTGTCCGACCCCATCGGCCAGGCGTTCGGTGTTCTCGTTCGCCTGCCGACTTACTGGAGTGACTTCCTGGTAATCCGGCCGGGCCCGGCTAGTACGGAGCCGATTCTCGCGGAGCGAGTTCTTTGGCCTTGAAGCGAATGACGTATTTGCGATCCGGATCGCATTCGCGGGGATTGGGAACGAGGATGAAGTCGTCGGTGACAACCGGGTGGAGTTCCTCGCCAGCCACGATTTCGATGTCCCTGATCCGGTGGGGCAAGAACTGGACGATCGGCCGCCAGCCGCGCTGGCTCCCGTTGGTGTTGACGGGCTTGAAGGAATCGGCCCCCCGCCGGGGATGGATGGTGAAGGTGTACAGGTCGCCGTCGACCTCCAACTGCTGGTCGTAAGCCCGGGGCCGGTCGGCCATGCGGGCCGACCAGGCCGGGTCGCCGTAGAAGGCCACGACGTCGCGGTCGTACAGTAAGCCGGCGGCGTCAGTGGGCCGTAGGCCCTCGGCCCGGGCTTCGTCCGACAGGTTCAGCCCGGCGATTCGCGGCCGGTTGCCAGGTGAAACCTGCGCCCGGGCAACGGGCCTGGGGAAGTAGGTCTCGAGGCGGTGAATCAGGGCGTGATGGTTGGCGTGGAAGGCTTCGGCGAAGGTGTAGCGACCGGGCTGCTCGACGAAATAATCCAAACAGCCCCACCCCGCGTACCCGAACCAGGTGCTGACCGTGTAACCGATCATCTGGCGCACCCCGGCCGAGTTCATCCAGGCCAGGGCCATCGAGTCGCGGTCCTTGATATGCCCCATCAAGCAATTGCCGATCGGCATATACACCTTCGGATTGGGGGAGTCGATGGGGTGCTTGACCTTTTGCGTGTCCAAACCATAGAGTCGGCCATCGGCGCACCGAAACTGGCCGCTGCGAAAGCGGAAGCCGATTTGCCAGTCGCGTTCGGTCGCGTGCCCCGAGGTGATCATCAGGTCCGCCTTGTAGGAGTTGAGCAAGTCAACGAGAGGTTTGGTGGTGTCGTCGGGGCCTTTCAGTTCTTCCGCCTTGCCGCCGGGCTCCTTCTTGACGTGTTTGTTCTTAACGAGTTCGTCGTACCACTGGCCTTCGGTGACCACCTCGGTCGCGAACTCCGTGCCGGAGGCGACTTTCTTGACGACCAGCGGCTCACGGTGGCGTGCGATCGCCAGCGCGTTGTCCGCATCGTAGCCGGTGAGAATGCCCCAGAACGTGTCGGTGTATGGGTCGTCATCGAGCTTGCGGGTCAACTGGTGAACCTGGGCGACGAATTCCCGCCCGCTTTCTTCCGGCTTGGCGACGAAGCAGGTGTAGCGTGGAAACAGCTGTTTCAGCGCGTCGAGCGATTCGTCGGCCGACGCGTCGTACGTGATAACCGACGCGCTGCCCTTCTCCTTCAGCGCAGCGACCACCTTCTGCCACCGGGGGTCCTCGGCGGTCGACTTCTTCACCACCACGGCGTAGGAAGCTTCCGGCGGTGCGGGTTGGTCGGCCGCCGCAGACGACATGCCTACGGCAACGTAAGCCGTAACAAGCAGGATCTGCAGAGACAAACAAGCGGTGCAAGTCATGGATTAGTTTCCTTGAAGGAATCAAGAACGCGGGAAACGGTCTTGCCGGCGTAGGTGATGGCATAAACCTCGTCGTTCAGGTTGAAGCGAAACACCAGCTCTCCGTCCACAGTTACGTAGATATAGGTCGTGCTCTCGGTGGTTTGGTTGAACTTCTCTTGTTCTTTTGCTGTAGCGTTCTGCGGCGGCAATTGCGAATTCGCATGCGTGATGGACGAGGGCTTCCCGAAGCTGTCTTCTACTTCCGCCCGGGACTGTCCGAAGTACTCGCGCAGCATGGCATGGTCATACTGGGCCGGAGCAGGAAGGCCGTCGCAGCCAACGACGACCAGGAGTGCGGTCACAAACACCGTCAGCACGTTGTCCATGGTTCGATACCTCTGCGTGGTCGCGTATTCCGAAGCCGTTGATCTGGTCTCTGAACCGGCATTTCCCATCTATGGTGAACTTGAAGACGATACAAGTTCGTCATAATGAGCACTTCGGCACCAAGCCCTCCTCGCATCAACGCGGCACTCGTTTTGTCCGCACTTCCTGTGATTCCCGGCGCAACAAGGAGTGCACGCGGCGCTACTTGCGGCCCAGGGCCAGGACCTTGCCGTCGGCCGTCGAGACGTAGAGGCGCCCGTTCGCGGCGGCCATGCCGTCCCAGACGACCGGCGGCAGGTCGCGCTCGGCCAGTTTCTTCCCGTCGGCAGCCGCGAACGCCAGCAGGCGCCCGTGTGTCCCGGCCACGAAGACCGTATCGCCCGCCAGGACCACGGCCCCGATGCCCTGCACGTTTAAGCCGCGGTCTGCGCCGAAGACCTCGGCGGGCGTCCACGCCCAGCCTCCCCCGCGGGTGAAGGGGCCCGGTGCGGGGATGCCGAAGACCTCGGCGGCCGTCCACGTGGCGTTGTTTGGGTCGTCGAACAGGCGGAGCAGCCGGAAATCGATGCGGCCGAACCTTGGGGGTTTTCCGCTGGTCTCCTTGCCTTTGACCGGGTGTCTGCATTTGCGGAAGTCGTGCCATGTGCCATCGAATGTCGCGATGCTTTCGGGCGTGAAGTCGACGCGGCAGAGGCTGCTGTGGTCATCGGTGCTGGTGAATAGGACCCCGTTGCGAAAGGCCGCCAGAGGCCGCTTCTTTGTCAGGTAGCCATTATTCCCCTTGAACACCCGCTCTCCGTAGGTCCAGAGGCCTCGCGGCGCCATGACGCCCGCCCCGCCTGTCCGGCCGTAGTAATAGCCGTTCGTCCAGTCGCAGCCCAGTTCGCCGGAGGCCGGATCGATTTGCCAGCGCCCCATCGTGATGTAGTCGGGCTCGCCGCCCGCAGGCTTCGAGCCGCCCGCCGCGGGGGCCGACGGCCGACGGGCCTCGCCCACCAGAAGGTCAAACATGTCCACCTCCTGGCCATAGCCTTTCTTGTGGCGCTTGTAGCTGTCGTTGTTGATGGGCGTGACCCACTTGACCGCTCCGGTGGCCGTCTCCAGCGCCAGGACGCGGATGCCGCCGTAGGCATGCGGGTGCCGCCCGGCCGCAACGTACGCCGTGTCGCCGACCACCAGGACGCTGCCCGCTGCGGGCCACGGCGACTCGAGTTGGCCGAAGACGACGATGCGCTCGTCCTCCGGCGCCACGTGGAGGCGCCACGCGAGTTGGCCGTCCTTCGCGCGCAAGGCGTAAACGGTGCCGTTGCGTGTGCCCAGCAGGCACAGGCCCCCCGCAAGGGTCGGCGGTGTGTCCACGCGGCCGTCGGCCGTGAAGTCCCACCGCACATGGCCGGTCCCGGCATCCATCGCGACCACACGGTGCCTGTCGGGCTGGGCCACGAGGACAAGCCCCCCGGCCGCAACCGGCGGGGTGACCAGGCCGCACAGCCAGGGGTTGTTCTCTTTCCAGTCATGCGCCAGCACGCCCCGGGGCCAGTCGCCGAGCTCGGCCGTCCAGAGGACCTTCAGGTTCGCCGGGACGGGCGTCGCCGTCGAAGCGCTGCGCCAGAGGTCGGCCCGGTAACAGGGCCACCCGGCGTCCGCGCCCGCCGCCGGCGGCGCGGCCTGGCCGAACGCCGGTCCGTGCTCGACCTTGAAGTCGGCCGGTCGCAGCGTCTTGGCCGCCGGGCCCGGCAGCGGCGGCGTCGGCGCCACGGCTATGTAACTCTTGATCATCGGCCAACACGTGCAGTGCTTCGGCGCGATGTAGATGAGGCCGTTGGCCGGGATGCTCCCCGCATCCAGGCTGCAGCTGTTCCTGGTGACCCGGGTCCCGGTAGACAGGCCAGTGGCTATGTCGGTCAGATCAGTACCTCTCACGAAGAAACGCGGCGTGGCCACGGGCGGGGTACAATTGCTCATCGACGATGTATTGTGAGTGGCCACCGCCCGGCCGGTGGCGGGGTCGAGCCCTAACCACCCTTTTTTCCAGAGACTAAGCCATATGGTCGAATCAATATGAAGGGCTCTGGCCTGGGCGCGGTGGGTCATGTGGGGAACGTACTCGCGACCCCAAAGCACCTTGCCCGTGTCGGCGGCAATGCATTGAATCGCGTTGCCGCTTGGATTCCATTCCCCTGTAATTTGCACGTGTCCCGAGAGCTCGCATACGAGGTACCCGCGGTGGTACGACAGGCGCCGGCCATTCTTGGCCCACGGGTGATCGGCCTCGTCCAGTCGCCAGACGGGCTTTCCGGTGGCGAGGTCGAGTTTCACGATGGCCCGCGGGGCAGGGGATTCGCGGCCACGGCGCAAGCTTAGGTGGTTGCCCGCCTTGAAGTCCTGCCCCCCCTCGTAAAAGTACACGCCGCCGTCGCCGGCCACCATGCCGGTCACCGGAATGACTGCTTCGTGCGACCACAGCAGTTTGCCGCTCTCGGCGCTGAGGGCCCGGACGGTCGGCGTCTTGGCATCGCACACCACCAGCGCGGGGCCGATGTTCAGGATATCCGTCGGCGTGCCAGCCTCGGTGTAAACCTTGATCGTTTCGCCCGTGGCGGCGTCGAGGGCCTGGAGTTTGCCCTCGTTGACCGCGTAGAATCGGTCGGCCGACGCGACCGGCAGGGCGCTCCCCCTGACACCATGCCACGAGCCATCGATGCGCGAAGGCGGCGGGTCGAGCCGGCGGTCCCACAAGAGCAGGCCGTTGAACGCATCGCGGGCGATGACGCCGTGCGTGAAGAACCGCCCGCCGGCCGTGATGATATTCGAAGCGTGCACCAGCGGCCCCGCGAGCCAGCGGATGCGTTCCGACTTCTGGACCAGTTCATCGGCGGAAACCGCATTGCCGTCCGGCCCGTGGCGCGAGTGCGACCACTCATCCATCTCCGCCGGCCACGGCTTGCGGCCCAGGGTCCAATCGCCGCCCGCTTGAACCGTTTGCACGTCCTCCAGCCCCGCCTTCTTGAGTACGGACTCCGGCGCCCGGTCCCCCTTTGCAAGAACGACCCCGGCGGGACGCAAGACGCGAACGGCTTCGGCCACCGCCACTTTCCGGCCCTCTTCGATGAGCACGAGGTTGACCAGGTTTTCGGCATAGGGCAGCGGCTTGTCCGGCGCCCATCGATTCGCCGAAATCAACCCGTAGAGACCTGTCGAGTGGATCTGCGCGCGAGCACGCTCCACTTTGGCGGCGTCGGTGTCGAGAATCTCTACGAGAACCCGGCCGGTCCGAGCCAATTCCAGGGCAACCGCCAGATCTTCGGAGCCGACCTGCACGCACAAGCCGCCCGTCACACCACAAGTCTCACAAATGCTGCCGATAGAGGGCCTGATTTCCTGCGCGCGGCCCATTTGGGCAAAGGTGACCAATGCAATGCTCAGCGCCACGACCAACCACAGGAAGTGCGGTTTCCGAGGACCGTTCCAACTCACGGTACTCTCCTTGAAATGGAGTTTGAGTGAGGGAAACCCCACCGCCCAGGCACGTCCAGGCCGTTTGGCAGCCGGTTAGAATGTACCCCGGAACAACAACAAACACCACTGTAAACGGCGGAGCAAAAGTGCGTCGGGTGGCGGACAAAAAGTGCAGCGCCCGGCGCCTGTGTAGCCCGTTCGGTACGGGCTGTCAACCGGTTCATCCTTTCCGCGGTCGGCGTCGTTTCAGTCGTCGCCGGGACTCCCGGAGCCGGTAACTGTCGCCGTTGGCCTCGAGGATATGAACCCGGTGTGTCAGGCGGTCGAGGAGGGCTCCGGTGAACCCCTCGCTGCCCAGGACCTCGGCCCACCGCTCTCCGTCCTCTGCGAGTCTCCGTATGACGTTCCTGAGGCGTGCGATAGGTTTTTCGCAGAATCCTGGGCCTGTTCGCGGGCGCGGCGACGTAATAGAGGCAAGTGGGCGCAACCGCTTGTCGGACCCCGGTAACCATGAGGGCGCCGGGTGCGTGCCTGGCGAGTCGAGTCAAGGACGACCGCGGTAAACAGGCACGCACACACGCGAACCGAAGCACTGGGACGAACGGGAGGTCTGGAATGAAGGCTCCCACCGTATGGGCTCTCGCTCTCGTCTTGCTGGTGACCGGTGCTCCATTGCAGGCAGAACCGGCGGCCGAGACGCCCGACCCCGCCACCCCTCTCCTCACCGCTGCCAAGGACGGCAACGTGAAGGCCATCAAACAGGTCCTGTCGTCCGGCGTGAAGGTGGATGCCAAAGGTGAATCCGGCGACACGGACTGGGGCGCCAAGGCCCGCGCCCGTCTGGCCGAGATGGACGGCAGGTGAACCGCCGGTCAAGAAGCAGCCGATGTCCCGTGCGACACGCGAAGCCCGACCTGCCGACCGGCCCTACGGCTGGGGGCATCGACGGCCGCCTGGTCGTTGCCGGCGGAGCGCCCAGGGGGTACGATTCCGCAGTCACGTGTCTGGGCGCAAGAGATGAACCGCTGAGCCTCACGGGAGGCACCGCGTGGGCCGTGCGTGCTCAACGACTGTGTTGCTGCACGTGCAGCGGTGTTGTGCGAGCCCGCTTGCTTGAGGAGCCCTGTCATGCGATATCGAACCGCCTGCATCGCCGTGCTTCTTCTGCTGACCGTGTCTTCGATGGCCACCGCCCAGTTCCCCTGGCAGAAACCCGTGAAGCGCGATCCGGCGGAAGTGAAGCGCATCGTCGGCCCGATGGGCAAACGCGAGCCCTCGCGGGACCTGACCATCGTCTGGGTCTGGGGCATCGACAAACTCCACGCCAAGGAGACCCACGAGTACGCCTGGGTCATGGACCGGTACGTGAACACGCTGTTGCCGCAGGTACCGCGGGTCACGGTCATCCCTTCGATGTATTTTCCGAGGAAAGAACTATGGGAAAAGGCTGACCTGGTCGTCTTCTACCTGTGGCCGCGCGGCAGGGGCTGGGACTACGATCTCGTCAACGCGTACCAGAAGCGCGGCGGGGGCCTGATCGTCATCCACATGGCCCTGATGCAGGGTTCGGGCGAGGACCTGTCGAAGTGCATCGGCCTGGCGTGGGACAAACGCAAGGGCGCCACCAAATGGGGCGTGTTGCCCACGCCGGTGACGTTAACGGATGCGGCAAGGGCATCGCCCATCTTCAAGGGCTTTCCGGCGACGTTCCATCTGGCGGAGGAGTTCTACTGGCAGTTGCGCGGCGATCCGGCAGGAATCACGCCGCTGGTGACGTCGCCCGCCGGCCCGGCCATCGCCAACAAGCCGCTGCCCGGCCCTCCCAGACTCGAGGACCTCGATGGCAAGGCGTGGCCGGTCATGTGGACGAAGGAGGCAGGCCGGAGCAGGGTGTTCGTCTCGGGTGCCGGCCACAACTATTATACGTTCAATGACCCGTACTTCCGCATCATTCTGCTGCGGGCCATGGCGTGGACCATGCACGAGTCGTTCGACCCGTTCAAACCGCTGGTCACGCTCCATCTCAAGCGGTAGGCTCAGGGTTCAGACTGCCCGTTAGACTTATAGGTGAAAACACTGCCGAAGGCGCCTGGCCGGCGTCGGCACGCTCGGCCAGACAGGGGGGAAAGGACAGCAATCTGACCGAGGCCGAGGCCGTGGCGGGCGCCAGGCGGATCTTCGCCGAGATGGATGCCGACGCCAGCGGGGGCGTCCACATGCCCGAGTGCCTCGCCGCGCGGTGGCGCTGGCAGGTTGATATCCGCTGGGCCGCCAAGCCGCGCGAGCCGACCAAGTAGACGATTCCACCGGCCCGCGTCGCGCGGGTGTACATAACCACGACGCGGCAGAAAGCCCTCTTCGTGGGAGAGTATCATGAGGAAGAGAGCCAATACGGATCGTCCGGAAGACATCGGCAACAGCCTGGTGGACGGCATCTGCAAAACGGTGCCCGGATAGGACGAGAAGGAGCATGCCATGATGTCACGTGAGCATCGCGTGAGACGTCGCGACGTCCTGCGGGCGTCAGCCGCCGGCGCTGCGCTGGCGGGCTTCGCGATTTTGCCGCGGCACGTGCTGGGTGGCCCCGGCGAGACGGCCCCCAGCGAGAAGGTTAACCTGGCCTTCATCGGCGTGGGCAATCGCGGCTGGCAGCTCGTCCAGGGCATGCAGCACCACAACGTCGTCGCCCTGTGCGATGTCGACGCGACATTCCTGGCGAAGGCGGCCGGCCGGTTCGAGAAGGCGAGGACGTACCGCGATTTCCAGAAGATGCTGGACGCCGAGCAGAAGCGCATCGACGCCGTGGTGGTCGCCACACCGGATCACGTGCACGTCGTTGCCAGCGTCATGGCCATGAAAATGGGCAAGCACTGCTACACCGAGAAGCCGCTCGGCCACAACATCCACGAGGTTCGCGAGGCCGCCCGGGTGGCCAGACGGTACGGGCTGGCCACGCAACTTGGCAATGCGGGGCACGCCGGGCATAACTACCGCGGCGTGGTCGAGTTGATTAAGGCCGGGACGATCGGCGAGGTCCGGGAGGTCCATGCCTGGTGCGACAATGAGTGGGATGAGCCACCGAGAGTCGCTAAGACCCGCCGTGGCCGTGACCGGCCGAAAGACAGACCGCCCGTTCCGGAATACCTGGACTGGGACCTCTGGCTGGGCCCGGCCCCGGAGCGTCCCTACCACCCAGCCTACCACCCAATCAGTTGGCGCGGTTGGTGGGACTTTGGCAACGGCAGGCTCGGCGACATGGGGTGCCATCTGATCGACCTGCCGTTCACGGCCCTCGACCTCAAGGCCCCGGCGACGGTCGAGACCCAAGGCCCGAAGGCTCATTCCGAGAGTGCGCCCCCTTGGCTCATCAGCACGTGGACCTTCGCCGCGCAAGGCGACCGGCCGCCGGTGGAGCTCACGTGGTACGACGGCAACAAGCGGCCCGAACTGCCGAGCGACGTGAAGCCCCCGGACTCCAGGTGGCCCTGGTTCGTGCTGTTCGTCGGGGCCGACGGGATGCTGATTGCCGGAATGGAGGCGTTCAAGCTGTATCCGGAGGAGAAGTTCGCCGGGGTCAGGCGGCCGCAGGTGCTCCGCGGGCCGTCCCACGCCGACGAGTGGCTGACCGCCTGCAAGACGGGCGGCCCGACCGGCTGCCACTTCGACTATGCCGGGCCTCTGACCGAGACGGTGCTTCTGGGAACGGTGGCCCATCGGGCCGGCGAGAAGCTCCAGTGGGATGCCAAGGCGATGAAGGTCACGAACTGCCCCGTGGCGAACCAGTTTCTCCGCCGCGAGTACCGCCAGGGATGGACGCTGTAGCGTGGAGGCTATGCAGATGAAGAGGATGCCGCTCATTCGTCTTCTGATTCCGGCTGTGGCGCTTCTGCTCGTGTCGCCCCGCGGAACCGCCGGGGACGGCGACGCGGGCTGGGTACAACTCGGCGCCGAGGCCTGGCACCAAAGCGAGCAGTGGCTCGTCGCCGGCGACGCCATGCTCGACCCGGCCAACCCCAGGCAACTGGCGGGCAAGCCCGGGGCAGGCGTCCTGATCAACGGCAAGACCGGCCGCGTGCCAAGCCTGGTGACGAAGCGGCGCGATTACCAGGACGTCGAGGTGCACGTCGAGTTCATGGTGGCCAAGGGCTCCAACTCCGGCGTGATCTTCCACGGCAACTACGAGATCCAGATCCTCGACAGCCACGGCGTCGAGAAGCCCACGGCCGGCCATTGCGGCGGCATCTACCCCCGGGCCGAGGCCAAGCCGACGTACCACCACATCGACCGGGGCTCGCCGCCCAGAGTCAATGCTGCCAAACCGGCCGGCCAGTGGCAAACGCTCGACATCATCTTCCAGTCGCCCAGGTTCGACGCGAACGGCAAGAAGACGGCCAACGCCAGGTTCGTCAAGGTCGTGCACAATGGCCGGCTGATCCAGGAGAACCACGAGGTGCCGTACGCCTGCGGCACGAACTGGGACCGCAAGCAGCATCCCCGGGGACCGATCATCATCCAGGGCGATTACGGACCCGTGGCCGTCCGCAACGTCCGCGTGCGCGACTATCGCGGAGGCGAGCCGAAGCTGAACGTGCCTCCGGAGGGGTTCACCGCGCTGTTCAACGGCAAGGATTTCACCGGCTGGCACATGTCGCCCAGAGCCAAGGCCATGTGGTCGATTGAGGACGGCGTGCTCAAGTCGCACGGTCTTCTCGAGGAGTGGGGTGCGGACCTGGCGACCGGGAAGACGTATCGCGACTTCGTGCTGATGCTCGAGTTCCGGATGCCCACCATCTCCGACAGCGGTATCAACTTCCGCCGGCTGATCCCCGAGATACCGGGGTTCGGCAACCAGGAGCAGTTCAACCTGCGGTCCAAGGGCGGCATGGGGCATCTGGAGAGTTACTACTTTCTGCCCAAACAGACCGCAGAGAAGATGGGCCTCAAGGAAGCGGAGAAGCCTCACGTCAGGCACATCGACCCGGAGGTCGGCGCCTGGCACACGGTCAAGCTGACCATGAAAGGCCGGACCTTCTCGGCCGAGTACGACGGCGAGGTGCTCCTCCACAACTTCCGGTTCCACGACTGGATGTTGAGCATGGAGCCGGCGCCCATCCGGCTCCAGAAGCATAAGGTGGTGCACGGCCAGAACCTCGGCGAGGAGAACCCGTGCCCCATCGAGTACCGCAACGTCTTCATCAAGGAACTCGGGCCGGGCGCCGACGAGGGGGCGGCTAGGCCTCGCCGAGAAGCGGAGAAGGGCGAGCACCCCCAGCATTCGCCCACGGCGAAGCTGCTTTCCCGAATCGAAGCGGGCGACCTGCCCCAAGGGTATGACCCAAGGAAGCATCAGAACTACGTTGACCGGCGCATGGCCCAGATGACCGACCGACAGAAAGCCCTGCTGGCCCGACTCTGGGCTGAGAAGAGGCGAATCGACCCCCGTATGCCCAATCGCGGGGCATCGTTTGTGAAGATCATGGCATACGTGATCGACAACGGAGAACAACAAAGCCAACCCGGAAGCCCCACGGGAGAAAGAGATGCAACGCAAATCATGCCTTACGCGACGTGAGTTTGTGGGCGCTGCTGCAAGCGCGGTTGCGTTTACGATTGTCCCGCGACACGTTCTTGGCCGAACAGCCCCAAGCAACCTGGTCAATATCGCTGTTGTGGGTTCAGGAGGGCATGGGGCCTTTGTCGTCAACCAGATGCTCAAGGCAGGCGGAATAAACGTCGTCGCCCTTTGTGATGTGGACACCGAGTTCGCCAGCCACATTGAGACACAAGAGTATCGTGGCCGCACGATCATGGGCCTCTACAGGCGGTTCCCCAAGCTCCCGAAATACAGAGATTTTCGGGTCATGCTCCACAAGGAGCAGAACAACATCGACGCGGCTGTAATCACCACGCCCGAGCACACACACGTCTCCGCCGCCGCGATGGCCATGAAGATGGGCAAGCACGTCTATTGCTCGAAGCTGCTTGGACACAACGTCTATGAGATACGCCTGGCAACCCAGCTGGCCGAGCAATACGGCGTGATTACCCAGATGGGAATCGGCAATCACACAAGCGAGATATTCCATCAGGCGGTCGAGATCATCCGGGCCGGTGATATCGGGGCGGTCAGGGAGGCATACGTCTGGTGCGATAATGAATGGGATCCAGATCGGGGACCTGTGGCCTGGCCACGGAGAGTTGTAAAGGCCTATCGCCCCGACTGGGCGGATAAGCAGTTGCCGGAGAAATTGCCCATCCCAGCTCACCTGGATTGGGATCTGTGGCTGGGACCGGCAAAACACCACCCCTATCCGGGTTTCGGGCGAGGTCTCTACCATCCCTCGAACTGGCGCAGTTGGTGGAGTTTTGGCAACGGGAGGATTGGGGACATCGGCAGCCACGCCGTCGACCTGGTGTTCTGGGCACTGGACCTCAAATACCCGCTAACCGCTGAAGGAGAAGGACCGGGTCGGCCCGCGTTGGAACGTGTACCTCCCTGGCAGAAGGCCACATGGACATTTCCGGCGCGAGGGAACAAACCGCCGGTGACACTGAAATGGTGCCACGGCAATACGCGTTTTGACGAACTAAAAGACTTGGATCTGCCTCACGATTGGCCCATTGCCATACACTTTGTTGGTAGTGAAGGAAGGCTGACCATGCAGATCGAAAGGGGGCCCGCCGGCCCAATGGCGTTGTACCCGAAGGCCAAGTTCGCCAATTACACGCCGCCGCCACGTACGCTTCCCCGGTTTCTCGGCGGTGAGTATCGGCAATGGATAGAGGCGATCAGAAGCAATAAGCCGGCGAGAGCCGAGATGCCTTTCAGCTACTCGGGACCCCTCTCTGAGACGTTGGCGTTGGGGAATGTGGCCTATCGCGTGGGCAAGAAGCTCACGTGGGATCCAGTGCACCTGAAAGCCACCAATGCTCCTGAGGCAGATAAGTTCATTCAAGGCAGTTACCGTCGAGGGTGGGAACTGGATACGCCCAAGATGCCAACAGAAGTTCCATCAGAGAAGACAGGGTGTGCACTAGATGTCCGAGGGCGACAGCCTCCTCGCTCGGAGCTTGAGAAACTGCTCATCCGCATCGAGAAGGGCAACCTGCCCAAGGCGTACGACATCCGGAAGCACCAGGAGTACGTGGATCGGCGTCTGGCGGGCTTGACCGAGAAGCAGCGCGCGAGGATCGGCCAGTTGTGGAAAGCGAAACAGCGAATCCATCCCCAGATGGCCAACCGAGGTGCGTCGTTCGTGAAGATCGTGCAATACGTGGCAGAGGAAGTCCAATGACCCCCGATGGCTGTCGCGGCGCTCCAGCGTCCGGAATACGCCGGGGTGACGCCGCCATGACCATGGGAAACTCGCACGCCATATGGACCCAAGATGGGGAGAGGTCCAGTTGTGCGGACGGAAGTACAGCATCTGGCCGAGTGTATGGGCCAAGTTAAACGTTGCGCCGAGGTAGACGCCTCGCTTCTCCTGCCAGTCTTTCGGCGTGATGACGAACTCGTCGCGGATGTGAGCCCTTAGGTTCGTCATGCCGCCGCGTTCTTCCAGGACGTCAAGGACTCGCTCACGGAATACGGGAGACTCACGCTCCCAGTCCACATTTCCCAAATTGTTTGGCACGGGGACGAGGACGTAGACTGCCGAGTGACCTTCCGGCGCCAGCGACGGGTCGGTCACCGAGGCATTGCGGACGTAGACGGAAAAATCCTCCGACAGGACTTTGTCGTGGCTGATGTCGCGCAGGTTCCACACCCTTGCCGGCCGCGACGCGCGCAAAAAGGGTTGCCGATGCCGCCTTCTTGTGGTAGCGCTGCCCGGGCGCCGCTGCCGTGGTTGAACGCCGCGGCCGCCTGCGCCCTGCAACGTCCGGAAAGGAAACCCGATGCGAACACCCCGAGCGACCATGCTCGCGTGGCTCGTGCTGGCCCACGCCCTCACCACGGCCTGCTGCCTGGCTGCCGAAGCGCCGGCCGCGCTGCCCCGCGACTACAACGTCAAGCCCGTGCCGTTCAGCAGGGTGCACGTCGACGACGCCTTCTGGGAGCCGCGCCTCGAAACGAGCCGCAAGGTCACCATCCCGTACGCCTTCGAGCAATGCGAAGCGACCGACCGCATCAGCAACTTCGAGAAGGCGGCCGGCCTGCTCGAGGGCGACCACAAGGGCGCCCACTTCAACGACTCCGACGTCTACAAGGTCATGGAAGGGGCCGCCTACGCCCTCCAGGTGCATCCCGACCGGCTGATGCGGCTGTACCTGGACCAGCTCATCCGGGTCATGGCCGCGGCCCAGTGGGACGACGGTTACCTTTTCACGTTCTACTCGGTGCCCAAGCCCCAGCCGGAGAAGCTGTGGACCAACATCCCGTGGATCCACGAGCAGTACTGCGTGGGCCACATGTACGAGGCGGCCGTCGCCCACCACGAGGTCACGGGCGAGCGGACGTTCCTCGACGTGGCCACGATGAACGCCGACCTCATCTGCCGCGTCTTCAACGCCGACAACCGCACCGACCCGCCGGGGCACCAGGAAATCGAGATCGGTCTGTGCAAGCTGTACCGCGTCACGGGCGACGAGAAGTACCTCGCCCAGGCCAAGTTCTTCCTCGACCAGCGGGGGCACAAAGGCCGTCGCGGCCCCGACGGCAAGGGCGGGCTGTACGGCACGTACGGCCAGGACCACATCCCCGTGGTCGAGCAAACCAAGGCCGTCGGCCACAGTGTCCGGGCCGCCTACCTTTACACAGGGATGGCCGACGTGGCCGCCCTGACCGGCGACATGGCCTACGTCAAGGCCATCAACACCATCTGGGACGACGTGGTCACGGCCAAGCTGTACGTGACGGGCGGCATCGGCGCGGCCGGCGGACACGAGGGCTTCGGCGGCCGGTACGAGTTGCCCAACATGTCGGCCTACTGCGAGACCTGCGCCTCGGTCGCCAACATCCTGTGGAACCACCGCATGTTCCTCATGCACGGCGACGCGAAGTACATCGACGTGCTGGAACGGACGCTGTACAACGCGGCGCTGTCCGGCATCGCGCTCGGCGGCGACCGTTTCTTCTACCCGAACGTGCTCGAGTCGATCGGCCAGCACGCCCGGAGTCCCTGGTTCGGGTGCGCGTGCTGCCCCTCGAACATCGCCCGTTTCATCCCCTCGGTGCCCGGCTTCGCCTACGCGCGCAAGGACAAGGACCTGTACGTCAACCTGTTCATCGGCGGCGACGTCACCGTCGAGCCCCCGGGCAACAAGGTGACGCTCCGCCAGACGACCCGGTACCCGTGGGAGGGCCACGTCAGGATTACCGTCGAACCGGAGCGGAAGGATGCCTTCGCCGTCTGCATCCGCATCCCCGGCTGGGCCCGCAACCAGCCGGTGCCGAGCGACCTGTACGCGTTTGCCAAGGCGGCACCCGACAAGGTCGCCCTCGAGGTCAACGGCAACCCCGTGCCGGTGAAGCTGAAGCAGGGCTACGCCCGCATCGAGCGGACGTGGACGAAGGGCGACGTCATCGAGCTGACGCTGCCGATGCCCGTGCGGCGGGTGACCTCGCATCCCGAGGTCGTCACCAACAAGGGCAAGGTCGCGCTTCAGCGCGGGCCGGTCGTCTACTGCCTCGAAGGCCCCGACAACGATGGGCAAGTCCTCGACCTCGTGATTCCCGACGAGGCCGAACTGACCACCGCCTTCAAGCCCGACCTGCTCGGCGGGGTCGTCACCATCTCGGGACAGGCCCGGACGGCCAAGCGCACGCTCGACGCTCGCATCGTGCCCGACGCGAAGCGGCCCTTCACCGCAATTCCCTACTACGCGTGGGCGCACCGAGGGCGAGGCCAGATGACCGTCTGGCCGGCCCGCGTGCCCGAAGCGGCCAGTCCGCAACCGGCCGACACCCTCACCTACACGAGCAAGACGACGGCCTCGTTCGTCCACGTGTCGCTCGATGCCATCAAGGACCAGAACGTGCCGGCCAATTCCGCCGACTCGTCCGGCCTGCAACTCGACTTCTGGCCCCACAAGGGCACGACCGAGTGGGTGCAATTCGCGTGGGACAAGGCGCACGAGCTGACGAGCGTCAAGGTCTACTGGTTCGACGACACCGGCCGGGGCGAGTGCCACCTGCCGGAGTCGTGGCGCGTGCTCACCCGCGACGCCGACGGCCGCTTCAAGCCCGTGAAGAACCGCGGGCCGTACGGAACCCGGAAAGACACGTTCAACACGGTCGAGTTCGAGCCGGTGAAGACCTCCGCCCTGAAGCTTGAGATCAAGCTCCAGGAGAAGTGGTCGGCCGGCATCCAGGAAGTCGTCATCGAGCCGACAGGCGAACCGCCCGCCGCCCCATCCGCGGCCGTCGCCGGAACCCGCAACGTCACCTTAATCTCCACCTCCGACAGCCACTACAAGGCGTTCGAGTCCCGGCAGTGGAACGAGCTCAACCGCGAGACCATCAACGAGATCAACCGCATCGCCGGCCGGCCCTGGCCCGACAAGCTCGGCAGCGACAGCATCGACACGCCTCGCGGCGTCGTGCTGCTCGGCGACTGCATCGACGACGGCGACCGCGTGGTCGAGGGACGCGACTACACCGCCGAGCAGTTCAGGACGTTCATCGCCCACTTCGGCCTCGACGGCACCGACGGGTTACTCACGTTCCGCGTCTTCGAAACCTGGGGCAACCACGACGGTCCGCCGATCGGCAAGAGCACCAAAAGCCCCCTCAACTTCCAGGCCGAGTTGAAGAAGCGCAACGCCATCCGCAGGCAGAAGGGCTGGCTGACCAACCTCTCGGCGAACGGCCTGCACTACGCCTGGGACTGGGACGACGTCCACCTCGTCAGCCTCGGCATCTACCCCGCCGACCGCCAGAACGCCAAGGTCCGCTACAACCCCGTTTGGCACGACCCCCAGGGCGCTTTGACCTTCCTCGAGCAGGATCTGGCCAAGCACGTGAGCGACAGCGGCCGGCCTGTCGTCCTCATGAGCCACGCCGGCTTCGACAGCGACTGGTGGCACCCCGACGATTGGAAGGCCGTCTATAACGTCGCCAAGCGGTACAACGTTGTCCTGTACCTCTACGGCCACACGGGCACGGGTCTGCGGGACTGGGCTCCCGAGGGGGAGCCGAAGAAGTGGACGTGCATCAACGACGGGCACACGACGTCGGGGTTCTTCGTCATCCAGTTGAAGGGCGACCGCCTCCGTGCCGCCTACCGCTGCAAGGAGAAGCTCAAGGTCACCCGCAACCCCGACCGAACGCACACCATCGAGTGGGACGGCCAATGGGGCTGGCGGTTCCCCCTGGACCGCAAGATCCCCGCGCCCGCCCGCCGCTGAGCCCCCAGCCGCCGCCCGGATGACGCACAGACGTGGCGCGCCCGGCAGGACTCGAACCTGCAACCTTCGGATTCGAAGTCCGCGCGGGGCGCCATAAAGGCCTGTGGAAGAAAGACTTAGAGTGCGTTTCTTGGCCGGAAACGACGTTGGCAAGTGGGTAACAAGTCGCTGACAAGTGGGTAGCAAGCGGCTACCACGTGACGACTGACCCAGTTAGTGACCCACTCCACGCCCTGCGGCCCTGAACCGCTGACGTGCCTCCGCAAGCGGGAAGCAGTAGAATCGACGCGGACGGAGTTTTCGGGAGGGACAGACACCTCCCCCGCGACCCGCCGAGCGGGGGTCGCGGGGGCGTTGTTGTCCAGATGAGGGTCTTGGCCCCTTGCCATTCAGGAGCAGACGGCTACTCGGCCAAGGACTGACAACTCGTCAACGAGTACACGTCGCCTTTCTTCTCGAAAGAGAGCCGGAGCCCTTCCCCGGGGATATTCAGGATCCGTTTCTCGCCCGACTCCTGCGAGACGACTTCCGGCTCGGCCCGCCGTCCGCGCTCCGAGAACGGGACGAACCGCCCGTCGGCGGTCTGGAAGCCTCGCAGACGCCAGCCGTTCTCGTGGAGCCACCGCTCGGGCGTCCCGCGAATCTGCGGGCTGGCAACAAACGGATCGTCTTCGGGCCGGATCGTCCGGGCGTCGCCCTTGCCGAAAACCAGAAGGAAGCGGTCGGGGGCCGGCGGCGGGCCCTCGAACCAGAGGGAGAAGCCCGCCTCGGCCATCTCCTGCTTGACGGTCTCAGGCCGTATCCTCTTTCGGTGGCTCGCCTCCCGCCGGGGCAGCGGCTTCGGCGCTTTGCGGTCAAGCACGTAGATGCAGCCCGATGGCCCAAGCCTCTCGTAGATTTTGGCCAGCAGGGTCTTGCCGTGGAAAAGCAGGTGATAACTGTCCAGGAAGAACACCACGTCGATCGGCTCAGGACCCAGGTGGGGATCGCCCTTCTCGGTAAGGACCGACGGGAAGGAGACGTTCCCGGGCAGTGGCGGCCGTTCGGCCTTCTGCGTAGCCCATTCTTCCAGAACGATCTCCAACCCGTTGCCGGAAGCGTTCCGGAGGATCGGCTCCATCAATTGGCGCGCTTCGCCCAGCGCGACAAAGACCGGCCGCTCGTACTTTCGCCTGAGAGGAAGCAAGAGGGGGGAGGCCCGTTCCACCGGAAGGGTCTGAAAGGCGTCGGGGTCCCGGCCGGGGCCCTCAAGCCCTTTCGGACGCTGGAAGATAAGGACAAAGGGGTCCTTCTCGTGCCAGCAGTCGTCCGGGCAGCCGACGAAGACAAACCCTTCTTCCCTCGCTTCGCGGACGATGGTGGTCTCGGCGATGAACCAGTGCTTCTTCTCGCGGCGAGACCGTTCGACCCAGTCGCGCAACGTGCCGCGGTGCCGGTCTACCACGACGAAGTGACCGCCTGGCTTCAGGCAGCGCCATAGGCCCCGCAGCATCGGCCGGGGCTTGGCCATGTGGTGGTACACGTAGTGCATGTAGGCCACGTCGACGGAATCGGCGGGCAGGCACGGGTCGTCGCTGCGGCCGAGGACGGCCCGGACCTGGGTAAGCCCCTTTTGCTCTACCTCCTTCTTTATCGCCTTGACGTTGTTCTCGAAGATCTCCTCGGAGAAAACGGTCCCGGTTTTGCCCACGATCTCTGCAAAAACCCACGAGTCCCGTCCCCGTCCGGCACCGACATCGGCCACCACCGAGCCTTCGCCCAGGCCGAGGTGCGAAAGGATGGCGCGCAGGGACTCCGCCCGGTTCTTCGGCTTGGCCGCGGAGGCCTCACCGGATTCCCGCCGGGCCTGCCCCTTCGCGTCGGCGGAGGCCAGCGATCCGGCGGCCAGCACCACGACGGCCAGAGACAGCAGTAGCCAACCCCATCGTGGAATCCGCCCTCGGCTGGTCCGATCTCCTCGCCCACGTGCCTTGCGTTCGAGTACCATCGTAATCCTCCTTCACAGAGTCCTGGAAGACTGACGCGCCGACCGCAGGGTGCGGGCCGTTGCCAGCCCTTCCTCGTCGGCGGCCGCCGCGGTCAAGGCGGCCCGAATTCCTCGATAATGATCTCGGCCGCCCAACGTGTAGCCCGACCCACCACCTCCGGACAGTTCCCACCAACGCCTTTCCGCACGTCCTGGCACAGCACCGTGCCGTAGTGTTCCTTGTACCGGACGTACAACCGATGGGTCAGGCGATGGGACAGCCCGGTCCCGCCGATGAAACCGTTGTCGTCCCGCCACCGGCCGGTGAGGTATCCCATAATCATGGCGGCGCCGGTGAATGAGCCGCAGTTCTGGACGCCGACGGGCGTGGACCCACCATCCAAGCCGCAGCCCGCCCGGAACAGGTTCACGTTGTTCGGGACGAACGGCAGGGCGTCCTGCAAGGCCGCGAGCGTACACTGGCAGCAGTTACCGTACTTCCCCTCGTAGCGGTGTCCGAGGTCGTATGCCTTCTGGATGAGGGCCTGCGGGGCGCCGTCGATCTGGAGGCGGCTTCCCTTTTTCAGGGCGGCTGCGGCGGGACTGCCGGAGGTGGGGCCCTTGGCCAGGGAGTTTGATCGCACCAGCAGAGACCCTGCCGCGCCGGCCGCGCCTGCCAGAAACCGCCGACGCGTAGGCACCAGCGCGACGTGTCCGACTTCTTCTTGAGGCGCGCTCATATGGAACGCCTCCTTTCCGAAGGGCCTGGCTCGCGCCGCCCGGCCCGCGCCCTCTTTGCCGCGACCCGGGGGCTGCGCGATTAAACCCCCGGACCGTCGATTCGATACGGCTCAAGCGTGCGCGGTTCCGGATATTGTGCTTGGGCGATGCGTCTTTTTCGTTCTCCTGGGCTGCCTGTTCGTCCAAACGCCGACGGATCTCGTCAAGTTGCTGCTTGAGCGCCTGGACCGGCTTTGCCACGAATTGCCGCACCCGTTTGGGCGGGCCGGTTCCTTCAGTGGTCCCCCCCCGCTTTCCTGGTCCAGATTCCGTGCGAGTCTGTTAGGGTTTAATTCGCACGGGAGAGGAGGCTGGGATGAAGCAGAAGCGATTCACCGAGGAGCAAAAGGCGTTTGCCTTGCGTCAGACGGCCTCACTGATTCCGCGGCACCCCATTTGTGATTTGGCTTTGGACCCAGCGTTAGCTCCAGTGTTCCGCCATTGGCAAACTCTCTATGATAAAACCAGCAGTTCTCCAGAGGCTCGCCGTTGAGTCGGGCTCTCTGGATGTAACAGTTCTCGGTCGTGTTGTTGTGCGTCTTGATCGTGAAGGTCTTTCCGCTGTAGTAGCGGGGGTCGAGTTTGATGGTGATCTCGTCGAACTCGGGAGCCGTGATCTCATAGATGGGCTCTCGTGAACAGGTGCCACGCAGGCTGAACAGGCCAAGTTTCATCAGGGCACTGACTCCCCCCATCTGGCCCTGGTCCTCGTCGTGGCCGCCGTAGCCGATGTTGGGATTCGTTCCGCCGTAGGCTTGGCGGCTTACGCGGCGGACCCAGTATTGGCTCAGCCACGGGTGTCCCGCATGATTGAACACATGCGCATTGGAGCAGCCCGGCTGGTTGGCATAGCTGACTTTCCCTGCTCCGTAGGTGTAGACAAAGTGAGAGCCGGCCTCTTCATCAAACGCACGGTTCAGCATGTCAGCCAGTTTTCCCGGTCCCCCCATCAACCGGGCCAGCCCCGCGATGTCATGCGAGACCCCAAACGTTCCCTGCCAGTCGTTGGCCTCGACCCACCTGCCGCTCAACAGGTTCTTCTTGGGGTCAAAGAACCCCTTCCAGCCATCAATTACCGGTTGGAAGGACTTCGCGTCGGCGCCATGCCCCATCTCTTCGGCCATCTGGGCCAGAGCCCAGTATTCAAACGCGTCCTGCACTGCGCGCCCCGCGTGTTTGCTGCTGCCGTGAACAGGATGATCGCGTTTCATGGTTTCATAGGCCGTGTTCTCATGGACCTTGGTGAGCAACCCCTTCTGCCATGTCGCGGTGATCAGGCTGGTTGCCGGGCGCCCCCCCATGATTCCCGTGTAGCCGCCGGCGCTTGGCCCATTGGGCAGACGCCCCCCCACCTTTGCGTATTGAATCAGCGACGCGGAGAACTCATCCATCATCTCCGGCCAGCCCAGTCCCCAGAGGATGTTCAGGTTCCACATCGTCAGCCACAGGGCGTCGGAGTTGTACATGTGATGCTTCGGGTTCCCATCGTTGTCTTTGGAGACGCTCTTTACGAGGAGAGGAACGATGCCCTGAGCGTTCGCCTTCCCCATGTAGCTGGGGTAGTCTCCGCTCACGTCATCGATCTTGTGTCGCCCCAGGAGCACATGCCACAGGTCCGTGTAAAACTTGACCCTCGTATTCTCCTCGCCCCCCTTGACCTCGATCTTTCCGAGCCAGTCGTTCCATTCGCGCCGGGCATCCTGTCGCACTCGGCCGAAGTCCCAGTGGTTGCACTCGGCGTTCAAGTTCACGCGAGCGTTCTCGATGCTGGTGTAGGAGATGCCGATCTTGACCTTGACCTCGTCCCCCGCCGCCACATCGTAGTGCAGAGAGACGCCGGCCTGCTCCTCGGGCAGGTTCTTGAACAGGTACTTGCGTTTGTCCTGTTTGAGTCTGCCTTCCGGGATCGGGTTCTCGAAGGTCTCTATGCCGCTGAGCCGCTCTGTGGCGCCTTTCCAGCCGTCCATGCGTTGAATGGGGCGATCCACGTCAATGACGAAGTAGACGTGCGAGAGCTTCGGGCCGCCCCACAGACGGTCGGTCATGCCGTGGGAGCCCTCGATCCGCGACTGGCCGACCCGTTTCACCTTCGCGTCCACGTAGCTCGTGGCTCCCACAAACCCACCGAGTTGAAACAGCAGGTTGGCCGAGGCGGCCTTGCGGTATTTGAGGCGGTAGAAGGCGACACGGTCCGTGCACGTGTACGCCACCTGCGTCTGGTAGCGGTCGAGGAACAGCTCGTGGTAGCCCGGCTCGATCGTCTCGGTCTCGTGTGAAAACGTCGACTTCCACTCCCTCTCTCCAAGGTTCGGATTGATCGGCCCCGTGGTGGGCATCAGGTTGACGCCTGACATGATCCACGCATGAATCTGCGCGAAGCCCAGGACCTCGATACTGTTGTAGTTGTAGCCGCCGCCACCCTGGTTCTTGTTGCGGGTGTAGGCCGAGGCGCAGACCATCCCGAAGGGGCGACTGCCGGGGGTGCAGAAGAACCAGCGGCCACGCCCGGTCTCAATCGTCGGGTCAACATAGGAGACGAAGTCGGTGAATACCTTCGTCCGCCGGGTATCCGGTACGGCCGTTTCGTCGTAGTACACCTCGAGTTCCGAAAGGCCGATGTGAGACCCGACCCCGTCTGTCACCATCACGGTCATGCCCGTCACGGTGCGCGGCTTGAACACGGCGGTTTTTGGCGTTCCGTCATTCGGGACGGCAGTGACGTGCACTTCGGAGCCGTCACTGAACTTCAGGACGCAGGCCGCCATGTGCTCGGCGTCCGCCGGGCGGTCATAGAGAACCACCTTGTTGATCCTGCGTGGTTTCTGCCATTCCAACTGCAGTTTCGGATAGTCGATCCAGCCGAACCAGAGATTGCGGCTCCCACCGATCCATTCGCCTTGACCGTCCTGTTGCTTGACGCCGTCGGTCACGGCCTCATGCGCCTTCCCTGACCCCTTGACCGTCGCGAACCGTGCGAGGTTCTCCACCTTGTCGGCCGCCTGCGTGTGGACGTGTAGACTCAGTGTCAGGAAGATTAGCCAGAGAACGGTCTTGTGGTGTTCGGAAAGCATCTTCCTGCGCCTCCACTGCGGTTCCATGGGGCCGGTTGTCAGCCTTTGGCTCGTCGAGCCGAATCGTCTACGCAATCGTCGGGTGTTTGGTGTTTCTCACGGCTGGTCATACCAGGTGTACTCCAATGCGCCAGTCGCCGCCAGGGCGATCGAGAGCCCAGTCCTCGAATATCGCCGGATACCGGTTGACCTCTCGCGCTAACCGTCTCCCCGGGCCGGCTGAAGTCCAGCGTCACCCGGTTCCGGTACGCCCAGCAGTCCAGCTCGCGCGAGATGAACTCCGGACTGTTGTCCACACGGATCGAGGCCGGCCGTCCCTGCCGGTCCACCACCTGCTCGAGCACCCGCACTACGTCCATGCCACGCACCCGTTGGCCCACGTGCAACGCGAGACTCTCCCGCGTGTGATTGTCCACTAACGTCAACACCCGAAGCCGACGCCCGTCGAAGAGCTGGTCCGAGACGAAGTCCATGCTCCAGGACTCGTTCCGACGCGTCGCCGGCGGCCGCATCCGGCGCTTCCGGCACGCCACACGCCGTCGGGGCGGCTTCTTCCGCAGGCACAGCCCGTCTTCGCGATACAACCGGTACACCCGCTTGTGATTCACCGGCCAGCCCTCACGCCGAAGCAGGACGTACAGCCGCTGATACCCGTAGCTCACGTGCTCCGCGGCCAACTGACGCAGCCGAAGCCGAAGCGGCTCCTGCGGATCGGCCACGCTCAGGTACCGAACCGTCGACCGGGGGGCCCTGAGGATCGAGCAGGCCCGACGCTCCGAGATCTGGTACGCCCGCTGCGTCTGCCGTACCAGCTTCCGCGTCGCGGCGGGCCTCAGAGCTTTTTTGACAAGGCGTCCTGAAGGATCTGCTTGTCGAGCGTCAGGCCAGGCCACCAGGCCCTTGAGCCGACGGTTCTCGTCCTCCAGCTGCTTCAGACGCCGCATCTCCGCCACGCCCAGACCGCCGTACTTCTTCTTCCACCGGTAAAACGTCGCCTCCGAGATCCCCAGCTTCCGCAGGATCTCCGCCACCGGCACCCCTGAGTCCGCCTGACGCAAGGCAAACGCCTTTTGCTCCTCGGCGAATCGCTTCTGCTTCATCCCAGCCTCCTCTCCCGTGCGAATTAAACCCTAACAGACTCGCACGGAATCTGGACCAGGAAAGCGGGGGGAGACCAATGACACGTTGCGCCAAGCGCCCACGCGGTGCGCGGCCGCACGGAGCAGACGCTTCTACAGCCGCTAGCGCTGTCGGGTGACGGCCAGGTCCACCTCCTCGCCGGCGGGCAGGGTCAGGGTCCACGTGTGGGGCTTGTCCGACGGCTTCACGTCGGCGTCCCCGCGTTCGACGCGGACCTGCCTGGCGTCGGCGGGCAGGTCGAGTGCCACCGTCTGCCGCTTCGCGGACCGCAGCCGCACCTGGATGCGGTCCTCACTCCACCGCAGGCGCCGGACCTCGATCTGGCCGCGGCACAGCGCGCCCTCAATGGTGCCCGTGGGCCAGGCGCTCGGGAGCGCCGGCAGCAGGTGGACCGCGCCGGGTTCCGAGGCCACGAGCATCTTGATGATGACCGCCGGCATGCCGCCGCTGATGTCCATGTTGAACAGCGACCGATGGTTGTGGGTGGACGCCAAGTTGTTGAGCCAGTACCGGTTGACCAGAGACTTGAGGCACGCGTAGGCCAGGTCGCCTTCGCCCAGGCTCGTGGCCGCCTGACCCAACTGCACGAGGCCGAAGGACATGAAGCCGCTCTTCTTCGCCTTCCAGTGCTTGTCCAGCTTGATCTCGATGATTCGCCGGAAGGCTTCCTGAAGGGCGGGGCTGGCGGCAATGTCGTCCGGCATGCCGTCGTACAGCGGGTATAGCTGCGAGGTGTGCCGGTGGTTGAGGTTGTCTTTCAGTTTCGGCGTCAGCCACTCTTTGACCACGCCGTCCTCCTCGCTGATCATGTACGGAGGCATCTTCTTCAGCATGGACCGCCACCGCGGGATCTTCTCGTGGTCGAGGTCCAGTTCACGGCAGGCGGCCATCAGGTTGTTCAGTAACTCCTTCGCGGCCGCGACGTCCATCGTCGCATTGAACGTGCCCTGCGACCGGGTGTTGCCGGGCGTGTTCTCCGGCGACTGGGTCGGGCTGAACACGTAGGTGCCGTCGGGCCCTTCGTAGAGGTAATCCTCGAAGAACAGGGCCGCTTTCTCCATGAAGGGCAGGGCGTGCTCGGCGAGGAACTGCTTGTCCCCCGTATAGAGGTAATAATCGTAGAAGAAATGCGACGCCCAGGCAGCCCCGGCTACCCAGAACCCTCCCGCGAAGCGTTCGGCCAGGGCGTTGTTGAAGGCATTTGTTGTGGACCGCGACGGAAGCACGATGCCGCGGGCGCCGAACATGTTTCGCGCATTGATCTCCATGTAGGGCACGACGGATTCCATATACGTGGTGTAGGCCCGCATCAACTCCGGCATGTTGCCCATCAGCATGCTGGCGATGGCCGACGGCACGTTGCCGTTGTGCGTGAAATCGCTGGCCCACGACGGTACGTAGGTGCCGGCCCAGACGCCCTGGAGGGTGGGCGGCAGTTCACCGGTGCATGAAAGGATGTTGTAGCGCCCGGCGTCGAACTGCTTCTCGACGAGTGCCCGCGAGAGGTGGTCGTTCGTCGAGGCCTCGATCAACTGCTCGGCGGTCAACCCGTGGTCGTCCCCGCCGCCGAGGTCCAGCCGCATGCGTTCGAACATGGGGCCGTGGACGGCGGCGTGGCGCCCGAGCAGCGCGCCAAAGTCGTGCGTCATACCGGCGAGGCGCGCCGTGGTCGCCTCCAGCCGCGACGCGTCCGCCTTGTAGAGGAGGTCCACCGCCATCAGCACGGTGACCTCGTCGGCGCCCGTGACGGTCATCGTCCCGTCGCGGGCCGTCACGCGGCCGCCCCGGGTAACCACGTCGGCCACTCCTTCCAGGGCCTGGATGCTGCCGGGGTAGGCTTCGGCGAACGTGTTGCGTAACGTGACCGTTCGCTCGTCGGCGGTCGTCTTCAGGTCCTGGAGATGGGTCTTCATACGCTGGTCTGACCGCTCGGCCTGGTCGCCGGGAAGTTTGGGGCTTGGCCGGCGGGGCCCCAGCGACAGCGTGCAGTCGACCGACCCCGACTTGGCTCCCACGATCTGCAGCACGACCACGCCGTCGGCCCGGGAAACGAAGAGCCGCCGTTCGAAAACCCCCCGCGGGTCGGCCCAGTGCACGGTGGCCAGCCCCTTCGCAAAATCGACGCTGCGCCCGTAGTCGCGGACCGGCTCGCGGGCCGGCGCATCGCCCGATCCCATCGTGAGGCGCACGTCGAACGCCGGCACGAACGGGTCCGGATACCGGAACCCGTCCTGGCCCGAGAGGTCGAACGCGAGGCGGGTCGCCTCGTGGTACAGCCCCCGGTCGATGAGGCGGCGGATCTCGAACAGGCGGACCCCCGTGTCCGGCGGGGGCATCAGCGGCTTGCCCGCCGGAAGGAACATCCGCTCATGCGTCAGGACGATCGTCTCGTCCAGCGGCCGGCCGAAGACGTTGGCGCCCAGCGTGCCGTTGCCCGCAATCAGCCCGTGTTCCCACGTCTCCGCCGGCTGCGAACTCAGGAAGCCCCGCGCCGGCGACGTCAGGGGCGGAAGCGATGCCGCCGACGAGCGGGTCGGCATCAGGACGCCAAGTACGCCGAGCGCGCCCACGATCCACACGAGGCCGACGGCAAGTTTGTCGTGCGAGGCTGCGGTCATGTCTCAGGCTCCCAACCAAGTGCATAGAATCACGAAACGAGCGGGCCATCTCGCGACGGCCGTCATGGCGTCGGGCCGGCACGTCAATGGAAAACCGCGTACAGGATGACCATGATGACCAGCAGCACCGCGGCCATGATCCGGGGATCGGTCACGCCCCGGAGTTTGCCTTCGGTAATCGCCTTCCACGGCCGCTCCCAGCAGAGGTTCTCGAGCTGGGACGCGGGTGGTGGAGACGTCGCCAGGCTGACCGCCACGTACACGATGACGCAGAACAGCAGGAGGATCAGGCCGGCCATCATGAACGGAATGCCCAGGCCGTGAACCGGGTCCGCGACGAGTTGGACATCGCCGAACACCGGTAGGTCGATGATGAAGTAGGCGGCGCCGGCGATGCCTCCGGCGATGAGGGTGGTGAGGGCGGCCTTGTTGTTGCCTCGTCGCCAGAACACTCCCATGACGAACACGGTCGTGATGGCCGGGGCGAACATCATCGGGATCTTGTTGATCGCGACGAAGATGCTGGAGAACTTGCCGCCCTGCGTCGACCACGCCATCGCGAGCAGAATCACCACCGCTGCCGTGATCCGCCCGATCAACACCAGCGTCCGGTCCTTGATGCCCGGGCGCAACCGCTTCACGATGTCTTCCGCCGTGACCGTGGCGGTGCTGTTGAGCGCGGCCTCGATGGTGCTCATCAGGGCGGCAAGAAGGCCCGCCACCATCAGGCCGCGCAGGCCTGTGGGCAGGAGGTTGGCGATCATCACCAGCAGGGTATCGTCCGGCTCGTCAATCTGGTCCGCGAACAGCAGGTATCCGATGACGCCCGGGAAGACCATCAGGAACACGGGAAGGATTTTCAGGAAGCCGGCAAAGATCGCGCCGTCCCGGCCATCCTTCTCGGTCTTGGCCCCGAGCACCTTCTGAACGATCGTCTGGTCGGTGCACCAGTACCAGATGCCGAGCACGAAATAGCCGAACATGACGGTCAGCCAGCTATACTCGCTGAGGGCTCCGTCGGCGGTTGTCAGCGGGTGGATCATGTTCATCTGCTGCGGCTTGGCAGCTTCGCGCAACTCCGCCAGGGAGTCGATGCCCACGTCCGGAAGGTGAGTCAGGCCGATGACGGTCAGCACGGCGGCGCCCAAGAGCAGCAGCACCGCCTGGATGGCATCGGTGACGACGACGGCCTTGAGGCCGCCGATGATCGTGTAGACCGCGGTAATGCCGGCAATCGCAAAAATGGAGATGTACACGTTCAGGCCGAAGAACTCCTCCATCACCTTGGCGCCCGCGTACAGGCTGATCCCGATATGAATCAGCAGCGCCCCGAGAATCGCGATGAACGCCAGGATCAGCCGGGCCGTGGGACTGTAGCGCTTCTCCAGGTACTGCGGCAGCGTCTGAATCTTGCTGCGGAAATAGAACGGGGCGAAGACCAGCCCGAGGATGATCAGCGTAAAGGAGGCCATCCACTCGAAGTTGCCCACCACCAGGCCGATGCGGTACCCGTCCGCCGCCAGACCCACCAGGTGAATCGTGGAGATGTTCGCGGTGAACAGCGCCGCGCCGATTATGGGCCAACGGAGCGATTTGCCCGCCAGGAAGAACTCCTGGCTCGACGCCCGCTTCTTGTACCCCACGAGGATCCCGACCGCCATGATCCCCACGAGGTAGCCGACCACGATCACCGTGTCCACGAGATCGCCGACTTCGATCACCGTGTCGCAGAAGGGGATGGTAAGTTGGGCTGCCAGCATCGGTCGCGTCCTTTCTCGTCACGTCCGGGTGGAAAAACGGCTCGGCGGCTACAGGACCGCCGGCTGCTCGTCGTACCGCTCGGCCAGCGCGAGCGTTTCGGCCACCGTGGTGCAGGCCTCCGTGCACCCGGGCCGGGAGAGGCACTTGGCCGCGGCGCACACCCCCAGCCGCAGGCCGCGGTCGAGGGCCCACCCCTCATGGATGCTGAGGAGCAGGCCGGCGCAAAACGCATCGCCCGCCCCCGTGGTCGCCTGGATGTAGCCGTCCGGCAGGGCCAGGGCGGGCTGCCAGATTTCCTCCCCGTCGGCGTCCCGCGCATACGCGCCCTCGGGCATATGGATACACACCAGCCGCTGAACCCCCAAGCCGAGCAGGGCCTCGGCCGAGGCCCGGATGGCCTGCGGGTCCGGCCGCCCGCCGGGCCGAAGGTCGTGGCCCGTGGTGCGCCCGGCTTCCAGTTCGTTCAGGATGGCATAGTCCGTGTGGGGCAGGGCGGGGTGGACTACCCGCGGGTACCGGTCGCTGTCTTCGGTGATGACGTCGATGGAGGTCCGGATGCCCGCCTCCCGCAGCTGCGCCAGCACCCGCGCCGCCACCGTGCCGAAGGACGGGTCCGGGGCGTCCATGCGATCCATCTGCAGCAGGTACGCGAGGTGGACGAGGCGGACGCCGAGGCGATCGACTGGGATGTGTTCCGGGCCGAAGAGGGCGTCGGCCCCCTGGTTGTGAAAGAACGTCCGCCGGCCGGTGCCCTGGACGACGATCACGTTCGTGTACGAGGTGGGGGCCTCAGCGGTGGTGCCGAGCCCGGTGATGTCGATGCCGCAGGCGCGGCAGTCGGCGCGAACGCGCTCGCCGTCGCCGTCTTTGCCGATGAGGCCGACGCCCACCAGGGGGATGGCGGCGCCGCCCTCCGGCGGCCCGAACTTCGCGAGATCCAGGAGGCAGTTGTACGCGGCCCCGCCTGTGCCGCGGTCTTCGGCCACGATGTTGGCGAGGGTTTCCTCCTCGGGCCAGCGGTCGCAAATGAAAATGTAATCGCACGTCCAGCAACCAGCGACGGCGATGCCGCATCGTGCGTGGGGCATGGCACCTTCCCGTCCGGGGACCATGACGCAGGGCTCGACATCCGCATACCGCTCGCGGCGTGGGTGGTGCGGACACCGAACTCGGATTAGAACTTGCCGCCCGTGCGCTTGTCAAGTGTTCAACGTCGGCGGCTTTGCACAAACGTAGGCGTTCGGAAAAGTAAAAGGTCCAGGGGCAGCGGGGCCGGAGCAGAGGGCTCTTGGGTCGCCCGTAGCGACGGCCTCCGCCGCCCCCTGGATGGGTCCGGTCCTGGTGTCGCGGGACTTCGGCGTGTACCTGGAGGGCCGGGGCTTGGGGCACATCCTGGCCTCGCCTTACCACCCGCAGATCAACGGCAAAATCGAGCGGTATCACCGGTCGTGCAACGAGCAGGTGAACCTCGTGGTTTAAGAGACGCCGTGCGAACCGGAGGCCGAGATCGCCCTGGTCGTCGTGTCCTTTGCCCCGCAGAACCGGCAGGGGCCCGTCAGGCCGGCGTCGCGGAGGCCGGCCATCCGGCCCGCGGCCTCGCGGTAACATGCGTCGGAGCCGTACGGTTCGCACTCGAAGCCCCGTTGTGCGGCCATGGTGCGCTCCTCGATGATGCGGATCCCGGCCGACGAACGGTGCCGGCCCCGGCGTGAGATGTCCATGAATCTGCCCCGTGGCCGTCGGCATGTCCAGTCGGAATGCGGGGATTTGTGGTGGCGAAACGACACGGTGCCGCGTACATCGCGGCAAGACTGCATCTGGCGAACGGGGTGCTGCGCGCGAGCCTGAAGGTGCCGGAGGCGTGTGGCCAGTCGGGCATCCGCGGGCTGACCGACGACGGCGCATGACCCACGCCTCGGCGCCCCGCGTGTGGCGGGCGACCGAGACGCGTGGCCGGGCAAGCCGGGCGGCTACTCCGCGTAGGCCATGACCTCCACCAGGTGCCGCCCGGTGTTGGCGGAGTTGTGCGTCTGGGTGATGCGGAGGTACCGGACCGTGCGTGTGGGAAAGCGGCAGGTGTAACCGTCGCGCGTGGCCGGTTCCTTGTTGTCGCGCCGGTCGGCGGCCATCTTCCAGGCCTTGCCGTCCGCGGACGTCTCGACGGTAAACCCGTAGAAACGTCTGTCCCCGTAGTAGCCGACCACGACCACGCGGGCGACCTTCGTGGGCTGCTCCAGGTCTACCTGCCACCACGCCTCCTTGTGCCTGGTGACGTCGGTGGCCCAGAAACAGTTGGTGTCGTCGCGCCGGCCGTCGTTGGCCAGGTCGGCCGGATGCGGGCCCAACGCGAACGAGCAGGTGGCGGGTTTGCCGGTGGTCAGGCTCGGCGCGTCGGGTTTGAGTTGGACGGCCGTGTCGCGGTACCGTTTGACCACGGTGGGGAAATCCCACCGCGTGCGCTGGTCCGGGCGTGTCACGACCTCCACGCCTTCGAGGGTTCCCACGAGCGGGCGCGACGTCGGCAGGTGCAGGACGAGGCGCGTCGGCCGGCGGCGCGTCGGCCCATCCAGCGCGACCCGCACGCCCCCGGCCACACCGCGGACCGTCAGGCCCACCGTGCCGAAGTGTGTGGGCGCCCGCTCGATGCGGATCTGGTGGCCCTCAGCCAGCCACCCGTCCGGCACGGCCGGCAACAGCCACAACTCGTCGCCGGCCTCGTGGACCAGCATGTGCCGGAGCAGGATCGCGTAGTTGCTTGCGCCGGTGACGTGCGGGATGGTGTTGCTCCAGGCGATGCGTGGCTTGTAGTAGATACCCTCCGGGAAGGCGTTTGCGGCGGTGGTGTGCAGCAGGTACCAGTAGAAGTCCTCGACCACCTGTTCGTGGCGTTTGCGGACGAGGTCCGTCATGGTCGTGTAGGCGCTCAGGTAGGGGTGGATGGCGCCCGGTCGGCCTCGCCATTGGATCGTGCCCTCGATGAATCCCCCGCCAAACTCCTCGCGAACGTGCCTGCTGAGGGCGGCGACCCGCGGGTCGTCGCGGGCGAACAGTTCGGTCGGCCAGAGGGTCTCGGTGTTGCCCCAGTGCGTGCCGGCCTTCTCCCAACTGGACGGGAAGTACGGCACGCCCGCGCGTTTGACGGCGGCGTCGATGTCGGCCCGGTAGGCCGTCGCCTCCCGCCGCAAGTCGTCGGCCTCGCGGGCCTTGCCGAGGATTCGTGCGGCGTCGGCGGTGCAGAGCATCCCGCGGAGATTCCACAGGTCGTAGCCGGGGATGTGGAACTTGCCGTTCCAGAGGCATTCCCCGTCGGCCGGGGCGTTGGGCAGCAGACCGGCGAAGGGGCTGTCGGCGCCCGCCTTGGCCCGCGCCTGGGTCGCCCACCGCGCCGCGCGGAGCATCGCCGGGTACACCCGCGCCAGGAACGCGCGGTCGCCCGTGATCTTGTAGAACTGCCACAGCGTCCACTGGGCCTGCCCGTTGGCGTCGAACTGGTTCCGCTGGCTCTCGAACCGGCCGTCGGCCCGCTGCCGCGCAAGGTAGTACGCCATGGCCTTGCGAGCGGCGTCGGTGAAGCCGGCCTCCTCCAACTCCATCACCTGGTACGCGCCGTCGCGGATGTAGAACTCGTCGTAGAACCCCTCGCCACCGTGCAACTCGCCGTGGTCGTTCGCAATCAGCTGGCACACGTGGGCGGCCAGCAACGCCTCGCTGGCCTTGCGGCAGGGCACCTCGATGCTGGCGGCGGGCGCCAGCACGCCCTTCCAGTAATCGACCGTCCGCTTGAGCCAGACGTCGGGCGACGCCTTGGCGAAAGCGCCGACCTGCCCGACCGGTGTGAACGGGAAACGGGCGACCCCGCGGGCCGACTCGCCAGGCGCCAGCGACCACGCGAACGCCTCCTCACGGGTCTCGGCCTTGCCCTGCCGCCGGATGCACGCCTCGGCCCGGGCCGGGGCCTGGCCCGTGTTGGTGGCCTCGACCCGGACCCAGGTCAGGAAGTTCTCGCCCTCGACGGGCCAGTCGAACGCCTTCTGCCAGTTCGTGACGCTCGGCAGCGGCGTGGCCCAGAAGGTGACGTCATACCGCACCGTCCCGTCCCGGGCCGCCACCTGTATGACCGGTAGCCAGCCCTCCATCGCCATCTTGCCGTGTCGGCGGCTCAGGGGGGTCTGCTGCGCGCCGTAGCGGACCTGCACCGTTGCTCCCCCCGCCAGCATCAGCCGGTTGTCCGGCGTTACCCGCGCCCCGGACCGGTAGTCCTTCAGGCCCACGACGTTCCAGTTGTTGGCAAAGTAGTCGAACGGCTCGTCGGCCCAGGCGCTGCTGACGGTGACCAGCAGCGCGAAAAGCCCATGGATCACAGGCCGGCGTGTACGGTCGTCGCGGTCGGTCATAGCGAGTCCTTTCCTTCGGGGTTTCCCCGATGGCGGCCGGCCAGACGCCCCCACCGCCTCCGTCGCACGCTCCCTAGGCCGGGTACCCGACGGTCTGGGCGTACAGCACGTGCTGGTCGGGCCGGAGCTTCAACTCGGTGGAGGCCCTGCGAGGCCACGAACAGGTACACGTTGCCCGCGATGAGCCCCACCCCGATGTTCGCGTACGAGTGCTGCGTCGTCGGGTCGCGCAGCCCCGGTTCCTGGAGCCGGGCCTTGGCGTACTTCGCGAAGTCGGCAACGAAGACCAACCGCACCGGCGCGCCGGTGCCTCGGCCCCGGCGTCGTCGTCAGGAACGTTCGTCGGTTCATCGGTTCCTGCGTTCTCTGCCGTGGGGTAGGCGTTCTCGCGGCCGCCTTCTGCTCGGCCCCCTCGTTGTCGAGACGGCGCAGGCCAATTGTAGTTTCCCCCGTCGGCCAGGCCCAGGGGTTTTCCGGCTGGCGTGCGCCTCGGGCCTGTTCCTGAAGGGGGCGGGGCAGCCCTCCGCAACGCCGCGCACCGACCGCGCCGTCAAGCGTGTGGAGCCGACCGCTCGTCGCCGCCGGCCTCGGCCCCTCACGCGCCGTTCGAGGCGGCCGTGGCTCCGGTGCGTTGACTTACCACGGCACACGTGGTATCAGGGTTGGGGGCAGGTCATGCAGCCGGTTACCGGCTGCCCGGTGCTGAAGGCACAGCGAGAACTCGTCAGCCCAAGGGAAGGGAGATACCATGGTTCGCCGAACCACGTTGGCGTGGGTGCTGGTGGTCGTGCTTGGCGCAGGGTTGGCTTTTGCGGCTGAGGAGAAAATGCCGCGGGAGGACGTGGTCGACGTCCCAGCCGTCGGCAAGGGACTGTGCGTCAGTAACGTGTTCCAGACGAACATGGTCCTCCAGCGGGGCAAGCCCGTCGCCGTGTGGGGCTGGGCGGCGGCGGGAGAGAAGGTAACCGTCTCCTTCGCCGGCCAGCAGGCCACCGCGACGGCCGGGCCGGACCGCGCGTGGCAGATCACGCTCGAGCCCATGCCCGCGGGCGCCACCCCGCAACGCATGACGGTCAAGGGCAAGTCCGCCACGCTGACGCTGGAGAACATCCTGGTCGGCGACGTCTGGCTGCTCGGCGGGCAGAGCAACATGGAGTTCCCCATCACGAACATCGTCGACGGCGAGTTGGAGCGTCTCTCGGCCAACTTCCCGCAGATCCGCCTGCTGACCTTGCCGCAGGGCGCCGGCTTCGACTCCGTCCGCAGCTTCCCCCGCCTGCACGAGTGGAGCAGCTGGTCCAGTCGCCACTTCCGCAAGGGCGACTGGGACGTCTGCACGCCGGAGACCATCCGCGAGTTCTCGGCCATCGGCACCGTGTTCGGCCGGCGGATCCACCTGGCCAGCGGCGTGCCGATCGGACTCGTCGACGCGTCCATCGGCGGGACGACCGTCGAGACGTGGACGCCCGCGGACGTGGTTGCGACGATCGACGCCCAGGAGACCCGCGACATGCTCCAGGAGTGGGCCGAGAAGATCGCCGCCTGGGACGCCAGAAAGGACCTCGAGAACCGCGTCGTCCGGTGGGAGGATCGCAAGAAGAAGGCCGAGGCCGAGGGCAAGACACTGCCGCCGCACGAGACGCGCCCCACGGATCTCCGCCCGGGGCCGGTGGCCGACAGGAACCGACCCGGTTACTGCTATGCCGGCGTGATCCGACCACTGCGCGGCCTGGCCGTCGCGGGGGCCGTGTTCCACCATGGCTTCAATAACTGCTTCCGCGGCTCGGCCGGGGCGCGGATGTACGAGCAGGTGTTCGGCAAGATGATCGCCGCGTGGCGGCAGACCTTCGGCGACGAGCGGATGCCGTTCTGCATTATCTCGCTCTGCACGGCCGGGGAGCCGCAGACGCAGGAGACCTTCCTGCAGCGGATGTACGACGTCGGCCCGTACATCCGCGAGGCGCAGTATCGGGCGTTCCGCGACCTCCTGGACGCCGGCGACCCGAACATCGGCTTCGTTAGCAGCTTCGACCAGCGCAAGAGCTGGTACCACCCGCAGATCAAGGTCCCCGTCGGCGAGCGGGCGGCCAAGTGGGCGCTGGTGACGCAGTACGAACTGCTCACCGGCCGGGGCTCGGAGGAGCACTGGCTGCCGCCGACAATCGAGGAGGTCGAGGCCGTCGACGGCACGATCCGGCTGACGCTGAGCACGAACGTCGCCACGGCCGACGACAGCGACGGGCAGATGCTGGGCTTCGCGATCGCCGGGGAGGACCGCCGCTTCCAACCGGCCACGATCTCGTACTACACCGATGGCAAGCGGGACAGCCGCAACCGGCTGCAGTACAAGAAGAACATCCTGGTCCTCAGCAGCCCGATGGTACCCCAGCCGGTGCACTACCGCTACGCCTGGGCGCGGAACCCGATGGCGAACATCACCAACGGCCGGGGCATCCCCCTGGCCACGCAGCGCAGCGACGACTGGATCCTCGAGGAGACGCCCGTCCGGTTCCCCACCCAGCCGGGGATGACCGTCGAAGAGTTCCGCCGCTGGCGGCCGCTGCGCGGCAAGCAGATGAAGGAACTGGAACTGGACGACACGCTTCGCCGGATCAAGGAAGCCGAGGCCGCGCTGTCCGAACTGAAGGAATCCTACGAGAAGTCCCGCGCCGACTGGGAGAAGCAAAAGGCCGCCGACGCCGACAAGATCAGGGGAAAGATCGAGGCCGCTGAGGCCGCGGCGGCCGAGGCCCAGCCGAAGTAGCAGCCGGCCAAGCCGTTTCGTCCTGCCTCCCACGGAGGCTACCACGACCTCGGCAGCGCCAAGACCATGGCCCAGGTCGGTAAGGGCTTCGTCGAGGCCATGCGGGAACTGGAGAACTAACCATGCGTCGAGTATCTCTAGATGCTTTTCGCGCCATCCTCGCTTATTGCATGTTCTGTTTGGTCGGCCTGCAGCCGCCGTTGCAGGCGGCCGGGGAGAAACCGGTGCTCTGGTGGAGTTTCGATGGGGACACGGCGTCGGCCGTCAAGGACCAGGCCGGCGGCCGCGAGGATCGTCTCGAGGGGAACTCCAAACGTGTTCCGGGTGTTTCGGGTTCGGCCCTGAAACCGGATGGCTACACGACCTGCATTGTCCGCGACGCCGACGCGGGGCCGCTCGTCCGGGGGCCGACGTTTACCGTTGAGGCGTGGATTGCCCACGCGGCCTATCCCTGGAACTGGTGTCCGGTCATCAGCCAACGCACCGGGCAGACCGAGGGGTTCAGTTTCAACGTCGGACCCAACGGCGACCTCGCCCTGGAATTGGCCGTGGGCGGCCAGTGGCAGCGCTGTGTTTCGGAGAAGAACGTGCTGCCCCTGCGAAAGTGGAAACATATCGCCGCAACCTACGACCGCAAAAACGGCATTCGGCTCTACGTGGACGGCAAGCCCGCCGGTCAGTTGCAGGTCGACGGGGACGTCACCTGGGCCCCGCGCGCCGGGGTGCGAGGCCTGATGAACGCCGAGCCGGTCAAGCCTAGCAATATTCACCGTCCGCATGGCACCCTGCCGGGGTGGTTCAGCATCGACGGTCTCGTCGACGAGGTGAAACTGTACGCCGCCGCGCTTCAGGCCGAGGCGATTGGCCGGTTGGTCGAGGCGAGCGCGCCGGCCGGCGACCCGGCGCTTCCCACGCGGGTCATGCCGTCCGGTCCCGAGGGCCCCGGACGGTTCGGGGCCTGCTACTGCAAGCTGGCGTACTACGAGGAATGGGACAACCTGTGGCCGGTGGCTTGCGACCCGGACGTGGTGGTGCGGTTCGACACCTCGGGCGCCCGGATGGTCTTCTGGCGTGGAACGCGGTATTCCCCGGCCTGGGTTTCCGAGAACGGATTGTGGATGGCCGACCAGAGCGTCGAGGCGTACTACGGGCGGAAACCGAAGGACACGGAGGGCTGCTTCGAGCACATGCAGGACCGCCGCTGCCGCTATTCCCATGTCCGGGTGATCGAAAACACGGATGCCCGCGTGGTCGTCCATTGGCGCTATGCCCCGGTCAGCGCCCACGATCACCTCTGGCTCGAGAACCCGAAGACCGGCCGGGCCTGCTGGGTGGACGAATACTACTACGTATACCCCGACCAGATGGCCGTCCGGAACGTGTCCTGGAAAACCGGAACCTTGCGGGACGGCGGCATGCAATTCCAGGAGTCGATACCCCTTACCCATCCGGGACAGTTGCAGAGCGACGTGATCAACCTGGACTTTGCCCAGGTGGCCAACCTCAAGGGAGAAACCGCGACCCTCACGTTCTGCAAGGACCCCGACAAGACGAAGGAATACCCGGACAACCTGCTCGTTCAGCGACACAACTTCAAGTCCGTCAACAAGCCGTCGATCATCTTCGAGACCGGCAACCGGATGCGATACGTCTTCGACCGCCGCATCGGGGAGCGCGGCCTCGACGTTCCGGGATCCTGCAATCACTGGCCCGTCGGCCAGGCGGCCTGTGACGGCCGGACCGTTCAGGCCGCCGACCGCCCGACCAGTTTCCTCGGCTTTCCGATCTCCGGACCGCCGTTACACGAAAAGGACGGGCGCTCCTGGTGGAACGGGCTCTACGGTATGACCGACCTTTCCATGCAGGACCTGGTCGTCGTCGCCCGTAGCTGGAACCATGCGCCCGAACTGGAAGTGACGAGCGAGGGATTCGAGTCCGGGGGCTATGACCTTGGACGGCGTTGTTATGTCGTCAATCGCAAGGATAACGCCGATGGCGATCTCCTTGCGGTCCGCATCATGGCGAGCGAGGACTCGCCGGTGGTCAACCCGTGCCTCGTGGTGAAGGGCTGGGACCGGGAGTCGCTGATCCTGAAACTCAACGGGAAGGCGATCCCGCGCGGGAAGGATTTTCGGACAGGTGTGCACCACACCCTCGAGGGCAGTAAGGTGATCATCTGGCTGAAAACCAGGTCTACCGAACCGGTTTCCGTCACCCTGGAGTAGCGGGAAACGACTCTTAGAGAGAGCAGAATGTTCGAAGACAACCACGTAGCGGCCGTCCTGGTCGCGGTGTCCATCGTGACGACCTGGGTCACCCTGCCTGCCGCTGCGGGCGAGGCTCGCGCCAAACCGGACGCCAAGAGCCGAGCACCGACGAAAGCCCACTTTGACCCCGTCATCAAGCACATCGAAGGGTGGACCGTTCACGTCGACCCGAAACTGCTCGAGGGCGAGCACGCCGGGGAAGGGGGGCGCGCACTGACGATGCTCGCCAATCATCTGCAACGCATCGCCATCCTGATGCCGGCCGATCGCCTTGAGAAAATGCGGAAACGGGAGATCTGGATCGAGCGTCACCATCCGGAACTCGGCAGCATGCAATATCACCCCGACGTCAAATGGCTCACCGATCGAGGGTACGATGCCCGGCTGGCGAAGAAGGTTCACATTCCCCGGGCGGCATCGCTTCTGTCGCGACACCTGCTGATCAAACAGCCCGCCGTTATCCTGCACGAGTTGGCCCACGCGTACCACGACCAGGTCCTCGGCTTCGATGAGCCGCGCATCAAAGCGGCGTACGACAAGGCGATGAAGGACGGCCTCTACGACAACGTGCTGCTGTACACCGGCCGGAAGGTGCGCCACTATGCGGCGACCAATCACAAGGAATACTTCGCCGAAGGGACCGAGGCCTACTTTTACCGCAACGACTTCTACCCGTTCGTGCGGGCGGAGCTCAAGCAGCACGATCCCGTGCTGCATGATCTGCTGGAGGACATCTGGGGCCCGATGAAGTGACCCAACGAGGCACCTTCACCCCAGGTAAAGGACCGGCAATCGGGCCTCGTCGCGGACAGGCGGGCTGAATCTGTGCTGGCGGAACAGCTTAGACACGTCGGCGCGCCGTCAAGAGGAAGGATCAACCGACGAATAGCCATTTGAGCCCCGCACGACGGGCGTGCATGCCCTGTCTTATTCGATGCGGATCAGTTGGGGGTATTCGTCCGAGGCCTCAATGGCCCGGATGGCCTCGCGGACGGCTGCGGCCTTGTCGCGACTCAGTTTGCGAGGGAAATCCTCCTCGCCGTCGTCGAAATCGTCGGCGATCCGTTTCAGTTCCGGAACGACCGATTTTGCGTGGGCGCCGTAGCTGAGCAGGATCTTCATAAGCCCAGGCGTCCGCTTCTCGCTGGCCCAGGGGTTTTGCGTTCGCGTGTACGTCACGCACGCGTCGATGCCTTCCTTGACCCGATGTTCACCCAAGAGGCGCAACCCCTCCATGCGGATGCCGTCGGCGAACATAATCCCGCTGGGGGCGGGCTCGACGATTGCCTTGTGGATAGCGGGCAGGAGGGGCTTGACCTCCTCGAAGCTGAGGTTGGTGTAAACGCTCCCGTAGCTGCCTCGCGCCCGCCCGTCTTCGTTCCGCAGGCCCGCCCGAACGGCTTTGGCGAGCAGATCGCGGTCGACGCCTTCGAGCGACCGGCCAATCAGACCGCCTCGCCTGTTAAACAAGGCGAAGCAAAGATAGCGTTGCTCCATGTTGCGTGGGTCGTTCTTCGGATCACTCCGCGCAAGCCGCGTGAGCATATCGGGAACGGCCGTCTTGGCGGGTTCCCCGATCCCTGCCAGTGCCTCGGCGGCCAGGATTCGCAGCCACAGGTCGCCCGAGCAGAACGTCTTGCGCAATGCGGGCACAGCCGCCGCGCCGACGCCGCGCTGCATCTTCAGGGCCTGGCATGCGCCGTATCTCGTATGAAGGTCCGGGGCGTCGAGCAAGCCGATCAGGCGCGTCATCACGTCGGCCCGACGGCGCGCGAGCGCCATCCCGGCCCGCTCGCGGACGACGGGCGACCAACTGCCCAGACGGGCGAGGAGCTGCTCGATGCTGAGCGTGTCGTAGAAGCTGTTGCGGTCCTTGTTGCTCCAACCGCGGCCGTCGATGATGAGGCCTTGCGCGGCGGCCGCGTCCACTTGTGGGACGTTGCTCGTACGTTTTCCCGTCAGGTAGAGCTTCTTGAGCGGCATCGCATAGGCCAGAAGATAGGCCCCGGTGCAGTCCCAGCCCTTGTACTTGTCTCCCCGCAGTTGAGGCGGACCCTGATGGATAAAGATCCCGTCCCAGCGGCGCGCCAAATCGAAATACCACGCGCCGAACTCCCCCATCCACGCCCCGGTGGCGTGGGGCCCGGACTGCGCCACGCCGGGAAGCGACCACAGAACATTGAAGAAGTTCCCGGTGTGACCACAGTCGCGTTCTGGCCCATGGGAGGCGACGCTCATCCGCGAGAAGTATTCCGCGGCCTCCGCGTCACCCAGCAGGTTGAACAGGACCGCGGCTATCCCATTCTTGCCGTTGTCTTCGTGCGTCTGGATCCACGGGCGGTGGTCGCCATAGGGGACGCTGCCCTTGCCGACGTAGAACCTGAGCAACCGCACGCTTCTCTCGATGGCCACGTCCACCTTGCGATCTTTCACCCCCGCCTCACGTGCGAGGATCAGCGCGGTGGTCAGCGGCAGCCCCGGGGCGTTCATCATCCCGTAGCCGCCGAGTCGCCCGTCGGGCCGCGCGAAGCCATGGCCCCACGAGCCGACGATGCTCTGCCCATTGGCGGCCTCCAGCGCCAGGCGCCGCAGCCCCGGCATGACCGAATGGTCGCCGGTCTGGATCACGTACTCCGACAGCAGCATCACGACGTAGCCGTAATACCAGGTTTGGAAGCTACCGGCCGAGAACCCGGCTGCCCATTGGGCCTCCTTTTTTGCCAGCGGGAGGTACTGCGGATTGCCGCTGGCGAGCAGGGCCAGGGCGTTCAGAGAACGTACGATCGGGTTTTCCCGGTAAGACGGGGCCGCGACCCGTTTTGCCAGGGCCCGGAAGCCCTGCTGGAGAATCCGCTTCGACTTCGGGCAGTCGTAGGGAGCGGTATCGCTGTAGGTGCCCAGGACGGGCAGTTTCACCACGACCGTCTCCGTCTTGCCGTCCCGCCAGCGGAGCAGGGACAGGTTTCCGCCGCCCGCCTTCGATTCCGCCGCGGTCAGCGCCTTGCCGAACTCCGTGCGTGGGTCGTAGGAGAATCGCTTGCCTCCGACGCCCAGGATCACGTCGCCGACCGCGAGAACCCCGTCGGCCGGGGACCCCTTGTCCACCTTCGTAATGCGGATCTGCCGCGCGTCGGCGGTCACCAGCGTGTCGCTGTGCATCCACCCGCGCGCCCCGGTGGCCCCCAGGTTCCAATCGTGCTCCGCCCCGTCGGGGACGGCGTCGCCCTTCGTGAAGTCGGGCATCGCCATCTTCGTGGGCGCGCCGACGAAGGTGCCGGGTGTGACCAGTAACAAGGCGAGCGCGAGCGAGAGGATTGCGGGGAGCGGAGGGATGCCGATTCTCATCTTGAACCCTTTTGTTGGCGGGGAGAACACGGACGGCGGACCCACGTATTTCGGTGCGATGGAACGAACGCCCCACGGCGCCGCCCTCGTTGCCACACACACGTGCGGCCGCGGGTCCACCCCGGAGGGGCACTCGGTTGCAGCCGCGCGCGAAGCGCTGCGAAACCCGTGGGATTCTCGCATCTTGCGGAGTCTGACTGCTCGTGGACGGTTAGCCTATCAGATCCTCGGGTGGCGTCAAGTCAGTTGGCCAGGCCCCGTTTTCTCAGAACCGGTGCTCAGCCGCCTCGAGGCGGCCCACGCGGCACAACGACTTCGGAATCGACCGGCTACCTGAAGTCTCGACATGCCTGGACGTACGCCTCGACGTTCTGCCACGGCACTTCCGGTTCGAGCATGTGCGTTGGACAGCAGAGCAAACCACCCCGGTCGCCGGCGATCGACAGGTGATCGAAGACCGCGCGGCGGATCTCGTCCGGGGTGCCGAACGGCATGAGCGATTGCGTGCCAATCGTGCCGTTGAACGCCAGGCGGTCGCCGAACGCCTCGTGAATGTCCTCGAACTCCATGCACTCGGGTTGCACGGGATTGAGCACATCGATCCCCGCTTCGATGAAGTCGCCGATCAGCGGCGTCACGTAGCCGCACGAGTGGTATTGAACGACGACGCCAGGATTGGCGGCTCGGGCGGCCGCGATAACCTTCGCCAGTCGCGGCTTGAGCCAATCGCGGTACATGGACTGCGACATCATGGTCGTCTGCTGCATGCCGACGTCGTCGCCCAAGGCCAGGATATCCACGCCCGCCTCGGCGAATCTTCGGGCGCGAAGGCACGCCAGGTCGGTGATCGTGTCGAGCAGGAAGACGGCCTTCTCATCGCCCAGCGCCATTTCGGCCATCAGGATATCCATGCGTCGCAGATACCAGGCGGTTTCCCAGATCGTGCATTCCATCCAAACCTGGGCGGCGCAGCCCTGCTCATGGATCGAACGTACTTCCGCCTCCAGGTAGGACCAGTCGGCCTGATCGAACGCCGGCCATGGATAGGCCTGGAGCTGTTCCAGGCTGTCGAGCCGTTCCAGCGGGTGCCGCATGTGGGTCATGTGGTAGCAATGCTCACCACCGGGCTCGTGCGCCGTTCCCCAGATATCGATCCGTGCGTCCGGCGCGATCGGCGGATCGTAGTACAGGTCCCAATCCCACGTGCGCTCCGGCACGAAGCCGGGGACCGCCGCGATCCATGGGAATCCCGGATCCACGATCATGCGCATCGGAAACTCGAAAACCTCGCAGTAGGGTCCGCGGTCCGGGTATCGCTGAGCGAACACGTTCTCGAGGAAATCGCAGAGATTGAAGTGCACCGGCGCGGTCTCATACCCCTGCCGTTTGTACAGCGACATCACGTTCTCGCGCGGGGTCATCATGGGCATCGCCGATTTGCTCGCGTCATTCGGGTTCCGAGAGAATCCGGGCAACCGGCCCCGGCACGAACGCTCTGGATTCGGGCTTGGCCGCCTTGCCGGTGAAGCGAAGCTCGAAGGGAACCATCTCCGTGCCCGTTTTGGGCACCGGGACCGCCACGACGCGCGGTTCGCCCGACTTGGGTTCGGCCGGTTCGTAATCCACCGAGGCGAAGGTGCATTGCATGCCCTCGGGCACGTAGAAGAACAGGGTCGTGGGGTCCCCGCCGTTGCCGCGGGCCTTGCCGGTGAGCCGATGGTGGCGATCGTCCCAGCGGATGTCGCCGGTTTCCAAAACGCCTTGGCTGAAATGCCCGCTCGTGCCGAGCAACTGTGGGCGACCGGTCATCGGCCGTAAGGAGAATACCGAGCACGACTTCATGGGAACATCGATGGTCAGACTCGCACCGTCAACCGTGTACAGCTTCTGTTTCCAGAAGTCCCATAGCAGCCAGGCCGCCGGGGCCTCGGCAGGCTTGTTGCGCCAGGAGCGGCTGCGTGCAGCGACCTCGTCCAGGTTGATCGCCATTTTCTGGTCCCCGTGGCGGCCCTGAAACTCGAACACGCCGAACAGCGAGTAGGGACCGTCCGCCTCACCGGGAGCCATGCCCCAGACCATGTACGGCTGATTCTCCCACAAATCGAGCGGGCGTCCGGGAACGGCCAGCGGCGGGAGCACTCGCTGGTAGATCTTGATGTACTCGTCCGGCAGGTCGTCCAACGTGTCACCGTAGGTCAACACGGCGCCGGCCAGGGCCATCCAGGACATCCACGTGCGGTTCCAGTCGACGGTCTTTCGCTCGCCGCGCCGGATGCAGACGATGGCGTCGGGGTCGTTGACCCACGTCCGCCAGTTGTAAAACCAACGCGTGCCCGCCGACGAGTACGAGTAGAACGCCCCGCCGTGTGAATCGCCGCTGATTCGCATGCCGTCGCACAGTCCCATGGCCGGCCCCAACAGGGCGCCACAGTGCAGCCAGTAGGTGTCCTTGCCGAACCCGCGGCGCATCGCTTCGACCCCGCGGCAATACGCCTCGACGGGCGTCATTGTCGGGTCATGCTGCGTCTGCTTGCGGGCCCCCCAAATCAGGAAGTCGGTCATGACGTAGCGAAATCCTCGGTCGCGCCACGCGCGGGCCGTTCGCCCCATGGATTCCGCAGCGGCGGGATTCGAGGCGTCCAGGACCGCGATCCCGTTGCCGTACATCTCGCCGACGTGAATCTCCCCGTCGTCCTCCTTGCAGAGGTAGCCCTTGTGCTCGCGGAAGAGCCGCGACTTGCTGGAGACCCAGAACGGGGGATACCAGATGCCCGCGCGTATCCCTCGTTGGTTCATCATGGTCGCCAGGCGCTCGAAGCCTCCCGGCACGGCCAACGTTCTGTTGTCCCAATCGCCGTACGCCATCTCATTGCTGTCGTCGACGACGCGCATCGACGGCGTGCCGCGCGTCCCGAGGTGCCCCTTGACGAGAGGGATGTTGGCCTCCACCCCTTCTTGCAAGCCATCCTTGTATTCGTAGAGTGGCTCTTGGCGTATCCAGCCGGCGTACCAACTGCACCAGGTCGCGAAGTTCTCCGGCCAGAGTTGCACGCCATTCTCCTCGGCCGCCAAGTCGGCGAACCGCTCCATCTGGTGAAGCGGGTTGGCGTCGCCTGAGATGAACAGCGGATCGGCGCGTCGCGTGGCCCCGGCCGGCAGAACACACCCGCCGCACTCACCGTAGGCGGTCAATTGGACGCCGCCGTCCGTTCGCTCCAGCGTAAACTGATCGAGATTGTGCCGCCCGGCCAGGAACCCTGCAGCCAGGGGTGGCCTTTGGCAAGCCAGCGTGTAGTAGCTCGTTACCGGCTTCCCGGCGACCAGTCGCCCCACGTCTTCGCCGCGCCAGGAATTGTGTCCGTTGGTCAGTACGCGGTTGTTCTCTGAATCGACCTTGCCGGTCAATCGGCCAGTGAGTACGTCCAGGCGTTTCAGTTTCAGTGGCTTGGCGCCACGATTCATAATCGTCCAGTCGATTCGGGCCGACGCGTCGTCAGGCTCGCGGAGCACGATTTCCCAATCGAGGGCCTTCTGTTGATCGACGCCGGCAATCACCACGCACCCGTGGTGCTCGCTTACCGTTACTTTGAATCGAGGATCGTTGGTGCTAATCACCGAACCGTCGACGGGGACGACACGTGCAGCGCCGCCAGACAGCCAGGGCTTCTTTCCCGGTTCGAGCAGTTCCAATGTCCGCTGCGCGGGATTCCAGCGAAATCCAGCTGCCTGCGAAAAGGGCGTCAGCAAGGCAAGCACCATGACGGCCAGCGCACAGGAAACTGGCGGTGTGTGCTTCAGCGAGATTCTAAGCATCAGAGCCTCCTCCAACTTGCGCGTGTCGCATGGCCGCCATCGCAATCCTCACGCAAACACACTCTCGGGCTAATTGGACCTCTCCCCGAATCGGGTCCATGTGGCGTGCGAGCCTCTCCTGGTCATGGCGGCGGCACGTTGCCCAGGCTGCTGTCCGGACGCCGCTCGTTGTCGTCCCAACGCCACGCCTCCGCCTTCTGCCGGGCATCCTCCTGCGACAGGAACCAGTGCTCGTTCAGACACGGCTGGCGGAATCGCCAGGCTCTCACGCGTATGATTGTCCACTAACGTCAACGCCCGGATCCGCCGGCCATCATAGAGCCGATCCGAAACGAAGTCCATGCTCCAGGACTCGTTCCGGCGGGTCGGCGCCGGCCGCCTCGTCGTCGAGGACTACGAGACGCCCGACGCCGCCGACCCGCAGTACCAGTTCGTCTGGTCGCCGCGGTGCATCGACGCCCCGGTCCTCAGGGACGAGAACAAGGACGCGGACGGAGACTGTATCGACGGCAACGACGAACGGCTATACTACACCGGCGACGCGAACATGAACGTGACGGCCCTGGTGAATACGTCGGGGAACGTCGTCGAACGGTACGCGTATGATCCGTACGGCGAGGTGACGGTACTGGACGCCGACTGGTCGGCCGACGCCGACGGCGCAAGCGACGTGGCGAACACGGTCCTCTTCGCCGGCTATCGCTATGACCCGGAGACCGGCCTCTACTTGGTCCGCCGCCGCGTGTACCATCCGACCCTGGGGCGGTGGGTGCAGCGGGATCCCATCGGATATGGGGATGGGGTGAGTCTGTACGTTTACGTTCAGGCGTGCCCGATTGCAGGCGCAGACCCGCTGGGTCTTTGGAAGGAGCTTGACCGCAAGCCGACGAGGGCATGGGCTACGGTATGTGCCGAAGAAGGCGACTCTTGGACGGAGTTGGCCGAACTGCTTTCCCTCGATGCGACTGAATATGTAAAGTGGGCATGGGAAGAGGATGGGAAGCGCGTACCTGCCAAGCCGGTCGCGGGTACAACGTACGGCATACCCAACGCAGTATACCTGGTTGCCGGGAAGCAAGAAAGTGCTGGCGGTTCGTTCATCGCGAAGTCAAGGGAAGGGGACTTCAAGGCCCAGCTGATGACGTTCGAGGCCGATTTGGAGGCAAGAGGGTATTTTGTGTCGCAGCGCAACGACTTGCTTGAGGTGGTCACTTATAAAACCACGTATGCATGGATTTTCAGTGGCCACGGCGCGTTAGTGCTTAGGAGACCTGATGGGTTGCGCCAAGTCGAAGGCAGGATCTGGCTCGCTGACGGCAGGTGGGTTTCAGCAGCCGATGTTTGGAATAGGCAGCACCACAAGTTTGCTTGGGTGCAGATCCATGCCTGCTATTCGTACTTAGGGGAATGGGAAACAACGGTAGTCGGTCAGGTTGGGACGGCCTGGGGGTATGGCGGAGAGTTCAAGTGGGGGAACAGGGACAAGGCAGATTATCTTTTCGAGGCCGGGACGTATTTGCCGCCCCTTGGCCCATGGATTCCGAGCGGCGAGTGGCAAGAGTGCGGTATTGCCGAATGAAGGGGGCGTGGATGAGGCCAGCGGTCGGCGTATTTCTGTTGGGCTTGCAGTGCATCGGCTGCTGCTCGAGTCCAGATGGGCCCGAGGTAGGGGCCATTGTTGATCTGCACACGACGGAGTTCGCGAGTCACGGCACCCACCGTCCTGTCTTCGCCAAGGCAGATGACGGCACGATCTACCTTTTCTGGGGCGCTAGGCCGAGCGAGTCCCGACCGAACGTGTCTGGCGTGGCGTCCATCCCACCGGAACTGACCCGGGGTTCATGGGCCGGTCCACCCACGGCCCTTGGGGTGAGCGTGTATCGCGACGGGAAATGGTTGACCCCGAGTATCCTGACGGCGGGTGATGCCGAGTGCGCCCCGCGGTTCGCCTGGTGCCGCGGCCACACGCTCAACGTGATCGCGGCTATGGGTGACGCCGGCGCCGGCCACCTGACCTACGATACCGAAACCCGAGAATGGCAGTCTCGCCTGCTGCCAAGGCCCCCAGCCTACACACTGTTCTACCATGGGTGCTTCGAGAGTGGCGGCTGCGTACACGTGGCCGGGTTCTCTGAGGAGTCCCTTTACTATGTGCGCTTCGATGGAAGCGAGTGGGCCGACCCTGTCGTCATCTGCAAGGAGGTGCACTTCGATGGGTTACACGGTTACTACCGTCCGCGATTGGCCGTCTCGGACGGCGGCGACGTCCACGTGGCGTGGAACACCCAAACGTTGCCCAGGCATGTCGTCATACGGGGCGGCAGGGTGGCATACAACCAGGACCTGATTGTAACCTATCCGGTCAGTGCCGGTAACGATTTGGATATCGCGCCGCTGAGGCAGGGCGCGATGCTTTTGTCGTATAGACCCGCAGAGGGCGGCTCGTTGCCGCCCGGTGCGATCTGCGTGATGGAGTACCGTCCCGGCGCAGGGTGGAGAGAGGCACGTGTTCTGGCGGAGAGAACCGGGAGAGGTGCCGGACTCCCGCAATTAGCGACGAATGGCGATAAGGCAATTCTCTCCTGGAATTCTCGCACGAGACATTCCTCAGGCGGGTGGGGCGCTGTTGGGCCGATCGCCGGTTACATGGTGCGGAACGCGGGCGGCGATTGGAGCGACATGGCAACGTTCGTTCCCTCGGAAATGGCGTTGGGTACAATTCCGCCGCTCAGCAAGGCCCCGCAGGCCTATTACTCCGTCTGGTGTGACCGTAGCGGAGAAGTTCACTTGGCTTGGGGAAATGGCCGGGATACATACTACATGTATTGTGGTAAGTTACTGGAAATCCCGTAACCGCCCCGCGTGTCAAGGGTGTTTTGCCCCGAGGGTCGTTTCCCGGGTGTCCGTCAGGCCGAAGACGGAACGCGGGGATCGTAATGCGGAATCAAGGCCGCATACGCTACATCGACGCCCCGGTCCTCAGGGACGAGAACAAGGACGCGGACGGAGACTGTATCGACGGCAACGACGAACGGCTATACTACACCGGCGACGCGAACATGAACGTGACGGCCCTGGTGGATACGAGCGGCACGGTGCTGGAGCGTGTGGTGTACGACCCGTACGGCAACCCGACGCTCTACGACGGCTCCTGGACGAGCCCGTCGGCCACGTCCTCCTACGACAACGTGGTGCTCTACTGCGGCTATCGCTGGGATGGGGAGACGGGGCTGTACCACGTCCGCCACCGGATGTACCACGCGAGCCTGGGGCGGTGGAACCAAAGGGATCCGATTGGGTACTACGATGGCATGTCACTCTACCAATACGTCGGCGGTCGCCCGAAGGCGCTCTTGGACCCTGACGGCCTGTATTGCTGCGGGCGTGACGTCACCAATCTCCTACGGTCTATGCTCAGGCGGATTCAGAGTAGGTGGCGGAACTTGGACTGGAAGGCCAGAAATCAGATTTGCAATGGCATTTGGGCCCCGAAAGGCTGGGACATCGACGAGATGTATGGCAGCAAGCCTTTGGTCAACAAGCTTGTGGATGAGTCTAAGGGGAAGTGTCCGGACATTAACGATGAGGCCGATCCCTGTAGACGCACTGTCACGGTGAATGGAGAGTGCTTTGATACGGCTCAGGTCAACTATATCTTATGGGGCAAGCTGAACCGCCTCTGCGGAGCGAGCTTGACGGCTACTCTCATGGGAGTCCAGGCCCACAAGGCAATACAAACTGGTCTCGATCAGTTTAGAAAACTCGTCGGGAAAGAAGCGGGGGGATACAGGTTGTTCGCCCCAGATTCTCTGGGTTGGAGTGCAGCAGGCTGGGCTGATGTTGACGGTTTGGCAGTTCATGCCTCAGGCCTGATCCCTTCGTCTTACGCCCATTGTAGGATCGGTGGCTGTCAGACGACTGTCAAGAAGCTGAATGTGGTGATCCGGAAGCCTGGGAGTGCCTATATAGGCTGGAAGGTGCCTGTGGCCAATAAAATGGCGAATGACCTCTACCCCGGCGGCTTTCTGTGGGGTCCCTCCATGGACGCTGGCAGAGGGATTGGCGACTGGATTGGTTCGCTGTTTCGGGGAGAGCCATGAGCGCGGCACGGCGGCCTGAAAGGTCTTCTCGCCATGGCTGTGACTACCGTCGCTGGCTGGTTGGGGATGTGTTGCTAACGCTGGGCATGCTGGCGGGAATTGGCATCGCGTTCCTGGGCGTTACGTACTGGGCCCACTCGGCGGGAGCGAAGAACGAGGACGAACCGCTCTACGTGCCTGGCGCTGCCCTTGGCGGGGCAGGTGGCGCTTTTCTGATTCTTGTTATTCGGGTGACCCTCCGGTGGCGTTCCCTGAGTCTGAGACAGAACCTATTCCGGGCGGTGTTCCCCCTTCTTGGCATCAGCGCTCTCTTCCTGTGCCGAGGTAGTGGCACACAGGGGCTCTCCTTCCTTCATGGGTTACAGTCGAGAATGGAGCAGAAGGCGGATATCCGACGTATTCGCATGTGGGCAACCGCAAACCCTGGGTTCACGGGCCGAACTTCCGTGTGCGGCCTCAAGGAGGCTGAGGTGCGCGTGTCAGAGGATGGGGAGTCTGTTGAGTTGATGTGGGGAGGTGGCTTCGTGGGGACGTGGGGGCTAACAGTGGGGCCTGAAGGCGCAGCCGTCCCTCGGGGCGGACTTGCGGTTGCTCCGGGGGCATACGTGTGGCGCGACCCTGGCTGATGTGGCGGACGCAGAGCAGAGCATTGGGGGTGAGGGCTAAGGAGAGGTACTTTCGGTGACGTGATACGCAATAGCACTCCCTCCGTCATGGTGTGCCACACGTTGCAGGGAAGGCGGCCCATCGCATGAACGCAAGCCGCGTGCTCACGACGCGTAAGCCAACGCCATCCCGCTGGCCAAGCCAAAGAGTCCTCGGCCGGCGCATCGCCAAGACCGTCGAGGGCACCCCCGACGTCACCACCGACACGTACTACAACACCGCGTGGCAGGTGCTGGAGGTCCACGAGGGCGGCGACGCGGCCAACCCGCTCAAACAGTTCGTCTGGGACCTGCGGTACGTCGATTCGCCCGTC
>Ga0272441_10001130_pt1 | contig 57161 bp, 38 predicted proteins | sample SSMProp6N_FD_193582 | JGI IMG/M metagenome (GOLD analysis project Ga0272441, IMG submission 193582) | Marine sediment archaeal communities from Little Sippewissett salt marsh, Falmouth, MA, United States - SSM-Prop-6N | ecosystem: Environmental > Aquatic > Marine > Wetlands > Sediment ...
AAGATTTCCAGGGTAGGGGAGAAACCCTCGGGAATTTCCACCTCGACATTGCGTTTTTCCAGACGGCCTTCCTCGAGTTGTTTGCGGATCTTTTCGCGAATGCGTTCACGGCGCTTTTCGTCCTCTTTGACTTCCTCTTTCGCTCTTTTTGGGCGAATGGGAGTTAACAGGTCGAGGAGTCTCTCCGCAGCGTTTCGCTCGGCCTGCTTCTGGACTATCTCTTCTTGTTCCATCCGCACCTGATTTACCGCAATATCCACGAGATCGCGAACCATCGACTCGACGTCGCGGCCCACATAGCCGACCTCTGTGAATTTGCTCGCCTCGACTTTGACGAATGGTGCGCCCGCAAGCGCGGCAAGTCTGCGCGCTATCTCGGTTTTGCCGACACCGGTAGGTCCAATCATCAGGATGTTCGCGGGGAGGATTTCATCACGCATAAAGCCTTCGACCATCTGACGTCGCCAGCGGTTACGCAGCGCGATTGCGACAGATTTTTTCGCGTTATCCTGCCCGATTATATATCGGTCGAGTTCCGCTACTATTTCGCGTGGTGTAAGGATGGGATTATTGCCAAGTATTTTAGTCATTTATAGTGTGAGAACCGATATATTAGAGTTCGTGTAGACACAAATATCGGCAGCGATTTTAAGGCTTCGCTCGACAATTTCGGCAGGGTCTTTGGGAGCGCTTTTGCACGAAAGGATCGCTCTCGCGGCAGCTAATGCGTAACCGGAACCGGAACCTATCGTGCAGATTCCATCGTCAGGCTCGACGACATCCCCGTTTCCGGAGAGGATGAAACTATGGTCCTTTGAGATGACCACTATCATCGCTTCGAGACGACGAAGATAGCGGTCGGTGCGCCAATCTTTTGCGAGTTCAACGGCTGCACGGGGAATATTCCCGTTGTATTCGGAGAGCTTCTCCTCGAAACGCTGAAGTAGAGCGAGGCCGTCCGCGGCGGATCCCGCGAAACCCACAAGAACACCATGGTCCTCGATTTTACGGACTTTTCGCGCTCCGGCTTTGAAAATCATATCGTCCAGGGTCACCTGACCGTCCCCTGCGATTGCCGCCTTGCCGTTTAATCGTAGGCCGATAATTGTTGTTCCGTGAAAAGCGTTATCTTTTTTTATAGTCAAATTATTCCAGTGTTATTATCCTCGCACTCGAATTTACGAGCACGCAGACTCCCGCAGCAACGGTAAAAGCCTTTTTAACGATTTCGGATACGGTTTCGCTAACTTCCGGCTGCGACAACACCGCCCGTATAGCCGCAAGAGCGTATTCCTCGCCGGGACCAACCGCCACTATTCCGGTTTTTATCCTTTCGGCATTTCCGGGAGCGATTGCATAGCTCCCTTCTTTGCTAATTGCGATAAGTTTGCCCTCGAGTTCATTAAAACTCGGATCTTGTTGCCAGATTGTAGAAATTTCCCGACAGGTGTCGTCGATATTTTCGCAATTATTTATCATCGTTTCGAATTTCTCGGCGATAGGAGCGCACTCGCAATTGCCCGTGAAACCCATGAGCATTCCACTGCAAGCTTTGATGATCCCGACCTCGTCGCCATCAGGATTTTCGGGATCGAAATCAGTTCCTATCGCAGCCTGGCCTTCAAAATGTAGTCCGATGATGGTCGTTCCGGCTCTTTTTTTCTCTTTATTTTTCGTCCAAAACATTTGCGCCCCCGATCATCTTAGATGATACTTAATAAATCTTAACAACATAAAGAAAAATCCCCCAAATGCAATATTAATTATTCAGGATTTAGAATTGTTTTGTAGAACTATGATCGACTAAGTCCTTTCACGGTTATTATACAAACGGTAGGCGCAATCTGGATAGTCGCATTATACCTTTTTTATTCGGGATTTAGCTTTCGGGTGAGCCTTGCGATAGGCTTCTTTGAGGTGTTCGATGGAAGTATGCGTGTAAATCTGCGTTGTGGAGAGGGATTCGTGACCGAGGAGTTCTTTAACAGTTAGTAGATCCGCACCCCTTTCGAGAAGATGTGTAGCAAAAGTGTGTCGAAACACATGCGGGGATGCTTTGCCATCGGTGACCTGAGTGAGATATTTGTGGACAATATCATAAAGGTCGCTACGGCTCAAAGCGCCGCCGTTTTTTGTAAGCCAAAAATCAGGAGTTTCCTTTTTGGAGAGCAAATCGGGACGAATTTTTAGATATGCTTCGAGCGCCCGGATTGCGGGAGGTCCGACCAAAACGATCCGCTCTTTGTTACCCTTGCCGTGGACGCGGATTTCGCCTTCAGCGGCGTTAATTCTATCCAGACTCAGTCCGAGAAGTTCCGAAGCGCGAATCCCCGTGTCGTAAAGAAGCTCCAAAATGGTGTGATCCCGGATTCCGAGAGGAGTGGATGTATCAGGAAGTTCGAGGGCTTCGTGCGCTTGAGCGAAGTCGAGAAAAGACGGCAGCTTTTTTTCGAGGCGAGGTAGAATGAGTGCTTTTGCGGGATTGGATTCGACTATTCCACGTGAATACATGAACTTAAAAAAGCTGCGGATAGCGCTAATTTTCCGGTGGATACTTCGCGTGGAATAACCTCCCCGCCTAAGACCCGCAAGGAAACCTCGAAGGTCGATCGTCTCTATTATAGCGGGATCGGACAGGCTTTCGAATAGCGCTTCGTGCAGGAATTCAACGAATTGCTTTAAATCTACACGATAGGATTCAATAGTATTATTCGAATATCGCTTGTCCTTAGCCAGATGAAGTAAAAAATCGTCGATTAGGTATTCAACTGTTGCTTTCGTGGCGGCCATTGTGCTTGCTTAGACCTCCACCGTCTCCTGATATTTACATCGCATACAAACACGCGATGTATTTGTTTTGCGAACACGGAGGAACATAGTTTCACAATCACATGACGGGCATTTACCTTCTACAGGAGGATCCCAGCTTGCGAAATCGCATTTTGGATAGTTGCTGCACCCAAAAAAGACCTTGCCTCGTTTTGTGTATCGCTCTTGAATGTTTCCCCCACAACCTTCTTTGGGGCATTTAAAACCTGTATCGAAAGGCTCCGTATATCGGCAGTCGGGATAACCGCTACAAGCCGTAAATTTACGTCCGCGGCGGTCGTGTTTGACAACAAGTTGTCGCCCGCATTTTGGGCATTTTTTATCCGACACTTCCAACTCCATAGGATTCCCGTCTTTGTCTATGGGTTTTGTGTTTTTACAGTCGGGGAAATTGGTGCAGGCAAGGAATCTGCCATGTCGGCCCCATTTAATTACCATGGGAGAGCCACATTTCTCGCAAACGTGGTCGGTCTTTTCTTCCAGGTCTCGCTTAATTTTAACCCTGTTTGTGTTCGCTTTTTCGAGTAGAGGCTCGAAACTATTATAGAAATCACCAACAACATCAACCCAACCTAACTTTCCTTCTTCCACAAGGTCGAGTTTTTTCTCCATTTCTGCGGTGAAACCGACCTCGAAAATCCCGGGAAACAGCAAAATCAGAAGTCGATAGACTTCCCTGCCCAGTGAAGAAGGTTCGAGTCTCTTTTGCACTCGTGCGACATATTTGCGCTGCAGAAGCGTTCCGATAATTTGTGCGTAAGTCGATGGCCTCCCGACGCCATTCTCCTCCAATTCGCGAACCAGAGTGCCCTCGGTAAATCGCGCCGGAGGTTTCGTGAAATGCTGTGTCGATTCGAGTTCGAGTAGTTTGCACAGTTCATTCGCCGCTAATTTCGGCAGCTTGGTCGATTCAGCCTCGTCATCGTTCTTCTCGGGGCTAACTCTCAAAAATCCATCGAAAGTCAATGCACGCTCGCTGGCAACCAGAGTATATTTCCCCGCCCGGATTGTTACTTTTATCTGTTTGTATTTCGCGGGAGCCATCATGCTCGCGAGGAAACGTTGCCAGATTAGTTTATACAATTTAAATTGTTCGGCGGTAAGATATTTTTTTATTGCTTCCGGTTTGCGGAAGACATCCGTAGGACGTATAGCTTCGTGGGCGTCCTGGCTTGATTTGCCGGCCTTATACGAGCGTATTTGCAGATATTCTTTGCCGAATTCCGTCGTTATGTATGCGGCAACCGCTTTCTGGGCTTCCTCGGCGATACGAACGGAATCGGTTCGCATATAGGTGATAAGTCCGCTCGGCCCCTCATCCCCTAAGTCGATACCCTCGTATAATTGTTGTGCGATACGCATTGTTTGCCCTGCGGAGAAACCGATATTTCGCGCGGCAGTTAATTGGAGGGAACTTGTAATAAATGGTGGAGAGGGATTTTTATTCAACGTCTTCGCAATAACGGATTCGATGACGTATTTTTCGCGGGATAGCGCTTCCTCGTGGCTTTTAGCATCGTTTTCGTTAGTTATTTCGAGATTCTCGCCGTCGAGATTAACCGCGCGTGCCGTAAATGTCGCGTGTTCGTGATCGAGTTTGGCATGAATGTGCCAGTATTCCTGCGGAACAAAGGCGTCTATTTCGTCTTCCCGTTCGCAAATAAGTCTTAGGGCAACACTTTGGACGCGCCCCGCAGAAAGACCTTTGTATAGGGTTTTCCAGAGGAGAGGGGAGACTTTATACCCCACGAGCCTATCCAAGACACGACGGGCTTGTTGCGCATCGACCTTACAAAGGTCGATTTTATCAGGGTGTAATACGCCATCGAGAACTGCGCTTTTAGTTATCTCGTTGAACCTGACGCGGCCAAATTTTTTCCCTTTTCCGATAAATCGTGAAATATGCCACGCGATAGCCTCGCCCTCGCGGTCCGGGTCAGAGGCCAGCAGAATTAAATCGCTGTTCTTAGCTGCTTTCTTCAGAATAGTAATAATTTTTTTCTTGCCACGGATCGGTTCGTATTGGGGCACAAAGCCCCCTTCGATATCTACGGCAAGTCTATCGGGAGGCAAGTCCATCACATGACCCCCGCTGGCGATTACTTCATAATCGGCACCGAGAAATTTTTTCAGTGTTCTGGATTTAGTTGGCGATTCGACTATTACAAGTTTTTTAGACATCTTCCCGTTCCATTCAAGTTCTGGATTATCTCGTGCAGGTTGCCTGTTACAGGGTTTTCTTCATCCCGCGTTTGAACTGTTCTTTCATCGGTTTTTCTCCGCTTCTCCGGAAAGTGTAGCCCAGGTCTCCACGAAGAATCTCACGCATTGCAACTATAGTGGGTTTTTCTTTCTCGATTAATCGCGTTTCGTGTTTCTTTTCGAGCGCGATTCTCATTTCGTTGATTTCTCTGCCACGGCGTGCAGTCAGAAGGACGATTTCGTATTTAGTTAAATCGTCGACCAAGACATCGTAGAGGAATTTTCTCTCGACCATTCCTTCTCCTAAGTTTTATGTTATTCCGACCAGATTTTACCAGCGAACCTTTTTATCGCAAGGCTTTCGGCGCGGACTATCGCTAAAATATCCTCGATTGCTTCTTCGATAACTTCGTTGTAAACGAGATAATCGTATTCACAATAGTGTTTTATCTCTTCACGGGCGTTTTCCAGGCGCAAGTTGATGTCTTCTTCAGTGTTGGATTTGCGTCCTCTCAAACGCTTTTCCGTTTCCGCGGCGGACGGTGCCACGATGAAAACAAGAACGGCATCTTTAGGGAACGCTTTTTTAAGTTGTGCAGCCCCCTGGACATCGATTTCAAATATCATCACTTTGTTTTCGTCGAGCGCTTTATCGATGTATTTCCTCGGAGAACCGTATCTTTTATTATGAACTAAAGCCCATTCGGCAAATTCACCCGCCTCGACCATCCTGTCGAACTCGGCATCGCTGATGAATGAGTAGTGGACACCGTCGATTTCCCCGCTTCGAATCGGTCTAGTAGTAGCTGAAACCGAGAACGCGAAGGGATCGCCTTTTTCAAGCAGAGCTTTATAGATAGTGCTTTTCCCTCCGCCCGAAGTGCTGGACAGAATCAGTAGAATCCCTCGATTTTGTTTATTACTCGACATTCTGAATCTGCTCGCGAATACGCTCTAGTTGTTCTTTCATGGCTATTACGAGTTCTGAAGTTTTAGATGTATCGCCCTTTGCGCCGGTAGTATCGACTTCACGATTGCATTCTTGCAGGATAAAGCGCAGTTTGCTTCCTACCGGTTCTTCCGAACCTATCGCCTCCCTGAATTGGTTTAAATGGCTTCGAAGGCGTGTCAGTTCTTCTGTCGGGTCCGTTTTTTGCGCGAGATATGCGGCTTCCTGGAGCAATCGCTCTTCATCGATAGAAGCTCTACCCTCGAGAAGGCTCGCGATTTTATCGCGCAGACGCTCTATATAGCTTTCGCGACTCATTTCGGTCGATTTTGAAAGTCCATCGACCTTGTCTTCGATAGCGTCGAGGCGTTTCAATATATCCGTTTCGATTGCTTTGCCCTCGCGGGTTCGCATTTCGATAAGTCCGCTCAAGGCCTCGACAACGGATTTTTCGATTAGTCCGGAAACCCTCTCGATGAAATCTTCTCTCGGTCGAAGCGCGAGAACATCGGGTAAAGATACGATATCCACTATGGTTAAATCGCCGGAAACAGCTTCTATTGTTGATATCTCGGACATGTATTTTTCAAGAAGCGGTTTATCGAGCGCGATATCGAAGATGTCCGTTTTGGTCGTCGAGTTCAAAGAAATATTTAAAAAAACCTTACCCCGCGAAAGCCGATCCTGAACAACAGAAACAACTCCCCTCTCGAATGAAGCCAACAAGTCCGGTAGTCGGACGCCGATTTCGAGAAACCTGTTGTTCACGCTTTTCGCCGTCACCACGACTGTAATAACCCCGGTTGTCGCGGAACCTTCGCCAAATCCTGTCATACTCAGAAGCATACTGCCACCTTGGAAAACCTAAAACTAACATAATACGGAGGATATACCCATATGTCAAACCTTAAATTTATAGAGTCGTGTCGGGATACCCAAAACCATTGGCACGTAGGGTGCGAAATTGTGTAAGTATAAAACCAAATGCAAGTAGCGCGAGGCGTGCTAACGGATTCGCTTCAGGGAACAGCGATTATCGCCATTTGTTGAAATCCATCCTATGAAACTGACCGAGAATACCTGTTATGGCAAGCGCCGATTAGTATTTAGTCGAGTGGATAAATATCATAAAAAAGCGCTTTGCCCACGATTATTTTTACTCTATATTACTATTGCACAAACGAGGAGGGATTATGGAATTTCGAGTTGGGCAAGGTTACGACATTCATCCGCTAGTCCCGGATAGAAAATTCATTCTTGGCGGAGTCGAGATTGATTTTTACAAGGGACTTGCGGGGCATTCTGACGGCGATGCGTTGTGTCATGCGATAGCAGACGCAATACTTGGCGCGGCTGGTCTCGGCGATATTGGCCACTATTTTCCCGACGACGACGAGAGTGTCCGGGGAATATCGAGTTTGACTATTCTCGCCGAGGTTATCGAGGGCATAAAAAGGCGTTTGTGGAAAGTATCCAACGTGGATGCGACCGTAATACTACAAAGCCCAAAACTCGCTCCCTACGCGCCCGAGATGAAAGAGAAGCTTGCCAATACAATGAGAATCTCGACCGATGCGGTCAATATCAAAGCGAAAACAGGTGAAAATATGGGCGATGTGGGCCGGGGCGATGCAATCGAAGTCCACGCTATCGCTCTACTGACGCGCTGATCGACGCTTTTCCGTGGACGGAAAATCTTCCTTGATTTTAGCAATATCATACATAGATTTGGTGTTTCGACGCGCCGAACGATATTTATTTTTAAGAAGAAAGGAATACAATGGCCGATGTTAAATCCTTCTGCGGAGTGAGACCCAGACCGGAATTTGCGGAAAAAATCGCCAGCCCGCCCTACGATGTCCTGAACTCCGAGGAGGCTCGCTCGCTGGCCAAAGATAACCTGATGAGCTTTCTTCATGTGGTTAAACCGGAAGTCGATCTACCTCCCGGAACCGACCTTTACTCCGAGGAAGTTTACGAAACCGGAGCGAAAAACCTCCAGCGCCTTATCGGTGCGGGATATATGTGCCGTGACGACGAGCCATGTTATTACCTCTATCGTCAGATAATGGGCGATCACTCTCAGATAGGCGTTGTGGCCTGTGCAAGCGTCGATGAATACGATAACGATCTGATTAAAAAGCATGAGCTGACCCGCAAAGCGAAGGAAGACGACCGCACGAAACATGTAGATATTATCGGGGCGAACACAGGCCCGGTATTCCTTACCTATAAGCATTCCGACGAAATCGACAAAATCGTCGATAGGTTGGCGCAGAATAGACCCGATGTCGATTTCACGTCCGAGGATGGCGTCCGACACACGTTGTGGGTCGTTCGGGACGAGGACAACATCGACGCCCTGCGCACCGGATTCGCGAATATCGACGTTCTTTACGTTGCGGACGGTCATCACCGCAGCGCAAGCGGGAGCCGCGTCCAGAAAATCCGCGTCGGGAATAACCCCGGGCATACCGGTAGCGAGGAGTATAACTATTTTCTGTCGGTCATTTTCCCCGATAACCAGATGATGATTCTCGATTATAACCGTGTGGTCAAAGACCTTAACGGCAAAAGCCCGAGGGATTTTCTTGCCGAGGTAATGAAGAAATTTTATGTCGAAGAGATCGGTAATCAGGAATACAAACCGCAGAAAAAAAACGAATTCGGGATGTTCATCGAGGGGAAGTGGTATCATCTCACGGCCACGCCGGGCAGTTTCGACGAGACCGACCCGGTAAACAGCCTCGATGTGGCGATTTTGCAGAATAATCTCCTTACTCCGATTCTCGGTATCGGCGATCCGCGCACGGATGACAGAATCGATTTCATCGGTGGTATCAGGGGGCTTGCCGAGTTGGAAAAACGGGTGAAGAACGTTTGGGCAGTAGCGTTTGCGCTATATCCGACCGGCATCGACCAACTGATGAGCATCGCCGATGCGGGCAAAACAATGCCTCCGAAAAGCACATGGTTCGAGCCGAAACTGAGAAGCGGTATGGTCGTGCACATGCTCGATTAAACGAAAATAGACCGGCTAACGGGTCCGGATTTATATCCGGGCCTTTTGTTTTTTATTCTTGCAAACACGCCTATTGTTCTTACAATCTATAAATAAGTTGGTTATTCGAACCAGGATATAAGGAAAATCAAATGGACAAAGAGATAATTGTTCTGGATACAAAGCTTCGGGCGTTCGGCCAGATGATAATGGAAATCCTTGAGCACGAGGGTATCGAAGCCATTCTTCGCCCCGGCGACCCGCTTACTTCCGCTCTCGGTTCGGATGGCGGCAACAAGGACTGGAAAATCCTGGTTCAAGCCGAAAACGCAGAACGAGCGAAGGAAATCCTGGAGGAACTTCAAATGGCCGGTGAACTTGCCGAGTTAGAGTTAAATTCGTTCGAACCGTTGCCGGAAACAGATAACGAAGTAGAGTGCATCGAGGAGGTATCGCTGGAGGAGCTTGACCCGGAGATCATTTGAACCGGAAGAGACTAATCGCGTATCTCACTATTCTTCTCGATAAATGTTCGTTTTATGCCCTAAGGCGAATTGCGCATATTCCGAGTAAAAAGCCTACTCAATGATTTGCCAATAATTAAAAAAAGCGGCTCCAAATCGGAACCGCTTTTTCCATATAATATGAACGCGCGATTAGTCGAAATACTCCGAGAGAATAGAAACGACCTCCGCACCGACGCGCAACTGGGCTTCGGAACTGGATGCGCCGAGATGCGGTGTGCAACATACCTTCTCGTGCATAGGAAGTTCTACATTGTCCGTCGGTTCTTTTTCCCAAACATCGATTCCCGCGCCCGCAATTTCGCCGGCATCGAGAGCGGCTTTGAGAGCCTTCTCGTCCACGACGCCGCCTCGGGCGGCATTAATAAGCAGCGCGGTGTTTTTCATTTTCGACAGTTCGGCTGCGCCGATAACGTAGCCGTCCTTTGATTTTGGAATGTGTAGGCTCACGAAATCGGAGTTCTCGAGAAGTTCGTCTTTTCCGACTACTTTTACGAAGTCGAGCGGTGATTTTTCGATATACGGATCGAACGCGATGACGTTCATACCGAGCGCTTTTGCCTTTTTCGCAAGGGATTGCCCGATTCGCCCGATTCCGATAATCCCGAGCGTTTTCCCGGCCAGTTCGATGCCCTTATACTGCTTCTTATTCCACTCGCCTTTGCGCATTGTAACGTTGGATTTGTGCAGGTTCCTCGCGAGCGCAAACATATGCGCGAGAGCGATCTCGGAAACTGCGTCGCTCGATGCCGAGGGTGTATTGCGGACATCGACGCCAATGCTGCGAGCGTATTCATGGTCGATATTATCGATTCCGACGCCGCCACGGATAATCACGCGGAGGTTTTTCCCTACAGCTATCGCAGGTTCACGCACTTTGGTCGCGCTACGGATTACTACCGCTTCATACGGGCCGATATTCTCGGCCAATTCTTCGGGCGTTTGCCCAATTTTCACATCCGCGCCCCAGCGCTTTTGAATCTCCTGAAGGGCGGAATCATCCATTTTGTCACAAACGAGTATTTTTGCCATATTTTCCCCTTTCAAAGGTGTTGTATGTAAATCGTCTTAATCGTCTTTTTGTTCCTCGCAATTACCGAGGAGTATATCCACGGCCTTTCTTGCGTATGTCTTACAAGTTAGGTCGGTGTCGAGAGCCGAAGAGAGAAGCTCGAAACCTATAAGCAGGCTGTTGAATGCTGTCAAGGCTAAGTTGGGATCTTTGAAGGGGATATTACCGCTCTCCACGCCCTTTAAGAATACGGGTTTCAATATCTTGTTGCGCTTTTTCATATATTGACCGCAAATATCTGTGAATGCGGGATCGCGCGTGGTTAACATAAAAATAATGAGATTAGCTCGCGCACGGTTCTCCGAACACCAATCGAAAAAGGAATTAGCGATGTCGAGTAAGATGTCCGTTGCGCACTTGATATGAAGAAACTTTATTGGTTCAATGTGAAGGGCGTAAACTTCGTCTAAAGCTCTACTGACGATCTCTTTGTAGAGACCTTCCTTGCTGTCGTAATGATAATAAATAACTGGTTTGGTTGCCCCTGCGGCATCAGCGATTTCCCGGATACTCGCTCCATAGAAGCCCTTTTTGTTGAAAAGCTTAATGGCTTCCGTTATTATCTTATCCTTCGGTTCGACGAAATCCATGAGCACTCCATCTTTGAGCCACTTAACCTTCGGCGGTCTTCCTCTTTTTCTTTTTTTTGTTTCCACGTTAATAGCCCTTATCTGTTTTGACTTGTTCAGTTAAACAACCGATTCATTAAAACGTCGGGCGAAGTTAATCTCCGCCCGACGTGTCGATTTTTTAAATTCCGAGGATATCGTCGATATCCGCCAACAGTTCTACGAGGTCTTTCTCGTAAATATCGCCCATGTGGGAGATACGGAAGCACTCTTCTTTGAGTTTGCCATAGCCGTTGGAGATCATCTTGCCCCGCGCGCCGAGCTCTTTGTTCAGATCGGCGACGGAAATTCCGCGAATATTCTTAATACACGAGAGCGATACCGACCAGTAACCCTCCTCGGGGAACATCTCGAATCCCCTTGAAAGCGCCCAGTCCCGAACCATTTTCGCCTGACGTTCATGACGTGCCCAGCGGTTGTCCAGGCCTTCCTTGTCGAGTATGCGGTCGCACATTACGTTCAGGGCATTGATCAGGCTGAGAACCGGGGTGGAGGGTGTCTGGTTCTTTTCGTTTCTCTTAATGAACTCGAGAAGATCGAAGTAACCTCCACGGTTTTCCACAGTTTTCGCACGTTCGATGGCTCTGTCGCTCATCGATGCGATTGCCAAACCGGGTGGCAGACTCCATGCTTTCTGAACTCCCGCTAGAACGAAATCGAGTCCCCACTCGTCAACATAAATCGGGACCGCCATCATGCCGGAGACCGCATCCACGGCGAGTATAACGTCCTCGTATTTATCGCAGACATGCTTGATCTCTTTGAGCGGGTTCATAAGGCCGGTTGATGTTTCGTTGAAAACCAGCAGCACGAGGTCAATTTCGCCCTCATGCTTCCTAAGCATTTCATCCACCATCTCGGGCTTGATAGCTTTGCCCCAATCGACTTTCAACTCGATAACTTCCTTACCGTTAGCTTTGGCGATCTTCGCCCAACGGTCCGAAAAAGCGCCGCACATACATGCGAGAACTTTTTTATTGGCGAAATTGCGAACAGCAGCCTCCATTAGCCCGGTAGAGCTACTTGTGGAGAAAATAATCTGGTTATTAGTGTATAAACACTTCTGCACCTTGGGCGTAACCTCGCCCTGTAGCGCGGCATAATCCTTACTCCTGTGCCCTATCATAGGCATTGCCATTGCCTCTAAAATATCCGGCAATACTTCTGTGGGGCCTGGAATGAAAAGCTTTTTATGTGCCATCTTACCTCCGTTTAATTGATTATTAGGTCGCTAAATATGCGTAAATTAAACTAAGTTATTTTAAAAGATTTGCTTTGTCAAGGACGATTTTATTGTTTAGAATCCTTTTTCAATGCGGATTTAGGATTTTCTACCCTTTATGCAAATTTTCACCAATCGCGATTTAAAGGGAAGTTTTTTCGTCCGCAAAATAATAAAACGGGGTGTCCCCCGTTTTAGAATAATCCTGTTTTCCCCTGAAGACTCTTTACTGATGGCAGAAAACCTAAACGTTCCCTATTCCTTTTCCCTGAGCATGTAACTGATATACATCGTTACGACCGCGACCACTATTGGGCTTGGAACCCAGGAAAGGTATAGAGCCGATATTCCCAATTGGCTCTTCAGAACCTTGATGAGAACGACCACAAGATAGCCGAAAATTCCGCCGAGCATACCATCGAAGCTCGCGCGATAAAAAATAGCGATCTGGCGTTCATCGCCACCGCGTTTGACTTTGCGCAGTTTTACCACGAATATCGCAAAGATAATTAGAAGGATTATTGAATATATTGCTACAAAAATAGGGATAGTTTCCATTATTACCTCCGAAACAGATTTTCCTATTCGCCCTTATCTACGGTGTTTTCCGGGGTTTCATCGACGAATTCAAAAAGCCCGTCCACAGTCATTTCGAGGGCTCGTGCGATTTTCATAGCCAGCTCTATGCTGGGTGTATATCGGTTTTTCTCAATCGATATTATCGTTTGGCGCGTGCAACCGACCAGGTCTGCAAGGTTCTCCTGGGTCAGGTCCAAGCGCGCCCTGTGCATTTTTACCCAATTTCTAAGCTTCTCCGACATATTCAATCTCCTGTGTTACAATAAAAAGATAAACATTTAAGACAATATGTCAAGCACTTTTAACATTCGATGGTCTTTTTCCATCCGTAGGTTTGCCATGGGCATTCGGCTTGCAACGACCGTTATTATTTACTATTATATTAAGGTATCGTAATCGACGGAGGTAAAATGAAAAAAGTTACTATACTCGGCTCTGCGGGGTCCATCGGAAAGCAGACTCTGGAAGTAATATCGCATCTCGCCGGAAAGTTCGAAATATACGGTCTCGCAACGCTTAACGAGATCGATATTCTTGCCGACCAAATCGAGCGCCATAGGCCGAAAGCGGTGGCAATAGTAGATCCCACGGCAGTTCAGGAGCTTAGAAAAAAGAACCTTGGCGTGGAAATCCTCGTTGGCAACGAGGGCGTTATTGAATTAGCCGGGCGGGGAAACGTGAATATCGTCGTGAACGCGATAGTTGGCGCGGCAGCTCTCGAACCGAGTTTCGCGGCTATTCGTAACGGTTCCCGCTTGTGCAGCGCAAACAAAGAATCACTCGTGATCGCAGGGCACTTATTAATTCCCGCTGTAAAAAAAGCGGGGGCCGAATTAATTCCGATAGACAGCGAACATTCGGCACTTCTGCAGGCCTCCTTCTCCGGCCAGACAAACGAAATCCGAAGGCTAATTCTCACGGCATCCGGCGGGCCGTTCCACGGGCGAAACGATATCGATTTCGAGACGGTTTCCGTTAGCGATGCACTCCAACACCCGAACTGGACGATGGGCGCAAAAATTACCGTCGATTCGGCGACAATGATGAACAAAGGTTTAGAGGTCATCGAAGCGCACTGGCTTTTCGGTATTCCGCCGGATCGCATCGATATTTTGATCCATCCACAGAGTATAATCCACAGTATCGTGGAGTTCATCGACGGTTCCCAGATAGCGCAGGCCGGCCTTCCCGATATGAGGCTCCCAATCCAATATGCACTGACATATCCGACTCGCATGGAATGCTCCGTTCCTCCTTTAAATCTATCCCAAATCGGCAACCTCGAATTCCATGAGCCGGATTTCCGCCGGTTCCCGTGCCTTATTCTCGCCTACGACGCCCTCGAAGCGGGTGGCAGTGCGCCATGCGTTCTGAACGCCGCCAACGAAGCGGCGGTTGCGCTGTTCCTTTCCGGTAGGATTTCTTTTGCAGAGATCCCCCGGATAATCAACCGTGAAATGTTAAAACACGTTGTTATCGAAAATCCGAATCTCGAGGAGATACTATCAATCGATTCTCAGATTAGGAAGAGCATCTTCGAATCTGTCGCTGGTGAATAAGTTCGAAATATTACTAAAATCGAACTACTTGATATAATAAACTAATTTTTAGTCAATAATATCGAGATCTCCTTTCAGATAAATCCCCACACTGTAACCCTTTTATTTACAATGAATTAACGACTTATCAACATCTCGCAAACAGCGCGTTTTTGTTAACTCGCTAATTATTACCGAGGAAAGCGTTTGTGCAGGAATTCACATGCTTGTTTTTATTTTCATAACACATTGATAGTAAATGAGATACATGAAGATCAGAATGTGATCGAAACTTAATTTTAGAAAATTTCTTGTATTATTTTCCAGAATCCTTAAATTCACTTTCGCCTTCGGGAAAATGCAGAAAGGCATCTTTGAAAATGAGAGTACGCGGAAAGATTCTTCGGAATCCAACCAAGGAACTCAAGTCGAAGGACGCTCGTGGGATTCGCCCACCGGCGAAATTGAAAACGGACTAAAGAACCCAGTGCCAAATGGGACACGGATAAGCACGATGTGACGCTATAAAAAGCATCGGAAATATTGTCCATCGGCGAAATGGTAACCCTTCGGGGTCGGCGGGAGAAAGACCCGCCGGGTAATTACCGCTACGTCGAAACAAAGCATCGTCCGGATTGGGCACGTCGGTCGAAAGGCCGACCGCGGAATCGGCGCCCTCGGGTCGCTCGATGGAGACATCGAGCGGGAAAAGCCGAAAATTGCGTAAGAGTGTCAATCCATCATGGGAACCGAAGCGTCGCGCCTTCGGGTGAAATATCGGAAACGATACTTCGGAAACGCGACAAAATCGAAGTCCCGCCAACGCTTATCCTCGAACGACACGCGTTTTCCCACCTTCCGGCACAAATGCGGCAATGCATAGCCGCCGCGAAAGAGGATAACCGTCTTCCTTGGGAGAGAAGGCGTCGAAATACGCTGAAGGCAACGCGGTGATTCCGACCTCGAGCGACGCAGCAGAACCGGATTAGTCGAAAGGTCCTCGTTCCGAAAGGACGCGGAGTAAAGGAGAAAGGCGTAAGGGTTCGAGACCTCGGCATGGTATTCGCTTCCTTCGGGAGAGAAGACGTCGAAAGACGTTGGAGGCAACGCGAAATATCTAAACCGGGATAAGAACAAGGCAATCGACTCTTCGGAGAGAGGTCGTTGAAAAACGCCAAGGCAACTCGAAAACCTAAATTCTGGGCCGAACGGAAACCGCCTTCCCTCGGGAAGAGAAGATAGCGAAAGCTATCCAAGGCAACGCGAGAACACCGTAAACGAGCTTTGAGCGATGGCGATAACCGGCTTCCGCGCCCTCGTGGTCCAAGTTTCGGATAACGAACTTGGGGCAACGCGGAGAATGCTGAAGTATCATGGTGGGAACCTGACCCGGTAAGTTGCGCCGTAAGGTTGAAAGCTCGAAAGAGCTTTTGCGAAAGGCGACGAGCCGCAGGACAGATCGATCCGGTGCCGGACGAAAATCGCACCCTTCGGGGTCCGTCGATGGAAACATTGTCGGGGTAACGCGGACATTCGCAACCGGTGGCAGAATTACCACACGGCCCGATATGGATTGCTCCCGGTTACGGTTTCGCAAGAAATCGTTCGGACGCTGCAAGGGGTGAATATCGGATGGAAACCGCCTTTTCGTAAGAAAAGAGAAGCGAGCGAAAGCTCGTCGAGGCAACGCGGAAACCTAATAGTTATTTATTTCTCGCGGAAGTTCGAGAACCGAGAGTTCGTGTAACGAAAGTGAAGCGACGTAAGAATTCATCATTGAAAAGTTGTGAGGTTTCCAATAGTGCGAAATCGAGAATCTATAGGGTGTAAATTTTATAGACATCGAGGAAGCATGAGAGTCCCGTCGGTAGCACGCAGAACAGGGCGTGCTCGCAAGTCGGGCGTACGAAGGAACCGAACCCCTCGGGGCCGGCGGTGAAAACCCGCAGGAGTAATTTCGGCGTACGGAGGAACCCGAATCGGAAAAAATCGAATAAATAAAATTATTCGATCGGTTCATGGACTGAAAAATCCTGCCCACGAGCAAGAAAAGGGCCGTCTTCGGACGGCTCTTTTCTTTTGTATGATTAGTGTTTTAATTATCCGGGATTAGGCCGAGGGTCTTTTTTGACGCCAGAATTTTTGCTGCGGCATTCTCGAGTCTTTCACGAGATAATATTCCGGCTTCTACCGCTTCGATTATCTCATCGACTATAATCCAGGCCTTTTCTATCTCTCCGACTATTACGGCATCGGCACCACTTGCCACAGCCAGAATTGCCGCTTGTCCCGGTGAGTCGTCGCATGCCCGCCAGGTGACATCCTCCGCAATTGCGATTCCGGAAAAACCGAGCGAGTCACGCAGAACGCTATAGAAAAAGGGCGATTGCACAACGGGAAGAGAATCTATACCGGGATATTGAAAATGACCGATCAGGCATCCCGCAGCGCCGGCGACCGAGGCGGATGCGAACGCGATCAATTCTCGACCGCGCAGAACATCGTAACTATGCGCGATTACCGCGAGAGGATCATCCGGGCCGGGCGGATTATGGCCCGGGAAATCCCGAACAACGCAGAACACGCCCTCCTCCTGCATCCCCTGGATAAGGAACGAGGCCGAATTGGATCTTCCGACCAATCCACCGGCAGTGGGCGCCGGATAACCGTCCGCAGATGTATATTCCGTAAGTGTCTCTGGCGCGATATCCAGTTTCGGACCGAGAAGTAGATGGATACCATAAGCCTTTAGCATTCGGCCCTGTTTGCGCCCTAATTCCCTCATTGCGGTCAGTGAAATCCCTTTCGAATCGAGGTCTCCGCCGAGATAACCATATTTCGCGGCGTCGTCGTCCCGGATGATGAACATCGTAGGTATAGCTGGTAGGCTATGGCACAATTCGAGCGCTACCTCTATTTTTTCGAGGGCGGTTTTGGCGAGGAAATCGGCATCGAGAATCGCACCCCCTATACCGTATTCCACAAAAAGCCCTCGCAAATCGTCTCCAGAAGGTTCTTTGCCAAGGTTGACAAATACTATTTGACCGGCGAGTTCTCTATTCGACATCGACTTGACTGCAAGTTCAGGTTCGTTGAGGTTTGCACCCAGCGCACCGGAAACCGCCATAACGAGTGGGGGCGTATCGCCGTAAGCATTTTTAAACCGAGAAAGCAAGGACCGAATCGATGTCATATCGCGAGTAATTTCGTAACGTGGAATCGCCATCCGAGAGTAAGAACCGGTCGAAAATGGGCTTCTGCAGGAAAAACCATAGTCGTAACCCGCGCGTCTTGCCGCAGAAAAAAGCTCCGATGAAACAATGCCGTAAGGATAAGCGATCCCCCTAATCGGTTTGCCCAACTCGTTTTCCAATATATACTTACTTGCATACAACTCGCCCTCGAGTCGCCAGAGATAATGCAAGTAACCCTCGCCGGAATATCGACTCAACATAGAGTGGGTCAAAGCGTGTGATTGGGCATTTATCACGCCAGAGTGATCCATCTCCGCGATTTGGTCCCAATCGACAAAGCCACGATAATTAAAGCCGATTGCGCGAGGATATATGAACGCGACCGCACTCGCTTCCTTTTCCTTGAGAATTGGATATGCGTAATCGTAAACCCCACCCCAGCCGTCGTCCATAGTGATAAGGACCTCCGGGATGGAAGAAGTATCTCCAGAATCGAATCGGCGAATAGCCTCGTCGAAAGTAAGAATGCGGAAACCTTCTTCTCGAAGTTCATTTAGATGGTTCGCGAAGTCCTCCGGTGAAATAGCACACTTCGTTTTTGGATTGGGATCGAACTGGTGATACATCAACACAAGAACGCTCGCAGAAGTTATTGAAACGAATAACAAAAGTTGGATAAGCAGCAGTTGTTTTCGCATCCTCAAACCTTGTTTTCGATTGCTTTTACCAGAGATATTAAGCTCTGAAGGTCGGTTCTGATAGTCGGCTCGCTCATGTCCTTTTTAAAATTATATACTTTGCTGGCAACCAGTCGATTCTCTTTTTTCTTATTGATAGTAATGCTATAACCTCTTGTGGTTAGTTGCACCGCAGGTTCCTTAAAATAACCGCCATTAAGGACCGCCAGTATATCCTGCTCAGGTTCGCCTTTAACCATAACTTTCTTGTTGAAATACGGGTCGCCCGAATCGAGAGGTTTATTCAGCCCGATTTTCTTAAAAAATCTTCCCGCCCCGCTTGCTTTTTTCACCGTAAGGTGCCCTAAGGATGAATCCGTGGGCGTTTTGAGATCGAGATATGTCACGGAAGACTGGCCGGTGCTGACTACATGCAAGGTCACTTCGTATTCCCGTTCGTTTATAATCCCGGTCATTTTTGGTTGGGTTTTCCAATCGTCTTTGTCGTAAAGTGCGCCGAGAGCCATTGAAACATTCGCGAAGACTTCTTTTTGCTTTCGCGAGTATTGTATTGCCCACTTTATAATGAACACAATGAACGCCAGAAATCCCACACTAAAGACGATAATCAACCAACGTATATTTTCCATTATAATTCTCCCCGGTCAAAAGAATATCGTAGTGTCATACAAATAAAGGAACTCCAAATTCACTATTAATAATACACCCGTTGCCTGTTGCGTCAAGGAGATGTTGAATTCGGTGCCATCGAATCCGCACTGTGATCGATAGTGCAAACCATAGTCTGTTCTGTCCCCTTTATATATGCCTCCTCGATCTGGACGGGGCACCCCGGCGCAGCAAGCATACCGTTGCGCTCGTCGATCCATAAAAATACGAGGCCCGAATCCGGTTTCTCGAAATCGCTGTAGGGCATCCCTTCATGAGCGAGCAAGGCGAAGTGCGTCCAGATTGGCAATGCGCCGTGGGTTCCCGTCAAACCGAGGCGAGTATTATCGTCCATTCCCGCCCATACTGCAGCGGAATACTCAGGAGTAAATCCAACAAACCAGCTATCATGCTCATCGTTCGTGGTGCCCGTTTTGCCGGCCGATGGCCGAATAAATCCGAGCGCGCGAACGTCGAAACCGCGACCGTAATTGACGACCCCGCGAAGCATATGTGTCGCGATATAAGCAGCTTCAGGCGGTAGAACGCGGACTTCCGATTTCGGATGCCGATAAATCGGTTTGCCGTTGTGGTCGATTATCAGTTTTACCGCGCTATGCGTTGGCCTGAGACCGGCTCTTGGCAAGGGTAAGCACGCAACCGCCATCTCGAATGGCGTAACCTCGAAAGCGCCGAGTGCCAGCGACGGTTCCGGTTCCAATGGCGACTCGATTCCACAGCTTTCCGCAAGGGCGATTATATTTTCGAGACCAAGCCCGAGAGCGAGATTTACTGTAGCCACATTCTGGCTGCGCTCCAAAGCTCTCCGCACAGTGATTTGTCCAGCGAATTCGTCCACATAATTGCGCGGTTTCCAGATTGTATCCTTAACGAAATACACGCTCGGCGTATCCGGCAGTATAGAACTCGGCGAGAAAACAAGACCGCCATCGGTGCGGAAAGGCGATGCCGCCGCCGTCGCATATACGAAAATCTTGAATGCGCTGCCCGGCTGACGGTGCGCGTCCAGTGCGCGGTTAAATTCCGTCTCGATGTCTGATCGTCCGCCAACGAGGGCCACAACAGCACCATCCCTAACGCGAACTGCAGCGATAGCCGCCTGAACGGGATAATTCCCGGTCGCAGAATCCATCGAGGCCGCGCCGGAATCGATCGACTCGTATGCCGCAGCCTGCAAATATGGATCGAGGTTTGTAAAAACCGTTACGCCGCGAGACGAAAGAGCGTCGTTTCCGAATTCACCCGCTACTTCACGCCGGGCAAGTTCGAGGTAATCCTTGTGAATGGCCCTCGATCTTTCGCCCATTTTCAATAATACAGCTTGCGCGATTGTCGAATCCCGTTGTTCCGGCGTTATAAAACCGTAGTTGGCCATATCGCGGAGCACGTTATCGCGGCGCCGTTTGACCATTCTAGGATTTGCAAACGGATTGAATCTCGCCGGTGCGGGGATAATGCCCGCCAGAAGCGCGCATTCGGATAATGACAAGCTGTTCAGCGGTTTGTCAAAATAGAACCGTGCAGCCTCTTTAATGCCAACCACGCTGAACGCACCGCTTTGCCCGAGATAAATCTGGTTAAGATAAAGCTCGAGTATTGTCTCTTTATCGAAGAAAAATTCTGCGGAAAGCGCCCATAGCAATTCGAAAAACTTTCGCTTGTAACTTCGTTCGGGCGTTAAAACGAGGTTCTTCATAAGCTGTTGGGTGATAGACGAACCGCCCTGAGCGATTTTGCCCTCGGCGATATTCTGTTTTGTTGCTCGAATTATCCCTTCTGCGGTAAAACCGTGGTGGCTCCAAAACGAGTGGTCCTCCGAAGCGACAATCGCGTCCACAATGTTGTGCGGGATTTCCTCGAAAGCTGCGTAGTCGGACAGAATAAGGTCCGGGTCAGTTACGCGCCCAAGCAGAATCGGCGGGATTCTAAGGCAGGATAACGTTGCCTGTGACGAATCGCGGATGTCTGTGATTTCCCATCGCTTATTGAAATCAATTTCGACCGTCCCCGAATATACCGGGCCGTCCGGATAGAGAAATTCTGGGATTACTAATTTGCAACTCCCGTCGCCGAGATAGAATTCCAACTCACCGGGTGAGTTTCGCGTCTCGGAAAAAAGATAGGCTTCGAGGGTTTTCCTAAGGCGATCCGGCGGCATCCGTTGACCGGGACACAATTCTGTCCAGTCCGAATAGACGCGCCCGGGGAATTTCCAGGACTTACGGACATAGTTGTGGGCTACAATGTTGTCGAAAGTCCGGTGAGTCTCGGCATAGAATCCTAAAAATAATATAGAGCACGCCAAGAGTGTCGTAATGGCGGCTTTAAGAAGCCTTTTACCGGTCGATGTGCTGCGATTCTTCATCTATACTGTGTTCGACTGTGACCCGACGGTTAACTGTTCTGCCACGCGGTGTTTCATTATTTCCCAGCAAAACGGGCGTTCCTCTCGCGGATATGCTTTGTATTGTATAAGGACGAGTCGCGCCGTAGCCCAATGCGTCAACCGAAATGCTCTCGCTGACCAGCCATGAGTCGAGTTCTGCGGATGATTTCACTCCAAGATGGTGCATCATATAAAGCCGCAGAACCCGCAATTCGCGAGAGGAGCGACGCTCGGAAAGCTGCTGGTTATAAGGTTGCGCTCCGATTGCATCTGTATGGCCGGCAAGATGCGCGGCGGGTGACTGAGAAGTTTTCGCCTGCAAAATAACGTCGTATGCAAGGCCGTCCAGGCGACTCTCGAGGAAATGGCTCGAAGGCGCGGTTTCATCGAAAACGAACTGCACAACGAGGAGTTTGTTGATTCGGCGGATTATGTTTTTCACGCTTATCTTCATGCGCCCTTCTTTGCCCTCGGAGCGAAAAATAAGCGCTTCGCCATCAACATAAGCGACTCCGCGGATGCGAACCCAGGATTCGGGTGTAATAAGGTGTCCGCCCTCATCCTTCCAATCCCACTGCACACTTGCCGGGGGTAATCCCGGTCCGTGCGATAAATTGCGGATATGGTTACCTTCGGGGCTGATAATATCCACGCGACTGCTATCGACAGCGACACTTTCAAAGCCTGTGGATGCAATCCCGATATTTGCGATAGTGGGTTCCATGCCATCATACGCGACGATACTCGGCAGAGACAGCGTCGGCGACCAAATTAGGCCCTCGCCGGTAAAAATGGCACGCGCAATCGGACCGTCCCAACCGGGAACCAGACGAATTTTGCCGGGGAGAATTGTCGGATCATAATCGAATATTTTTTTACGCAATAATTCCGCGCGTGTAAGTCCTAAAACGGAATCCTCTCCGGATGCGAAACCGCTTTCGATTAGTAAAGTCGCGTCGTCGTTGCGTTTCAGGACTGCGATAGCCGCGTCGTCGAATTCAATATTAGCAGGGACAGCGGTCTTTCCTGCTTCGAGAGTGTATTCGGTAAAGATCCTCGAAATACCGGGGAATTCCACGTTAAGCTCGGCGCGGCGGTTTTCGTCCGCAACTAAAACCGGGTCACGAACAGTCACGTGAGGATCTATTCGAGGTTTCGGATCCGCGCAATCGATTTCGTTTACTATTCGCAACTGGCTTTCTATAACCGGGTTAATTTCGAGTAGTGCCTCACGAACAGTTTTTGCACGTAGCAACGCAAGCTCGGCACCCGCTGTGCAGGCTACTTCATCGCTCGGGTCGAAAAAGCCTTCTATAATAAGTTCTGCATCGGGATTGCGGACGAGTCTTTCGGCATAGACCTCGAGCATCGCGATTTCGGTGGAATCTATCCCTGCACCGCCCGGCTCGAAGAAAATCACGGGGACAAGCGGCATTTCCTCCACAAGATAATCCACACGATTTACCCAACCCTTGCGCTCGTCGATAACAAACTCCATATTGCCGCGGAATATCGCTTTTACTGCGGTTTCCGCAATATTATTGTTTTCTCTTTTCTCGTCGATAATGCCGTTTATTTCGGGTATTTTGCGACCGTCGTCATCCACTGTCATTCTGATTGTATAGTTTCCCTCGGTTTTTGGTATCCACGACCACGCGAGCGACACGACGCTGTCCGGCGGCAAGCCATCGAGGTATTTGACCGGATATATTATCTTCCATTTACCTGCAGAATCCTGAGCCGCAAGGGTTACAGAGAAACCTTCGGAAAGGCCCTTACCTTTATTATACAGTTTTCCGGTTACTTCAGTTGCGACTCCCGGCAAAATAAGTTCCGGAACCGTAACACTTTCCGCTAAAATATCGATCGTCTTTGGGCGATACTTCAAACCCCAGATAGACATCCCGAAATGGTGGCTCTCGGCGCCGATTTCCGCGAGGTCTTTTTCGAGAGGGTAAACTAAAGCATAGTCGATATCGAGACCGCCGAACAACGAGCCTGCGTGAAGTGTCAGCCCGAAGTCGATGCCGGTTCCGTCATAGCCAGCGCGAAGCCTTATCCCTCGCGGAAGATACATCTCGGTGCCCGCCCGAACGCGCATGAATTGCTTATCGTTAATCGTCTCATTTCGCCAGACAAAATCGACACTCGGTTTTAAGAACCAATCCACGGGATAATACACGCCGGATTGGATTTCCATCGGTTGTTTGCCGTAACCTACGGTATCCTGAAAAGCGAGATTGGGTTCATTTATATCACGAACCGTAAACCCGAACCATAATTCCCGATATATATTTGCCATGAAACCCGCCGTGACCCCGAACGCATCCTTTTGCGTGCCATCGGCGAAAAGCGGATCGAGGCCGTCGTCGTGTCCTTCGAAATTCGATGGCCTGTAACCGGTTTGATACCAATTTCCGGTGATACCAAGCGACATTTGACGTTTTAAAACACGGAATTCGGGGGCTACTGTAAGACCGAGTTTCGAGCTGTAATAAATATCTTGATTGAGGATCGTAAATGTGAATCCGGCGCCGCCGATTCCCGGCCTGCGGAAAATATAGGCTCCGAGACCGCGTTCGATTTTCCCGCCCTGTATTCCCCATGCCAATCGGCTGTAACCCGCTGTAAAGCAATTTGCGCTGAGAAGCCCGGCGGCGGCGGGATTCATCAGGATAGTTCCGGCGTCATAATAACGCGCCGTTCCGGAAAGCCCCGCGCCAGCTTCCTTGATGCCGAATTGGCCCGTATCCGCCTGAATTATGACGGTTAAGGTGCAAAATAAAATTATCCAGTTAATGTGTTTCATCGTAACCTTCTATGGTTTAATCTATTATCTCGCTATCACTACCGAACCATGCTTGAAAATATCGCCGTCGATTCTAATAACCCAAATATATATTCCGGGCGGTTGCGGTCGCCCTGTATCGTCGTTGCCGTCCCATATATAGTTGCGCCCGTTACCTCTCAAAGTCGCAACGCGCATACCCTCCAGGCGGAAAAATTTTATCTCCACATCGCCGGTTTGAGGTAATTCTATGAGGAACTCGTCATAAAAGCCGTCGTTATTGGGCGAAAACGGATTAGGCCCCGCGTAAAACTCGCAAGACCGCACGACCGCGTATATCGTATCGATTCCGATAGGATAGGAGAATCGCGAGTCGTAAATGAACAGCGTGTCGGAAAAATCACCCTCATTTTCGGAGTTTAATTGCAATGTTATGTAGAGGGTTTCGCCACTCGCAAGCGAAGTGTCGCTACACGATAGTAGTGCGATTTCCTCCGCAACCGAAAGCGCGACCGAATCTGCATTCAACTCCAACGATTCGGGATTAGCGAACGCTACGACAGATGAAAAAACCTCGCCCGCGCATACCGAAGTGCCAAAATAGTCCGGATTCCACTTCCAGTTGTTGTATGGAATTTGCTCCAGGAGCAGCGGCGAAAGCGGGATTAAAAAAGTATCGCATCCGGTCGAACGGTCTGCGGGATTATCGCAATCGAAATCGTCGTCGGTCGCGCAGAGGACGACCGTTACCCAATCGCCATTCACCGGGCCGATACTGTCTATCGATCCCCAAAGACCGGGTGCAAACTCGATCATCCCGACCGAATCGGCTTCAGGCAGGATAGAATCGCCCTCGTTCCAGAGTATGTATGCCGCGTAAACCCCGCTCGTGTCGAGGATTTCCGCTGTCACCGCGAACGGTATTCCCGAGTTTGTATAGCCCGGCTCGAAACTGGAAATCGATGGCGCGATTGTGTCGTCATCGAGAATAGTGAAAACCCAAGCTGTATCAGGGAGGATGTTCTGTCCACATGCCGCCGCGTTATCTGCAAGACCGAAAATCTCAACGTTTACAGGGACGAATTCGCACAGTTCGAGCGAATCACTATTGAGCGAAAGTGTATCACCGAGCCAGTAATATGTTGTCGTATCGTCATTTACAGTAATAATGGGAGATTCTATATCGACACCGGCGGGACTGTCGGTCGCGATGAGATTGATTGTCAAAAACGTATCGAGCACATTGCCGAATGGATGAAAAACGGAAACAACCGGCGGCTCGATGTCGATAGTGACGCAGAAATCATAAGGCTCTGACAACGCGCCGAGCGTGTCCGCGACAACGAGAGTGCCGCAAATCGTCGTGGCGTGAAGCCATGTCGTATCGGGTGTAAACATAATTGTCGAATCGTCCGGGAATGAGATACGCGGATCGAGACTATCGATAACCGAAGCGTCGAGGACAAGGCGCACGGAGACGGGATCGTAAAGGTGCGTATCGACTGCGGTGAAGGTAAATGGGCCATCGGCGCAACTCGTTATCGCGCCGTTACCCGGGAAGACCAAATCGAGGACAGGGCCTTGCGTGTTTAACGGATACTCGACACAAATTATCGTGTCGTTTGGGCCGCAGTATATCACGAGATCGCTAAGGGCGACGCAGACCAGTGCGGTTTCAGGGGGCGGATCCGCAAGCAGCGGGAATATATCGAAAATTGCAGTCGGAGTTGTCCAGTCGAGTTCGGTATCCGATGGCAAAACCCAGACTCCGTTAACCGAGGCGCTATCCAAGTTCGGCCCGGAACCGTCGTCAGAAACGATTATTCCTATCGGATCGTCCGGAATAGACAGAAATTCTTCCGGTAGCGGATCGAAAGCTGCGCTTGGAGGTTCCATGTCGAGGAACATCTCGCAGCAAACCGGCAAATCACCGGCCTCAGCGCCGAGGATATCAGAAACGGAAAGCAGGCAAAATACTATAGTATCCGATGCCCAGGCTGTCGAAGGATAAAAAGACAGCTCCCCGGTAATCGGATCGAAAGAAAGTTCCGGCGTAGATATATCGAAAGTATCCACGCCGCCGGAAACAGTTATTGTAGCAGTATCTACGCCGTCGTCGTCGAGGATTTCGATAACGAAATTCTGTGTCGTGCAGGCTGTCCAACTGGAACATTCCGGGAACGTAAAGTTATATGTTGGCGGAGAATATTGAATATAAAATGTCCAGCAAGTTTCGGCAATCGCGGGGCTGCAGTAGTCCGCGAATCCGGTGATACTTGCGCACAGGTCCACAGTGTCTCCCGCAGTCCACGAAAGACCGGCAGCGCCGGTATTCAGTATGACACTATCATAATCGCCAAATGTAAATCCGGGATCGCCGTTTGTGAGAGTATCCGCGCCTATGACAATCCATGCCGAGTCTGCGTCGGTGAAAGTAACGACGATTTCCGGTGTCGTGCTCGACGAACTTCCGCCTGAAGCCGGAATTACGGATGTCACTGCCGGGAAACTCAGCTGTATGAATCCGCTTTCGAATCCGGTGAGGACATTGCCCCATCGGTCTTTCACGTAAACAATCGAGATCGTAACGAAGCCCGGCGCGAATGCGGTATCCGGTTCGTAAACCAGAGTATCGCCGGAAAGGCGAAGATGCGGATCGGATATACCCAGAGTATCGCCGCCAAATGCAACTAATAATCCGGTCGGATCGATTCCTGAAGGATCGATCAGGAGAATTCTTATCGGTTGCGGGTTGCAGAGCGTCGTTGTCGAGTCGTTCGGCAGGATTAAATCCGCTATCGGCGGCGCGGCGTCGATGAAAAAGCGCATCGTGGATGTGTCGCTATTCGGACAGACTGCGGAATCGGATGCGACGAGGGATATCATTACCGTGTCGTAATCGGCCAGGCCGGAAAAGTCGATAAATACGGAATCTCCCGCCGTGGTAAACGGCATACCCTCGATTATCGAGATTTCGCGCCCTGTGATTTCCTCTACGACAAGCGCGCTTGCGGTTGGCGAAGTCGTCGTCAATGTCGTATCGAAACTTGGGTATAACCAGGTTATTTCCGGCGGTTCGAAATCGAAAATAACCCACCATTCGTTTGGTGCGCAGGGATTTTCAAGGGAATCGTCGAGGGACGCGAATTCTACATGGAGGGTTTCGCCGCTGGCGGGTATATATTCTATCCGAACAGTATCGCCGGAGATCGAAAGGCGCGGGTCATCCCACAGCAGTTCCTCGCCATCGATGAATAGAACCAGCGTTGCCCAGATATAGCCGTTATGGTCATTTACTGCGATTACGATGGTCGAATCGCAACCGTATGGCGTAAGTTCCGGCGGGGAAAGCAATTCCGCGACCGGGCCGCCGGCCTCGATTGTAAACTCGTAGCAAGTATCGACGAAATTCGGACCGCAATACTCGGGGTATGCTAAATCCTCGGCATGGACGCATATTTCTGCGGTATCCCCACCGGATAAATGGAGTCCGGCCGCGATGATATCGAGAGTGAACGAATCACTCGAAATAGACAGTGCCGGATGATCCCAGCCGAAAGAACTGCCGTTTACATATAGCTCGAAAGCGCCGGGTAAAAGGCCGCTCACGCTATCCACTAGATTAAAACCGACCGGCGGATCGACGGATAAAACGATTTCCCCCGGTGCGGGATTCGCAGAAATGAACGTCGGTTCCGAGTAATCCATTAAAAAGCCCCAATAGACGGAATCGATTATAGAGCCAAGCGCTCCCTCCGCGAAAACCAATTGACAACGCACGCTATCGCCATCGGGCCACGGGGAATCCGGCGTGAATATAAGCGTGTCGCTTTCGAGGCTTAGGCGCGAATCGGCGGTCATGTATGGAACGCCGTTTATCTCTATAAGGACGGTGCTGTCGATAATACCGCCGGGCGCCCATAAATATAGCTTTATCTCCTGTTCGACACACGCTACGATAGCACCTTCCGGCGGTAACGCCACCGGATCGCGGGCGTCGATGAAAAATGTCCAGCAGAGAGGATCGGTTTCGTTGGGCGGGCAAGTATCGGGGGCGTCCGAAGCCGTCACAAGGCAGATTTCCACCGAATCGACATCGTCCCATGCGCCCGCAAATAGAGGGTCGAAAACAAGGTATGGCGACTCCCAACGAAGATTTGTGCCATCGATAATATATGGGAATCCATCGACAGTTATCTGCACGCTTGCCGGATCGAGTCCTGCGGGAGTATCCTCGATGCGAATTCTCGCCTGTCTAAGCGTATCCGCTGAAAGAGAAAACTCCGGCGGCGAGACCGAAACGATTTCCGGTGCTTGGATGTCAACCTGAAAGACGAAATAAACCGGTGATTCGAGGGGATTGCCGAGGATGTCCTCGGTATAGTATAGCGAGCCGTAAACATAGGAACCATGCGACCACTGCGATAATGGAGTGAAGCGCAACGTATCATTGGTATATGACATTTCCGGATCGGTAAGGTCGTAAATAAAGCCGGAAACCTGCAGGCGAATACTACTTTCGAGAATACCATCGGTGTCACCAAGATAGAACCATATTTCTTGAAAACCGCACGCGGTGACTATTCCGCTGTCCGGCAAGATAAGCTCCGCATCCGGGGGCGTATATGGCACGTAGAAAAACCAGGTTGTATCGAGACGGTTCGTCGCGCAGACGTTGACCGAATCGAAAGCGATGACCCTTATCGACACCGTATCTCCGCCGTGTAATGGCGGGATAGCCAACGAATCGAGGCGGTAGCTGTCGTCAAGCACGGATAACTCGAAATCCGACAGGGCGAACCAACTCGTTGCGGAACCATCGACCGAGACGCCGGCGATAGTCGGCCCGTGCATCATTCCTGCGAGGTAGTCGTTTAGGTCGAAAGTTACTTCAGGATCGAGGTCGAAGATTGCGGAACCTGCGGCGGGGATTTCGTTTATGAGGTAAGGCGGCGTGAAATCGAGACCGAGAGCGAAGGGTAACGGCGGCTCCATGCAATTGCCGATAATATCTGCGGCGTAAAGGGTTCCGGCAATCGGGCCTTCCGGCAAATCTGCGATGTCCCAGTAAAGGAACGGCGGCACCCAGATTAGTTCCGGATCGGCGAGAGTCCATTCGTCCAAACCCATTTCGATTCTAATCGAATCCGGCTCGACCCCCTCGGAATCCTCGATACGGAAGCGCACCGTCGTGTCCTCGCACGAGAGCCACGCGCCCATCCACGGCCAAATGAGTTCTGCGGTCGGCCCACCTTGCGTAATAGTGAACCACCAGCAGGTGTCGCTTCTGTTCGCGCCACATCCCTGAGCTGCATCGGCGGCGTAAACGCAGACATTCACCGTATCCCCTCCCGGAAAAAACAAACCCGCCAGCCCCGAATAAAAGGTGAAAGTGTCGCCAATCCAGGCCGCGTAACCCTCGAAGAGCGGGAACGTGTCGCCATTTACGGTTATAAAACAGCTATCTTCGGTAAGCCCCGCCGGGTCGAATACTGCAGCGGATAGGTTAGCATGAGGATCGGCGATTTCGCTGCCGGGTGCGGGCGAAAGGTCCGATATATAGGGGCCGGACAGATCGATATAGAAAAACCAGTTGAAACCTTCGGAGCAGTTCTCCTCGTAGTCGGTGACGGGATTCATCAAGCACCAGACCGAGTCGCCGTCGGCCATTGACATAGGGATCGGAAAGTAGAAAAAGCTATCGACCCAACTGAAAGTCCATTCGTCTATCGCGTGCAAGTGGGGGAAATTGCTGACGGTCAGGAGGATAGAAGACCTGTCCACAAAGAATTCGTGATCGACAATAACCATTTCGATAGTAACGTCCGCGCAGCTAACGAACGCGCCCGAATCGGGCCAGAGTAGCTCCACATATGGCGGGATTGTATCATCGGCAAAAGCGAATAAAAAGGACAGGAGAGCGATTATAACTATTAATCTACCCAATTCCATTCTTCCCTTCGTTCGATTTGCTATTCCTTCACAATAATACAGAAATAATTGAACCTTATTATATTGATAACTAATACGCCTAATAAATGCAAGAACTATTTTCGCTTTCTTGTTATCAACAATAGGGATAACCCCTAAGTTTTAAAGTAAAAGATTAATTCAGTTTTTAAACATAGAAATATTTTCGGCTTGCCTTATGGGATTTGTGAAATTATATTTTTACAACTGTAATTTAAACGGATGGAGCTAAAGATGAGTAGAGTTACATATGTTATCGTAATTGCCATGATAGCGGCATGTCTTTTCGGGGCACGTGCGCCTATTACCGGAGGTCAGTTCGACGATGAGCTTACCGCAATGCGGCAGCAGATGTCGCTTAAAGCCCTACAGAGCGAAGTCGGGCCGGTGAAGGCGTTTTTCAGCTCAGATTATCCGGTGCCGAGTTTTCTAAAGGGCGACCTCGCACCAGCAGGCGGCGATTATCTAAAAACCGCACAGGAGTTCATGGCGGCGCATCGCGGCCTGTTCGGAATCGATAATCCGCGCGGGGAATTCTATATCTGGACACAGCAAGCCGACGAACTCGGCTACACCCACCTCAAACTTCAGCAAAAATTCGACGATATCACCGTCAAGGGCAAGCAAATTATCTTCCATTTCGACGAGACCGGCGCGCTATATTGCATCTCAGGGCAGTATATGCCCACGCCGGACATCGAAACCGAAGCTCTCGTGATGAAACCGCGCGCGGAGGAAATCGCGAAAGCGCGTTTTATCGAGCTGACTCAGGGCAATGTCGCGTGGATGGATGTCGAACTCCAAATAGTTCCGTTCGAGCGTTCGGCGCGTCTCGCATGGGTTTTCACCGTGCAAGGTAAACGTATCGACGACCTTCGCGAAATCCACGTCGATGCACGCAACGGCGAGATTTTCCGGTCGATCAACCTAATCCAATACGACGGCCCCGTCACAGGCTCCGGAACAGGCGTCAACGGCGCAACACGCACGCTGCAGTTGTATCAAACCGGCGGAAGCTATAAGTGTATCGACGCAACGAAGCCTATGTTCGGCACGTCGATGTATGACGGCGTCATTATGACGAAGGACATGGGCCACGGCGAGTTGGAATATGCAGCCGATACTTCAAAACCAATCGTCAGCTCGACATCGACGACGATTAGCGATCCTGCCGGAGTAGATGGGCATTATTTCTTCGGCGAAATCTACGATTTCTACTATACCGAATTAAGCCGAAATTCGTTTGACAATTCCGGGCATAATATTAAGTGCTATGTTCATTTGGGCACGAACTACAACAACGCTTTCTGGCAGCCTGCAGTAGCAGCATTCTTTTTTGGCGACGGCGACGGCACCATTATGAAACCTATAACCGCCGCCAACGACGTTTGTTGCCACGAATTCCAACACGCGGTAACGGAATTCACTGCAGCTCTCGAATATCGGATGCAATCCGGCGCTCTGAACGAAGCCTATAGCGACATAGCGGCGAGTTGTTTCGACCCCGACTGGGAAGTTGGCGAGGATATGGCCGGCCCCGGATTGGCAGGCGGCGCACTTCGATTCATGGACAATCCCCATGCCGCCGATCCCCCGCTTCCGGCGAGTATGGCAGAATTCGAGTATTTACCGGAAAGCATGGACAACGGCGGCGTTCATATCAATATGTCCATCTCCTCTCTCGCTTTTGTGCGCATGGTTGACAGCTATCTTGGCCGCGAACGCGGATGGGCGATTTGGTATCGCGCACTAACGAATTATTTAACACCGACGAGTAATTTAACAGACGGCGCGGTTGCGGTGCTTCAAGCGGCGGAAGACCTTTACGGCACTGCGGGCGATTGGGCTGCGATAGAATCCGCAGTATGCTCCGGCTTCGACGATGTCGGCCTCGACGCCGGTTGCGGCGGAAGCACCCCCGGCCCCACACACGACGGCGAATATCTATACCTCTATAATCCCGATGCCGCAGAGATATATCCTTTCTTCATGCCGGATACTCATTATTTCGATCAATACGCGGCGGCCGTGCGCTTCACACCGCCAGTGATTGCGGGTCTAAAAGTCGTCGGTATCCACTTCGGAATCGCATATTGTTGGACGATGTCGGATATGGACATGTATCTCGGCTCGACGGTCGATTATATGGGCGAAACATACCCGGATACGGCGTTCGCGCTATACACGATTCCCAACGAAGACCTTTGGATTGCTGTCGCGGATACGAGTTACGTTGTTACCGCTATGTTCGATGAAGCGGTAACGAGCGATTTCTTCGCGGTAGCTTACTGCCCGGATTCCGATCCGCATCCACCGATATATGATTTCGTCCTAACTGCTTTCGACGATGCAATCGGTTCCGGCGGCGATGGCAACAGGAACATTACTACGGATACCGAGGCTGACTGGGTGACTATGGATTACTGGTGGGGCGAGGATTATAATCTGCTTATGGCCGCGAGCATCACATACCCCGGCGCGGATGCCCCTGAACTGCTATTTCCAAATTGTCCGGTGACTTTCGCGCTGCATTCACCGACACCGAACCCGTTTAATTCTGAGGTGACAATCGAGTATTCGACGCCGTTCGCCGACGCGAAACTCGAGGTGTTCGATCTCACCGGTCGCAAGGTTACCTCATTGGTATCTGGAGAGATGTCGATTGGTGTTAACCGCGTTGTTTGGGATGGCACTGATATCGATGGCGCGACGGTAGCCTCGGGAACATATCTCGTGAAACTCTCCAGTGGCATCTGGAAGCAAACGCAGAAAGTTACGCTGGTAAAATAGCAAATAAACAAAAATGGTGTTATTGAGGGCGGGTCTCAGACCCGCCCTTTTCGCATACCTGCCTATGGTTTTTCTTCTTGACATTCCCCGCAGATATTTTATTATACTCCATAATGGACAACCCCATAAACCAAAACCCAGCAACAAATCCGACGAATACCGTCGGGAAAAAATATGTCTTTCGCGTGAGCGGGAGTGCAAGGGAAATCTGGAGGTTAAATTGAGAGAAGTAAGAAGTGCTAATACCGGAAATGGAATCGGGATTGCCGCCTTCGTTATTTCGATAGTTAATCTGGTGTTTATTCTTGCATTATCGTTCTATATTCTAATTGAAGCTGCAGCGCCTTTCGGAATAACACACGAAAACGATACCGGACGGATAATCGCTTTGGAAAACGAAATTTCGTCTCTTAGGGCGGAAGAGCAATCGCCTATTGCTGTGGAGGGCGGTCTTTCTAAACAGGAAAAAGATATTCTATATCAGACCGTCCGCGGAACTGATATCGCTAAACAGAAAAAAATCGAGCAAGGGCGAGAAATCGCCATGATGATATGGTCTGCAGCGCGCGAATACTACAACAAAGTTGGCGAGTATCCACCTGCATCTCAGGATGTATTAAGGTTCGGTAATTGCCCGATTGGGGTGAAAGTCTCTCCACCACCCGGAACGAGTTATTTCATATATAGTATCTTGGCAAATGGTCAAGTGATGGCGTCTCCGAATACGGCGGTCGATGCTTCTCTGGGAGATGTTTCGAACATCACAGTTGACTGTAACGGATCTGTCGCGGGCGGGAATTATTGATTCCGCTCGCACCTCTGCTCCGCGTGGGATCGAATAAATTATCGCTATTCGTAGTTTAATATATATTTAAATCTAATAGGCGCGGCGTCTCGCCGCGTGGAGCGAATGTTGGGCGATACGCTCGACCTATTAATTCGTTCGTTAGTTGAAATAAATTTGCCGTAGGAGCGGATTTTACGCCCGCCAAAATCGTCATTGCGAGGAGCGATAGCGACGTGGCAATCTCCTACAATGCAATGAGATTGCGACACTCCTTTCAATCACTCGCAATGACGGTATTTATTTTAGGGGCGTATCGCATACGCCCGTATTGTCATTCCGGCTCCCGAGCCGGAATCCAGAAAAAGATAGATTCCGGACCAAGCCCGGAATGACATTATGGGTAAGTTCGGAATGATATAATGAAGAAGGGCGGGTATTACCCACACTTTTTTCCGCTTGAAAAAAGAAGAGATATACATATAATCAGTAGGAATTGAACTTGTTATTTCGGGGGACAATGAAGATCAAACTCGATAAACCCGCACCATTACTGGCTCCCGTGCCCGCCGCAATAGTCTCCGTGGGCTGCGAAAGCCTCGGCGATAATATTATCGCCGTTTCGTGGATAGGCGTGGCATGTTCCGAGCCACCGCATATTACTATCGGGATTCGCAGGGATGGCAGGTTCAGCTATCGGCATCTAATCGAAAACGGCGAGTTCGTCGTGAATATTGCCGGCGAAGATTTGGTCGAAGCCGTGGCTGCGGCGGGTTCACTTCACGGCGATTCGGTGAATAAATGGGAAAAAGCCGGTCTTAGGAAAATCACAGCCGAAAAGATTTCCGTTCCCCTAGTCGCGGAATGCAAAATCAATATGGAATGCGTTGTCAAACATCGTATGGAACTCGGCTCTCACGATTTGTTTGTCGGCGAGATCGTTGCCGTTCACGCCGACGAGGATGTGCTGACCGACGGGAAAATCGATCCGGCCAAGCTTAAACCCTTGGCGTATTTACCATTCACTGGGAAATATTACGGACTGAAAAACCCGGAAATCTATAGCCACTAATTGATATGAAAAACGAAACTATCTCAAAGCCGCTATCGGATGGCGTAATTTTTCTTGAATCCATCGAAAAACGGGATTACCAGGGCGCGCGGGTTCAATTGCGAAGGTTGTTCCACGAGTCCGCCCTATCGAAAGAGTGTCCAGTTGCGCCTTTTTGGGGGATGGCCGGTAAAATGTCCGAACATAAACTCCGTAGCGCTATTGGGATAACGCATGAGTTTATTGGCCACAGGACGATGCGATATACTACTATCGGCGCGATAAAGCAGATCGAAGGGCTATTTGCCGCAGATGAAGATGATGGTCATGAGATTTTCACGGATAAAGAACGTTTGCGAAGTAGGCGGCTTCTCATGGCTTATACACTTCGCCATCCCCGCGATATACTTGGCACCCGGTTAGCTCTTGAAATCCTTACAAAGTATTCACCGCCAAAGAAGCTCTTTAACAGAACACTGAAGACCTATGCGCTGGGTAAAGTATTTGCGCCGATTATCCGTATGGACTTAGGTGAATACGGTATTATCCGAAAACACGACGCTTGAATAAAGTAAAAAACGACCCTCATTCGAGGGTCGTTTTTTTCTGGGGGATTCGTTTGCAGGGGAGCGCGTTTCTTATCCCCCTTATTAGAATTTATTGTAATCCAGCTAACTTTTCAGCCCTGCGGACGGTTTCGGCTGCTGCACGAGTAGTAGTGAGAGCTTCCTTAAACCTGCCGCGATCCATGTGTGCAATAGCTTCGGCTTGGAGTTGCTCCGCACGGCGAATTAGGTCGATTGCGGCAGACTGACCGGATTCCTCGATTTGAGGGTTAAGGTCTGCAATCAGGTCGTCGGTGTGGATTACCGCTTTTTCGACTTCCTCGATATTAATGCCTTCTTTTTCCTGAGCGGTGCGCATCGCGAGTTCCGCGAGGCGGCGTGCTTCGAGAGTTAATTTTTCTGCCTGGGCATTGTCGGCGGTATTGAGTGCGAGTTTGGCTTGTTGCTGCATATCATCGGCGCGTTCGAGTATATTTATAGCGTCTCCGCGCCCGGATTCTTCCGCAACCTGTTGAGTGGATTGAAGATAGTCATCCGTGCGGGAAAGTGTTTCCACCAGTTCGGCGGACCGAAGTCCGCGCTTTTCGGAAAGACGCACCGCGCGTTGGGTAAGCGAAACGACCTCTTCGAGCATTCTGACAGCTTCCTGAGAACGTCCCTGCATCAATAAAGCTTCAGATTCCGAGTATATTTCTTTCGATGTATTCAAAAGTCGCATCGCTTCTGCGGCACCCTCGGGTATTTTTTCCTCGGCGCGTCCGAGAAGTTCCAACGCCTGCTCCAGTTTTGCTGCTACATGTTCTGGATCGAAACGATTCTCTTCCGCAGCAACTGCCTTTTTAATCTGGTAGAGTTTGTTTTGGGCTGTCTCGGCGAGTTTGCCGGCTACCTCGAAGTCGCCGTTATCGAAAGCCGACCAGGCTTCGTTTTGCATATCTACGGCCGCAGTAAAATTAGCGCGTGTGACCTCAGTTCCCAATTCATCCATTGCCGGTGATAATTCCTCGATAAATTCCGCGTTACCCTCCAGAAGCCTTAACAGGGCTTCCGGTATATACGTATCTTGAGATGTGATCTGTGAAATAGTCGCTTCGGCGCGGCGGGCAATCTCGCGTGCCTGCATAGTCATATGTAAAGCCAGCATCTGTTCGCCGTTTTCGAAAGACGACCGACCGTCATTCTGCATGTCTCTCGCGACACCGAGTTGGCCAAGAACCTGCGGGGGAACGTTTTCGGGCAAGTTCGTTTCGATATCCTGAAGTATCGTTTCGGTGCGGTCAAGCTCGTTTTCGACATCCACGGAAGGGGCGGATAGCCCGGTTGTGGCTGCGGTAAAAAGCCCGAACAGTAGAACTATCGGAATAGTTGCGAACACCATTTTGAAAAGGAAATCTTCGAGTTGTTGTTTAATATCCATAATAACGCTCCGGTTTTTCGTTCTGTTCTCAATTACCGCACAACCAATGCCAAATAGCTAACCTCTTGAATTATAAGAAGATAACACAAACATTGGAGATATTGGTGTCCCGTGAGGTTAATCGGTGAACCTGAGAGTACGGTTTTTAGTGAATTGGACTATCGGGAACGAAGAGAATCGACGCGGATGCGCAGTTCGGCAATGAACCCCGGCGTTTCATCGGGAGAAAGAAGGTAGGTTTTTAATTTCGTTGGAATAATAACTGCCGGAAAAAGCCGGTTGGAGCGGACATCGAGTTTTCCATATCGTTTCGAACTATAGCGATTGACGTGAGGAAAAAGTTGCCTTGGAATCGCGAAAGTGCTTCGTATGTCCATTTCGCTCTCATCGAGAACTTCAATGCCGACTATTCCAGAATATGGTATTGTAGTTTTGAGCAGCAATCCTTCGATAGTCAGGCCGCCGTCTCCGAATCGATACCTTCTCGGTGTAGTAATCCAAACGCAACCAACGCATAACATAATTCCCAAGCCGATATATGGGATGTATGGCCCGTCGAGAATGCCTTCGTGTTCCGCGACCTGCAAACCGAATGCAACAAGCAATACACAGATTACAAATAATACACTTGCGAATTGTTCGCTTTTGCCAAATGGAGTTTCGAAAATAGGTTCGCGAGAACTGTTCTCCACCGGTATCGTTGCCATTTACACTCCACCATATTCTTTGCTATCTTCCTCGATTTCGGCCAGATTTTCTAAGTCGGCCGGTGCGAGGTCCTCGAAAGTGGCGTATTCTTTATGGAATGTCAAATGAACGCTACCTACAGGGCCGTTGCGTTGCTTGGCGACAATAATTTCCGCTATGCCCTGACTGCTTATCTTGCGGTTTTTATAATCCTTGTCTTTTATAGTTATCGTGTTGATACCGTAAATCTCAGGCCGATAAATGAACATCACGACATCGGCATCCTGCTCGAGTGCCCCTGATTCGCGCAGGTCGGCGAGGATCGGGCGTCGGTCCTCGCGGGATTCCACTGCCCTCGATAATTGAGACAGGGCGACAATCGGGACTTTTAATTCCCTGCCCAGCGCCTTCAACTGGCGCGAGATTGTTGTAATCTCCTGCTGGCGGCTCTCGATACGTTTGTTGCCGGTCGTTATTAATTGGATATAATCGACAATGACCAGCCCGATATCCTGCCGTTTCATAAGGCGGCGGCATTTGGCTTTCATATCGAGAACCGTAAGGGATGATGTGTCATCGACGAAAACTTTCGCGTTTGCGATGGTCTTAAGACGCGAGCCGATTTTCTTAAATTCGGTCTTGCGGAGCCTGCCGGTTCTGAGGGAATGGGCGTTTACGCGAAATTTATTGGCCATGAGACGAATAACGAGTTGTTCTTTTGCCATTTCGAGGGAGAAAAGTGCTACGCCGACGTTTTCTTCGAGTGAAATATTGAGGGCCATTCCGAGTGCGAGGGAGGTTTTACCTACAGACGGCCTCGCCGCAACGATAATATAATCCGACTGCTGAAGTCCGCCGGTTATATCGTTTAACTCCATGAAGCCGGTCGGAAGTCCGGTAACGGAATGTTGGTTATGGCGAATTTCCTCGAGCTTCTCCCATGTTTGGGGCAACATGCTCTCCAAAGAGTCGAAATCTCCTCTAAGCCTTTTTTCGCCGATTTTCAGGATCATACCCTCAATATTATCGAGCAGGTCATCCACGTCCTGGTCGTCGGAGTATGCCTTGGCAACGATGTCACCGCCCGTGTGGATAAGATCGCGGAGAACGGCTTTTTCGCGAATAATATTAGCGTGGTATTCGAGATTCCCAGATGTGACGACTCCCGTAGTCAGGGAGGCAAGATAGCTTCTTCCGCCCAATTTTTCCAAGTCGCCCATCCGCTGAAGCCGGTCGGCTACGGTAACCAAATCGGAGGGTTTGTCTTCCTCGGCAAGGTTTTTCATCGCCTGGAATATATTGGCGTGACCCTCGTGGTAGAAGTTTTCCGGGGTAAGTATTTCGAGGCCGCGAAACAACGCCTCCGGTTCGATCAACATCGCTCCGAGGACCGCTCGTTCTACTTCGATATTCTGTGGTGGTAATCTATCTTCCATAGGTATGCCCGGTTATCGGTTGCCGTTGTCCGGTATATCCATACCGGCGGTTTTCATAAGTAACTTCATATCTTCCCATGTCGGTTTTTTACCGGCTGCATTCCTGAGTAAATAGGCCGGATGGTAAGTGACGACCACCGGAACGCCTTCGAAAAAGTGGATTTTACCCCGCAATTTTCCGAGAGCGGCATCCGTTTCGAGGAGGTTTTGCGCGGCAACCCGCCCGAGGCAGCATATCGCCGCAGGATTTATCAATTCGAGTTGTTTTTTAAGATATGGGATGCAAGCCTCGGACTCGTCTGGTAGCGGATCGCGATTGCCCGGTGGACGGCATTTAACGATGTTACAGATATAGATTCCCTTTTCGCGCGATAATCCCATCGCGGCGAAGATTTTATCGAGAAGTTGCCCCGCGCGGCCAACAAACGGAATTCCCGTTTTATCCTCATTAGCGCCCGGACCCTCACCGATAAAGACTATCCGGGCATCCGGGTCGCCTGCTCCCACGACGATTTTGTTGCGTCCCGACGCCAAGTTGCAGCGGTCGCAACCGCCACCCGATTCGATTACCGTAACTAGTTCATCGATGCTGTTCGCGGCAAGCGCGTTTTCCAATCTAATATCCGATTCTACTGTATCTGTTTCTGTTGTGGGCGGATAAATAAGGACTTTAACGACAGACTCTTCACCTATGTTAAGGAGAACCTCGTCCTCGCCCATATCGAGCAGGCGGTTCAATATTGCTTTCGGATCACGTTGCTTAGAATCATCCATAGTGAATGCAATTTAATAAGCATTGGAGATTTTGCAAGGGGAATATTCCTCGTAACTCAATGATATTCAATGCACTATGTTTGCAACAATGTTAGTAGGATGTTGATAAATAGGGGGAAACTACGTTAGTATGTCGGGGATAACACTGTAAAAAATTAGCGTAATAATATCACTTTCATTGAATTAGCTTGTTGAGAAGTAATTAGATATATACCATTCGGCATTTTTATTTTGGTCTGATTGTCGCCTCGCCAGATTATCTCGCCGCAAACACCTTTATAGCGCTTAACAACGCGCCCGGTAACATCGTAGATAGCTATGTCCTGTGGTTTTGCTCCTAATATAATCTTACAGGCTGCATTGAATGGATTCGGATAGACGCCCAAAGCAACCTCGGCAGGTTTCTCCACGATTCCAGCCGGTTCGGGCGGTGGCGGAGGGTAGTCGCCGTAAGTCTCAAAAAGACCTCTCATTGCAGATTTGGCGGCAAATACACGCGAACCGAACGGCGCGATAAGCTCACCGGTGTCGTCGCATAGAATCCAATAGCCATGTCCCTGTTCGAGATAATCGGAAATGAAGTAATCGCCGTCGTAACCATATAAACTATAAGGGAATATCAATCCCGGTGGTTCGGTTCCAATCCCGCCGGACGGCACGGCTTCATTCGGCGCACCAATCTGGTTCCAGCCGCGCCAGACGGGCGTGTGAAGCGTGTCAATCCGCCAACCCGCGTGCATAAATGGCATCCCGCATCTGGAAACATCCCGAGTATCGATCCAAATCCATAAGCCCTTACCTGTCGGCCACTTATCCGGAACTACATAAGAATAGCTTTCCGAATTATAGGTGTAAATCCATTTATTTATATCGCACCAATTGAAGACGCTATCGATAATGCCCATGTGGTGGCTAATCTCCGGGCGATCAAGGTAGAGCGGCGAGGAAAGCAACTGCCATCCAAAATCAAGCATGTAATAACTATTAGAAAATACCGCCTTCGGGCCGGTCGTGAACGCGAGCTCAAGCGTGTCGCCAAGCGCAAACTCGAATTCGCTGTTCGTGCGCATATCGACGCGGCCGTCGAGCAGGAACATGCCGGTCGGCAGGCGGTTGGAGTCCCATGTCATCGTCGCCGTGCCGTCGCCCTCCGTGAGAATAACCCATACAATTGTGTCGTCGTCGGCATCGCGGTAGTCGCGCAAGAGCGAATTGAACGCCGGGATTCCCTCGTCTTCGAGTGAAAGTTTTGCGCGCACTCTCCCAACCGGAACCGGCGGCATAATAATATCCCCCCCGGGGTCGTAGCCGTCGGTCATCCCGGGAAGAGCGCCGATAGTGAGAACCGTCGGTTCGAGGTCACTCGCGGAGAAGGTCAAATCCGCACTCCAGTTGCGATAGAAATATGTCGTTATGCACGAAGGTTCGGCGTAATTCGGCCCGCATGGAACGCTCGCCAAGTCGTGGACGCCGCCGAGGCAAACAGTGACCGAATCGCCGTAACCCGCGCGCAAACTGAGATCTGAAAGCGGCGCAGCGATAATCCAGTCGGTCGATAATTCGTAGCGAACGCTAAAAATGCCGCTCGGCCGCGCTGTGTCGCTACCGGAATAGATAAAGACGTCCTCGGTATCGCGTAACTCGGGGTCGTAATTGTAACCTCCGGCGAACCAGTAGAAAACAGGATATGGGTCGTCTTCAGGCGTATCCAAAAGGATTTGCCTTATCCACGGCGGCTCTAAATCGACAATCCAATCGACATCGACCGGCTCGAATAGCTCCTCTCCGGTCGGCAGCGACGCCGCGATTAGCGTCACTTCGACACCCTCTTCGTTTACCCAGTCCCATTGTGGCGTGAAAACGAGCGTGGAGTCGTCGGGCATCGAGAGGGCGGCGGAATCGAGCGTATATTCAAAAGTGCCCGAATCGCACTCGACTCGAACCGTCGCGGAAAGACCTTCGAGACCGAGTTCCTGCCGAAGTCGGAACGTCGCGCCCTGCCGGATACAGGCGGTCAACCAATGATAAACCGGTTCGATCACTTCTGCGTAAATCGGGAACAACACGCGCCAGCCTGAGTAGATATAGACTCGCCCTTCCGCCGGATAAAGCCCGGTATCCGCTGGCATTCGCGGGTCGGTTATCGCAAAATCGGGAAGGTCGTCACCGCCGACATCGCGCAGTGCGGCCATGCGATAGGCGAACCAGGTGTCGCCGCTACCGCCGGGGTTGTAGCAGACCGTATCGACCGATATAACACGAGTCGATTCCGGCAAACTAGTGATTCCGTAGATTTTCACGAAACCGAATTCGTCGTCCGCACCGTCGAAAGCTTGCGAGATCGCGAGTTCACAACGCATATCGCCGTCGATGTCACCAGCCGAGGCGACCTCGGAGCCGAAATATTGGCCTGGCCTGTCGCCTATAATTGTCATCGTGTCACCATCATCCCCAAACAGTATAACCGCGCGCCCGAGACCCGAATCCGGAGGTTCGTGGTGATTGTATCCACCGAACGCCGCTTCATCGAACCCGTCGCGGTCCATGTCCCCAAGCGCGGCGACAGTGCCGCCGAAAAACTCCATCGGGTGCGTCCCTGTAACCGTCCAATCGGGCCACGGGTCGAGCAACGAACCGCCGAGGAATACATAAGCCTCGCCCGGCTTGAACCAATATCCGCCCGCCTGAACCGCGCCGATAGCGAAATCCGGGCCGCCGTCGCCGTTAAAATCGTTTGGGCCGTCGAGATTGACACCGAAATCGTCGAGGCTGTCCAGTCCGTCGATAACGAGGTCGGGTAAAGTATCTGCCGGTGCGCCGCCATAAAAAACATAACATCGCCCGGTGCGCGGGCCGATAGCGTCGTGATAAAGCGAGCCGATCAGAATATCGTCGAAATTGTCGTCGTTCTGGTCGCCAATCCCCGTCGAAGAATACCCGAAATTATCCGCGAGGAACTCGCCGCCAAACGCGATATCCGGCAATTCGTCCATCGAGGGGCCACCGTAGTAAATATATGCCGCGCCTTTGCTGGCTACCGCATTCGCGCCGATAAGCAAGTCGGCGATGCCGTCGCCGTTGAAATCGCCCGCATTGGAGACCGAGATTCCGAGCTGCCCACCGGAATCCTCGCCGAAAATGGTCAGACCGGGTGGAAGCGAGAAACCGTCGTGATCGCCGGGGGGAATCGGGCCGAAGTAAATATCGACGCGACCGCAAACGCCGAGCGCAGAATCGGGATGCGTCATCGGGCGGTCGGAGCGCGGCGCGCCGATAGCGATATCGCCGACGCCGTCGCCGTTGAAATCGCCGCCGGTAATATCCCAACCGAACCAGCGGACCTCGCCGTTGCCGTTGTCCGGGGCAATAGATGTCGTCACGGGAAGCCCCTGCGCAAACGCCGCCGCCGCAATCGCAAGGATTAAAAAAGCGATGCGCGGCTTGTGCGATTTATTGCGATTCGATTCCCACATTTCGATATCCTTATCATTCGGCGAAACGCCTATTACCACTATAACATTACGGTTGCATTTTCAAAACGCAAGCGGGAAATTAGGGATTGCAACGTTTCGATAGCGGCGGCAGGCAATACCCGCTGATGTTCGTTCCCAACCGCTGGCACGCCTCGCGCTACGTGCGATTTGGAAAAGGCTACACGATTTCGCACGCGTGCGTCGCGCCAGCGGATTCGCTTCCAAATAGATAAAATTTCCGTAGCGGTGGATTCCGCGCCCCCATGCTATTGTCATTCCGGGCTTAACCCGGTATCCAAAAAGGGAGGGTTCCACAACCGCCCCTCTTCATTTTCCAGTGTTAATTGTTAATTTTACATTGCTCCGCCCCCAGACAGACAAATTTAAAATAACTGAAAATAATCCTTGACAAGCCCCCCCCCCCCTTTCATATTTTATTAAACGTAATCTAAAACAATCGGAGTTATCATGAGGAAAGCTCTTATTTGTCTTCTGTTCGCAGTTGTCGCGATAGCCCAACCGACGGGAATCGGTGTCGATTTGTCGGTAGTTTCGGTCGATAGCGGTTCTGGCGAGGTCTGTTTCAAAGCCGACGCATGGCCGGACGGCGCGATATTCGACGGGACTAACGACCATATCGTTATCCCCGACCACGCCGAACTCGATTTCGGCGCCGATGCCGATTTCACTATCGAGACGTGGTTCAAGATGGACGCCGGGAGCAGGCAAAACCCGCTTGTTGCCAAGATTGTCGGCGCGTATCCCGATTTTACCGGCTACATGCTCTGGGTTGCGCCGGACAACAAGGTCAAGGCGGACATCTGCGACGGCGCTTATACACTCGTCGCATCGAACTCGACGGTCTCGACCGGCAACTGGTATTACGCCGCATTTACGGTTGACCGCGACGGCATCGAGAAACTCTATTTGAACGGCTCGCTAGACTGCACGCCGGTAAGCGTCTCCGGCGTAGGCAATATAGATACGGACACCTGCCTTTGGCTCGGGCGCGGAACGCACAATCCCTCGCTCGCATTCGACGGCATGATTGCCGAGGTGCGCATAAGCGACAAAGTGCGAACCGACGCGGAAATTGCCGACGCTTACGCTGCAGGCGGTGTTTTTGAGGACGACTCGAACACTATCGCACTCTGGAAACTCGAAGGTGAAGGCAATACGGCAACGGATAACTCCGGCAACGGCCACGACGGCACTTTTGTAGGAGCAATACGCCCCGGAGCTGGAGTTGAAGCCGCAATCGCTTTCGATGGCACCGACGATTGCGTGACAACGCCCGATACCGCCGACCTCGATTTCGGCACCGACGCCGATTTTACTATCGAGACGTGGTTCAAGATGGACGTCGGCAGCAGGCAAAACCCGCTTGTTGCCAAGATTGTAGGCGCATACCCCGATTTTAACGGCTATATGCTATGGATTGCGCCGGACAATAAAATCAAAGCGGACATCTGCGACGGCGATTTCACGCTCGTCGCCTCGAACTCGATAGTCTCGACCGGCAACTGGTATTACGCCGCTTTCACGGTTGACCGCGACGGCGTCGAGAAGCTCTATTTGAACGGCTCGCTCGATTGCACGCCGGTAAGCGTCTCCGGCGTGGGCAATATAGACACGGACACCTGCCTTTGGCTTGGGCGCGGAACGCACAATCCCTCGCTCGCATTCGACGGCACGATTGCCGAGGTGCGCATAAGCGACAAAGTGCGAACCGACGCGGAAATTGCCGACGCCTATGCCGCTGGCGGTTCTTTTGAAAACGATGCTAACACAATTGCGCTATGGCACCTCGATGAGGGCGAAAGCGCCACAACTACCGACGCAAGCGGCAACGGCCACACGGCAACACTGAACGGCGCGACATGGGGCACCGGCCCACTGCCCACCCCGCCGGAGTTTGCCTACGACTACGACTGGGAAAACGACGCCACCTACGACCTTACCGACGCCGCCGACAGCGTATGCCACACCTACACCCCCGGCGACTCGCTGTGGGCGAAGGTGAAAGCCACCACCGCCACCTACGAAGCCGAAGACAGCGCGGAGGTGGTATTGCCGCAAAGCACTCTATTTGTAGTAGAAACTCTCCTGACTCAATCTGAGTGGGATGCCTTATGTGATGACAATATAAGCTTCTATTTTATTCGGAAAGACGATAATGAAGAACCATCGATAGCAGGACAGATTTCTTTTTATGAAGGTAGCAAATGGTATGAATATGACGTTAGATTAGATACTTCAGGCACTTTAGATACCCTTTCCTCCGAACCAAGTCCAGGGGGCTTTTTCACTTACCCTCATGTCTATGGCACAAAGGAATTTGAAAGCGTTTATGATTCGACTGTTTTTGTAACGGTAGATGAAGAAACCACAATTTACCGCTGGTTCGAAAGGGATTCTTTAGTCATTTCCTACTACTACAGTAGCTATCCTTCGTGGGCCTTCACTCAACCTTACGTATGGCCATTAGAGATTGGAACAGACGGTTGGAGTATCGTGAGCATAGATAGACATCCGGAGGCCGATTCGCTTTATCCCGGTTGGCGTTATGCGATAGCGCACGATTTGGAAATTATCTCAAGGTTAGATATTGACCATATGAGTTCAATGTCTCAAGTCGAAATTATGCAACCGTGGATAATTTATCTGGATTCGCTCGACGATAATACTGGAAAGCAAAAACTAACCATCTTCGATATGAATGGTGATCTTGTATCTTCTTTCCAGGTATTTCTTTACGTTAGCGAAAAAAAAATTCCGGTTCCGACATACGTCCAGGATAGCTCTATTATAGCCTTCACTGGAGAGTCGGACAGTTTGGTTCTCAACAAAATCCGAGAAGATACGACATACAGGTATGTCTTCCCGACACCTGAGTTCCATGACTCGATGGCAGTATTATTTGAAGCTTATAAAGATTACTTATTGATAGCACAGGCTAAACTCGTCCCTCCGGGAAATGATAATACTACCGAATATCTCTACTACTTCGATCTTTCAGATTCGATCGATTTAGTATGGATCGATACTATTTATATCCCGATAGCGGCTACAGGTATGATGCCTTCCGGGGACCCTTACTTATTCGTTACAACTTCCGACCCTTGCGAATGGAGTATCTGGTTTTATTCCAGAACGGACGGAGAAAGATATTTTCAATGGCCGGAGACTCCTATCAACTGCGGTTGTGGTTTGGCCTTCGATTCATATGAAAACTACATATTAATATTGACAGCCTGCGACGACCCGGAAAGCAGGTTAATGATAATCAGGGAGGTGAAATAGAATGCTATTATATGTGAACTTAGAACAGCTTCGAATTGCTATTTCTTTACTGCTAATAACGTTTGCATGCCCTATGTTTGCTCAGTATTTCGGGTTTAATCCTCAGTTAGGTGATACTTACGGCACTTATCGTGGAGATGAAATTCACGACGGTCTGGATATTCATAACGTTACAGAAGTTAAGGCTATCGAAACCGGCAGATTTTATTACGACGCACGGGAAAGAAGTGATGAGTTTTATATAACCGTAGGTAAATGGACATATGGACATATCTCTATGAACGTCGCTTTGCCAATTCTACGTCCAGGTCAATCAGTAGATACTGACATAGAGATAAGTGAAAATTCTTTATTAGGAATTCCATTTACTTTACCTGATAGGGAACATATACACTTGATGTATGGGAGGCTAGAGAACAAGTTAGATATGGTTAACGGGCATTGGGAATTTGCTCCAAAAATCTATCCAGAAAAAAATCCTATTGTCGAATTGCAGAATCACTCTTTCTCTCTCCCGGATACAAAGAAACCCTTTGCGAGTCGGATAGCTTTCAATCCGTTCGTAGTAGGAAGCGGCGACGAAGCAATTGAATACAAAGGGGAATGGACATTAACGGGAGGAGTTAATATTCTCGCATCGATATGGGACGAAAGCGATTGGACAGTTCAGGAAGCTTGGTCACCAAGCTTAGCGCCATATGAAATTTGGTGGGAGATAGAAAGAATGTCCCCAAATCCTGAGAATCTTACCGTTTCTGGACACTTTTTCTTTAAAGGTTCAATGCCTCATGCTAACGATAAAAAAAACAAGAAATTGAAAAATCAGATTTATGAAAGCGGTGCCAGTAATACTGAATACACAAGAGTATCCCATATATGCGACGTAAACGGAGGTGTAACTGATCTCGAAAACAAATTTAACGAAGGTTGGCATTGGAATACACTACAAAGCGTCCATTCAATTGGTAGCGAACCAGACAAACGCCCGTGGCATTTTACCGTTGATCCTTGTAATGACCCAGATAGCTTATTATTTCCGGATGGGAAATATAGAGTTTATATCAACTTAGGCGATTTCGCTGGTAACTATATGCCTTATTACACAGACGTTAATATAAAAAACGTCCCCCCCGAAGCCGAAGTAACCGATGAACCCGATGGCCGCCGCCGTCCCATGTCCGGCGAGGGGAACAATATCTATGTCGATTTCACCGAGCCTATGGATACGGCGACTTTCGAGGGTAATATATTCGTCAACGCATTCTGCAGAAACATGGCGGATGTTAATATCGACTCGATGAAAACGTCCGAAGACCTTATGGAACTCACCTTGTTCCTCCCAGACACCTTTCCCGATAACGAGGCATATTATGTCAAACTAACAAACGATATTATCGATATTGCCGGAACACCGCTCGACGGCAACGCTAACTGTTCGATAGATGATTACGATGATTACGATACGATAGTAGGCACCATTACCTGCAACCACGCCTTCATCGTCCAGACCGGGGCAACCGTGGCGTCGTGGGAAACGATCGATCATTATCAGAATTGTCTAGATGCATATTCCTTCACCCCTTATCGGATATGTGGCGGCTTCCCGTTTGGAACCGGCGATAGAACTTCTTTAAACCTCGAGACCCACCTAACGAATTACGCTACGATAACCGTTACCGGCGAGGGCGTTGTTTTTCCGCCGAATAATCCTTATGTCGTAAATCTCGTTAATCCGCCCGCCGATACAAACAGCTACACATTCACGGTCACCAAAACGGATAGCCAGTTCACCTGGGAATTAGTTACTTCGAAAAATAATATCGACCATTATTCCCCCAGCGTTTGGGTCGATCCGAATTACGGGGCAACATGGGGAACGACAATCACATATATTGGCCAAACCTACGCCGAGTCATTTAAGCACAATTGCGCTTGTGACATGGGTTTGACGGTTAGAACGGACTCCATGGATTTTTCCGGCAATCAGGTAGGCTGCGATTTCGATTTCATCACGAATATATCGACTCGAAACACCGTGTTTACCGGAAGCGTTCCCGCGCATCCAACTCTAACTCCTACCGATATTATCCCGGATACGACCGGCGGTGGGCCGAGAGCCGGTTCTTACACCGGTTTTTCCGGTGGCGATATATATTTGGAATTCGGCGCGGATTACCTATTTAATGGCGGTTGCGGACATCCAGCGCCCTACGGCACTTATTTTTATAGCGATGGCAGTTTCCAGCTTCCCGATGCTCCCAGCCTTCCGGCCCCAATCGCAACATTCGACGTGGATTACGGAATGTATCACGAAATAGCGGTAACACTCGGGATGCCTACTAATGTTTCGATAGGACAAGGGTGGACATCGAGGCCGGGCGCGCCCGGGGAGGAGAGCGATACGAAAAAAGAGATCGAACTGCCCAAGCAATTCGCACTCGGCACTCCAAGGCCGAATCCGTTCAACACGTCCGTGAGTATCGATATCGACCTCCCGCGCACGGCAATAGTGGATTTGCGAATCTACGACATCCTCGGCAATCTAATCGATATCCCAATCGACGGCGTCGAAATCCCCGCAGGAACTTTCACCGAAAAATGGACTTGCGCAAACTGCCCCAGCGGCACATATTTCATTAAGCTACGCGCGAACGATTTCCGCGAAACCCGCAAAATGACGATGGTGAAGTAATGCAGAATGCGGAATGAAGAATGTTTAATTGTTGTCATTTCGAACCGAAGGGAGAAATCTTCCGTGGATTATAGGAGATTTCTCGTCGACCTTCGGCCTCCGACGAAATGGCAGCGGTCGGAAGGAGGTCGTCCCGAGAAATAAAATTGTTCTTTCAAAACACTTAAACACGAAAAAACGCGGAATCGCCCGCAAAACCGCATGGTTGAGCATTTGGGCGAAAGGTTTTATCATCTGGGCGATAGCTTTTTCCATTCGGGAAAGAGGAAAAATCGTTCGGGCGAAACGGATTATCATTCGGCAAAAAGGGCGCGCCGCTTGGGCGAAAGGTTCGATCAGATGGGCAATAAGCCCGACCATTAGGGCGAAAAGGCGCAGCAATCGGGCGAATGGTAATGTCGCGTGGGAAAAAAGTCCCTTTATAAGGGCAAAAGGCCCGATGTCTCGGGCAGGATAGAAAAATTCATGGGTAAAAAGGTTCAATAGCCGGGAAAAAAGAATTATCTCGCGGGTAAAGGGAAATAATCCGCGAAATAGAAGTAAAAAACCGGCGTCAAATTCAAAACAAGAGAGGTCTATTATGGCTACACCGTCCATCAGCAAACTGCTCGAGCAGGGCTACATGATTACCGACGCCAACACGATTTACGCCGGGGAAGCGTGGGAAATCGAAAACCCGTTGCTTGCAATGTTCGACACGGCTTTCCTCGATTTGCGCACCGCACAGGCGCTTTGCGAAAATATCCGAATCGAAAAGGAAGCGCAGGTCAAACGCACCCAAAACGCACGCATCGCAATCGAACATGCATTAACCCGCCTCAAACGTTATGCCTACGTCGTCGCGACGCAGGAATTCGCCGAAACAATGTTCCACACCCTCGGTATCGACGACGACTACCCGAACAAGGACGAGGACTTCGTGACGAAGCTGATGAGCACCGTCCTCCCACACCTCGGCGATTGGGACGGCACACCCGAGGAAATCTCCGCCGCAATTAAAACCGAGGTCATCGACGCGACAACCGAATATGCCGACGCCGTCCGCGACAATGTCGAGACGCAGGCGCAATCCGAATCCGCCACCGCCGACCGCGACGACAAGCGCGACGCCTACGAGGATGTCCTCACACGCGTCCGCAATTTCCTCTATCTCATGCTCCCGAAAGAGCGCGAAGACCAGCGCCTTGAGGAATACGGCTTCGAGGTCTGGGGCGGCGAGACGCCCGAGCCGGGGCAGTTGCCGGCGGTGGAGAATATTGTGCTGAACTTTGTCGATCCGAATTTGACGGTTAGCTGGGACGCGGTCGAGGGCGCGACGGGATACGTTCTCCAGATGGGCAACAACCCGAATATTCTCTCGACGACGCTCTATAGAGGCCCGGACACGAGTTTCACTTTCGACCCGCCGGGCGGACATCCGCACTATTTCCGCGTCTGGGCGCTCGACGGCGAGGAGTGGGGCGAGCGCGGCGAGGCTGTGAGTATCGAGATCGAGGGCACGCCGCCTCTGGTGCCGAAGCAGTTGAAAGTAGTGCGCGATGGCGATTATCTCAAGTGGGAATGGAAATCCGGCGGCGATGTGCCGGAGTATTTCCGTTTGTTTATCGCGACCGTGCCGACGGGCAGCGCGCCGCCTTCGAGACCGGACGAGCCGGACACGGACGAGCTAATCACGCTGACCGTTTCGACATTCGCGCCCGGGATGGGCAACACGGTTTACGGCTGGATCACGGCGTTCGGCGACGGCGAAGAGAGCGACCCCGAAGGCCCGGTGAGTATTGATATAGTTTAGAATGTAGAATTAGCAATTAGATAACAGACGCGGCGTCCCGCCGCGTGTCGAGCGAGACGCTCGACCTATTATATTAGGGGCGGCTGAGGAGGCCGACTGCTGGATTTCGGGGCAAGCCCGGAATGACAGAAAACAAATGGGCGACCTGATGGCCGCCCTTTTTGTTTTGCCGAAGCGAATCCGTTGGCGCGACCCGAAGGGTCCGTAGGATGTGCGCGTCCGAAGGACGTAGCGCACAGCGTGCCAACGGTTGAGCACAATTAAAATATCTTGACCGGCATGAATCTCGCTATTAGTTTATCGACATGAAGATTCTCGCGTTCAGTTTCTATTTTCCCCCGCATGGCGGCCCCGGCGCGATTCGGCCGTTGAAAATGCTCAAATATGCCTCTGCGATGGGTGTCGAGGCCACGGTTATTGCTGCTGCGGAATCGGACTACAATGTTCACGACGAGACGCTTCTCGACGAGATTCCCGATAGCATCGAGGTTCTGCGGACGCCGCCGGATATCGACCCGCTGCGCTTTATCCGACGTCGCGCGCCGGGCAGGATTCACGCCCCCGCGAGTGATTATTTCTTTTTACCGGACAACAAACGCTGGTGGATTCGCCCTGCGGCACGACTCGGCGCGATGGCGCTCCCCGATGCCGATATTGTCTGGGCGACCTGCCCGCCGTATTCGGCGGCTATTGCCGCGAAACGCACCGCGGAGGAACTCGGTGTGCCTCTCGCGCTCGATTTTCGCGATTCGTGGACGGAGAATCCGATTCGCCCAAGACTCCCACAACCACATCGGGCGATTAATCGACACATCGCAAGAAAAACGGTGCGGCGGGCAGCGTTGATCACGGGTGTTTACGACGCGATTTGTAACGAAATGCGCCGATTCGCGCCCGATTCACGGATCGAGTATCTCCCGAACGGCTACCCTCCCGAGGATTTCGACGGCCTGAATTTCGCGAGCGATACGGATTCGCTAACTCTATTCTATTTAGGCACAATATATCCAAATATCCGCTACCCATGGCCGATTTTAGAGGCTATAGCGGAGGTGCCGGGCGTTCGGCTTCGAGTCGCTGGCCGCTATCCAGACAGGCTTATCGACGATATCGAGCGGCTCGGTTTGAATGACCGCGTCGAACTTCTCGGTTTCCTGCCGCACCGCAAGGCGCTTCAGGTCGGGGCTTCGAGCGACGTTTCACTACTCTACATCGATCCGCGTCCCGGCGGCGGCGGGCTTACGACATGCAAGGCATATGAGTATATCGGTCTCGGAAAACCGATACTTGCAGCATTGCCGGATGGCGAAGCGGAAAGCCTTCTGCGCGGAATCGAAAATGCGACGATTATCCCACCCGAGGATAAAAAAGCCGCAATTTCCGCCCTAATCGAATTATCGAATAAATATAAAAATAGTGAATTGACGCGAATCGAGCCGAACTCCGAATTTTCGCGCAGGAAACAAGCGGAAAAGTGGGCCGGATTATTGAATGGAGAGTTGAGAGTTGTGGATATCGACTAAAAGCGAGCTGGTTGGCGCGGCTGTTTTCCGTAGGATAGCAACGGGCGTGACAACCCGCAGCGAAGTAACGGGACGTTTATTATGGAAAAAGAAATATTAATTGCACCTTCGATATTGGCTGCGGATTTTTCGCGGCTTGGCGAGGAAGTTCGTAAAACCGAGACCGCCGGCGCAGATATGATTCATCTCGATATAATGGACGGCCATTTTGTGCCGAATATTAGTTTCGGGCCAAAAGTTGCGGGATATGCTCTAAAACACACTACATTACCGAGCGATGCGCACTTGATGGTCACCGATCCGTTAAAATGGGCGCCCGAATTCGCTAAAATCGGCTGTAGATACATCACTTTCCATGATGAAATCGCCGATTCTGTAGAAGATTCCCATAAAATCGCTCGGCAAATCCACAAATTAGGCTGCAAACCCGCGATATGTTTCAACCCGGACAACGACCTTGCAACGCTGCCGGGGATTATCGAAGACATCGATATGGTTCTTATTATGACAGTCTTCCCGGGATTCGCAGGGCAGAAGTTCCTGTCCGCAGGTTTCGATAACCTCGTAAAGGCCGCAAAAATCCGCAACGAATTAAAGCCCTCGCTGCTGCTTCAAGTCGATGGCGGAGTCTCCGCAGACAACGCCAGCGAGCTAATCGACGCGGGCGCGGATATTCTCGTTATGGGTTCCGCCTTCTACAAATCGGACGATTATTCCGGGATAATTCGGAAAATTAAGTCCCCTCCGCAAAACGACCATTAGACAGGTTTTTAAGGAACTAAAAAAGGCGGCCCGAAGACCGCCTTTGCACGATTCGATATTTAAGTGTTATGATTTACTCTTCGACATCGCGATTTTGAGATTCCGCGATAATCTGGTTTTGGGTTTCGAATGGCATAGCTTCGTAATGGGAAAATTCGCGGCTGAAAAATCCGCGCCCCTGAGTGAGACTTCGTAAAATAGTCGAGTATTTATATAATTCCGCTTGAGGAACCTGCGCTTTGACTTTTGTGAAAGCGCCGACAGGCTCCATACCCGATATTTTCCCGCGTCTGGAAGATATATCCCCCATAACGTCGCCGGTAAACTCTTCGGGGACAATAATCTCGACATTGTCATGCGGTTCGAGAATGTATGGATCGGCTTTCTCGAATGCGGCCTTAAATCCGATATGCGCGGCGATTTTAAAGGCCATTTCGCTGGAATCGACGGTGTGGTATGATCCATCGTAGAGTTCGACCGAAACGTTCACTATTTTGTAACCCGCCATTACGCCTTTTTCCATAATCTCCTGGACGCCTTTATCTACCGCCGGAATAAATTTACTTGGAACGACGCCACCTGATATTTTATTTACGAACTCGTAACTATCGTCGCTTTCGAGTGGGGAAAGACGGAGCCAGATGTCGGCGAATTGACCGCGACCGCCGGTTTGTTTTTTATGACGGCCTTGCGCCTCGGCTTGTTTTCGGATAGACTCGCGATATTTTATTCTCGGGCGTTCGAGTTGGACTTCCACTGCAAATTGCTCTTTGAGTTTATCCACAATCATATTGAGTTGGAGTTCGCCCATTCCATAGAGAATTGTCTGCTTGAGTTCCGAATCTACGGCATAGCTGAATGTGGGATCCTCCGACGAAAGCCGTGCAAGCCCCGTCGCGATTTTGTCCTCTTCGCCCTTCTGTTTGGCGATTACGGCTACGTCAATAACGGGTGCGGGAAAATCTATACCGGGTAAGACAATTGGCTTGGACTTATCGCAAAGAGTATCGCCCGTGTCGCAATTTTTGAGTTTAACCGTAACACCGATATCGCCGGCCACGATTTTCTTAACTTCCTGGCGATCCTTTCCGCGTGCAATGTAAATCGTTCCGATTCGCTCGGAGCCACTCTTGTTTGGATTCGATAGTTCGTTTCCATTCGCGACGGTCCCCGAATAGCACTTGAAATATGTTAGTCGGCCAACGTGCTCCTCGCTAAAAGCCTTGTAAACAAGGGCGCTGGTTGGCGCCGATTGAGAAATCTCGCGGCTTTCGGTAAGTTCATCGTCATTAATATCGAGTTTGCCCGTAACTTCACCGACCATATCGGGTGATGGCATAAGACCTACAACCGCATTTAGGACGAGGTCCGTTCCAATATTATTCGATGCGGAAATCGGAATGACGGGAAATAGCTTGCCGTCGAGGACAGCCTTACGAAGGCCGTCGGTGAGTTCGGCTTGAGATAATTCGCCCGTTTCGAAGTATTTTTCCAAGAGCGCGTCATCGCTCTCGGCGACAGAATCCATTAGTTGAGTGCGATATTCACCTATCTGGCCCTGAAGGTCTCCAGGGATTTCTGTCTCGGTTCCCTTGCCATTTCCGCCGCGTTCATACGTGTAGGCTTTGTTTGCGAGTATATCCACTACGCCCTTGAAACTTTCGGCAGAGCCGATTGGAACGGCGATAGGCGCAACTCCGGTGCCGAAAGCATCCTTGAGTTCCTTGAGAGCTTTGTTGAAATCTGCGTTCTCGCGGTCCATACGATTAATAAGGAACATAGAGGGTTTTCCAGCTAAGTGGCCCCATGAGGTTTGAGTGCCAACTTCTACTGCACTCTGGGCGGAAACCAGCATTATTCCAGCATCGGCAACTCGAACACCGCTGATTAATTCGCCGACAAAATCGGCATAACCTGGTGTGTCGAGGAAGTTTATTTTCGTCCCATTATGCTCCGCATAAAGAAGCGATAGCTGTATTGAGCCTTTACGCTCGATTTCCCTCAAGTTATAATCACTGACGGTATTGCCATCATCGATGTTCCCCATACGGTTTATGCCGTTTGTCGTGAACATCGCGGCTTCCGAAAAAGTAGTTTTTCCGACTCCACCGTGGCTTAAAAGGACTACATTCCTAATGTCTTTGGTGGCGTATTCTATAGTTGCCACGATGACTCCTCTCTTATGTTGTTTCTTTATAATTCATTCAAAAGACCAAACGAACAATTTATTAAATTAAAACACTCCAACGCCTTTGTCAATATATTTATAGAAATCGCTATCGAGAATGTAGGATTGCGTTCATGTTTTCCGGTCTTTGAGTATGTCGCCGCCGATCAAAGGAAGCCCCACGGATTTGCCCCTACGAAAAAAAGTGGAGAAGTGGCAATACCCTCATCAGACAATATGCAATGCTATTACCGCAAACGGATTGACAAAGCCCGTTCGATGCCGCATATTTTGCACATGGATATCGCCGCGAGAATATCGAGTTACGATTACGAGCTTCCGCCGGAGTTAATCGCGCAGGAACCGGCGGAACCGCGAGATTCGTCGAGATTGCTCGTCATGAGCAGGGCATCGGGAGCGCTGACAGATAACGTCTTCAGCGAAATGCCGGGATTTCTCCGCGAGGGCGATTTGCTTCTTGCAAATAACACACGAGTTTTTCCGGCAAGACTTCTCGGTAAAAAAACCTCCGGTGGAAAAGCGGAAGTATTTCTTCTCGAACATCTATCATCCGGCGAATGGCTTGCTCTAGTCCGGCCGGGAAGGCGGCTACGGGACGGAACGATTATCGAAATATCCAGCGATCTCGATGTAGAAATAACCGGTCGCTTGCCGGACGGTCGAAGGCGAGTGCGTTTTCATACCGATAATGACATTTGGAAGGCCCTCGAGTTGCACGGCCACACGCCGTTACCATTCTATATCGACCGGGAAGACCGCCCCGAGGACGCGGACAGATACCAGACTGTGTTCGCAAAAAAAAGGGGAGCTGTCGCTGCGCCTACTGCAGGATTGCATTTCACCGACGGCCTGATCGAGGAATTGCATAACAAAGCTGTCGAATTCGCAAATATCACGCTGCACGTTGGCTGGGGCACATTCCACGGGATCGAGGTGGACGATATTCGCGAGCACGAAATGCACTCCGAATATTACGAGATAGACGAACCGACGGCGTCCGCGATTAATCGCGCAAAATCGGAGGGACGCCGGATAATCTGCGTCGGCACGACGACTGTCCGTGCGGTCGAATCCGCCGCGACTCGCGGAACCTTGATAGAACCGCATTCCGCACGAACGGAGCTGTTTATTATGCCCGGGTTCGAGTTTAAGGTTACGGATGCGATGATTACGAATTTTCACTTGCCTCGAAGCTCGTTATTAGTTATGGTAAGCGCGTTCGCCGGACGGGATTCGATATTACGCGCTTATTGTCATGCTGTCGAAAAGCGTTATCGTTTTTACAGTTATGGCGATGCGATGCTAATTTTGTAAAATATTGTGAAAGGAATCTGTTATGGTAAAACGGATCGGTTATTTAAACGGTATCGACTCGGTGGTTCTCACCCGGTTATCTGTTATGGGCGTCGGCACATTGCCCTTTTCTAACGGTTGGGACGACCACGGCAAATATATCGCTCATATCACGCCCGCAGACGGGATTTCAGCGATTATCGCGCCGTTTCACAAGATTATGGCCTCTCCCGGCGATCCGGTCGGCCCGAGCGATGTCTTGACATCGGTGCTCGAATCGGAAATTCCGGTTATACTGGTCGTTCCGAAAGAGTTGCACGGGAGAGCAAGGAAAATGCTGTCCGATAAGAATGTCCAGCGGGAGTTTCGTTTCGTTATCT
>Ga0272441_10001131_pt1 | contig 57147 bp, 61 predicted proteins | sample SSMProp6N_FD_193582 | JGI IMG/M metagenome (GOLD analysis project Ga0272441, IMG submission 193582) | Marine sediment archaeal communities from Little Sippewissett salt marsh, Falmouth, MA, United States - SSM-Prop-6N | ecosystem: Environmental > Aquatic > Marine > Wetlands > Sediment ...
CTCCTGGGATACGCTGAGCGATGCGGTCCGCAAGGGGGGACTGGTCCGGCAAAAACCGGTTGAGGAAAGAGATGACCAGTGGTTTGCCGCTTTTATTACCGCCATGCAGGGCCGGGCCGCGCAAGAAGCCCCCGAACTGGTCAGCAAGCTGAACCTTTCCGGGGTATCCCGGGTACTGGATGTGGGGGGCGGCTCCGGGGCCTTCTCGATCGCCTTTGTCCGGGCAAGTCAATCCATCCATGCAACGGTTTTCGACTTGCCGAATGTCGTTTCAATGACCCGGGAATATATTGAAAAGGAAGGGTTGGGGCATCGCATCAACACCGTCGCCGGTAATTACAATACGGATGAACTGCCCCGTGAATACGATCTCATCCTGCTGTCAGCCATTATTCACAGCAATTCTCAGGAGCAGAATCGGGCGCTGTTCAGCAAAATAAGCAGGGCGTTGAATCCCGGCGGCAAGCTGGTTGTTTCGGATTTTATTGTGGAGGACGACCGCACCACTCCGGCCTTTGGCGTTATTTTTGCCTTGAACATGCTGGTCAACACGCCCGAAGGCGACACATTTACCGAATCGGAAATCAAATCATGGATGGAAGCAGCCGGCCTGTCATTTGTCGAAAGAAAAAACAACATCATGATCGGAGCCAAAAAATAGAACATTTAAATTTTACCAAATAACATTTAATTATAATAATTTAATCGATACTTTTTAAAACGGTTTATTATATTTTGACCCGATTGGAACAGGGCGCAGGCAGGCACAAGGAGGTGGAAAATGATAAAATTGCAGGTGGTGTTTTACAGTATGTACGGACACGTGCATCAACTGGCTGAGGCCATCGCCGCGGGAGCACGGAATGTTCCCGACACCGAGGTGCGCGTGTTGCAGGTGCCGGAACTGATGTCGGACGAAGCGCTCGTCAAAAGCGGCGCCCAAAAAGCCCGGGAATTATTTGCCTACGTACCGATGGCCGAACCGTCGGCATTATCCGAAGCGGATGCCATCATCTTCGGCACGCCGACACGCTTCGGCAACATGTGCGCCCAGATGCGCAATTTTCTCGATCAAACCTCGCAGCTGTGGCTGTCCGGCGCGCTGATTGGAAAAGTGGGCAGTGTCTTTGCCGGGACCGCCTCGCAGCACGGCGGCCAGGAAACGACCATACAGAGTTTTCATTCAACATTGCTCCATCACGGCATGATTGTTGTCGGTATCCCCTACTCTGAAAAACGGCTGCTCACCATGGAGGAGATAACCGGCGGCACACCTTATGGGGCCACGACACTGGCAGGTGCCGACGGTTCCCGCCGACCCAGTGAAAATGAACTGGCCATCGCCCGATTCCAGGGGCAGCATGTGGCGGAGATTACCCGCAAGCTTTGCCGGTAAAAATGCGGTGACAGCTTACTGATTTAATTTTAAATGTGAGATCTACTTGAAATATTGACTCATTAACTATTAATACAATTTTCAAGTCAATATTTCAGGTACGCCCCCTCGACGCTTGCCGGATGAGCTTATGACTGGATCGCTGAAAAATCCGCGAATACTTATATTGTGCTTGATGACAATTCCAGCTTTGCTGCTGAACTATATACCTGCGAGTGCCGAAGATAAGCCTGATAACGAAATCTCGGAACTGGATCTGACCGGTGTCTGGAATACTTTTGACAGCTGTTTTTCCTCGACGGCGTATACCCTGATCATTACCCAAGAAGGCCGCCGGATATCGCTGGCGCCGACGGTGGGGAACTACCCTTCCTGCAACGGTACGCTCACCGGAACCGGCCTGAACCTCAGCTGCATCGAAGGCCCCGGTCCCGCGGACAGCTGTGAAATGACCGCCGATGTCCTCGATAACGCTTCTTTTACGCTGTCCCGGGTTCCTGCAAACTGCGGTTCAACCGCCTGCGCATTCACCCGACACACCGGGCTGGACCCGATAGTTAAAGAGATGCTGAAACGCGTTAATTTCGCGGAATCCATCCTGCCCCTGGGACAAAGATCTCCGTGGCAGATGCGCGGGTACATGCTGCGGTCCTGTTTCTGGTCCTGGCTGATGCCGTGCGCGCCGGTAGCCGCTATTCACCGTACTTTTATTCCCGGCCCGAACGGCTTTATACCGGCACAAATATATGTGCCCGAGGGCAAGGGGCCGTTTCCAATTGTTGTTTTTTACCACGGCGGCGGGTGGGTGGTCGGCAGTTCCCTGGAATTCGACCATTTCAGCCGGCAGCTGGCAGACGGGGCGTCCGTGATGGTCATCTCCGTAGACTACCGGCTCGCGCCGGAACATGTTTTTCCGGCCGCCCACGAAGACGCGTATGCAGCATTGGAATGGGCGGCCGAAAACGCCGGGCGATTCGGCGGCGATCCCGCGCGTCTGGCCGTGGCCGGCGAAAGCGCGGGCGCAAACCTGGCCATTGCCGTGAGCATCCGGGCCCGTGACAGCGGCGGACCGGAAATCCTGCACCAGACGCTGATGTGCCCGATCACCAATGTCGCCACAATGAACACGGCATCGTACCATGATTACGCCGCCGGCTACATGCTGACCCGGGAGTGGATGGAAGCTTTCCGGTCATACTATCTTCCGGACTGCGGCGACTGGTCGGACCCCCGGGTTTCCCCCCTGCTGCTGGAAGATTCGGCGGAGCTGCCGCCGGCCCTGGTGATCACCGGTGACTTCGACGTGCTCCGCGATGAGGGCGAGACTTTTGCCCGGCAACTGTTTGCGGCGGGCGTTGCGGTCAGGCACTACCGGGGCGGCGGTGTGATCCACGGCTTTACCACGGCGCTGATCGATTATCTCGACCAATCCCGAAACGCTGTTTCCCTGATATCCGCAGAGCTTCGACAGGTGTTTGAATAATAAAAACCGCTTTTTTATAATTATTCTGGAAGGAGAATATATGCCGAATACCGTAATTGTTTTGGCCATGCATGGCTCACCACCGTCGGACTTCCCCCAGGATGAACTGACCGAACTCTTTGGCCTGCATATGCGTCTCGAGCACCGCAAAGCGAATGCGGAACAGCGTTCCCGTCTCGAGCTGCGCTACGCAGAGCTCGACAAGAAAGTACGTGACTGGCCGCGAACGCCGCAGAACGATCCGTTCTTCGCGGCATCGATGGAACTGGCGGATTACCTTTCGCGGACGTCCGGAAATCGGGTGTATGCGGGGTTCAACGAATTCTGTTCACCGACACTGGAGAACGCCTTTGATACAGCGGCCGCATCGGGCGCGGAACAGGTGATTGTCGTAACACCGATGATGACCCGTGGCGGGGAACATTCCGAAAGCGACATTCCGGCAGCGATCGACCGGGCCCGGCAAAAACACCCGATTGTAAAGTTCATCTATGCATGGCCTTTTGAAACCGCGGAGATTGCCGGGTTCCTGGCCGGACACATAGAGAAATGGCACCGCGAGGGCTAAAAATGAACATTTTCGTCCTCGATCTGAATATCACGACCTGCGCGCGCTACCACTGCGACCAGCACGTGGTGAAGATGATTCTCGAAAGCGCCCAGATCGCCTGTACCGCACTCAACGAGAAGGGATTCAAAACCCCTTACAGATCCACCCACATGCACCATCCGTGCGTCCTCTGGGCCGGAGAGTCCTATGCCAACCTGCAGTGGTTAAAAAAGCTGGCCCGATCGCTGAACCGCGAGTACCGCTACCGGTACCGGACCGAAAAAGACCACCGTTCGTTCGCCGTGATTGACCGGATCGAGAATATGACGTTTCCCTCGAAAGGACTGACTCCCTTTGTGCAGACCATGCCGGAAAAGTACAAAGTCAGGGGGAATCCGGTACAGGCCTACCGGAATTTCTACGTCGGGGAAAAGTTGCGGTTCGCCCGGTGGACGCGAAGAAAAAAACCGCCATGGATTGAAGAAATACTGCGCCGGCAATCCGCCTAATACCCGATAACATCCATACTGATTTTAATTCATCCGCTTCAGTCCGGTTTATGACACGCCGACCTTGATCAGCACATACCCCACCACCAGCCCGGCAATCACCTTGATAATGGTCTGGAACAGGCCCTCGCGCACGAATTTCATGGCCGCGGCTTTGAACGAGTTTTGATCCTGAACAATGCTGATCAGCACCTCTTTGGCTACCCGGGGCAGCAGCCGGTTGAGCTGCGCGTCATTGAGTCCCGAAACCACCAGCCGGGATCCGTTTTCCGCCTTATCGATAGTAACCTCCACCCCGTCGGCAACCGAACGCAGGCCTGATGAAACAGAACGGGTTTCCTTCGCGACCTTGTCCATGGCTTTCAGCCGTTTTTTTTCCAGTTTGAGCGCTTTTTTGTCATGTTCCGTCATGATGTGATTTCTCCGGCCTCATTAAAATCTGACTAAGCATATTCCCGATGATAAAGAATTGTCAAACATAAAAAAGATTGAATGTTGCATTTTATATTTTTTAGGGCTATACAGGTATAAAAACCCAGACTCGGCTGCAACATCAAATGGAAAGAAAAGTAATGAAAGCTCTCGGCATTACAAAACTGCTTGACATCGGAGAACTGAAAACCGCCCTGACCCGGCTGGAGGTACCGGTCCCGGCCCCCGGCCCGGCGGAAATCCAGGTCAAAATCCATGCCGCCTGCATCAATATCGATGATATTCACATGGCCGAAGGCACCTTTCTCGGCGGCGTGCTGCCGGTAAAAGCTTCAACGAAAAAGCCCAAAGTCTGCGGCGTGGACGCGGCCGGGATCGTGGAAAAAATCGGCGATAAGGTTACCGCCTTCAAACCGGGCGACGCGGTATTCGGTTACTGCCCGCCCAAAGGACCCGGCACCTGGGCCGAGTACACCTGCATTCCGCAGCATCAGGCCCTGAAAAAACCGGCGGATTACACCTTTGAAGCGGCCGCCGCCTGTGCGATCGGCGGCAAAACCGCGGCCAACGCGGTTATGTCTGCAGGAAACGTGTCGGGAAAAAGCTGCATGGTCATCGGCGCGTCCGGCGGCATCGGCGCGATTATCCTTCAGATCCTGAAAAAATGCGGCGCCCACGTGACCGGTGTCTGCAGCGGCAGGAACCATGAGCTGGTCCTGTCGCTGGGCGCCGACACGGTCATTGATTACACTCAGGGATCTCTGGCAGATCAGGCGGAAGGCAAAGCGTTTGACCGGGTCATCGACTGCATCGGCGGAAAAGACACTGAAAAACAGGCGCTGAAAGTGCTGAAAAGAAACGGCCGCTTTGTCACCCTGTGCGGCCCGGACAAGTACATCGGTGACACCCGAAGCGGCACATGGGGCATGATCAAAATGATGACGTATGTCAGCTGGCGGGCCTTTGCCAGCCTTGCACGGGGGCCGCGCTACATCATGGCCGGCATCAGCAGCACGCCGGAACCGGTCAAGGATTATATCCTTGCCCACGCTATCAAACCGCCCATCGACCGGGTGCTGTCCTTTGATGAAAACAGTGTCCGTGAAGGGGTCGCTTACGTCGCGTCCCACCGGGCTCGGGGCAAGGTGGTGATCTCGGTTATTCCCGCGGACACACCGGCCTGAACCGTCAGCCGGCTTACCAGGCTAAGGAAGCGAAAGTACCCGTTCCAATTCCGGCACTAATTTCAGGGCATCCGCAACCATCATATCTTTCCCGCGCGCGATCTCTTCTTCACCCTGTTCTTCCATGGCATGAATCTGATAAAAAGCTGACACCGTGCCGCCGGATTTTTCAACCAGCTTTTGCGTCTTTTTCTGGTACTTTTCCGCATAAAAAGTGTCACAGGTCACCAGCATGACCACCTTTTTACCTTCAAAACCGTTCAGGTAAATGGCGGTCCGCATGGCCGGGGGCACTTTCGCGGCCCAGATCGGCGCGCCGATGATCACGGCGTCATATTGGGTCATATCGATCTTTTCCGGCAGGATATCGGTCCGCATCCCCAGGATCGTCCGAAACATTCCGCCGACAATCCCGATTCTGCTCATGCGGTTCTTGAGATCCCTGATTTCGACCAGGTCCGCGTCCATCTTTTCGGCCAGCGCCTCACAGACCGCCCGGGTGTTTCCGGTTCGCGAATAGTACATGATCAGTGTTTTTGAATCTCCGGCAAAACCGGCGATTGCTGTTAAACAACACCCCAGCAGAAGGTAAAGCACAATCACCCCTGGCTTAATCATGTTTAACTGTTTCATAAAATTATCCTTTCAAAATAATATTCATCTCATTTTAAAACCGCCCCGATTTTAGGGCAGCCGTTTTCAGTCTTCATACCGAAGCACCTTCCGGAAAAGACCCGCTTTAAGTTCCGTGACAGTCCGCTCGCTGGTCTTTTTCGTTTTTCCGCTATGAGAAGATCCGCACATGCCCGCCAGTTACAGGCAATCAGCAGAAAATCCGTCAAAACATGCGAACAAACCATTTTCGGTAATATTCATAATTTCAAACCTTATATTTTATAACATACAGACCTACCATTATAATTTTACGCCGTTATTTTCAGATATTAACCCGAAAAATAGCATATTTCACTTGATAATAAATAAAAATAGTGGAATATTTTATTTCTATTCAGAACTTGCGTTATTATTGACCGCTGCCTCGAAAAAGCGTAATACGGCGGCATTTTTCTCAAATGTAAAATATAAACCATATGGAAGTTAAATTCAACGACCTGATCAGAACCGGCAAAATACCGGACCTGGCGGAAAAATTCCAGCGCATCATCGATATCCCGATTGCCATCAGCGATATCAACGGTAATGAACTGTGCAGCTTTGGCCGGTCGGATATCTGCCGCCGGTTCCTGAAAACCCATCCGGACACCCAAAAAAACTGTCGTAAAACCCTGGCACAGCTGAAAAGCCTGCTTCTGGAAAAGCAGAAACCCGTGAAAAGAAAATGCCGGAACGGGCTGCATCATGCCGCCGCACCGATCGTGGTGGCCGGCCGCCACCTGGCCAATTTCCATACCGGCAGTTTTTTTCTTGAACAACCGGACAAAACTTTTTTCACCCGACAGGCTGAAAAGTACGGTTTTGACAAAAAACAATACCTGGAAGCCGTAAAGAACACGCCGGTACTGAGCAAAAACAGACTGACCGCCATTCTCGCCTTTTTGGCCAGCCTCTCCGATTTAGTCGGCACCATGTACGCGGAGGCCGCCAGCAGGCAAACCACCCTCAAGAAACTGCATGACAGCGAAACCCGGTACCGGGACCTGGTCGAACATGCCAACAGTATTATTCTTCGCAAGGATCCGAAAGGAAAAATAACTTTTTTCAATGAATTTGCCGAAAAATTTTTCGGCTTTTCAAAAGAGGAGGTCCTGGGAAAAAGCACCATCGAAACCATTGTTCCGGAAACAGAATCCACCGGCCGCAACCTTAAGCAGCTGGTGCAAAAAATAATGGCGGCCCCGGCAAAGTACGCCAGGAACGAAAATGAAAACATCTGTAAAGACGGTCGGCGCGTCTGGGTGTCCTGGACCAACAAGGCCCTTACAGACCCATCGGGAAAATTCACGGAACTGCTGTGCATCGGCAATGATATTACCAGCAGCAAACAGAATGAATTTGCGGTCATGCAGTCTAAAACGTTCCTGGAAGAGATCTTTCATGCCAACCTCGACGGCATTATTGTCTGCGATGCCGAAGGCAAAATAGAGTCGGTCAACCGGGCCATTGAAAGAATCCTGGGCTACCGGGCGGGAGAACTGATCGGCAGCCCGCTGTCCATGATCACCTCGCCCGACGAAACCTATTACCGCATCGCGGTAAAGGCCATGGAGGTCCTGGTCGAAAAGGGCTCGATCAACAACCTTGAAACCATGTGGGCCCGAAAAGACGGCTCCCCCTGCCCGGTTGAAATCAATGCCAGACTCATCAAAAACCCTGACGGCAATCTGCTGCGCTCCATCAACAGCGTTCGGGACATCTCCAAACGCAAGAAAGCCGAAGAAACCACGGAGCAGCTGAAAAAAGCCATCGAGCAGGCAGCGGAAATCGTTATTGTCATCGGTGTTGACGGGACCATCAAATACGTCAATCCGGCCGTGGAAAAGATTACCGGCTATCCGGCCGAAAAACTGATCGGCACAAACCCCATTCTCGGCAGCAAAGCAAAATCCGATTCCCAATTCTATGAAAGCCTGCTGACGGCCATCAACCAGGGCCGGCCCTGGACCGGTCACATGTCCCCCATCAAACCGGACGGCAGCACCTGCGAACTGGACGTCAACCTGACACCGGTCCGGGACAGTGAAGGAAATATCACCAGCTATGTTTCCATTTCCCGCGATGTCACCAATGAACGCAAGCTGGAAAACCAGCTGCGGCAGACCCAGAAGATGGAGGCCATCGGCCTGCTGGCCGGCGGCATTGCCCATGACTTCAACAATATTCTGGGTGCTGTCATCGGCTTCACCGAGATGGCGCATTTCGACGCGCCGGAAGACAGTCCCATCAAGTATAACCTGGAGCAGGTCCTCGAATCGTGCGTGCGCGCCAAAAACCTGGTCAAGCAGATTCTGGCCTTCAGCCGCCAAAGCAAGGAAAACCGGATTCCGACCTATACCCATCTGATTGTCAAGGAAACCATCAAACTGCTTCGCGCGTCGCTGCCGGCCACCATAGAAATACACCATAATATCGAGAATCAGGAGGACATGCTCCTGGCCGATGCCACCCAGATCCACCAGCTGATCATGAACCTGTGCACCAATGCCGCCCATGCCATGCGCAAAAAGGGCGGCATCCTGACCATCAACCTGTCCTCCCTGACCATCGATTCCATGATCAAAACACTCACCGCGGAACTCGAACCGGGAGACTATATTAAACTGACCATTGCCGACACCGGAGAGGGCATCAGACCGGATATCATCGACCGGATCTTTGAGCCGTTTTTCACCACCAAAGCAATCGGCGAGGGAACCGGAATGGGCCTGACAGCGGTCAAAACCATTGTCGAAAACCATAACGGCTCCATCAGTGTCAGTTCCAATCCGGGCAAAGGAACCACCTTTCACATTTTTCTGCCGAAAATCCAGGGAGAGGTCACTCACATTCCCGAAGAAAAGAACTTTGTGCCGCCGCCGGAAGGAAACGAACGCATTCTGCTGGTCGATGATGAAACCCTGCTGGTCCGTGTGGGTAAAAAAATGCTGTCCTCCCTCGGATATACCGTCACCACGGTTACCGACAGCCTCGAAGCCCTGGATATTTTCAAGAAAGACCCGGACAGGTTTGACCTGGTCATTACCGACCAGACCATGCCCCACTTGACCGGGTATGACCTTTCCCGGAAAATCCTTAAAATCCGGCCGAACCTGCCGATTATTCTGTGCACCGGTTACAGCGAGTCCCTGTCCACCCGAAAAGCCCGGGCCGCCGGCATTCGGGAATATCTGCTGAAACCGATCAACCGGAAAGAAATCGCCGAAACCGTTCGCAGCGTTCTGGACCGGGAAAACCAGGTGCCGGCACCGGACGGTTCTCGAAAAACCCGGTCATGATCTCCACCGCCGCCGGCAAAACAGATACACCTTTAAAGTACCACCCCACAGCGCGAACCTTCACCTGGACCAGACCATCGCGAAAAAACCGTCACGGTCCGGGCAGCGCTTTTTGACGACATGAAAGAACTTTTAAAGGACTACTCTTCCGCCAGCTGATGATGTTTGATCATCTCGCCTTTTGAAATAAAAATCACGTCCTCGCAGATGTTGGTGGTAAGATCGGCAATCCGCTCCAGATTGTCCGCAATCCGCAGAATATGCAGACAGTCACTGATAATCGCCGGATTCTCCGCCATAAACGTCACCAGTTCCCGTAATATCTGCGCCCTGAGATCATCAATCACCGCATCCCGTTCACACACATCCCGGGCAATCTCACTGGACTCCTGGATAAACGCTTCGATGCAGTCGTTCAGCATCTTGATGGCAATCTGGCACATTCGCGGAATATCAATAAACGGTTTAATCGGTTTTTTCGCTATCAGGGGAAGCGCGCTTTCCGATATATTCACCGCATGATCGCCCATGCGTTCAAAAGAGTTGCTCATATCATAAATCATCAGCACCGTGCGCAGGTCCTTGGCCATGGGATGGTACTGGGCAATCACCGTGGTACAGGTCCGGTCCAGTTCAATTTCAAGCATATTGGCCTTGTCCTCATCCGCCTGAATCACTTCCTGTAAAAGCGCTTCATTACCCTCTACAAGGCCGCGGACACTTTTGTCGATCATTTGCTCAATGTGGCTGGAATACTGCACAATCTGACGTTTCAGATCATCTATTCTTTTTGACAGCATAGCAATTCCTTAAAAATTAACCGAATTTTCCGGACAAATATTCTTCCGTCCGTTTGTCTTCCGGAACCGTGAACAGTTTCTCGGTCGGCCCGAACTCGACCAGATCACCCAGATACATAAATGCCGTAAAATCGGACACCCGGGCCGCCTGGGCCATGTTGTGGGTAACCAGCAAAATCGTTACATTTTCTTTTAATTCGATAATCAGCTCTTCAATATGGGAAGTGGATTTCGGGTCCAGCGCGGAAGTGGGTTCATCCATCAGCATAATATCCGGCTTCATGGCCAGCGCCCGGGCAATACAAAGCCGCTGCTGCTGCCCGCCGGAGAGGAAGGTTCCCCGTTTGTACATCCGGTCCTTCACCTCTTCCCACAGGGCGGACTTGCGCAGCGAATCTTCAACAATCTTGTCGCGCTCGGACCGCTTCAAACGGATACCGTTCAATTTATATCCGGCAATCACATTATCATAAATCGTCATGCTGGGAAAGGGATTCGGCCGCTGAAAAACCATGCCGATCCGTTTACGGACCTCGATGGGGTTCATGGCATACAGATCATCATCATGAAGCAGCACCCGGCCGGAAACCCCGGCACCGGGAATCAGCTCATGCATCCGGTTAATACAGCGCAGCAAAGTCGTCTTGCCGCATCCGGAAGGCCCCATTAGTGAGGTGACCTTGTTTTTCACAACAGCCATGGTAACATCGTTAACGACCTGATTCTCGTCAAAATTTGCACAAAAATCACTTATGGTTAGAACGTCACTTCCCATTTTTTTCCAATCAATTTTGCAAGAAGGTTCATGACCAGGACAAAAGCCACCAGGATCAGGGACGCGCCCCAGGCCATTGTCTGCCAATCCGGATAAGGACTGGTCGAATAATTAAAGATCAACAGCGGCAGGGTATCCGCCGGTTTAAAAATATTCAAATTCATATAGGGGGATCCAAATGCCGTAAACAACAGCGGCGCCGTTTCCCCGGAGAGTCGGGCCACCCCGAGGAGCACCCCGGTGGAAATACCGGACAGACCCGACGGCAAAATCACTTTCAGAATCGTGCGCGTATAGGAAACCCCCAGGGCCAGGGAGGCTTCCCGGATCGTCTCCGGAATCAGCTTCAGTGTTTCCTCCGTTGACCGGACCACAACCGGCAGCATCATCAGGGCCAGGGCCACAGATCCCGAAAACAGCGAGAAGGAACCCATGGTCACCACCACCCAGGCATAGGCAATCAAACCGATAACAATCGAGGGTATCCCCTGCAGGATCTCGGCACAGAGCCTGACCAGGTCCGCCAACCGGCTCTTTCGGCTTTCCGCAAGATAGATGCCGGTCAAAACCCCGAACGGTATGGCAAACACCGATGCCGTGACCACCACCAGGCAGGTGCCCACGATCGCGTTCACGATACCGCCGCCGGGATCGCCCATCGGCTTGGGCAGGGTGAGCAGAAACTCCCAGTTGATAACGGGCAGACCGTTTTTGATAATATAGTAGAGAACAAAAAACAGGGGCACAATCACCAGAAAAGCGAAAACATAAACCAGGCCCAGAAACAGCCGGTCCTTAAACACTCTGAAGAGGGTGTTGATACTCATCAGCTCACCACGTTCAAACGATTAACAATATACCGGCCCACCGCGTTGATCACCAGCGTCACCAGCAGCAACAGCAACCCGATCTCGATCAGGGACGCCACATAAAGGGTATCGGTGGCTTCGGCGAATTCATTGGCGATAATACTGGCCATGGTGTTCGAGGGGCTGAAAATCGAATCCATAATCCTGTTGGCATTGCCGATCACCATGGTCACGGCCATGGTCTCCCCGATCGCCCGCCCCAGGGACAGCAGGATCCCGGCAAACAGCCCGGACACAGCATGGGGAATAACGATTTTCTTGATCATTTCATACCGGGTCGCCCCCAGGGACAGCGCCGCTTCCTTCAGGTCGGACGGGACCAGTTTGATCACATCGGCGGCAATGGCGGCGGAATAGGGAATGATCATAATGGCCAGCACAATAGACGCCGTCAAAATACCCACGCCGTAAGGAACAACACCCAGCTTAATTTCGATGGACCGCATTACCGGCACCAGTACGAACAGACCCCAGAAACCGTAGACCACCGAAGGAATTCCGGCCAGAAGCTCCACTATGCTTTTCAAAAAAGCGGAGAAAAACCCCTTGCGGTAATACTCCCCCAAAAACAGCGCGATGGCCATCATAAACGGCAGGGATATAAACAGCGCCAGGAAAGAGGTCACCAGGGTTCCGAGAAAAAAGACCAGCGCGCCGTACTCCCCGAACACAGGATCCCAGGTCGTCTCGATCACAAAAGACAGCCCCAGCGCCTTGATGGCGGGAAGGGCATCAATGGTCAGGGTGACCACAATCCCGGCCAGGAACAGAAGCATCAGCAGCGCCACACCCTGCAGCACTTTTCTGAAAATATCATCGGCTGAAAATGTGCGGATACTTTTCATAACCCGCCCCGGTCGTATCAGCAAAATCCGTCCGGGGCCATCTCCCTTGTTACAATATTTTCACACGCGGCGGTTCATACCGGCAAAGAAACCGGGGCACCCGGCCATTGGATGCCCCGGTACTTTCTATTTCAGAAGCGGAGTTCCGTTATAGGTGACGGACTTTAAAATCGCTTCGCCTTTTTTAACCGCTTCGGCCGGCAACGGCGCGTAATGGAGCGGTTTGGCCAGGGCCTGTCCCTCATGCAGCACCCACCAGAGCATATCGGTGAGGGTGTCCGCCTTGACCTTGTCCCGGTTGTCATAATTCTGCTCCTGATAAAATATCAGCCAGGTAAAACCGCTGATCGGGTAACCGTCTGCAGCATCGGTATCCGTTATCGAAACCCGGGTATCTTCCGGAAGCGCCACATTGGCGGCCAGGCTGACCGTCTCGATCGAGGGTGCGATAAACTTGCCGGCCTTGTTCTGAACATGGGCATACGACATGTTATTGGAAAGGGCATAAATCAGTTCCACGTAACCGACCGATCCCGGCACCTGCTTGATCAGGCCGGCAACACCGGGGTTGCCCTTGGCCCCCAGGCCGGTGGGCCAGTTCAGGGATTTACCGGCACCGACCTTTTCTTTCCAGGCACTGCTGACCTTGCACAGATAGTCACTGAAAATAAAGGTTGTTCCGCTGCCGTCCGACCGGTGAACCACGACAATATTAATATCGGGAAGCTTGACCGACTTGTTCTGGGCCTGTATTTTAGGATCATTCCACTTCTTTATCTCGCCGAGAAAAATTCCGGAAATGATTTCAGGGGTCAGTTTCAGTGTGAGGTTGCCCGGAATGTTATAACTGACCACCACAGCCCCCAGGCAGGTCGGCATGTGCAAAATGGTCCCGGCCGCTTTTTTCAGATCCTTTTCTTTCATAAAGGCGTCGGTACCGCCGAAATCAACCGTTTTTTTAAGCAGCTGGCGAATGCCGCCGCCGGAACCGATGGCCTGATAGTTAACTTTGATATCTTTGGATTTGTGATAGGTATCAAACAGTTTGGAGTAATACGGATACGGAAAGGTCGCTCCGGCCCCCAGAAGCTCACCGGCATAAAGCGGCGCCTGGAAAAAGCAAAAGCCCAGTAGCACAGCTAAAAACATTGTTGTTTTTTTCATCGTCAATATCTCCTCTTCATTAAGGGTTGTTATAAAACAAAATTTATATCGTCATCAAAAACATGGCTGGCTGACACACGCGCCGGTAATTTCATTTCCTGTTTTTAATGTTTGTTATTATTTATTTTTAACAAATTAATCATCTATTGTTAATAGAAGAAAAAGGTTGTGTTAATATTAGGTTAACAGATAAAAAGGGCTCTCGCATCAAAGCACCGTTTTTTAATCAATTCTTAATCAACAACGCTCAAAAACAGCGCAACAAGACCGCCCTTTTGGATAAATGAACAGCTTGAACGTCCTGTTAGAATTTAATGTTAATATCCGCCTGGAGCAGGTCCTCATCCATACTGTTGCCGTTGATTCTTTTCATGCGGTAATAATCCAGCGCGAAAGAAATATTCTTGGCAAGACCGTATTTGAAAACAAATTCATACCCCTTTACGCCGGTATCACCGCCGTAAGCATCCGAATCCGGAAAAATGTCCAGCCAGGCATCCTGCTCAAGCCTCCGGTAAAGCGCCTTGATCTGCCACTGCCTGGCCATCCTGACCTTTTTACAGCCGAATTTGACACCGGCCAGATAGCCCTCGTCCTTCTCGGAAACACTGATATTATTAACATATTCGCCGAACAGGGCCAGAAACGGAATCGCATCCAGACGGGTGGCCAGACCCAGTTCGGCACTGACGGCAACAGCGTCATAATCATGGTCCAGCAGTCCGCCGCCGTTCACCGAATTGGTCCCGGCGGTATGATCCAGCGTCGTACCATCCACATTGGTCACTTCATAAAAGGCAACGGCATTTTTCAAATAAACGGAATCCCCCAGACTGAGCTTGTACCCGGGCTGCAGCACGAACATCATGGGATCATTTTCATCCCCGCCGCGTTCATCCAGTACCCAGACACCGGCATTCAGGAACAGTTCCGCAGAGTCCGTTTTTGAGGTCAGGCACGCAGCCACCCCTTCGGGACGTATATCGCTGTCCCAGAGCAGATCCGACGGCGTCCACAACGGATTTTTAAATTTACCGCCCGTCAGGGTCAGCCAGGAAAACGGCTGATAGGCCGCATAGGCGTAATCCAGACGAAAATCGGGAGATTCAAAAGAATCGGTCATGGTCTGGTTGGTCGACCGGGGATCAGTCCCGCCGGTCGCCAGGCCGATACCCACCGTCACCTTGTCATTGATCCGGCTGACCAGCCCCAGACGCAGCCGGTAGCGTCCCCGATGCCGCTCGGCCGAACGATCCCGGTCGGTAAACTGGTAACGAAGCCGGAAATCCCCGGTCAGACGTGTTCTTTTGACCCAGCCCGGCAGATCCAGAGAAAGCGCACCGTCCTCTTTCAGGGCGGCGGTTGTCTCCCGGACAACCATTTCCCGCTCTTTTTGGGCTTCCGCTTTTACGTCAACCAGAATATCCTTTGCGTCGCCGGCACTGATAATCCCTTTCTCCACCAGTTTCTCCACCAGGATATCCACCTCCCCGGCAAAAGCGCTGCCCGTCAGCATCACCGCCATAAAAATTGCCGCCCAGACCTGTAAAATTTTTTTCATATACACCTCCATTATTGGGTTAATTATTTGTTAAGTTTTGATTAACCCTTTTTTGTTAACTAAAAAATAAGGTTGTGTTAATATTTGGTTAACTTTTGTAAATAACGGTTCTATAAGGACTGGTTTCAGGCGGAATATTTAAGAAAAAGAAAAGTGCCCTTCTGACAGAAGAGCACTTTTTAATATAATCTTAATTATTCAAAACCGGGAAACCGGCGCTTAACGTTTTTTTAACGAACCCCGGAAATGGACTGGGCAATGTTAAACGCGTGATCGCCGATCTTTTCAAAGCTGCTGAGCATGTCGATAAAGACCAGGCCCTGGTCCACCTCGCATTCCCCGCGGTTCAGCCGGTCGATATGAGACCGGCGAAGATCGGAGCGCAGTTTATTGATCTCACCTTCAAGCGCCCCGGCCCGGCTCAGAATATTGGTTTTTCGCTTGGTGATATTCTCATTGATCAGGATCAGCAATTCCTTCACTTTCGCGGCAATGGAATTCATTTCGGAAAGCGCCTGATCCGAGAATGCCAGTTTCTTTTCGTGCAGACGCTCAATCTGTTTGACCAGGATTTCGCAGTGATCACCGATCCGTTCCAGGTTACTGACCGCGTTGAGCGTTTCCGAGATTTCCTGACTGATCTCCCGTGAAGTGGTGTTGCGAATGACTTTCACCAGAAAAGCGGTCAGCTCGTGCTCCAGATTGTCGACCAGCAGCTCCTTTTCATTGATCTTCCGCGCGTACTCGCGAATATCTTCCGCCACCCGGTCTTTTTTATTGAACAGCTCACCCACCGTATTCAGCATGTCCATGACACTGCCGGACATTCTCGCCAGCTCCCGCTTGCCTTCCTCGACCGCCAGCGGCGGCGTATTGATCAGACGGGAAGAAATATAGGTCAGGTGGGTTTCCTCTTTTTTCTCGGGCTCCGGCACAATCCGGGTCGCAATCCAGGCCAGACCCGAAATGAAGGGCAGCACCACCAGCGTGTTGGTAATATTGAAGATGGTGTGAAAGGCCGCCAGATGATCGGGCAGCGCGGGTCCGGTCACACTGCCCGGCACGATATTGTCCACCAGTGTCAAAAACAGCCTGAAAAAGAAGAGAATCCAGACCACCCCGAAGAGGTTAAACAGCATATGGGCCCGGGCGGTCCGCCTGGCAACCGTTGACGCGCCGATGGCCGCCAGATTGGCCGTAATTGTGGTACCGATATTTTCCCCCAGGATCAGGGCCGCACAGGTGGGGTAATCGATCAGGTTCTGGCTGGCCAGGGTCAGGGTCAGCGCCATGGTCGCACTGGAAGACTGGATCAGCATGGTTACCCCGGTCCCCACCCCGATGACCGCCAGCGTGGGCCCCAGGGAACCGGCAGAGTAGCGGCTCATAAAGGCGATCACCTCCTGAGAATGCTTGAGATCCCCCAGGGCGTCTTTCATAATGGTCAGACCAAAGAAGAGAAAGCCAAATCCCATCAGGACCTCTCCCCAGTCGGTCAACTGCTGCTTGCCCACGAACCGGACAAAAAAGCCGATAGTGATCGCCGGCAGGGCGAACAGCGCAATTTTCACCTTGAAGCCGAGGATCGCCACCAGCCAGCCGGTGACGGTCGTGCCGATATTGGCGCCCAGAATGACCCCCAGGGACTGGGTCAGATTCATCAGCCCGGCATTGACAAAACTGACCAGCATCACGGTTGTGGCGCTGGAGGACTGGATCGCGGCCGTGATTAAAAAGCCGGTAAAAACACCGGAAAACCGGTTGCGGGTAATGGTCTTTAATGTCATTCGCAAACGGTTTCCGGCCACCTTCTGGAGCGCCTCGCTCATGATTTTCATGCCGTACAGAAAAAGGCTTAAACCTCCCAGGATATTGATGGCCATCGACAGGCTGATCATTGATTTCTCCTTTTGTCAACTTAGCGTTCATTCAGCAACAACCAGTATAACCAATTAAAATAACATTACAATCATGAAAATAATATTCCGTTGCCACGCTGTTTTTAATGGCCATGCGTCCCCTGTTAATTCAGGGTTAATTCTTCCTGCCCCTCTGCTCAGGTCCAACACTCGGTTAAGTAAACAACCGGGCTCAGAGAGCCTGTGTTTTTAAACTGAGAAGCATACCACAGCTTTTGCCGAATGATAAGCATAATCCATCAGATACAAAGGGATTTGTTCAGCCGGAGAAAGTACGGTTCAAGACCAGGTTTTTTAAAAGAGAGTGATTTTCCGGAAAGTTAAAAGAAAAACCGCGAACGAAAAGACCTTTCGGCTGGAGTTCACCGGGTTATTGCGGATCGTACGGCAGGGATATTGTGAAACAGGACCCTTCACCGATCCGGCTTTCCACATCGATGGTCCCTTTATGGAGCAGCACAATATGCTTCACAATAGAAAGTCCGAGTCCCGTACCGCCCACATTTCTGGAACGGGATTTGTCCACCACATAAAAACGTTCGAAAATCTTTGTCAGGTGTTCTTTGGCAATACCGATGCCCGAGTCTTTGAACAGCAGCTCAAGCCGGTCTTTGCCGTAGCTGATGTTCACGGAGATGGCGCCTTTTTCCGTGTACTTGATCGCGTTATCAATCAGGTTGATAAACACCTGCTCCAGTTTGAACGGATCGATAACAACCGGGCGGGCCTCTCCGGCAAAAGAAAGCGCGATGGTGATCTTGCTGTCCCGGAGCTTCTCCTGATAAATATCCATAATCTGCCGTGCCAGCCGACTGATATCCGTCTGCTGCAATTCAAGACTTTGCCCTTCTTCCAGTTCCGATAAAGAGACCAGATCGGCCACAATATTGATCAGGCGGTCGGTATGGCGCCGAATAACCTCCAGATAATGGTTCAGCGCCGTGTCCCGGTTTTCATCCCGAAGGGTTTCCACAAAACCCTTAATGGCCGTCAGCGGCGTCCGAAGTTCGTGGGACACATTCACGACAAAATCCCTTTTCATGCGTTCCACATCTTTAAGCTCGGTGATATCCAGAAACGTAATGAGGACATCCTCTCTGGCATGAATATAGGCCGCGCTGCACAAAAAGGTTTTTCCCTTGTACAGGATATCCTGCAGGCAGGTCCCTTTGTCCCTGCGGGCTGTTTTGACGAGGTCCCCGAGCTTCTGCTCTCGAATGACCTCCCAGTAACATTTTCCTTCTGCCGCCTTGATGCCGGTAATCTTTTCCAGCGACGCGTTCACCACATTGATCCGGTTCTCCTTATCGATCAGCAGCAACCCCTCGCTCATGGAGGAAATAATATTATTCAGTTCCGCTTTCTGAATGGAAACCTCTTCAAAAAGGGACCGGATTTTTTCGGTCATTACATTGAAACTGTCGGCCAGACCGCTCAGCTCATCATTGCCCCGGAGAAATACCCGGGTCTCAAAGTTGCCCAGGGCCACGCTCATGGAAGCTTCGCTCAGTTTTCGAATCGGATCGGTCAGTTTTCTGGCCACCACATAAGCCCCGACCAGGGCAATACAGGAGATAATCAGGATCACCTGAATGCATCTTTTTTTCAGGTCATCAAGGATCCGGTTGATATCACTGAGAAAAAGGCTGACCCGCACCACGGCCGTTACGTTGCCCTGGTGGGCATAGGGAAGCGCCACATACAGCATGGACTCCCGAATGGTGGTGCTGTAACGGAGGGACGAAGAAACCGGCCCCTGAAAGGCCTGACTGATTTCAGACCGCGCCCCGTGATTCTCCATCTTCCGGGGATTCTTTTCGGAATCGGCCAGGACCACGCCTTCATTATCGATCACCGTAATCCGCGTCTTGATCTCCGCCCCGATCTCCTTGACCCGCCGGTCCAGTGCGTCCCGGTCCCCGGCCTGAAGCAGGGGAGAAATGATCACGGATACCGCTTTGCCGATTTTGGTCAGATCACTGCGCAGGGTCTGCAGATGATAATTGCGCATAATTCCGAAAGAGGAATAGTATACCGCCACCGACAGTAGCAGAATAATGATAAAGTAACCGCTGACAATTTTTATAAAAATAGAGCGTTTCATTCTTCCAGTTTGTAACCGACCCCCCTGACGTTTTTAATCAGACCGGATGCTTTTCCCAGTTTTTCACGCAGGTGACGAATATGCACATCCACGGTTCTGTCGATCACCGCTTTTTCATCTCCCCAGAGATGATCCAGAATTTTATCCCGGGGAAACACCCATCCGGTTTTCGAGGACAGGAGCTCCAGAATCTTGAATTCAGTAATGGTCAGATCCACCTTTTTACCGGACAAAACCACCTCGAACTTTTCGAGGTCGATTTCCAGATTTTTGCCGACAGTTATTTTTTTTGACGTTCCCGGCAACAGCTGACGGCGCAAAACCGCCTTGACCCGGGCCACCAGCTCCTTGGGCGAAAAGGGTTTGGTCACGTAATCATCGGCGCCCAGCTCCAGCCCGAGAATCTTGTCCGTTTCATCACTCCTGGCCGTGAGCATAATAATCGGCAGATCTGAAATGACCGAGTGACTTCTGATTTTTTTACAGATCTCAATCCCATCCATGTCCGGCAGCATCAGATCCAGAATCAGCAGGGCCGGCTTTTCTTTTTCAATATAAGCAAAAAAGTCCTTACCGTTTTCAAAACACCTGGGCCTGAAACCGTTTTTCTGCAGATGAATGGATATCAGCTCACTGATATCGGGCTCATCCTCAACAATGACAACTGTCTGTTTCATGGGGAACCTCTGATGAATTATCCGCTATAATGGTTTTTTTGCATTAAAATTCTGAAAAAAAAGAATACCGGATTAATACAGTCTTAATTTTTATTTATTATCAAATAAAAATATTAATTTTGCGTTAAGCCCCCATTAATTTTACGTTATCGGCAATCCGGCTTATTTTTATTGTTTAACAATTCGGGAAATGCTACTATTTTTAATTTTTATCCCAATAAGGGCACCGAAGCAATGAAAAAAACCGTTTTTATTGAAAAAATGCTTCCGCGGGTCACCAAAGCCAGCCGATATCTGGGAAATGAAATCAACGCCGTTCAGAAGGACCTGTCCCGGGTTTCCGTCACCTTTGCCCTGGCCTTTCCGGATGCTTATGAAGTGGGCATGTCCCACCTCGGGCTGCACCTGCTGTACCATATCTTGAACGAAAATGACGATATGGCCTGCGAACGGGTCTTTGCGCCCTGGCCGGACCTTGAAAAGGAGATGGCACAGGAAACCCTGCCGCTGGCATCTCTGGAGTCCGGCCGGCCGATAAAAAACTTTGATGTTGTAGGCTTTTCGCTGGAGTATGAACTTTGTTATGCCACGGTTCTGAGAATGCTGACGCTGGCCGGTATTCCCCTGCTGGCCAGGGACCGGCCGAACACTTTTCCCCTGGTGATCGCGGGCGGGCCCGCCACCCTGAACCCGGAACCGGTGGCCGACTTTTTTGACGCCCTGCTGATCGGCGACGGCGAAGAGGCCATCATGGACATCGCCCGCCGGGTCAAAATCGCCAAAGAAAAAAATACCGGAAAAAAACCGCTGCTGGACGCCCTTTCTGAAATACCCGGCATGTATATCCCCGCCTTTTTTACCCCGGTTTACGGGAAAGACCACCGGCTGCAAAAAATCATCCCTGAAAAACCGGGATATGAAAAAATCGAAAGACGCATCGTCACCCGGTTTGATTGCCAGCCGTTCTGCACCTCGCCGATTGTCCCCTATATGCAGATCATCCATGACCGGGCCGCCATTGAAATTACCCGGGGCTGCTCCAGGGGCTGCCGGTTCTGCATGGCCGGAATGATCTACCGGCCGGTGCGCGAAAGAAAAACAGAGACCATTCTGAATCTGGCCGCCCAAGCCCTGAAAAACACCGGCTATGAAGAGCTGGCCTTTGCCTCGCTCAGCTCCGGCGATTATTCGGACATCGAAAATCTCATGTGCCGCACCATGGACAAAAACCACCAGGACCGAATCGCGGTATCCTTCCCTTCCCTTCGCGCCGGCACCCTGACCGATAAACTGATCGACCAGATCAAAACGGTCCGCAAAACCGGGTTTACCATCGCCCCCGAAGCCGGTACCCAGCGGTTACGGGACGTGATCAATAAAGGTATTTCAGAAGAAGAAATTATCACCACCGCCCAAAAAATATTTTCCGCCGGCTGGCAGCTGATAAAACTCTACTTTATGATCGGCCTGCCCACAGAAACCATGGCCGACCTGGACGGTATTATCGCCCTGGCCAGAAAGGTGGCCGCTGTTGGGCAAAAAGCCGGCAAGGGCCGTATTCGCGTCAATGTCAGCATATCCACCTTTGTGCCGAAACCCCACACCCCTTTTCAGTGGGAAAATCAGGACCGGGAAGAAACCATCCTTAAAAAGCAGGAATACCTGCGCCGGGGACTGCGGGCAAAAAACATTCAGGTCAAGACCCATGACAACCGGCTTTCCACGCTGGAAAGCATCTTTTCCCGCGGAGACCGGCAGCTGTCCGCCGTCCTGATCAAAGCCCACGCGCTGGGCGCCGGCTTTGAAGCCTGGACGGAATTTTTCAATAATGACATCTGGACGGCGGCTTTCACCGCCGCCGGCATTGAAAAAGACCACTATTTACGGGAACGGACCACTGACGAATGCCTGCCCTGGTCACACATTTCAGCCCGGATCAACCCCGATTTCCTTCGCCGAGAACGGGAAAACGCCTACCGGGAAATCATCACACCGGACTGCCGCACAGGCCCCTGCGCCCGGTGTGGTGTCTGCGGAGAAGACATTCACGCGGAGCTTCAGCCGGTGGGTCCCGGGGATCCCGGTACCAACCTTTCGAAAACACCGGATATTGCGCCAAAGAACCGGCCTTCCTTTTACTACACGCTGACTTTTTCAAAAACCGGGCCGGCCAGGTTTATCAGTCACCTGGAGCTGACCCGCTGCTTTGCCCGGGCCGTGCGGCGCGCAGCTATTCCGATTCAATACTCCGGCGGGTTTCACCCGCTGCCGCGCATCATCTTTCACGAAGCCCTGTCTGTGGGCATCGAAAGCCTGAACGAATTCGCAAATCTTGAACTGCGGCATAATCTGGATCCCCGGGAAATCCGGACCCGGCTCAACCCCTGCCTGCCGCCGGGGATCGAAATCCTTGACATGCGAAAAATTGCCTTGAAAAAAACCGGCCTGGCCGATATAATTCAAAACAAAAGATATTTGATATACTTACAATCCCAAACAGAGGTTAAAGAAAAAATCAACGCTTTTTTAGAACAACCGGAAATCATCGTTCCCCTTGTTACAAAGCGAAAAACATACCATATCAATATTAAGGAAGCGGTGGCAAAGATCACCCTGGATGAAAACAATGTCATGGAAATCATCACCCGGCCTACGACGCAAAAAACAGCCAAAATAAGCAAAATTCTGGAAACGGTGTTGCAGACGGATGAAAAAGAGATCGCCGGTCTTAAAATCCTGAAAACCGGCATTGAAAAAACCCCTTTAGCAGAAATGCAAGCATGGACTCAGAGCTGATCATAAACGTCACCTCGCTTGAAACCCGGGTGGCCCTGCTGGAAAACGGTGCCCTGGCCGAGCTCCACATCGAGCGAGAACTGGACAAGAGCGTGGTCGGAAATATTTACAAGAGCCGAATCCAGAGAATTCTTCCCGGCATTCAGGCGGCATTTTCCGATATCGGCCTGGAAAGATCCGCTTTCCTGTACGTGGATGACGTTTATAACAAAACGGAAAAAGATTTTGAAGAAATGATGGCGGATTTCAAGTCGGGCAGCGAAGCCATCGGCCTGCCCCCGGAAAACGGATACAGCCATCCGTCGGCATCCCCGCCGATTGAAGACATTCTCACCGAAAACAGTGAACTCCTGGTTCAGGTCATCAAGGAACCCATCGGCAGCAAGGGCGCCCGGATCTCTTCCCACATCTCCCTGCCCGGTCGATATCTGGTCTACCTTCCCACCCTGGACAATACCGGTATATCCCGAAGAATTACCTGCGAAGAAGAAAGAAAACGCCTCCGGGACATTATTCAGGGAATCAAACCCGACGGGGCCGGATTCATCATCAGAACCGCCAGTGAAGACGCCAGTCGGGAAGACCTTGAAACGGATATGGCGTTTCTGATAAAACTCTGGGAAACCATACAGAAAAAAGCCGCCGGTGCCCCGGTCCCGACAATGATCCATGAAGACCTGAGCGTTGCCCTGCGGGCCATCAGGGATCTATACAGTAAAAACGTTATGAAGGTTATCGTGGACAACCGGCAAACCTATGATGAGATTATCAATTTCATTGAAACCTTCATGCCGCAGCTGAAATATTCGGTTGAGCTCTACGACCGGGAAGATCCCATATTTGATGCCTACGGCATAGAGGTTGAAATCAGCCGTGCCCTGGATAAACGCATCTGGCTGAAATCAGGCGGATACATCATCATCGAAAAAACCGAAGCCCTGGTGGCCATTGACGTCAACACCGGCAAGTTCATCGGCAAGGGGAAACAGTCGGACACCATTTTAAAGACCAACCTCGAGGCCATCAAGGAAATCGCCTACCAGATCCGGCTCCGCAATCTCGGCGGCATCATTATCATCGACTTTATCGACATGGAAAAACAAAGCGACCGGGAAAAGGTCCAGAACACTCTGGAGGAGGCGCTGAGCAAAGACCGGACCAAAACAAACCTGCTGCCCATGTCGGAACTCGGGCTGATTCAGATGACGCGGAAACGGGTCCGGGAAAACTTAAGCGGTCAGATGTGTGATTCCTGTCCGTACTGCGAAGGAAAAGGGCTGATCAAATCCGTGTCATCCATTGCCTACGATGTGGTGCGGGCCATCAAACGGGAACCGAACAACGACAGCCACAGCAAAGTGTTCGTCCTGGCCCATCCGGATGTGGTGGCCTTTCTGTACGACGAGGAAAGCAGCAGCATCGAACAGACGGAAAAAAAAATCAACAAAAAAATCATTATCAAGTCAAACACGGATTTTCATCACGAAGAGTTTGAAATTTTCTCCCGTTGAAACCGGACCGCCGGCACCGCCAGGTCTACGCGATCGACCATTTTCCGCCGGACCCATCCTTTTTTTCCATCACAAAGCCGTATTTTGACCCACCCCGCTTTGTCCTCCTGCCAGAAAAACTCTGCACCGTCATGCAGTTTAAACAAGACCGTTGCATTGACCGTACTCCCGGAACGGACCATAATCTCACGCTCAACCACCACGCCTTTTTTCACAAATGCCTGCCGGTATATTTTCAACCCCGCACTGGGGCCGATAACCAGAAGCATCAATCCAACAATATAAAAGAGTATATTCAAACCTTCGGCCCGATAAAAAAGCCGGACCGCCAGCAGCGCCCAGAACAAAAAATTGACCCCGATGAACAGATATAGAAGCTCATACCGGTTCAACTTCGTGTACCAGAAACAAAAGTCCCCCAGAAAAGTCAGGGCCTCATTACACACGATATTATCCCGCGACTGCTCACCGGCATATTTCAGGTTCGCCTGCAGGTCCTCGTCCCGCGGCATCAACAGCTCGGCCTTGCGATAATTTAATATCGCGCGGCCGATATGACCGGCCTTCAAATAGGCATTGCCCAGATTGTAGTATATCTCGCCGTTACCAATGCCCGCCGAAATAATCTTTTCATAGTTTTTCGCCGCCGCATCAAAATCGGCCTTCGCATAAGCCGCATTGGCTTTCACAAAAAGCTGCGCCGGATCAACCGGCGAACGGTTTTCCCGGGCGAGAACCGGCGTACAGACAAACAGCAGACAAACAGCACTAAACAGAAAATATTTCTTCATTATTTCATTTGTTTATGAATAAGGGTGACGGTTTGCCTCAAGCGGGCGGCCGCCTTTTCTTTTTCCTGAAGCGTATACGATTCTGAACCGAACTGGCCGGAATCACACAACAGCATAATTTCTTTGATATGGGCCGACACTTCTGCGGGAATGGCGACCCCGGAAAGCAGCGCCGCCATCTCCTTCGCGGTCAAAGCCTGACCGGGAACCCCGAACCGGTCTCCCATGTACGCTTTCAAGGCTTTTTGCAGCAGCTGAAAAAATGAGGGGTCATCCGATTTCAGTTTTCGGACTGCCCTTGAAAAATTCCGCCGAAAAACTTTATAGGCGTTTTTCCTTCTCGACTTCTGCGCCTCCGCTTCTTTATTGACGTAACCCGCTTTCAGCAACAACACCATTATAAACAAAACCACCGGCGCCACGATAAAAAGCATGGCCCATAAAGAGACCCGCGGCCGCCTGGCCTGTTCCAGGGCATCGACACCGGTATGAATGGGCAGAATATCTTTTCCCAGTATCTTAATGTCCTGTTTCAGCGGAAAGCGGTTCCCGCCCTCAACCGATCGAAGGGTCTCCTGTTCGTCAGCAGGTGCCACATCCATGACATAAGGACCGGTCACGGTTTTTTCGTAGCGGCCGGTATCAGGGTTAAAATAGGCCAGTGATATCTCGGGAATTTTCAGCTTCCCGGGCACCAGGGGAACAAGCGCTTTTTTGATCACCACCTCGCCTCCGGCCCGTCCCCCGGTCATTCCGGGGGTAAAAACCGGTTTGTCGTCATACACCTTGAAATTCTGCAGGCGGCCCACGTCTATATTCCGGACGCTCTGCAGATTACCGGTACCGGACACCCGGAGCGTCAACGTCACGGATGCCCCCTGTTCAACTTTTTCGCTGCTCAAATCGGACGTCAGCGCAAAACAACCGACCAGGTTTTTGAACCCGGCGGGCCTGTCCGCCGCCGGCAGCGGCTGCACACGCACGACAACCGGTTTCGTTCGCAGAACCTTGGGAACCGTTTCTGAAAACCCGAAAAAGGTGTCATCAAAAATGGAACCGCCGAAGGGGCTGCGTTGTCTCCCGCGTTTTTGAACCACCACACTGCACTGCAGGACGGACGGTGAAATTTCGATCACACCGGTTTTCGTCGGAAACAGTGCGTATTTGATTTCGGTCACCACGAACTGGCGTCCGTTGATAACCTTTTGATACTCCCTTTCCTTGCCCAGGTCCTCTTTAATAAATCCGGCAAAAGAAGGTCTTTCCCGTAACCCGGCATTCGTTATCTTGACCGCCCGGAAAAACCTGAAGGAATAAATAATCTGTTCGTGAACATACGGATGCTCATTGTCGACCGTGGCCGTCACAAAAACATCCCGTGGAGAAGAATTGGAAGCCGGCGTTTTGCGGACTTGCAGCCGAATGGTATTGCTGTTGATTCTGGTCTTGCCGTCCTTGAGAAAGAAAGGACCGATGGTAAATGAACCGGTTTTCCGGGGATACAGCAGGTAATTGTATTCAACGGTGGAAGACATTCTGCCGTTGACAATACTGACCTGGGAAGAACTGCCCCGGGACAGGACTTTAAAATCGGGCATATCGGGCAGCGTCGGCGCCTCCCGGGTGCCCCGGACCGAAAGCCTCAAAACAATATAATCTTCCAGCGTCACCTCATTCTTATCCACCCGGGCAACCACTGATTTGGCTTCGGCAAAGAGTTCGCTGGGCGGAAACATAAATGCCGACAGCACCAGCACCAGCCCGCCGATAAAAATTCTTTTCCCCGCGAAAGATCCGTCCATCATTACCAGTTTTTCCCCGACGGCGATCGTTGCCGGCCGTTTACCCGTTTTTCCTGTTTTTTAAACTTCCCCTTGTCTTCCTGAAGACTGTTCAGCCACTGTTCAGCCTCTTCTTCGGTCATCTTTGCAGCACGAGACGTCCCTCCTGCTTCATGGTCTTCTTCACCGCTTTCTTTTTCAGCCGTAACCGGCGCGGCCTGCTGATCCTGCGCTTGCTGCTCCTGCTGACCCGGCCTCGGAGCCTGCTGTTCCCCGGATTCTTCTTCACCCCTGTCACGATTGTCCGAACCGCTCTGGGCACTCGAATCCCCCTGCTTTTGCTGCTGCCGGCTCTGCTGTCCCGATTCTTTTTGCTGCTGTTCTTTCTGCTGCTGATTTTTCCGGGTCTGTTTGGATTCGTTGATTTTTTTCTTTATTTCTTCACGGACGAACTCGAGATTATGCCGGGCATCCGCATCCTCCGGATCCAGCTCCAGTGCCTTTTTGTAATAAGCCACGGCCTCCTGCAGCTTTCCCTGCCGGTACATGGCATTTCCGATATTGTAGAGAGAAAGCGCTTCAAGGCGCGCATCCTGGGCCGTGGCAATAACATCCAGATATCCCTTGACCGCTTCTTCATAATTTTTCATTTTATAGTGCGACGCGGCAATATTATATTTCAGCTGCACATCTTCGGGAGCCTCGATCTGGGCATCGAGAAAAACATTTAACGATTCGTCATATTTCCCCGCGTCGTAAAGAATATTGCCCTGTTTCATTTTTTCATAAAGCGACTGGGCCTGCACGGAACCGGAGAAAAACACCGGAATCACCACTAAAAACAATATCCAAACATTCGCCATTTGCAGCACTGCTCCCGCTGATAATTTTCTATAAACTGAAATTTTATCAAATCGCATATTAATTTCAACCGTATTCAATGTAAATGTTTTGCAAAACCCCATCAGCAAATTATCTGCTAAAAGGCGGTAAAAACCGGTGGGCACTACTTCGGATTTTGAGCACAGTGAACTTTCGAGGGAGTAAACCAACGGGCAGGAAGCGAAACAATACCTTCCTGATGACAAGAACAGGCCGTACAGATCAAACATCCGGATTCAGCCGGAAATCAGGCCCGGCCTTCAAGGGACATCACCTTGTGCAACAGCTTTTCGAGGATCTCCCCGGCAGGACCTTTAATAATATAATCCGACACATATCCGGTAAACGGCGTCTCGGCAATATTCAGCTCCACAACTCTGGCCCCTGCCCGTTTGGCGATATGAGGCATGGAAGCCGCCGGCTGGACTTCCGCGGATGTCCCGATCACCAGCATGAGGTCACAGACGCTGGACTCCCGGTCGGCACGGCTCAGCGCGTCCACCGGTATCGCCTCACCGAAGAAAACCGCATCGGGCTTGACCGGACCACCGCATTTGGCACAGGAAGGCGGAATGACATCAAGCGGGACTTCAGAACTCGGGACGCGATGATGACAGTCCATGCACACGACGGTCTGGAGATTGCCGTGAAACTCAATCACGTTCCGGCTTCCCGCCACGTGGTGAAGACCATCAACATTCTGGGTAATAATCGAGCTGATATGACCCATCTCTTCAAGTTTGGCCAGGGCAATATGACCACGGTGCGGTTTGGCCTTGACAATCTCTTTCTGCATTTCGCTCAGCATAATCCAGGCTTTTTCCGGCGCATGGCGCAGCGTGGTGATATGGCCATACTCCACGGGATCATATTTTTCCCAGAGACCGCCGGGACCGCGAAACGGAGCAATCTCGCTTTCCACCGACATTCCGGCACCGCTCAAAACAACCACCTTCTTCGCCTGCATCAGGTCCTGAGCGAGCCTGGTAATTTCCGCGTCTTCAACCATTTTAATGACACCTGTTCAACATTATATATTTTCATCTGTTTTTATTACTCATTAATACAGAACGCCGCAAATTACAAGAAATAAAATACCGCAAAAAAAGCCCTTTGCCGCCAGGCAAAGGGCTTTCGTCATTTTTTTATTGCGGGGCACGGATAATTTTCAGTTTTCCTTTTTTGTTTCTTTCTTCTTCTTAGCCAGGCTCTTTTTTTCATCGATCTCGGAAATACTGAACTCGATCAGCGACATTAATGCATTATCCCCGGGGCGCCGGTTAAATTTTATAATCCGGGTATAGCCGCCGTTGACGTCGGCAAACCGGGGAGCGACCTCTTCAAAAAGCTTTTTGACCATGTCCTTACCGCGGACAAACCGCAATGCCTGCCTTCTGGCATGGAGATCCCCACGCTTTCCAAGGGTTACCATCCTGTCCGCAACCCTGCGCAACTCTTTTGCCTTGGCATCCGTTGTCTTTATTCGGCCGTGTTCAATAAGAGAAGACACCATGTTGCGCATGGTTGCCAAACGATGGCTACTGGTTCTTCCCAGTCTTCTTCCGGTTTTTTGATGTCTCATTGTTATTCCCTAATCTATTTGAACTAATCCTTGATTAACGCTTCATCCCCATCGAGAATTTCCTCGTCCACCGCGCTTGCTTCCGCCTCGGTGATTTCCGGAGGCTCAAATCCTTCCAGGCTCATTCCCAGCGACAGGCCCATCTCCGAAAGAATTTCCTTGATCTCGTTTAAGGATTTTCTGCCGAAATTCTTGGTCTTCAGCATTTCACTTTCCGAATTGTCCACCAGCTGCCAGATATAGCGAATATTTGCATTCCGTAAACAGTTTGCAGACCGGACAGACAGCTCCAGTTCATCAATGCTGCGGTACAGATTTTCATTGATTTTTGGTTTTTCATCGACTTCAACCGGCGGTTCTTCTATTTCTTCCTCGAAATTGATGAACAGCTTCAACTGATTTTGAATAATTTTAGCGGCATAGGCAATGCCATCCTCCGGCGCAATAGTACCATTGGTCCAGACTTCCAGGGTCAGTCGTTCATAATCGGTCACCCCGCCGACCCGCGCCTGGTTGACATTATAGTTCACCCGCTTGATCGGACTGTATATCGCGTCAATCGGAATCGTTCCGATGGGAAGATTGTCATCCTTAGTACTTTCCGCCGCTTTATATCCAAAACCGGTCGTTACGGTCAGTTCCATATTGATTTTTGCATCCGGAGAGAGCGTGGCAATATGCTGATCCGGATTCATGATCTCGACATTACTGTTCGGTTCGATATCGGACGCTTTAATTTCTCCAGGCCCCTTGGTATTGATATAAAGCGTTTCAGGACCTTCAGACAGCAACTTCACGTTGATTTCTTTCAGATTCAACACCACTTCAGATACATCCTCCTGAACACCGGGAATGGTGGTAAACTCATGAAGAATACCGTCAATCTTGACGGCCGTAATGGCTGCGCCCTGTATCGAAGAAATAATTGACCGTCTCAGCGCATTTCCGATTGTCGTTCCAAACCCTCTCTCAAACGGTTCCGCTGAAAACTTCCCGTAACACTCTGTCAACGAAGATTCATCAACTTCAAGATGTTTGGGTCTAATGATTGAACGCCATTTCTGCTGCATATATTTCACCCTTAAAAGGTTAATATTACTTATCTGCTGTAAAGTTCTACAATCAACTGCTCATTCATCGGCATGGTAATCTCTTCCCGTTTCGGAAGCGCAACGACTTTGCCCTGGAACTTGTCCACATCGATCTCGAGCCAGGCCGGAACCCCTCTTTGTTTGGCCGTTTCAACAGATGCTTTGATTTTTTCAATTTTTGTACTTTTTCCACGCAACTGGACCACATCCCCGGCTTTAAGCACATATGACGGGATATTGACTTTTCTGCCGTTCACCATAAAATGGCCGTGCCGAATCATCTGCCGGGCGTCACTTCTGGACACCGCAAATCCCATCCGGTATACCATATTATCCAGCCGACTCTCCAGCAGGGCAATCAGATTTTCACCCGTGACCCCTTTTTTCCGGGCCGCGCGCTTAAATGTCAGGCGAAACTGGTTCTCCAGGAGGCCGTATATTCTTTTAACCTTTTGTTTTTCCCGCAGCTGCTCACCGTAGGATGAAAATTTTGTCCGCCCCTGTCCATGCTGTCCCGGCGGATACTGACGTCTTTCAAAAGCGCACTTGTCTGTATAACAGCGTTCTCCCTTAAGAAAAAGCTTCATGTTTTCCCGTCTGCAAAGCCTGCATGCTGGACCTGTATATCGTGCCAAAAGGATTCTCCTTTCTGAATAAATCTTTTTTACCAGTTAAACTCTTCTTCGTTTGGGCTGTCTGCAGCCATTGTGAGGAATCGGGGTTCTGTCGCGGATCAGGGTGATATTAAATCCCATTGCCTGAAGTGAGCGAATGGCCGCCTCGCGGCCGGAACCGGGTCCCTTGACCAGTACTTCAAGATTTTTCACACCGTGTTCTTTTGCCTTGGCCGCCACATCTTCAGCCGCCTGTCCAGCAGCGTAAGGCGTGCTTTTTCTGGACCCCTTAAAGCCCACAGAGCCCGAGCTCGACCAGGCAATAGTATTACCGATAACATCTGTAATGGTAATGACCGTATTGTTGAATGTTGCCTGAATATGGGCAATCCCATTGGGAATATTCTTTTTTTCTTTTTTCTTCCTGATGTTCTTTTTTTTGCCTGCCATTTAAATCCCCTATCGTTTGTGCTGATGTGTCAATACAGTCAATTGACCTTCCGTTTATTTTTTCTTTCCCGTTATTGCCCGTCGCGGCCCTTTCCGGGTTCGGGCATTGGTGGATGTACGCTGCCCCCTCACCGGCAGACCTCTGCGGTGTCGCAATCCCCGGTAAGCACCGATTTCCATGAGCCGTTTAATGTCCAAAGAAATTTCTTTACGAAGATCCCCCTCTACCTTGTATTTCTCAAATATAATGCTCTGGACTTTCGCCGCCTCCTGATCTGAAATCGAACCGGCCCGCACGGTACGGTCTATTTCCGCCTCTTTCAGTATCTTTTCAGCCTTATGTTTCCCGATTCCGAAAATATAAGTCAGGGCAATTCCCATTGGCTTTGCTTTTGGTATGTCAACACCCGCTATTCTTGGCACGTTAAACTCCTTTTATATTTATTGCAAAATGGGGCGCTATCCCTGTCTCTGTTTATGTTTCGGATTTTTACAAATGACACGGACAACACCTTTTCGTTTGATTACCTTGCAGTGATCACACATTTTTTTTACAGAAGATCTTACTTTCATTGTACGCTCAGCACCTGTTGAATATGTTATTTTGTACGATAAACGATTCGTCCCCGGTTTAGGTCATAGGGAGAAAACTGCACGGTCACCTTATCCCCGGGCAGTATCTTGATATAATGCATTCTCATTTTGCCGGATATGTGGGCCAGCACTTCATGGTCGTTTTCGAGTTTCACTTTAAACATTGCGTTGGGCAATGTCTTGAGAACCACACCTTCAAGTTCGATAATATCGTCTCTAGCCATAAGCCTCTCTTAATTGTCTATTATCTTCTTCCTCTGATCCGGCCCCTGTCCAGAAAACCGTCATAATGCCTTGCCAGAAGATGAGACTCCATCTGACTGACCGTGTCCAGAGCCACCCCGACCACAATCAGCAATGCCGTTCCGCCAAAATAAAACGGCACATTGAACTGCTGCATCAGGACCGTCGGCAACAAACACACCGCCGAAAGATATATGGCACCGATACAGGTCACTCTTGTCAACACCCAGTCAATATATTCGGCGGTCTTCTTGCCCGGACGGATGCCGGGAACATAGCCCCCCTGTTTTTTCATATTGTCGGCAACATCAACCGGATTGAAGGTGACTGCCGTATAAAAATAGCAGAAAAACACGATACCACAGGTATAAACCAGATAATACGGCCAGGCCCCCGGACTGAACTGGTTGATCAACATCTCGAAAAAAGGATACGCTTCTTTCATGTCCGGCGGTAAAAAATTCGCGATCGTTACCGGAAACATCAAAATCGATGATGCGAAAATGGCCGGAATCACGCCGGCGGTATTCACTTTCAACGGCAAATGTGTGGTCTGGCCGCCGTACATTTTTCTGCCCACCACCCTTTTGGGATATTGCACCGGTATCCGCCGCTGCGCGCGTTCCATATAGACAATCCCGGCAATAACGGCAACCACAACAGCCAGAATGAAAATCAATTTAACCGGGCCCATTTCACCGGCATGAACCAGTCGTACCGTATTGACACAAGCCGACGGCAGGCGGGCGACAATTCCGGCAAAAATCAGCAGGGAAATTCCATTGCCGATGCCACGCTCCGTAATCTGTTCCCCGAGCCACATCAAAAAAGCGGTGCCGGCTGTCAGCGTAATAATGGTCAAAATCCTGAACCCCCAGCCGGGCACAATGACTACCGGCGACCCGGAAGGTCCGGCCATTTTTTCCAAGCCAATGCTGATACCAAACCCCTGAATAATGCTGAGCAGCACCGTCCCGTAACGGGTGTACTGCGTAATTTTTTTACGGCCCGCTTCCCCCTCTTTTTTCAGTTTTTCTAGCGTCGGCACCACAACCGTCAAAAGCTGCAAAATAATGGACGCGCTGATGTACGGCATGATTCCCAGGGCGAACACGGACATGTTTTCCAGGGCGCCGCCGGTAAACATATCCATCATCCCCAGCATCCCTTCTTTGTGCTGGGAGAAGAAAGCCGACAGGGCTGCCGCATCAATCCCCGGTGTCGGCACATGGACCCCGATCCGGTAAACCGCCAGGAACAACAGCGTAAACAGGATTCGGTTGCGCAGTTCTGGAATTTTTGGAATATTTACAAAACCGCCCGCCACTATACCCCCTCGACTTTTCCGCCGGCAGCCACTATCTTGTCATGGGCAGCTTTACTCCATTTATGGACCTTGAGGATAACGGGTTTATCAATCTCACCGTTTCCCAGCAGTTTGACCCCGTCATAAATTTTCTTGACCAGCCCTTTTTCCATCAGCGCCGCCGCATCAACCGTACTGTCTTTTTCAAACACGGAAAGATCGGCGATATTGATCAGGGCATACCGCTTTTTGAAAATATTGGTAAATCCTCTTTTCGGCAGGCGCCGGGTCAGCGGCATCTGCCCGCCCTCAAAACCGATGGGAATTCCGCCCCCGGAACGTGATTTCTGGCCTTTGTGCCCCCGGCAGGAGGTCTTTCCATGACCCGAGCCCGGTCCGCGTCCGACTCTTTTCCTGGCTTTCCGAGCGCCCGTTGCTGGTTTTAAATTACTTAAATCCATTTATTTCCCTCGCCTTGTATGCAACTCTGACTTTGATTAAAAAAACAGCGCGGCCTTTACACCCTGTTTAGTTTTCGTTTAATATCTTCCTGACTCCGCAGATTCACCAATCCGTCAAACGTCGCTTTCAGTACATTATGGGGATTGTTGGACCGGATGCATTTTGTCAGAATATTTTTAATACCGGAAACTTCCATTACCGCGCGGACCGGGCCGCCGGCAATGATACCGGTACCGGACAATGCCGGTTTAAGAAAAACCTTTCCCCCGCAGTAACAGCCGGTGATTTCATGAGGAATAGTGCCGTCCAGAAGTGGAAACTGGATCAGATTTTTTTTGGCGTGTTCCACCCCTTTTCGAATTGCTTCGGGAACTTCCCTGGCTTTTCCGAGGCCATAGCCGACCTTTCCGTTTTCATCACCGACCACCACCAGAGCGCTGAAGCTGAAACGCCGGCCGCCCTTGACAACCTTTGCCACACGGTTTATATGGATAACCTTATCGACCAGGTTTTGTTCCTCATGAGTGTTCTCTAACAAGATGTAACCTCCCTTTAGAATTCTAGTCCTTTTGATCTGGCGCCGTCTGCCAGTGCCTTGACCCGGCCATGATACAGAAAACCATTGCGGTCAAAAACAACCTTTTTAATGTTTGACGCAAGGGCTTTTTCCGCCAGGAGTTCACCCACGGCTTTGGCTGCATCGATGTTTCCGGTTTTGTCGAATTTTCCTTTCAGCTCTTTGCTCAAGGTGGACACGCCGATCAGCGTCCGGGATGATACATCATCAATCAGCTGAACATAGCAGTGATTCAGACTCCGGTAAACACTCATCCGCGGGCATTCGCTGCTGCCGGTTATCCCGGAGCGGATTCTTTTTTTCCGCTGGACACGGTTTTTTTGTTTTTTGATTAACTTATTCACAAATTCTCCTGAATGGCAAAAAGGCTTTCGCCCATAATCGAATTCACAGCCGCGCGAGACTATTTCGCACCGACCTTACCCACTTTTTTCCGCAAGACCTCACCGGCATATTTGATGCCTTTCCCTTTATACACATCGGGCTTTCTGAAACTGCGTATTTTGGCAGCGGTTTGACCCACCAGGCATTTATCTATACCTTCGACACTGATAATCTGCTTGTCGACATTTATTTTAATCCCTTCCGGCTCATCATATTCGATGGGATGTGAAAGACCGACGGTCAGTTTCAGCGTCTTGCCGCTTTTTTCCGCCCGGTAACCGACCCCCACGACTTCCAGTTCCCTTTTAAACCCCCGGGTCACCCCTTCCACCATGTTGGCCACCAGGGTCCGGGTCAGTCCGTGCAGAGATCTGGACGTGCGTTCATCATCATGACGTTTCACCTGTATTTCGCTGTCCGAAATATCAAGCGTTATTTCTTCGGGAACTTTATGCGTCTGCTTCCCTTTGGGCCCTTCCACGCGGATTACGGGTTTATCATACTTAACCTTGACATCACTGCTCAATGCTATGGGTTCTTTCCCGATTCTACTCATTTTTTTTATCCTCTATTACCAGAATGATCCGATAACTTCCCCGCCGACATTCTTGTCCCTGGCGTCCTTGTCCGTCAGAATCCCCTTTGACGTGGAGATGATCGCGGTTCCCAGTCCGTTCTTGATTTGCGGAATACTGTTCTTGTTCACGTACACCCTTCTGCTGGGTTTTGAAATTCTTTGAATCTCCGTAAATACAAAGTTCCCCTCAGCATCATATTTTAAAAAGACCTGAAGGATCCCCTGTTTGTTGTCCTCCGTGACACGGTAATCCGTGATATAGCCGCCGTCTTTAAATATCTTGGCAATACCGACTTTTGCGTTGGAGGAGGGAATGTCTACCTTCTCAAACCTGGCTTTGCCGCCGTTTCTGATTCTCGTAAACATATCCGCAATGGGATCTGTCATCATATCCTGGTTCTCCCTTTATTGAACATTACTACCAGCTTGACTTGGTCACACCGGGAAGATCTCCCTGGAGGGCCAGTTTCCGTAAACATATTCTGCACATATCAAACTTCCGGTAATAGGCGCGCGAACGCCCGCATAACGGACACCGGTTATATTCTCTGACCTTAAACTTCTTTTTTCTTTTGGTTTTTGCAATTAACGATTTCTTGGCCACAGGGCCTTCTCCTTATGCTTTAATTTTTCTCAAAAGGCATTCCCATCATTTCCAGGAGTGCCTTGGCTTCTTCATCAGTGTTGGCTGTTGTGGTAAGGACAATATTCAGGCCACGGACCTTGTCGATCTTGTCATAATCGATTTCAGGAAAAATAATCTGTTCTCTGATGCCCAGCGCATAATTCCCTCTTCCGTCAAAAGCCTTGGCGGACACCCCCTTAAAGTCACGGATTCTCGGCAGAGACAGGCGCACCAGACGCTCAAAGAATTCCTGCATGATCTGTTTCCGGAGTGTTACCTTGCAGCCGATGGGCTGTCCTTCTCGCAACTTGAAATTGGCGATAGATTTCCGGGCACGGGTCACCTGGGGCTTCTGTCCGGTAATCGCCGCCAGTTCTTTCTGGGCCGACTCAATCACCTTGATGTTCTGTATGGCTTCTCCCAGTCCCATGTTCAGAACGATCTTCTCCATTTTCGGTACCTGCATGACATTTTTGTACTTGAATTTATCCATCATGGCGGGAACGATTTTTTCTTTATATGTCTGTTCAAAATGATCCATTTGCTATCTCCTAACGGTCCAGTATCTCGCCACATTTTGCACAGGCCCTGACTTTTTTGCCGTCATCCAGAAAAGTCATTTTAATGCGCACCGGGACATTGCACTTTTCACACACAATATTGACGTTGGACAGCTTTATCGGGCTCTCTTTTTCAATAATGCCGCCCTGCGGTGCTGCCTTGTTGGGACGACTGTGCCTTTTGACAAAATTCAATTTCTCAATCAGGGCCGTTCCCCGTTTACCGTCGATCTCCAGCACTTTACCGGTTTTTCCTTTTTCCCGGCCAGTCAGTATCGATACGGTATCACCCTTTTTTATGTATGTTTTTTTTATATTCTCAGCCACAGCCATTCTCCTGCCGGTTAAATCACTTCAGGTGCAAGTGATATGATTCGCATATAATTTTTCGCCCTCAGTTCACGGGCCACCGGCCCGAAAATCCGCGTCCCCAGCGGTTCGTTTGCCTGGTTAATCAAAACAGCTGAGTTATCGTCAAAGCGGACATAGGTCCCGTCCGGTCTCCGGGTTTCCTTTTTGGTCCGGACAATCACAGCCCTGAGAACGGTTCCCTTTTTGACTTTGGAGTTCGGTATCGCTTCCTTCACCGACACGACAATTTCATCACCCAGATAGGCATATTTTCTTTTTGAACCACCAAGCACCTTGATGCACTGCAGCTTTTTCGCCCCGGAATTATCCGCTGCCAGTAGTTTTGTCTGCATTTGAATCATTGCTGTACCCTTACTTGTGATTTAATAAAACTTGCGGACTGCACCCGCCGGTCATACCGCCTTTTCAACGATCTCGACAACTCTCCACCGTTTTTCTCTGCTCAATGGACGGGTTTCCTGAAGGAGAACGGTATCTCCAACCTCACAGGCATTGGCCGCATCATGCGCTTTAAAACGGATTCTTTGCTTGATATACTTTTTATATAAAGGATGTTTTGTTGTCCTGTAGGCAACAACCGCTATGGTTTTATCCATTTTATTGCTGACGACTACACCGGTACGTTGTTTTTTTTGTCCCTTCATACAGAGCCCTTCACTATTCTGTTATTTACCCGTTTAGCTCTTTTTCTTTAATCAATGTACACACACGCGCAATATCTTTTCTGGTCTGTGTCATTTTTGCCGTATTGCTGAGCTGGCTGGTTGCTGCCTGGAATTTAAGATTAAACTGCTCTTCACGCAGTTCTTTCTCGCGTTGCTTGAGTTCATCCATACTGAGATCGCGCAGTTCCTTAGCTTTCACTGTCTTCCCTCTTCACAAATGTTGTTTTTATCGGCAACTTGTGGGCGGCCAGACGAAGCGCTTCTTTTGCTGCCGCCTCATCAACACCTTCTATTTCGTAAAGGATTCTACCGGGTTTGATCACGGCCACCCAACCTTCGGGGGCGCCTTTCCCCTTCCCCATTCTGACCTCTGCAGGTTTCGATGTGATCGGCTTGTCCGGAAAAAACCGGATCCAGAGTTTACCGCCTCTTTTGATATATCGGGTCAGCGCAACACGGGCCGCCTCAATCTGACGGGAGGTAATCCATCCGCACTCCAGTGCTTTCAGTCCGTACCGTCCTTCATTCAGGCTACTGCCGCGGTAGGCAAACCCCCGCATCTTGCCTTTTTGAACTTTTCTATGTTTAACCTTTTTGGGTGCTAGCATCTAAACTGTTTCTCCTGGTTAATGTTTCGCCCTTGAATATCCAGACCTTCACGCCGATAATGCCATAGGTCGTATTCGCTTCTGCAAAACCGTAATCAATGTCCGCCCTCAGGGTCTGCAGGGGGACCCGGCCTTCCCGATACCATTCCCGGCGTGCCATTTCCGCACCGCCGAGCCGTCCGGAACAGGATATCTTAATGCCTTCGGCGCCGAATTTCAGCGCAGTACTGACACTCCTTTTCATCGCCCGTCTGAAAGCCACCCGTTTTAAAAGCTGCATGCAAACATTTTCGGCCACCAGCTGCGCGTCGGTTTCCGGTCTTTTGACTTCAGAAATATTGACAAAAATTTCCTTGTCCGTCATTTTCTGAATCTGATTTTTTAACTTTGAAATTTCAGCCCCTTTTTTTCCGATGATAATACCGGGTCTCGCCGCATCAATATTCACCCGGACCTTGCTGGCCGCCCTTTCAATGCCCACATCTGCAATCCCGGCATGCTCCAGCATCTTCTTCACATATTTTTTAATCTTGATATCTTCATGCAGGAACTTGCCGAAACTATTGTCAGCATACCACCGGGACCCCCATGTTTTGATAACGCCTAGCCGGAAACCTCTCGGATGAACTTTTTGACCCAAATCTTACCTCCTTGATCTTTCTAAAATCGTTCGTTTATGCCTCATCCAGAACAACTGTGATATGACATGACCGCTTCAATATTCTCGTTCCTCTTCCCATGGCTCGGGCTCTGAACCGTTTCAGCGTCGGTCCCTGGTCGACAAAAATCTTTTTCACAAACAGAGTATCCACATCCATATCATCCCGGCTGCTGGCATTTGCAACGGCCGATCCGATCAGTTTATAGATATAGCGACTGGCCACTTTGGGTGTATACTCCAGTATGCTCAGTGCATCGCTCACAGTCTTTCCCCGGACGGTATCCGCAACCAGCCTGGCTTTTTGCGGTGAAACCCGGATATATTTAACAGCAGCCTTAACTTCCATAATCGGTTCTCTATTTTTCTATCAGCGATTCTCAATTAATTATTTATTTCTTTTTCGCATGTCCCCGGTAGGTTCTTGTCGGGGAAAACTCGCCCAGCTTATGACCGATCATATCCTCGGTAATGTATACCGGTACGAACTTTTTACCGTTATGAACGGCAAACGTCAGACTGATCATCTCGGGCGTAATGGTCGAACGCCGCGACCATGTTTTAATCGCCTGTTTGCTGCCGGTTTCTTCAGCCTTCCTGACTTTCTTCAGCAGGCTCTCATCCACATACGGTCCCTTTTTAATTGATCTTGGCATGGATTATCCTCTTATTTACGCCTTCTTCTTACAATAAATTTATCGGTATTTTTGTTGTTGCGCGTCCGGTACCCTTTGGTCGGTTTTCCCCACGGCGTACACGGGTGGCGCCCGCCGGAAGACCGGCCTTCCCCCCCACCCATGGGATGATCGACCGGATTCATGACCACACCTCTGACCTTGGGTCTTTTCCCCAGCCATCTTTTGCGACCGGCTTTGCCGATATCCACATGTTTGTGATCAACATTACCCACCTGGCCGATCGTCGCATAACAGTCCACATGAATCAGTCTGAGTTCACCGGACGGCATTTTAACATGGGCATATCTATTCTCTTTGGCCGCAATCTGGCCGGAGGTCCCGGCCGTCCGAATCAACTGCGCGCCCTTGCCGATCTTGAGCTCAACATTGTGGACCATGGTTCCCACGGGAATATTCTTGATGGGAAGTGCATTTCCGACACTGATGTCCGCTTTTTCACCGGACATGACCTCATCCCCCACCTTCAGATCCAGGGGCGCGAGAATATACCTTTTTTCACCGTCCACATAATTCAACAGCGCAATTCTTGCCGAGCGGTTCGGGTCATATTCGATACCGGCCACTCTTGCCGGGATATCTCTTTTGTCCCGTTTAAAATCAATGATCCGGTATCTGCGTTTATGACCGCCCCCGATATGACGGGAAGTGATTCTTCCGTAACAGTTTCGACCGCCTGTTTTTTTCAGCGGTGCCAGCAGACTCTTTTCCGGCTCCGTTTTGGTAATTTCGGAAAAGTCGGATACCGTTTGAAAACGTCTGCCGGGTGAAGTGGGTTTAAATGCCTTTACTGCCATATTTTGCTCCGTATCCTGTCAATCACAGCCATGCAGCTGCGGGTTATACGCCTTCAAAAAATTCAATATGATCTCCCGGGTTCAGGGTAACAACGGCCTTCTTCCAGTCCGGTCGTTTTCCCATGCTTCTGCCGACCCGTTTTTTCTTCCCCTTGAAATTCATGGTACGTACATCCAGTACCTTCACGTTGAACAGTTTCTGTACCGCGTTTTTGATTTCGATTTTGTTTGTATTTCTGGCAACTTCAAAGGTGACCTGATGGACCTCGTCTTTCTGAATGTTGCTTTTTTCAGTGATCAGTGGTCTGCGGACCACATCATAAAGATTTTTCATGAGAGGAGTCTCCTCTGAATTTTTTCAAGACAGGGTTGGGTAATCACCAGATTCTGATAATAAAGCACATCATAAAGGTTCAGACCTTCCGGCGGAAGGACCTTAACCGCCGGAATATTTCTGGCGCTTAAAACTAGATTCTTATTGTCTTCCGCGATAATGAGGACACTCTTGAGTTCAAAGCGCTCTAAAATCTCGGCAACTCTGGCCGTTTTAATGCCCTGCAGATCAATTTTGTCGATAACGATCAGATGACCATCGGTTTTTTTCTGACTGATCGCCCCGCAGAGCGCCTGTTTCCGAACCTTCTTGGGCACGCTGATGCTGTAATTGCGGGGTCTGGGTCCAAAGACGACGCCACCGCCCTTCCAGATCGGAGAACGGGAAGTTCCGGCACGGGCACGTCCGGTACCTTTCTGCCGCCAGGGTTTCTTCCCGCCGCCCCGGACATCGCTTCTTCCCTTGGTGCAGGCCGTCCCCTGACGGGCGTTGGCCATCTGCATTTTAATGACGTCATAGTAAATGCTTTCATCGACCTTCTTCGCGAAGACCTTTTCATCCACATCTACCTGCGCTACATTCGAGCGGTTTACATCGCAAACTTCAATTGTCGGCATCTGTACATCCTGTAGGATTTCGGGCATGTCTTATACCCGATGATTGTTGGTATTAAACCTGTTTTATGATTTACTGATAATTATAATCCCGTTCTTCGCCCCGGGAACATTGCCCTTGACCAACAGCAGATTTTCCTCTGATCTCTTGTCGACAACAACGACATTTCTCAGCGTGACACTGTCCGTGCCCATATGTCCGGGCATCTTCTTGCCCCTGAACACCTTTCCCGGATAGGCGCTGTTTCCGGTAGAACCGGGAGCACGATGGTGTTTTGACCCGTGGGTCTTCGGCCCCCGGGCGAACCCCCATCTTTTAATCACACCGGCAAACCCCTTTCCCTTGGATATCCCGGAGACAATGACTTTTTCGCCCGGCTCAAACATGTCAATAGTCAGCTCATCACCGACCTTGTGTTCTTCCACCGCATCAACCCGAAACTCCTTTAAAACGGAATAAGCCTTTCCCGCCAGCGTTTTAAACTGTCCCAGGTCCGGCTTGTTTAACAGTTCCGGTTTCACACTGTCGAACCCCAGCTTTACCGCGGAATAGCCGTCTTTTTCCGCCGTTTTCCGCTGCACCACTGAACAGGGACCGGCTTGCAATACAGTTACGGGGATCAGATCACCGTCTTTTGAAAAGACCTGTGTCATTCCCAATTTTTTTCCGATTATTCCTATTGACACGTTACGAACTCCAATGGTTTAATTGGCCGCCGATCAAACGACAAATTTATAATAATTAAAGTTTTATCTCGACATCCACACCCGCGGACAAATCCAGCTTCATGAGCGCATCCACTGTCTGTTCCGTAGATTCGAGAATATCAATTAATCTTTTATGGGTTCTGATTTCAAACTGTTCACGTGATTTTTTATCGACATGAGGAGAACGAAGGACACAGTACTTGTTGATGACTGTCGGCAGCGGAATCGGTCCGACAACCCGGGCCCCTGTTCGTTTGGCTGTATCCACGATTTCTTCAACCGACTGATCCAGCAGCCTGTGGTCAAAAGCCTTCAGGCGTATTCTGATTCTCTGATTTTCCATCATACCTGCAGCGGTATTCATAGCTGATTATTCCTCTCGATTACTCGATAATATCACTGACCACACCGGCACCAACGGTCCTGCCGCCTTCCCGAATGGCAAACCGCAGCTCCTTCTCCATGGCAATCGGCGCAATCAGTTCACCTTCCATACTGATGTTATCGCCCGGCATGACCATCTCCACGCCGTCCGGCAGTTTGACCACACCGGTCACGTCCGTTGTCCGAAAATAAAACTGCGGCCGGTATCCGTTGAAAAACGGGGTGTGCCTGCCGCCTTCTTCCTTCGTCAATACATATACTTCCGCCTTGAACTTGGTATGCGGGGTAATCGATCCCGGCTTGGCCACCACCTGACCGCGCTCCACATCGTCGCGCTTGGTCCCGCGCAGCAGCAGGCCCACATTGTCTCCGGCCTCTCCCTGGTCCAAAAGCTTCCGGAACATCTCTACACCGGTACACGTGGTCTTGCTCGTCTCCCGAATCCCCACAATCTCTACTTCCTCACCGACCTTGATGATCCCTCGAGAAACCCTTCCGGTCACAACCGTCCCCCGGCCGGATATACTGAAAACATCCTCAACCGGCATCAGAAAGGGCTTGTCGATATCTCTTTCCGGATCCGGCACATTCTCATCCACCGCGTCCATCAGCTCCTTGATGCACTTATAACATTCTTCATTGGTATCCTCCCCGCCTTCCATCGCTTTCAGCGCGCTTCCGGTGATAATCGGAATACTGTCCCCGTCAAAATCGTACTGGCTCAGCAGCTCCCGGATCTCAAGCTCCACCAGCTCGATCAGTTCCGGGTCATCCACCATGTCCGCCTTGTTCAAAAATACCACAATCTGCGGCACCCGCACCTGACGCGCCAGAAGAATATGTTCCCGCGTCTGCGGCATGGGACCGTCGGCCGCGCTCACCACCAGAATCGCGCCGTCCATCTGCGCCGCGCCGGTGATCATGTTCTTGATGTAGTCGGCATGCCCCGGACAGTCGATATGGGCGTAGTGCCGTTTGTCGGTCTCGTACTCAACGTGGGAAATCGCGATCGTCAGCCCGCGCTCTTTCTCTTCCGGCGCCTTGTCTATCTGGTCAAAATCCATCCGCTCCGCTTTCCCTATCAGAGCCTGGTGTCTCGTGATTGCAGAGGTCAGGGTTGTCTTTCCGTGGTCAACGTGTCCGATCGTTCCTATATTGACATGGGGTTTGGTTCTCTCAAACTTTTGCTTTGCCATCGCTTCCTCCTGATCATCAACATATGATCAAAATAAATTCATATAGGGTTATAGATATCTATCGATAAACCCGCTCTACCACTTGTAATGAGCAAAGGCCTTATTGGCCGCCGCCATTTTATGCGTATCTTCCTTTTTCTTGATGGAACTGCCACGGTTGTTGGCGGCATCCATAAATTCGGCCGCCAGTCTTTCACTCATGGTCTTTTCAGATCTTCCCCGGGCAAAACCGATCAGCCAGCGCATGGACAACGCTATCTGCCGGCCCGGCTTCACCTCGATGGGCACCTGGTAATTGGCGCCGCCGATCCGCCGAGACTTGGTCTCAACCGTGGGTTTCACATTGTCCAGCGCACTCTTAAACACTTCAATGGGCTCCTGCCCGGTTTTTTCCCTGATGATATCAAAGCATCCATAAACAATTGATTGTGCTGTACTTTTTTTACCTTTGAGCATGATCTTGTTGATAAACCGGCTCAGGACCACATCGTTGTACTTTGAGTCCGGCAATATTGTTCTCTTTGCAGCTTCACGGCGTCTGGCCATAAATAAAACTCCGTTTTAAAATCAATTATTTGGGTTTTTTCGCGCCGTATTTAGAACGGCCCTGTTTCCGGTCCTGCACACCGCTTGAATCGAGAGTTCCCCGAACCACATGATAACGCACGCCGGGCAGGTCCTTCACACGACCGCCCCGGACCAGCACGACCGCATGCTCCTGCAGGTTATGCCCCACCCCCGGAATATAAGCGGTGATCTCTATACCGTTGGTCAGCCGGACCCGGGCAACCTTTCTCAATGCCGAGTTCGGTTTCTTCGGTGTCGTAGTATAGACACGCACGCAGACACCTCTTTTCTGCGGGCAGCGATTTAAAGCACGGGACTTTGATTTCTTAAACGTTTTCTTACGTCCGTACTGACATAACTGGTTGATTGTCGGCATAAAAAACCTCTATTTGGCATGGGTAAGTAAAGAGAGTATATTTATCACGATTAATAAAAATTGTCAATTATAAAAATGCGCTATAAGTAAGTTTTCTCAATCAATTACAGAAAAATCAGATCTCTTCCGAAACTTCCAGTACATCGGCCGGAGTTTCTTCACAAAGATCATCCGCCTCGGTCACAATTCCGATCTTTCGATACTCCGGATATCCGGTACCGGCCGGTATCAGCCGTCCCATTGAGGCATTCTCCTTCAGCCCCCTGAGGTAGTCCACTTTGCCCTCAATGGCCGCCTGGGTCAGAACCTTTGTGGTCTCCTGAAAGGATGCTGCAGAGATAAAGCCTTCTGAACTCAGGGATGCCTTGGTAATCCCCAGAAGCAGCGGCTCCGCAATGGCCACCTGTCCGCCTTTCTGTCTGGCTTTTTCGTTCTCTTCTTCAAAAACCGTCTTTTCCACCTGCTCGCCCAGCAGGAAACCGGTGTCTCCGACCTCTTTTATACTGACCCGCTGGAGCATCTGGCGGACAACGCATTCAATATGCTTGTCATTGATCTTGACTCCCTGAAGCCGATAAACCTCCTGGACTTCGTCCACCAGAAACTTCGCCAGTTCCTTTTCGCCGAGAATATTCAGAATATCGTGAGGGTTTGAGAGTCCGTCCATAATCGGTTCGCCCGAACGAATATGATCACCTTCATGCACACTGACGTGTTTTCCCTTGGGAATCAGATATTCCTTCGGCTCCAGTTTCCGGCCGCCGGCATCTGTAATATCGGGCGTCACAATTACTTTTCGTTTTCCCTTGACATCCTTGCCGAAAGAAACCACCCCGTCAATTTCACTGATCACGGTGACCTCTTTGGGTTTCCGGGCTTCAAACAGTTCCGCGACTCTGGGCAGGCCGCCGGTAATATCCTTGGTCTTGGTGGTCTCACGGGTAATCTTGGCAATAATATCTCCGGCAACCACCTCATCTCCCTGGTTGACCAGAATGTTGGCGCCCACCGGCATGAAATAACGGGCATAGCGGTTGCTGTCGGACACCAGCCGCAACGTTTTTCCCTTCGGATCCTTGATTGAAATTCTCGGACGGCTTTCAGGGTCTTTGGATTCGATCACCACCTTGGAGGCCAAACCGGTGACCTCGTCCACCTGCTCGCGCATGGAAACCCCCTCGATCATGTCTCCAAATTTTACCACCCCGCCGGATTCCACCATGATCGGTGTGGCAAAAGGGTCCCATTCCGCCAGGACGGTTCCGATCTTCACCTTGTCACCGTCTTTCACTTTCAGTTTGGCACCGTAAATAACCGAATTTTTTTCGCGTTCCCGGCCGTTGGCATCGACAATCATCATTTGCCCGTTTCGGTTCATGACCAGGGTATGCCCCTCGCGGTTTTTGATAACGGACACATTCACATATTTCACGGTTCCGCTGTGCTGCGCTTCCAGCGTGGTCTGTTCCACCCGCCGGCTCGCGGTACCGCCGATATGGAAGGTCCGCATGGTCAGCTGCGTTCCGGGTTCGCCGATGGACTGCGCCGCGATAATACCAATGGCTTCACCGATATTCACCAGTCTTCCCCGGGCCAGGTCCCGGCCGTAACATCTGGCGCAGACCCCCTTCTTGGACTGACATGTCAGCACGGAACGAATCCTGACATTTTCGATACCCGCCTCTTTTATTTTTTCAACAGCCGCTTCATCCACTTCATGATTCTTCTTCACAATCACATCACCGTTGATGGGATCGATGATATCCTCCAGGCTGACCCTGCCGAGAATCCGGTCTCCCAGCTGTTCGATAATCTCACCGCCCTCGATCAGGGAAGTCATGTAGATACCGTCGATGGTCTTGCAGTCATACTCGGAGATCACACAATCCTGGGCAACATCCACCAGCCGACGGGTGAGATACCCCGAGTTCGCCGTTTTCAATGCGGTATCGGCCAGTCCTTTCCGTGCGCCGTGAGTGGAAATAAAGTACTGGGCAACGGTCAAACCTTCCCGGAAATTGGCCGTAATCGGCGTCTCGATAATTTCGCCCGACGGCTTGGCCATCAGCCCGCGCACGCCGGCCAGCTGACGAATCTGCTGCGTGCTGCCTCTGGCGCCGGAATCGGCCATCATGTAAATGGAATTATAGCTGGCCCCCTGATGTTTCTTTCCCTTGGCATCCCTGATCTCCTCGGTACCGAGTTCCTGGAGCATTTCGCCGGACACATCCTCTGTGACCTGGGCCCAGATATCGATAACCTTGTTGTATCTTTCACCATCCGTGATCAGCCCCTCACGGTACTGGTTATCGATCTGGCGGACTTCCTGGGTGGCCGTCTCGATCATCTCTTCTTTTCGCGTGGGAATCCGCATATCCCGGATAGCAATGGAAATACCGGATTTTGTCGCATATTGATAACCCAGATTTTTCAGCCGGTCGGATAAAAGCACCGTCTCCTTGTCACCGCAATAGCGGTAGCAGTAATCAATCAGATTTGCCAGCTCTTTTTTGTCCATCACCTTGTTGATAAACGCAAAAGGAATTTTCTCCGGCACAATCTCAAAAAACAGGATTCGGCCCATAACGGTATCCACCGTTTCACCGTCTATGCGTACCCGAATCCGCGCATGGATGTCCACCTCACCGTTGTCAAAAGCGATCCGGGCCTCATCCGGACCGGAAAAAACCCGATTTTCCCCTTTGGCCATCTCTTTTTCACGCGTCATGTAATAACAGCCCAGCACAATATCCTGCGTCGGCACGATAATCGGTTTCCCGTTGGCCGGCGAAAGAATATTATTGGTGGACATCAGCAGCACCCGGGACTCAATCTGCGCCGCCAGGGTGATCGGCACATGCACCGCCATCTGGTCACCGTCAAAATCAGCATTGAACGCGGAACAGACCAGCGGATGCAGCTGAATCGCCTTTCCGTCCACCAGGACCGGTTCAAAGGCCTGAAGCCCCAACCGGTGAAGCGTCGGCGCCCGGTTCAACAGAACCGGAAACTCCTTGACCACTTCATCCAGGCAATCCCAGATCTCCGCGGTTTCCCGTTCGGCCATTTTTTTAGCGCTTTTGATGGTCGTGGCAAACCCCTTCTTGATCAGCCGGTTATAGATAAACGGCCGAAACAGCTCGAGAGCCATCTTCTTGGGCAGGCCGCACTGATGGAGCTTCAGATCCGGGCCGATAACAATTACGGTACGTCCGGAATAATCCACCCGCTTTCCCAGCAGGTTTTGACGGAAACGGCCCTGTTTGCCCTTCAGCATATCACTCAATGACTTAAGCGGCCGTTTATTTCTGCCGGTCAGGACCTTGCCGCGCCGGCCGTTGTCAAACAGCACATCCACGGCTTCCTGCAGCATGCGCTTTTCATTACGGATGATAATATCCGGCGCATCCAGTTCCAGCAGTTTTTTCAGCCGGTTGTTCCGGTTGATCACCCGGCGGTAAAGATCATTCAGATCCGAAGTGGCGAACCGGCCGCCATCCAGCGGCACCAGCGGACGCAGGTCCGGAGGAATCACCGGAATCACTTCCAGAATCATCCATTCCGGTTTGTTATCAGAGTTTCTGAAAGCTTCCACCACCCTGAGCCGTTTGGCCAGTTTTTTCTTTTTCGCTTCGGAACTGGTCATTTGAAGCTCTTCCCGGATCTGTTCAGAGATGGCATCCAGATCCAGCGACTTTAAAATATCCCGGACCGCCTCGGCGCCAATGCCGGCCTCAAACGGTTCCGGACTCTCCAGCACCGCCTTCCGGTAAGCATCCTCATCCAGCAGCTCCCCCATCTGAAAAGAGGATTTTTTGGGGTCGGTAACCACATAAGACTCAAAGTACAGCACCTTCTCAAGACCCCGAAGCGTCATATCCAGAAGCGTGCCGATCCGGCTGGGAAGACTCCGCAGAAACCAGATATGCGCCACCGGACAGGCCAGCTCAATATGACCGAGCCGTTCGCGCCGCACATAAGAGGCAATCACCTCGACGCCGCATTTTTCACACACAATCCCGCGGTGTTTCAACCGTTTATATTTTCCACAGTTACACTCGTAATCTTTAACCGGCCCGAAAATCTTGGCGCAGAATAGTCCATCCCTTTCCGGTTTGAAAGTCCTGTAGTTTATCGTTTCTGGTTTTTTCACCTCACCGCTTGACCAGCTTCTGATCGTTTCCGCAGAAGCAATTGAAATCTTCAACGCGTCAAAATCGTCAACATTTCTAGATCTGGTCTGGTGTATTGAAAAAAATCCGTTCATACATGTCACCCTTCAAAAGGATAAGGATTAATATTTTATTCGCTCTCGGTTTCTGTTTCCAGAAATTCCACATCCAGGCACAGGCTTTGAAGTTCCTTGACCAGGACATTAAATGATTCGGGAATAGAGGGGGCGATATCAATTTCACCCTTCACAATGTTTTCGTAAAGTTTGGTCCGGCCGTAAACATCATCCGATTTCAGCGTCAGCAGTTCCTGCAGCGTATGGGCCGCACCGTATGCCTCCAGCGCCCAGACTTCCATTTCACCCAGCCGCTGGCCGCCGAACTGGGCTTTGCCGCCGAGCGGCTGCTGCGTTACCAGAGAATAGGTACCGATCGAACGGGCATGGATCTTGTCATCCACAAGATGGTGGAGCTTCAGCATGTAAATCATGCCCACGGTGACCTGCTTGTCAAACGGCTCACCGGTCCTGCCGTCAAAAAGGGTTTCCTGACCGGTGACCGGCAGACCGCCGTCTGTGAGGCACTCAACAATTTCCGCTTCTTTGGCGCCGTCAAAAACCGGCGTCGCCATATGAACGCCCTTGCTGAGCTTTGCGGCCAGAGACAGAACGGCCGTATCATCGAGAGCGGAAATCGTCCGCGAAACCGTCGCATCCCCATAAAGCTTTTTCAGATAATCTTTGATTTTATTGGGGCTCTGCTCCATTTGAAGCATCTGATTAATCTTCTGTCCGATCCCCCGGGCCGCCCAGCCGAGATGGGTTTCAAGAATCTGCCCGACATTCATTCGGGAAGGAACCCCCAGCGGGTTTAAAACAATATCCACCGGCGTACCGTCCTCCAGGTAAGGCATATCCTCTTCGGGCAGGATTCTCGACAACACGCCCTTGTTTCCGTGCCTTCCCGCCATCTTGTCACCCACCGACAGTTTGCGCTTCACCGCCAGATAGACCTTGACCATTTTAATGACACCCGGCGGCAATTCATCTCCCTGTTTGAGCTTCTCAATCTTTTCCTCGAACACGGCTTTTGCCCGGGCCACCTGTTCCGCCAGGTTTTCTTTGAGCTTAAGGATCTTCTCCGAAATATCTTTTTCACCCGTTACCGAAACATTGACCCATTTGGAAAGCGGAATGCGGGTAATATCTTCTTCAGTAAAGACATGCTTTTTCTCGAAATAAACTTTTCCTTTTTTATCATCGACCAGCTTCTTGGCACAGGTTTTTCCCACCAGCAGCTTTTTCAGTCTTAAATTGACGCTTTCCTGGAGAATCCGGATTTCATCTTCCTGATCTTTCAGGATTCTTGCCCGTTCCTCATCTTCAATAAATCTGGACCGGTTGTCCTTATCCGCACCCTTGCGCGCGAAAATATTCACGTCAATCACCGTGCCCTCGTTGCCCGGCGGCACCCGTAAAGAGGTGTCCTGAACATCCCTGGCCTTCTCACCGAAAATTGCCCGCAAAAGCTTTTCTTCGGGAGACAGCTGGGTCTCCCCTTTGGGGGTAATCTTGCCCACCAGAATATCCCCGGCCTTGACCTCGGCCCCGATCCGGATGATACCGCTGTCATCCAGGTCCCGCAGCATTTCTTCTCCCACATTGGGAATGTCCCGGGTAATCTCTTCCTTACCCAGCTTTGTATCCCGGGCCAGAACTTCAAATTCTTCGATGTGAACAGAGGTAAAAACATCCTCTTTGATCACCCGCTCACTGACCAGAATAGAATCCTCAAAGTTGTACCCCCCCCACGGCATGAAGGCAACAATCACGTTTCTGCCCAGCGCCAGTTCTCCCATTTCGGTCGCCGGCCCGTCGGCGATCAGGTCCCCGGCTTTGACCTGATCCCCCACATTCACAATCGGTTTCTGGTTGATACAGGTATTCTGATTGGATCGTCGGTACTTGGTCAGTTTGTAGATATCGATTTCCGAACCGACCTCAGACTGAACATCATCGTGTTTCACTACGATTCTGTTCGCATCAACGCTTTCGACCACTCCGTCACGCCTGGCAACCACCGCAACCCCCGAATCTCTGGCCACCACATCTTCAACACCGGTCCCCACAAACGGGGCCTCGGTTCGCAGCAGCGGCACCGCCTGGCGCTGCATGTTGGAACCCATCAGCGCGCGGTTGGCGTCGTCATTTTCCAGGAATGGAATCATGGAAGCCGCCACGCTGACCAGCTGTTTCGGGGAAACATCCATATAATCGATTTCGTCGGGAGAAACCATCTCAAACTCACCCTGCCGCCTGGCCGCGATCATATCCTTCGCAAAGACCCCTTTCTTGTCCACCGGCGCATTGGCCTGGGCAATAACATGTTTTTCCTCATCCAGAGCAGTGAGATATTCGATTTTACTGGTCACCTTGCCATTGTTCACTCTGCGGTAAGGGGTCTCGATAAACCCGTACTCATTGACCTTGGAATAGGTCGACAGGGAGGCAATCAGACCGATATTGGGGCCCTCGGGCGTTTCAATCGGACAGATTCTGCCGTAATGGGTCGGGTGCACATCCCGAACTTCAAACCCCGCCCGTTCCCGGGTCAATCCGCCGGGACCCAGCGCACTGAGCCGTCTTTTATGGGTGATTTCCGAAAGCGGATTGGTCTGATCCATAAACTGCGACAGCTGGCTGGAACCGAAAAACTCTTTCACAACGGCAGAGACCATCTTGGAGTTGATCAGGTCATTGGGCATCAGGGTCTCGATCTCCTGCAGACTCATGCGCTCTTTGATCGCCCGCTCCATGCGAACCAGGCCGATCCGGTAGTGGTTCTCCACCAGTTCACCCACGGTCCTGACCCTGCGGTTACCGAGGTGATCGATATCGTCAATATTTCCGCGACCATTCTTGATTTCAATCAACTGTTTAACCGTACTGACAATATCCTCTTTCTGAAGCACATGTTCATCCAGTTTCACATCAAGGCCCAGTGAAAGATTGATTTTCAGACGGCCGACCGTCGAAAGATTATAATACTCTTCGTCAAAAAAGAGCTTTTTAAAAAATAGATTGGCGCTTTCCTGGTTGGGCGGATCGTTGGGCCGCAATCGCCTGTAGATCTCAACCACCGCGTCATCGGTCGTCTGGACCTTGTCTACGGCAAGCGTATCCCGCAAGGACGAATCCACGTTAAATCCGTCGATGTAGAGTATCCTGATCTTCGGAATGTCCTTGTCCATCAGCGCAGCAACGGCCTCCGCCGTCAGGACATCATTGGCCTTTAAAAAAACATCGCCGGAAACCGGATCGATGACATCTTCGGCAACCACCTTTCCCTCAAGCATTTCTGCGGTCATGGGAATGGCTTTAATACCGGCCGCTCGAATCTTTTTGGCCAGACCCCTGCTGATGCGCTTGCCCTTTTTGACAATCGTATTTTTCTTTTTGTCAACAATATCTTTACAGGCGGTGACATCGGAGAAATACGGTGACGTGATGGTGCATTCAATCTTGCCGTTTTTCAGAGTGACCTCTTCAAACGTGTAGTACTGTTTCAGTAGCTCGGACCCGTCATACCCCAGGGCTTTCAAAAGAACGGTCACCGGGAACTTACGCCTGCGGTCGATCCGCACATAAATGATATCCTTGGTGTCGAATTCAAGATCGATCCAGGATCCCCGGTTTGGAATGATTCTGGCAGAGTAAAGATATTTTCCGCTGGAAAGGGTTTTGCCCTTGTCGTGGTCAAAAAATACCCCGGGTGAACGGTGAAGCTGGCTGACCACAACTCTTTCCGTACCATTGATGATAAATGTTCCCACATCTGTCATCAGCGGTATCTCGCCGAAATAAACTTCCTGCTCCTTGATATCCCTGATATTTTTAACACCGGTCTCGGAATTCACATCCCAGACCACCAGGCGCACAAGGACCTTCAGCGGAGAAGCATAGGTCAGCTCTTTCTGGCGGCACTCCTCCAGACTGTACTTTGGTTCCCCCAAATTATAGCTGACAAATTCAATGGAGGAAGTACTGTTATAATTGTGTATCGGAAAAACACTCTTAAAAACACCCTGTAAACCGGTATCTTTTCTTTGGTCCGGGGCTATCGTCTGCTGCAGGAAATTCTCGTATGACTTCTGCTGGATTTCAATCAGGTTGGGCACCTTCATGATGTCATCAATTTTCTTGAAGTTCTTGCGAAAACGAAGCTTATGCGCACATTGCATACCCATTGAGCACCCCATTTCTGGTTTTAATGAAAGCCTGTACAGACTCTCGGGTTACCAGCTCTTATGAAATAAATTTCAAAAAAAGCCTTACTTGATTTCAGCAGTGGCACCGGCCTCTTCAAGCTGCTTCAGAACGTCTTCTGCTTCGTTTTTGGGGAGCCCCTCTTTTACCGGCTTCGGCAAAGAGTCCACAAACTCTTTCGCTTCCTTCAGACCCAGCCCCGTAATGGTGCGAACGATCTTGATAACATTAATTCTCTTTTCACCCGCAGACTGGAGAACAACGTCAAACTCGGTCTTTTCTTCTGCCGCGGCGGCTTCACCGCCGGTACCCGCAACGGCGGCAACAGGCGCAGCCATCGCAGCGGCTGAAACACCGAACTTCTCTTCCAGATCCTTAATCAGGTTTGAAAGATCCAGTACAGACATATTTTCAATAAACTGAACAACATCCTCTTTGGTTATCTCTGCCATTTTAAACCTCCTAATACGCTTTATAAGTTAGAATTGAACCTTTATTATTCATCAGTGTTATTTTTTTGCTCGGTAACCGCCGTTAACACCCTGAGAAATTTTCTCGGAATATCCGACAGCACCGATACAAAACCTGTCATGGGAGATGAAAGCACTCCCAGCAGCTGTGACAGCAACACTTCCCGACTCGGCAGGTCACCGAGATGATTGATTTCCGCCAGGCTCAGAACCGACGTTTCCAGAACCCCGGATTTGATTTGAAAAGTGGTTTCCGGGTTTTCTTTGCTTACTTCCTTGTTGAATTTTGTCAGCACCTTCGCCAGCAGCGCCGGATCTCCCCCGATAAAAGCAACCGCTGTCTGACCGACAAAAGAATCATGCAGCGCTTCGTACGCCGTATCCCGGGTCGCAATTTTCAGCAGAGTATTCTTGGCAACCTTTATTTCCGAGCCTGTTTCTCTGACTTGCCGTCTGAGCCCGGTAATTTTCTCAACATTGAGGCCCTTGTAATCCATAACAATGGCACCACTGCATTCTGAAAACCTTTTGGCCAGCGACTTTACGGCCTGCTCTCTTTCTAATCTGCTCACATTATCACCTTTAGTAAAAGTTGTTATTAATCCTTTTCAACAAGCCCCCGCGCAAAAAGGGGTTTTTTGAAAAACACCATCAGCTGCTCTTGAACGAGGCGACATCGACCTTGATTCCGGGACCCATGGTCGAAGAAAGTACAATATTTTTCAGATACTGCCCCTTGCTGGAAACCGGTTTCAATTTATTGACCGTTTCAAGAAGCGAAAGGATATTTTCACACAATTTTGCTTTGTCGAAAGAAACCTTGCCCACCGGCACATGCAGGATACCGCCCTTGTCCGTTCTGAATTCCACTTTTCCCTTTTTCAGATCGCTGACGGTATCTTTCAGGTCAAAAGTCACGGTCCCGACTTTCGGGTTGGGCATCAGACCTCTGGGACCGAGCACCCGGGCAATCTTGCCCACAACGCCCATCATATCCGGCGTTGCCACAGCCTTGTCAAAATCCAGCCATCCCTCCTTGATCTTGTCCACCAGATCATCGGCCCCTACATAATCGGCGCCGGCATCTTTGGCTTCCTTTTCCTTTTCGCCCTTTGCAAACACCAGCACCTTGACCGTTTTACCGGTTCCATGAGGGAGCAGCACGGTTCCCCGAACCATCTGATCGGCCTTGCGGGGGTCTATCCCGAGCCGAATGGCAATATCGGCCGTCTCATCAAATTTTGCCGAACCGGTCTCCTTTAAAAGGCCGGCAGCCTCTTCAAGCGGATACGCTTTTTCTCTTTCGATCTTTTTTGCGGCTTCAGTATATTTCTTGCCTCGCTTTGCCATTTCATCACCCTGTGGTTTATTTTCTGTCAATCCCTTATTTGCTATACGACCTCAAGCCCCATACTGCGGGCCGTCCCTTCGATAATGCGTCCGGCCATCTCGGGGTCCTGCGCATTCAGATCCGGGAGCTTGGTCTGAACAATTTCCTGAATCTGGGCTTTGGTCACCGTCCCCACCTTGTTTTTATTCGGCTCGCCAGATCCCTTGACAATACCGGCGGCCTTTTTCAGCAGCACCGCAGCCGGCGGGGTCTTGGTAATAAAGGAGAAAGATCTGTCGGCATAAACGGTTATCACCACCGGAATAATCAAACCGTCCTTGTCCTGGGTTTTAGCATTAAATGCCTTGCAAAATTCCATTATATTTACACCGTGCTGCCCGAGCGCCGGTCCTACGGGCGGCGAGGGATTTGCCTTGCCGGCCGGAATCTGCAGTTTGATCTGGGTCATTACCTTTTTTGCCATTTGACTTCCTCTTTTTTTATCCTGTTGGTTGTATTTTAATTCGCTTTTTTGACCTGTGAATATTCAATTTCAATGGGCGTCTGACGACCAAAAATACTGACCAGCACCTTCAGCCGGGTCTTTTCCGGCTTGACCTCTTCCACCACCCCGTTGAAGTTGGAAAACGGGCCGTCCATGATAATGACCTCGTCTCCCTTTTCATAATTCGTTTTAAAAGCCGGTCTCAGGGTTCCGTCCTCTATCTTGGAACGGAGGTCGACAATGCCTTCATCCGGAATCGCAATCGGCTGGGTTTTGCTGCCGATAAAACCGGTCACCTTGGGCGTATCCTTGACAAAGTGCCAGGTCTCATTGGTCATTTTCATCTGAATCAGAATATAGCCCGGAAAAAACTTGCGCGATGTCTTTCGGGTCTGTTTTTTCCCCTTGGCGCCCCGAATAATCTCCTCCACATCTTCCGTGGGAATCAGCACTTCACCAAAATAGTCCTGCATATCATAGGCCGTGATCCTATCCTCAAGAAGCTCTTTCACCTTGTTTTCATACCCTGAATACGTATGCACGACATACCATTTCATTTCCATAAAAGACCTCAGCTTAAAATAAATTTAACCGCCTTGGAGAGGATGGCATCCACAACACCAAGATAAAACGCAACAATCAACACAATCACGACCACCACCATGGTGGAGGCGACCGTTTCCTTGCGGAGCGGCCAAACAATCTTTTTTGCCTCTGCCTTGACCTCGTTGTAAAACCGCACGACACTGTCTGCAATGGTCTTAAGGTTCACGGGCAATATCCCTTTATTGATTAAGATTTACCTTATTGTTTTGTTGGCAGGCCAGGAGGGACTCGAACCCCCAACACCCGGATTTGGAATCCGGTGCTCTGCCATTAGAGCTACTGGCCTTTTGTTTGCTTTACAAGAAACAACCCACTGAAATCCTAAGGAAAAGGCGAGCAAACCCCGCGTAAAAAAACTACTTCGTTTCCCGATGCAGGGTATGGGTAAAACAAAACCTACAGTATTTATTAAACTCAAGTTTACCAGTAGTTGTTTTTTTATTTTTTGTCGTTGTATAATTCTTGCGTTTACACTTCGTGCATGCAAGGGTTACGATATTTCTCATATTTCAAATCCGGAAAATTTAATTTGCGCCCGATTACTCGATAATATCACTGACCACACCGGCACCAACGGTCCTGCCGCCTTCCCGAATGGCAAACCGCAGCTCCTTCTCCATGGCAATCGGCGCAATCAGTTCACCTTCCATGCTGATGTTATCGCCCGGCATGACCATCTCCACGCCGTCCGGCAGTTTGACCACACCGGTCACGTCCGTTGTCCGAAAATAAAACTGCGGCCGGTATCCGTTGAAAAACGGGGTGTGCCTGCCGCCTT
>Ga0272441_10001132_pt1 | contig 57116 bp, 53 predicted proteins | sample SSMProp6N_FD_193582 | JGI IMG/M metagenome (GOLD analysis project Ga0272441, IMG submission 193582) | Marine sediment archaeal communities from Little Sippewissett salt marsh, Falmouth, MA, United States - SSM-Prop-6N | ecosystem: Environmental > Aquatic > Marine > Wetlands > Sediment ...
CTGGGATGGGTTCCATGGAAATTGTGTGGCCTGTCTACGCAAAGACGGGTGTCTGGCTAGGTCTCCGACGCGAGAAGCGATATGGGAGCTTCTCGTCCGGCTCTGCCATCGCTCCGCGAATCGTGTGGAGTGGAGGGAATGTCTACGCAAAGGCGGGTGTCTGGCTAGGTCTCCGACGCGAGAAGCGATATCGGAGCTTCTCGCCCGTCACCGGGGTCGCTATGCGACCCCGGTGACGAGGTCTATCCCCTGAATCTGAACGCTGCCGCGCCAATCATCGAATCCTGCGTAGCCAACCAGCGAGACTGGATCGGTCTGCTCGAACCGATCGAGATGCTTGGCCATACGGAAGGCAATGAACGGAAGCGATGCACCGTGCTGAGATACCTGGCCCTTCAGATGCTGCTTCCGGTTTCCGACCAGTGTTAGCTCGGAGAATGTGCAGTCTCTCAGCAAGAAACGGGGTCGGGTGTTACCCGGCCCGAATGGGCTGAGCGCCGTGAGGTCGGTGTAGAATCGCAGATCGACATCTTGGATCTCTAGCTGAGCATCGATCCGCTCAGGTGCGAGATGCATCAACTCATCTCGATGTTGTGCGACGTATGTCAACAACCGCTCCCGTAGTGCAGGGATCTGGCCATTGGTGATGGAGAACCCCGCGGCCATCCGGTGCCCCCCGTATTGAAGCAACAGATCGCTGCTTGCTTCGAGGCATGCGGTGATGTCGAACGCCCCCACGCTTCGACAGGAGCCTCGGCTGGTGCGATCCCCTTGGGATACCACGATCGAAGGAACGCGGAACCGCTCAGTGAGATTCGAGGCGACAAGCCCCAGGATTCCCTCATTCCAATACCGCCCGGAGACAAAGGAGAGACCATCCGCCGATGGATCGAGTTTTTCTTCACGGATGATTGCTTCGGCCTGAGCGATCATGTCGTTCTGCGCGATCTCGCGATCGCGGTTGTAGTCCAGGAGAATCTCCGCAAGGTATTCGGCTTGATCGGAACTTTCAGTGATTAGAAGAAGGAACGCCACCTTTGGATCGCCGGCGCGGTTTGCCGCGTTCAGCTTCGGAGCGACAAGATAGCCGATGTCTGACGTGCTGATCTTCGCCGGGTTAACGGAGAGCTTGTCCAACAGAATGCGAAGGCCTTGAGACGACCCCTCCCCCCTCCCGATGAGCGAAAACGCTTCCCGCACGAACGCGCGGTTCTCGGTCTCCCCGTCGGAAGAGAGCGGGACGAGATCGGCAACAGTTCCGAGTGCCACGAGATCGAGCAGCTGTGCCGGAACCGGTTTGCCAAGGCGCTCGTACAGCGCGCAGATTAGCTTGTAAGCCACGCCGACCCCCGCAAGGTCATGGTTCGGATACGTCTCGCCGTCGCAGTGGGCATCGATGATTGCGGTGGCTCCGGGAAGCGTCTCCTGGGCGATATGGTGGTCGGTGACGATCGTGTCGATTCCCGCTGCGGCAAGCGCATCGATCTCAGCGTTGTTGGAGATCCCGCAATCGACGGTGATCACCAAGCCGAACTGCTCTTCGATCGCTCGGAGGACAAAAGGACGGGAGAGACCGTGTCCGTTCGTCCGATCTCCGACAGCGACCTTGAGCGTGTTCGGAGGAAGGAGCGGGTGGAGGCCGCGGTACAGCACGGCGGCGCCGGTCAAGCCGTCGACGTCGAAATCGCCGTGAACGAAGATTCGTTCGCCGCCTTCAATGGCAACCAAGAGACGCGCGATGGCCCTTTCCATGTTCGAGAAAAGGAAAGGCGAATGAAAACGATCTTGACCTGGATCGATCAAAGACTCCCATGATGAAGCACCGCGATCGGCCAGGAGAATGGCAAACGGGCGAACACACCCAAGCGTTGCATGGATCGATTCAACGAGCTTCTCATCCGGGATGGGAGCGAGCTGCCACGCTCTCCCATCCCGAAGGATGGACCTCATCTTGCCTTCTTCAGCTTGTCTGCCTTGACGCTCCAGGCATAGAGGATCGGGTTGGCGATGTACATCGACGAATACGTTCCGACGATGACGCCGATCAGAAGGGCGAGCGAGAACCCACGAAGGACGCTGCCACCGAACAGGAATAGGATGATCACAGGAATGAACGTTGTGATCGACGTATTTAGCGTTCGGCTTAGCGACTGGTTGACGCTGTGGTTGATGATGTCGAACACGGATCGACGTCGCTCGATCTTGAGGTTCTCGCGGATTCTGTCATAGATAACGATCGTATCGTTCAGCGAGTATCCGACAATCGTTAGGAAGGCGGCGATCGTGACCAGATTGACCTCGACACCGAATATGGCGAACAGGCCGAGGGCGATCATGACATCGTGAACGATCGCTGCGACGGCACCCACCGCATAGCGAAGCCGGAACCGCCACGAGATATAGACGAGGATGGCAACCATTGCGAGGAGGATCGACTGCCATCCCTTCTGCGCCAGCTCCTTGCTCACCTGCTGGCCGATCAGGCGGCGGCTGATATCCTCAACCGGGAAGTTATTGCGAAGTGCGGACTCGATCCGATCGATTGCACGTTGGTTGTCATCGACGCTCAACAGCTGCGTAGTGATGACCTTCGTGTTCGCCTCGGACACATCCTGAATGACGCTCTTCGTCAGGTCGATCTCTCCGGCATCGATCTCTCCCAACGCGGTGCGGATGTCCCCGGTATCCACGGTCTCGGAGAACAGGACGGTGAACTCCGTTCCGCCGGTGAAATCGATTCCCAGCTTGAGCCCGCGGACGCCGGGGATCAAGACGACCACACTCACGGCGATCAACACCAGCGAAAGCGGGACGAAATACTTCATCTTGCCGAGGAAATCAAACTGCCGCATCGGATCCCTCCTCCCTAAGCCTGGACTTTCTTTGTCCACCGTGACTTGATCCGCGCGGCCTTGTTCGCATGGATGGTATTACGCTTGGCGGCCTTATCCGCGGCTTGAGCAAGCTCAGGAATGAGCGCACGTGCTGCGTCTTTGTCCCCGGCTTCCAGGTGGAGGCGCATCTGCTTCTCCACTCGTTTGATCGCAGCTTTCTTCGCGCGATTCAGCCCTCTGCGCTTCTGATTCTGTCGCAAGCGTTTGCTCGCGGAAGCGATGTTAGGAATCGTACTCACCTCTTCGAAGTTTCATCTTCACGTATTGTAGGTCAGGAATGACGTTCGATGTTAGCGAAGCGATGATCTCGAATCAAGCAACGGACCTTTCTTCATCCACCTGTGACGGGAGTCTGTCTCATCCGAGAACGGGATCGATCTCGAAGCGATCCCCGTGATCGATGTCCGAGGACGGTCTTCAATCGGAATCTGCCGCCGTGCCTATCCCGGTTCCGGGAGTCTTGTACGCATCGGCCCCGATTGTCGCCGCGTTTCGGTGGTGCTAGGATGGTAACGCTTTCGCAGCGAGCCGGTGGCTCGCATTCGATGGGGGGGATTCATGCAGTCCATTGTCAAGCGGGATGGTCGTGTCGTTCCATTCGATGAAGCTAAAATCACAACAGCTATCTGGAAAGCTATGCGTTCAGTCGGCGATCCGGATGAACATGCCGCTGCGGCGTTGTGTGAGCAGGTCGGTAGACTGCTGGACGAACGTTTCGTCGGCGAGTATCCGACGGTCGAGGAGATCCAGGACATCGTTGAGGAGATGCTCGTTGAAGCGGGGCGGCTTCGAACGGCAAAGGCGTATATCCTCTACCGCAACCAACGCGAGGAACTGCGCGAGATGAAGGGCCTGATGGCCGGTCTTCCCTTGGTAGAAGACTACCTGGAAGATCGCGATTGGCGAGTTCGCGAGAACAGCAACATGAGTTACTCGCTTCAAGGACTCAACACCCACATCACAGACAAGATCATCTCTCGCTACTGGCTTGGACGGATCTACCCGGATGAGATTCGCACGGCACACGAATCCGGAGATTTCCACGTTCATGATCTGGGAACACTTGGCGCATACTGTGTCGGCTGGGATCTCCACGATCTTCTCTTGCAGGGATTTCGTGGTGTTCGTGGGAAGATCGAATCGAAGCCTGCGAAACACTTCCGCGTGGTCCTTCTCCAGATCGTGAATTTCCTCTACACATTGCAGGGCGAGTCGGCCGGTGCACAGGCGTTCTCGAATGTGGACACGTATCTTGCGCCGTTCATCCGGGCCGATGGGCTGTCCTACGATGAGGTGAAGCAGAACGTTCAGGAGTTTGTCTACAACATGAACGTTCCAACGCGCGTTGGCTTCCAGACGCCGTTCACGAACATCACGCTCGATCTGAAGGTCCCGCGCTACATGTGCAACGAACCGGCCATCGTCGGGGGCGTTCTTCAGGATTCGACCTATGGAGACTACCAACCGGAAATGGATCTGTTCAATCGAGCGTTTGCCGAAGTGATGAATGAAGGAGACATGCGCGGACGGCCGTTCACGTTTCCGATTCCCACCTACAACATCACCAAGGAGTTCGACTGGGACAATCCTGTTCTCGATCCGGTCTGGGAGATGACCGCGAAGTACGGGATCCCGTACTTCTCGAACTTCATCAACAGCGACATGCATCCAGAAGATGCACGAAGCATGTGCTGTCGCCTTCGGATCGACAACCGTGAGTTGCGTAGCCGCGGAGGCGGGCTGTTCGGATCGAACCCACTGACCGGCTCCATCGGTGTGGTTACGCTGAACCTGCCCCGGCTGGGATATCTGGCAAACGATGAGGACGATTTCTTCGACCGGCTTGGGAGCCTGATGGATCTGGCGCGAGCTGCGCTTGACATCAAGCGCAAGACGCTCGAATCGCTGACCGAGCAAGGACTATATCCGTACTCGAGGTTCTACCTTGAGCGGATCAAAGAAGCAGAAGGTGGCTACTGGCGCAACCACTTCTCCACGATCGGGTTGATCGGGATGAACGAGGCGTTGATCAATCTATTCGACTGTACGATCGGCGATGCGGAGGGACAAGAGTTTGCGGTCCGCGTACTGGATTGGATGCGCGAGCGGATCGGAGAGTACCAAGTCGAGAGCCACGACATCTTCAACGTTGAAGCGACGCCGGCCGAAGGAGCGACGTATCGTCTGGCGAAGCTGGATCGTGAGCAGTTTCCGGACTTGCGGGTCTACAACCTTGAAGCGTACGACAGCGGTACGCCGTACTACACGAATTCGACTCAGCTTCCCGTGGGATGGACCGACGATCTATTCGAGGCGCTTCATCTGCAAGATCCGCTGCAGAGCCGCTACACCGGTGGAACGGTCTTCCACGGGTTTCTCGGGGAGCGGATCTCGAGTGCCCAGGCGACAAAACACCTCGTTCGACGGGTTGCGGAAACGTTCAAACTCCCTTATTACACGTTGACGCCGACGTTTTCGGTCTGTCCGCAGCATGGCTACATCATCGGCGAACATGCGGCTTGTCCGACCTGCGGTGCGAAGACCGAGGTCTACTCTCGGGTGGTTGGATACCTCCGCCCGGTCGAACAGTGGAACGATGGGAAGCAGGCCGAATTCGCCGACCGGAAGATCTTCGCGTCTGCAACGGTGTCCGGGTGAACCCGGGATGTTTGAGGGGGGAACGGAGCGTCGAGGCGCGGCGTTCTCCGTTCCCTTCTTGCGTGACCCGTGATCCATGAGCCCGGCCGAAGCTGGGGGCCGTTCCGGCATGCCGCTGGGGGGAGCGCAATGGATGACGCTCGTCGACTACCCTGGGCACGTTGGGGCAGCGTTGTTCACCGCTGGATGCAATTTCCGATGCCCGTTCTGTCACAATCCCGAGCTGGTCGATCCATCTCGTTTTGGGTCCATGTTGGACGTCCGTGGGGTTCTCGACCGGCTGCGAGAGCGCGTCGGGTTCATCGAAGGCGTCGTGATTAGTGGCGGCGAACCCACAATCCATCCTGAGCTCAAGTCGTTCATTGTGCGCTTGAAGGAGCTTGGATTTCTGGTCAAGCTCGACACGAACGGAGCGTATCCCGAAGCGCTTGCCGAGATTCTCGAGAGGCATCTTGTGGATTACATCGCGATGGACGTCAAGGCGCCGTTCGATGCCTACGATCGCCTCACCGGAACGGCGTGCGACGTCGAAGCGATTGAAGCATCGATCCAAGCGATTGTCGAGACCGCACCAGACTACGAGTTTCGTACAACCGTTGCGCCAACGCTTGGGCGGGAAGGTATCCTGTCGATCGTTGACCGGATCCAAGGGGCGAAACGGTATGTCCTACAGCCGTTTCGCGTGGCAGGCAAAGGGTTGCTCGACCCCACGTGGGAGACGAAGACCGCGATGTCCAAAGCGCAGGTCGAGACCGTATGGCGTGAAATCCGATCGCGGTTCCCCGATGGGGGCGTTCGAGGCTAGCCGGCGCCCAGCCCGACACGTGCACGTACAGCGGAGATCGTCTCATCGGCGATCGCTTGTGCGCGTCGAGCGCCATCCTTGAGGATATCGACGATATCTCCCGACGATGCGAGCTTGGCGCGACGCTCCTGAATCGGTCGAAGGATGCTCATCAACTGCTCGAACGTCTCGTCTTTCAGTTTCGAGTACATCAACTGACCTTGCTCGTACTCCGAACGAAGCTCTGTGACGACCGACGGTCCGCCGCCGATTTCTGTGGTCAGTTCGAGGATCTCAAACAGGTTCTCAACCCCGGGCGACATCTCCGCTCTGGCCTCAAGCCCCGTGTCTGTTACCGCGGAGCGGACCTTCTTGCGGATGGACGTTTCGTCTTCCATGACGCCGATGTAGTGCTGCGGTCCGGCACTCTTGCTCATCTTCCTTGAAGGATCCGAGAGCGACATGATCCGTGCCCCCTTGCCGACGATCGGCTCCGGCTCCGGGAAGTACACTCCGAATCGGCTGTTGAATCGCCGGGCGATCCGGCGAGACAGCTCCAAGTGCTGAACCTGATCCTCCCCGATCGGTACACCGTCTGCGCGATACAACAGGATGTCGGCCGCCTGGAGGACGGGGTATGTAAACAAGCCTGCGGAGACGAACTTCTTCCCTTCAGACTTGTCTTTGAACTGTGTCATCCGGCTGAGGTCCCCAAATGATGTGACGCATCCAAGGATCCAAGCGAGCTCGGTATGCGTCGGCACGTCGGACTGGACAAACAGAATCGTCCGGTCCGGATCGATACCGCACGCCAGAAGATCAAGCGCCATCGATTGAGAAGCGCGGCGAAGCTCGTCGGGATCGACTTCGATGGTAATCGCGTGGTAGTCGACGATTCCGATCACGCATTCGAACTCGCTCTGCATGGTCACCCAGTTGCGAACTGCTCCAATGTAGTTCCCCACGTGCATGGTTCCGGTCGGCTGGATGCCGGAGAAGACTCGCTTCTTCATCATCGACCACCTCCTGATGAGGATTGTCCGTGGTCGATCCCACGGACGGGCCCGAGTATAAGGCGTAAGGTGCCGTCTGCAAGGGCTGTTTGGCTTGATCGCAGTTCTTCTCGTGGCGTATGATTGGCCTATCGGAGGGAAGGGGCGAGATGAGTGTGAACCGGCCCATGGGGGACTCGGAGTCAGATCCGAAGGCACGTCGGCGCGCACTCGACGCGTTGGAGGAAGTTGGCGTCATCGTGCCGGACCCCGATCGAACCTATGTGGATCCTCAGGTCAAAGTCGCTGCTGGGACGATCCTCTATCCCGGGACTCACCTGCGCGGTGCGACGCGTATCGGATCGAACTGCCGGATTGGCCCCGACTGCTGGATCGAAGACACGCTCATCGAAGAGTGCTGTACCGTTCGGTATTCTGTGGTAGAGGGCGCCATCGTTCGCGCTGCGTCACAGATCGGGCCGTACGCGCATCTACGTCCAGGCGCCGACGTTGGCCCGGACGTGCGTGTCGGCAACTTCGTTGAGGTGAAACAGTCCCGGCTTGAGCGAGGCGTCAAGGCTGGGCATCTGGCATACGTCGGGGATGCAGAGGTTGGCGAGGGAACGAACATTGGCGCTGGCGCAATCACCTGTAACTACGACGGTACGTCGAAACATCGGACGACGGTCGGGAAGAACGCGTTTATCGGCAGCAACGCATCGCTTGTTGCGCCTTTGTCCATCGGGGACGAGGCGGTGGTAGCGGCAGGGTCGACGATTACCGACGATGTCCCGTCAGATGCGACCGCGTTCGGCCGCGCACGTCAGGTGAACAAGAAGGTTGGGCCCAAGATCGAGGAGGATGCGAACGATGATCGGTAGAGAGCTGAAGCTACTCTGCGGCAACGCGAATCTGCAATTGGCTCAAGAGATCTCCGAGGCGCTCGGCATCGGGCTGTGCGACGCTGCGGTGACGCGGTTTGGGGATGGAGAGATTCGCGTTCGGATCCGTGAGACGGTTCGCGGTGCAGACGTCTTCGTCGTTCAGCCGACCTCGCCCCCGGTGAACGAGCATCTCATGGAGCTGCTGATCATGATCGACGCCGCTCGTCGTGCATCGGCGCGGCAGATCGTTGCGGTTGTCCCGTACTACGGCTACGCGCGCCAGGATCGCAAACACACCGGGAGGGTGCCGATCTCGGCCCGGTTGGTCGCAAACCTGATCGAAGTCGCGGGCGCCGATCGTGCGTTGACGATGGATCTGCATGCAGGGCAGATCCAGGGGTTCTTCAATATCCCAGTGGACAACCTCCGGACGGATCGGATCTTCGCTGACCACATCGAATCGACATTCGATCAATTGGACGATGTGGTGATTGTCTCCCCGGATGCCGGAGGTGCAGTGCGCGCCCGGATGGTCGCCGAGCATCTGAATGCCCCGTTGGCGATTCTGGAGAAGCGACGCTCTCAAGACGGTTCAGACGTCCAGGTGATGAACGTAATCGGCGAGGTCAAGGGGAAACGGGCAGTGGTGATCGATGACATCCTGTCGTCGGGCGGAACGATGATGAAGGCGACGAATCTTCTCCTTGAGAAGGGGGCCGAGGAGGTGGTGGCGTACTGCACCCATGGGACGCTTTCCGGCAATGCGGTAGACTTGGTGAAGGAATCTCCCTTGAAACGGGTTGTTCTGACCAATACCATCTTCAACGAGCGCGCGAACGAGAGTGAGATCTTCGACTACATCCATGTGGGCGAGCATCTGGCGAAGACGATTCACCGTATCTTCGAGTACAAGTCGGTGAGCCACTTGTTCCCGCATTACTAAACGAAATCTAGAGGACAATTGGGTGAGCTAGGATGCATACGCTGGAAGTGAAGCAGAGAGCCGCTGGGAAGGCAAACGCCCTTCGGCGAGACGGATTGGTGCCCGGGGTCGTGTACGGCCCTTCGGTCGAGAGCACACCGATTGCCATCGAGCGCAAGGCGCTTCAGTCATTGTTCTCGGTGATCACGCGGAGTTCGAGGATCAACCTCTCGGTCAAGAACGGCGAGGAGACGAAGGACCTGGATGTTTTCCTGAAGGTGGTTGACTACGATCCAGTCACCGATGAGCCGAAGCACGTAGATTTCTATCATCCGGACGGCAATCACCCGCTGAAGCTGCATGTCCCCGTGAGGGTTACAGGCGACGCAAAAGGCGTGAAGAGTGGCGGGATTCTCAATGTCCTGTTCAGCACGATCCGTGTCCACGGCCTTGCCAAGAATGTCCCATCCCTGATTACGCTGGACGTCAGTGGCCTTGATCTCGGTGAGTCTATCTATATCCGAGATATTGACTTCGGCGACATCGAGCCGATGCTCCCGCCCGAGCGGACGATTGTGACAGTCATGGCGCCTCGCGGTATGGAGATGGGTGAGGAAGAACAGGCGCTGGCTGAAGAAGCGGCGATCGAGGGTGAAGAGGGTGCAAGTGAGGCCGACGGCGAGGCTGAAGGCGAAGAGGAGTCCGCTGGCGGAGAAGGGTAGCGTCAAGGCGGTCTTCGGGCTAGGCAATCCCGGCCGGACCTATGCACTGACTCGGCACAACGTAGGATTTGAAGTGATAGACTTATATCGCAAGGTCCATGACCTTGGCGGGAAAGGGCGGATCGAAAGCTCCGCCCTTCTCTTTTCGAGCGGGGGTCTTTTGCTGGTCAAGCCGATGACGTTCATGAATGAGAGCGGTCTGGCAGTTCGTGGCGTACTGTCCAAGTACGATATCTGTCCGGCGGACGCCTTGATCGTGTATGACGATCTCGATCTCCCGATGGGGAAGGTCAAGATCCTCGGTGCCGGAGGCGCGGGAACGCACAAAGGGATGGGGTCGATCCTTGATGCGTTGAACACCGAAGCAATTCCTCGGCTGAAGATCGGGATCGAGGTCGCGCAACGAACGAAGACAGGACGAGATTTCGTCCTGGATCGATTCACTCCCAAGGAGTGGCTGCAAGTCCTTCCGGCGCTGGAAACCGCTGTGGAGGCGATCGATCTGTTCCGCTCAACGGGGATCGATGCTGTGATGACGCGGTTCAACCGTCGAGCCGGGTCGGTTGTCGAGCCGTAGAGCCCAGGTATACTGGACCGTCTGCAACAGCCCGATGGGGCAGACATCACGGAGGAGGAGAAGATGTACGATCGATTCTCGCGCGAGTCGATGGAGATTATTGCGATTTCGCAAGAGGAAGCCGAGAGCTGGCGGCATAGCTATGTCGGCACGGAACATCTGCTTCTTGCGTTCCTCAAGCTTGCCGATAGCGAGGTTCATCGGTTCCTCTCATCGAACGAGATGACCTACGACAAGGTCGCAACGCTCCTCGAAGAGGAGAAGGAGCGTGGAGATGTGCGGCTGTCCGCTGACGATCTGGAACCGACCCCGAGGTTGAAGCGGGTCATGAAGATCAGCTTCGAGGAAGCGCGGCGGGCTGGCCTGAATACGATCCGTCCAGAGCATCTTCTCCTGGGGCTGCTTCGCGAAGGCGAGGGAACCGGCGCAGCGTTGCTCAATCACTTCGGTGTGGATCTGAACAAGGCGCGTGGGTACTTCCTGCCTCCTGGGGGGATCGGGATGGCGGTCCGAACGGGCCGGCGGACTGCACAGAAGAAGGGCGATTTGTCCGAGTTCGGACGCAATCTGGTCGAAGAGGCGATGGCCGGGCACCTCGATCCGGTGATTGGTCGTGAAGAGGAGATGGAGCGGATCATCCAAACACTCACCCGGCGACGGAAGAACAATCCCGCGTTGGTTGGCGAGTCCGGTGTCGGGAAGACGGCGGTGGTCGAAGGGCTCGCGCAGCGGATCGCCTGTGGCGATGTTCCGGCGTTGCTTCGGTCGAAGGAGATTATCGAGCTTGACATGGCGTCGGTCGTTGCCGGAACCAAGTATCGGGGCGAGTTCGAGCAACGGCTCAAGACGTTGATCAACCGTGTCTCCGAGGAGGACAACGTCATCCTGTTTATCGATGAGCTTCAAACGGTCGTCGGTGCCGGCGGCGCGGAGGGCGCGATCGACGCGTCGTCGATCCTCAAGCCGCCGCTTGCGACCGGCGCGATTCAGTGCATCGGGACGGCGACGTTCGACGAGTATCGGAAGTCGGTTGAGAAAGACGCCGCGCTCAAGCGTCGATTCAAGACGATCCACGTGGAAGAGCCGACGATTGAGGAGACGATCAAGATCCTCAAGGGATTGCGGTTGCAGTATGAGAAGCATCATGGCGTGACGATTACCGATGATGCGCTGCTGCAGGCGGCACGATTGTCGGACCGCTACGTGACCGATCAGTTCCTCCCGGACAAGGCGATCGATCTGATCGATGAGACCGCAGCGCGGATCAAGCTGCAGAAGACCCGAGTCCCCGACGAGGCGCGGGAGATGATGGAGCAGGTCGAGAGCCTGGACGAACAGGAACGTGATGCCGTGGCCGCGCAGGATTACGAGACGGCCGCCGGCCTTCGCGACCAGAAGGCGAGCTTGATCACGCGGATCGAGGAACTGAGCCAAACGGCGTATAGCGGAAACGACCTCCAGGTCACGGGGCGGGATATCGCGCAGATGATCTCAATGTGGACCGGCGTTCCGATCGGGCATGTCCAAGAAGAAGAGACCGCCCGGATGGTGAGCATGGAGGACAAGGTCCATGAGCGCCTGATCGCTCAGGATGAAGCGGTGCGAGCCGTGTCCCGTTCGATCCGGCGAGCGTATGCGGGGGTCAAGAACCCGCGGCGTCCGGTGGGCGTGTTCATGTTCCTTGGGCCGACCGGCGTGGGGAAGACGGAACTGTCGAAGACGCTCGCGGAGTTCCTGTTCGGCGACGAAGATGCCTTGATTCGCGTCGACATGTCCGAATACATGGAACGGTTCTCCGTCTCCCGACTGACTGGGGCGCCTCCGGGATACGTCGGGTACGAAGAAGCGGGCGAACTGACGGAGAAGGTGCGCCGTCGCCCGTACTCCGTCGTGCTGTTCGACGAGATCGAGAAGGCACATCGCGATGTGTTCAACATCCTGCTTCAGGTCATGGAGGATGGAATCTTGACCGATTCGCAGGGACGGCGAGTGGACTTCCGAAACACGGTGCTGATCATGACATCGAACGTTGGGAGCGAGTTGATCACCGATCGTGGGATGCTTGGATTCAGCGATCAAGATGAGACTTCCGACGAGTCCTACCGAGACATGAAGTCACGTGTCACTGGTGAGGCGCGTAACATTTTCCGTCCGGAGTTTCTCAATCGCCTCGACGACATCATCGTGTTCCATCAGCTGAACCGCGAAGAGGTTCGAGAAATCGCCGAGCTGATGATCAGCGATCTGGCCGACCGGCTCGTAGAAGAACGCCGGATCAAGCTCACCCTTGATGATTCAGCGTGGAAGCTGCTGATCGAGCAAGGGTACGACTCGAAATACGGCGCACGTCCGATGCGGCGTACGATCGAGCGGCTGATCGAGAACCCGATTTCCGAGGAGATTCTGCTTGGCAACTTCCCTGCAGGCATTGCGGTCAAAGCGATCGCCGACGGGGAGGAGTTCCGGTTCGAAGAGAGCGGTTGATCATGCCGTTCCTCTGCTCCGAGTGCGGGTACCGATCGATCAAGTGGTTCGGACGGTGCCCGAGCTGCGGGGCGTGGGAATCGTTCTCGGAGGATCGGTCTTCCGAGGACGAATCGGTAGAGGCCGTGTCATGGCTTGGCGAAGAGCTTCGCTCGATCGACTGCGTTGGATTGGATGAGATCCCCCGTTTACCCACCGGGATGGATGAATTCGACCGCCTGCTGGGCGGGGGGGTGATCCCAGGCGGCGTGATCCTGTTCGGCGGCGAGCCGGGGATTGGGAAATCCACGCTGTTGTTGCAGATTGCGGAACTCATCGCCCGGTCCCGCGGCAATGTCCTGTACGTCTCCGGCGAAGAGTCAGAAGGGCAGGTCAAACTTCGGGCAAGCCGGATTGGCGTCGAGAACGAGCGGCTGTACGTCCTCTCTGAACAGTCCTTGTCGAGGATCCAAGCGGCGGTCGAACGACTGTCGCCGGTCGTACTGATCGTCGACTCGATCCAGACAACTGTCAATGAGCGTGTCGCTGGAGAAGCCGGCAGCCTGCGACAGTTGCGTGAAGCCTCAAGCGAACTGATCCGCACCGCGAAATCAAGACGGATGGCTACGTTCCTTGTGGGGCATATCACCAAGGACGGTGCGTTCGCGGGTCCGAAATCGGTCGAGCACCTCGTCGATGCAGCCATCTACCTCGAAGGAAGTCGTGGAGAGGACATCCGAATCCTCCGCTCGGTCAAGAACCGATTTGGCGCGACAAACGAGGTGGTCGTCTTTCGGATGACCGCTGAAGGTTTGACGGAGATTGATGACCCATCGCGGTTCTTCCTCGAAGGCATGGAGAAGGAACCGACGCCGGGAACGACCATCGTGCCTATACTGGAAGGAACGCGACCGATTCTCGTCGAGATGCAAGCGCTTGTTCTGCCAACCGGCGGATACGGCGTTCCACAGAGACGCTGCACTGGACTGGACGTCAACCGGGTCCTTCTGCTGCTCGCCGTGCTGGAGAAGCATGCGGGGATTCAGGTCAGCGGAGCGGATGTCTATCTGAGCCTGGCCGGCGGACTGGAGACACGGGAGCGAGGGACAGATATGGGTGTTCTCGCCTCCATCTGTTCAAGCCTCCGCAATCGCCCGTTGCCGGCGCGAACGGCGATGGTGGGTGAAGTCGGGCTATCGGGAGAGGTTCGGGCTGTCCGACGGCTGGGCGAGCGAGTGCGCGAGGCGGAGAAGATGGGGATGGAGCGGGTTATCGTACCGGGCGGATCGGAGCTACCGCGAGGGCATGCGATCGACGTCATAGGTGTGGAGCGGGTCGGCGAAGCACTCGAGAAGATCGGATTGGGATAGGTGAGAGCGATGGACGATGCACGCTGGGAGAAACTGACCGAGGCTGCCTCGACACTGGAAGAAAAGCTCGGCGAAAAGCCGGAGATTGCCATTACGTTGGGCTCGGGCCTATCGAAGGCGTTCGGTGTCCCGGAGTGCGGGAGGATCGTTCCGGTGGCAGAGATTCCGCATTTCCCGCGGCCGACGGTCTCCGGACATGCGGGCGAATGCTGGATTGGACGGATCGCGGGGAAGGTGGTTCTCGTCCAGCGTGGGAGAGCCCACTTCTACGAAGGACACGGACTCGATGAGGTGGTGTTCGCCACACGGCTGTTCGCCATGCTGGGCGCAAGAACGCTGATCGTGACGAATGCATCGGGAGCGATCAACCCGGAATATCGTGCCGGGGATCTGGTGATCGTCTCCGATCACATCAACATGCTGGGCGCCAATCCGCTCCATGGACCGAACCTCGAAAAGCTGGGCCCGCGGTTCCCGGACATGTCTGCGGCATACACCCCGCGTCTGCGGGCGCTGGCGAAGGCAGCCGCAGAAGACGAGGGAATCCAACTCCAAGAAGGTGTCTATGTGGCGGCACTCGGGCCGTCCTACGAGACGCCGGCCGAGATCCGAGCGTTCCGGATGATGGGAGCCGACCTAGTCGGCATGTCTACCGTTCCCGAGGTGATCGCTGCGGCACATGCTGGGATGGAGGTCCTTGGGCTCTCGATTGCGACCAATCTGGCGGCTGGTGTGGATCCGGATGCGACATTGACGCACGATGAGGTGATCGAGACCACCGATCGCAAGGGAGAAGAGATGCGACGTCTTCTGCTTGCGATCATCTCGCGCCTTTGACTGTACGAGAGCGGCCTTGGGGTTTTTGAACTACACGTATCGGCAAGTATAATGGCCCCGCCGTTTGGCGGTGGCTATGAGGTCTCCTAGCCAAATGGCACATCTCTAGGTCGTTTGGGAGGAACAGTAGATGGCCAGCGAATCGACGCTGAACCCGTTTGAAATCTCGCAGCGCCAGCTAGATAAGGCAGCGGCGGAACTCCAGCTTGATCCTCAGGTTCACGCGCTCCTGCGAGAGCCGATGAGGACGCTCGAAGTGAACTTCCCGGTGCGGATGGATGACGGCACCGTGAAGACGTTTACTGGTTTTCGCGTACAGTACAACGATGCGCGAGGGCCCACGAAGGGCGGACTGCGTTTCCATCCGGACGAGACGATTGACACGGTCAAGGCGCTCGCGGCATGGATGACGTGGAAATGTGCTGTGGTCGACATCCCGTACGGTGGCGGAAAAGGCGGCGTGATCTGCAACCCGAAGGAACTCTCCGTTGGCGAGACCGAGCGCGTTGCGCGCGGATTCATTCGAGCTATTGGGCGGTTCATCGGTCCTGAAAAGGATGTCCCAGCGCCTGATGTCTACACGACGCCTCAGATCATGGGCTGGATGATGGACGAATACTCCACCATCGTTGGCTACAACACCCCCGGCGTGATCACTGGGAAGCCGATCCCGTTGGGTGGGTCGCTTGGACGTGGGGACGCCACGGCTCGCGGGGCGGTCTACTGCATTATCGAAGCGGCGGAGACGTTGGGAATGGATCTGAAGAACGCCACCGTGGCGATTCAGGGGTACGGCAACGCCGGATACTACTGCGGCACGTTGATGCAGGAGCTTGCCGGAAGCAAAATCATCGCAGTCACCGACTCCCGCGGAGGGATCTACGATCCGAACGGGATTGATCCAGACGCTGCTGCGGCGCACAAACGGAGCACGGGTTCGGTCGCAGGTCTTGGTGGACTGAAGGCGATCAGTAACGACGAGATCCTTGAGCTGGAAGTCGATATCTTGATTCCGGCGGCAATCGAGAACGTGATTACCGAACAGAACGCAGCGAACATCAAGGCGAAGATCGTTGCAGAAGCCGCAAATGGGCCGACGACGCCGGAGGCGGACGAGATCCTATACAACAGCGGCAAGTACATCATCCCGGACTTCCTTTGCAACGCCGGGGGCGTCACGGTGTCCTACTTCGAATGGGTCCAGAACATCGGAGGCTTCTACTGGTCAATCGAGGAGGTTCACGACCGTCTGAAGGCAAAGATGGTCCAGGCGTTCCACGCTGTCGACGGGATGGCCAAGGAGAAGAAGATCGACAATCGAACCGCTGCGTATTTGGTATCTGTTCGACGCGTTGCCGAAGCGATGCAGCTGCGCGGTTGGATCTAGAACACATCGTGTTGAGAGAACATGGGAAACGGACAGGGCCTCTCGGGGCCCTGTCTTTCTCTGTTCCCTCGCAGAGGACAGGGAAGACGGTTCGTCTACTACCATGACTACGAAATCTGGGAACACTAACACTGGGAATATGAGCACAAGGGACGCATTCCTCAAACAGGTCTTTCCAACACTGTCCGCCAAGGGCATTGAAGAACTCAGCCGGATCTCGCTTGCCGTGCGCTTTGGCGAGCGGGAGCTGGTAGCGCAAGAGGGCTCCTACGCTTCTGGAGTGTACATCGTACAGTCTGGCTTGGTCAGCATCGGCAAACACGCGAGCCACGGGCGCGACAAACGGGTGCTTCGATTCCTCGCGCCCGGAGAGATGTTCGGACTGGAGGCCGTATTCCTCGAACGCGAGATGGTCAACGTTCAGTTTGCCAAGACGATTGTCGAATCGCAGTTCATCTTCTTCGAGCGCTCCAACATCCTCGCGTTTAGCAAGGACTACCCGGAGCTGTTTGCCGATCTCTGTCGATGGTTGGCCCGCGAGGTCATTATGCTTGAATTCAAGCTGGCTCGAGAATCGGTCGAATCGCTCGATCGAAACCTGGCGCTCCTGCTGATTGCACTTGCCAACAAGCACGGCGACGAGGGAAAACATGGGACGGCGATCAATCTTCCCGTTTCACGCCAGACATTGGCCGAACTGCTCGGCGTATCGGTGGAATCCGTCATGCGTGGTCTGAGACGGTTCCGCGAGCTTGATCTTATTGCTACCGAGAACAGCCAGATCTGGGTCAGGAACTACGACAAGCTTGCCCAGCGCGCGCGCGTCAGTGATTTCTATCTATCGATTATTGAGGAGACGTTGTAGGACGAAGTTCCGATAGCTTGTGGGGAGATCCGGAGAGCTTGTCCCAGTCCAGACGGAATTGCTCGCCGCTCCACTCCAGCCCCGGTATGGTTTGGCACAGTTGTTTGGTCTTCCTCGGGGAGACGTGTGCCAGGCTCGCCAGTTGCCGAACGTCGATCTCCGCGGGCAGCTCAAGCTGCTTGTGCGCAGCCGGATGTGCAAGGGGTGTCAGATCCTTGAGTAGCTCTCTGAGACGTCCTTCCGCTCCAAGCTGAGATCGCCAGAGGGCGCGAAGCAGATCCTGGGTGTGCCTGACGAGGTGCATCGTCAAGAAGCGTCGAAGCAACATGTCTTCTTCTACCGCAGACTCGAACATGCTTTGCTCCAGAAACAGCAGTGAGACCTCGGTGAGCGCACGGTACGACACCGAGTGGAGTTGTGTGTCCCCTGCTGGGAGGAGCAGCTCGCAGCCAAGCAGAGCTGGCTCCCCGAGCAGACCTGTGGACACCTCTGGCTGTTCGCACATTGGGCCAACATACGATTCGTGTACGATTCCGGCGGTTACCAAGTAGATCCCTGCTGCGTAGCTGCCGGCTTGGCAGATGAGTTCGTTGGTTGCATAGCGGACGCTCAGCGCATTGTGCTGAACGAACGTATCTTTCAGTTCGCGAAGCAGATCGGCCATAGATTTGATCGATGCGTTGGTTGTGTCCATGCCTGAATGACGATACACGATGCCTCGTATCCGGCCAACGGTGATTGGCCCGAAACGCGACTGCATGTTCGCGGCTTAGTTGCTGTCAAGTGACAGGATGGAAGCTGGCAGGTCTCGATGAAAGACATACCGTTTGCCTTCGGAAGAATGCATTGCGGCGGCGTATTTCCTGTGCCGATTGTCAGTCGAATACGGCGTACACCGACAGATTGCCGGTGTGATATGACGGTCCATGACCTTCAAGACTGTCGAGCTGGTGCTGTCTAGAGTCCTACTCCTCCATCAGTAACTTGGGTAGCCTTCGTCTCGGAGGTGAGGCCCCATGACCATTCGAGATATGACCCGAGCGGCAAGTGAGCTGGCGGACATCGAGATTAATCCCTATGAGATGATGCTCCAACAACTCGACATGGTTCGGGAACATACGGACATTCCTGAAGGAATCTGGAAGATCCTTCGGCAGGCTGAACGAGCACTCGAGGTGAGCGTACCGGTAGTCAGAGATGATGGTGAGATCGAGGTATTCACCGGATATCGAGTGTTGTACAACAGCGCCCGCGGCCCATGCAAGGGAGGCATTCGTTTCCACCCTGGCGTGACAGCCGACGAGGTGAAGGCGCTGGCCGGTTGGATGACATGGAAGTGCGCTGTGGCCAACGTTCCGTATGGTGGCGGGAAGGGTGGTGTCTCTGTAGACCCCTCCAGACTGACGATTGGCGAGTTGGAACGATTGACCCGCAGCTACACGGCGAGGATCTACCCACTGATCGGAACTCGAAGGGACATCCCAGCGCCCGATGTCAACACGAACGCGCAGGTGATGAACTGGATCGTCGATACTGCTGGCGTATTGAAGGGTGAAGCCACGCCAGGCATTGTCACTGGGAAAGCCATCGAAATGGGCGGGGCTGCCGGTCGTCGTGAAGCCACCGGCCGTGGCGTCATGGTCGTAACCCTTGGGGTCCTTGAGCGTTTGGGAATGAACATCTCAGATGCAAGGATCGCGGTCCAAGGCTTCGGGAATGTCGGATCTGTTGCGGCAAAGCTTCTCGCGGAGCAGGGTGCATCGATTGTTGGCATCAGCGATGTCTCCGGTGCATATCATTGCCCGGGCGGGTTTGACATCGAAGATGCCCTGCGGCATGTGGAAAGCTCTCCAGGGCATCTCCTTGCCGGATACGACGCACCGGGGGTCGAGTCGATCAGCAACGAGGAACTGCTGGCCATGGACGTCGATGTGTTGATTCCCGCTGCTCTGGAAGCCCAGATCACTGCGGGCAACGCAGCCAACGTTCGTGCGAAGGTCATTGTCGAAGGAGCCAACGGCCCCACGACGCCGGAAGCCGATCTGATCCTCGGTGAACGGGGCACAGTGGTGGTTCCCGACATCCTTTCCAACGCGGGGGGTGTGGTCTGCTCGTACTTCGAATGGGTGCAGAACATCCAATGCTTCCCATGGGAAGAGGAACAGACGAATCAACGCCTTGGGACCATCATGCAGCGAGCCTTGGACGAGGTTTGGACGCTCTCCGAGCAGCGCAGCGTATCGCTTCGACTGTCGGCGTTCATCCTCGGCGTTGAGCGGGTCGCCCGAGCTGTGCAGATGAAGGGCATCTTCCCGTAGCGGAGCAAGGGGAGCCGATGAGAGACAAGCCGAGCGGGTTTCAGCCTGTGGAAGTTTCACCTGGCGCGCTGTTCAGCCGGGCGTTGGAGCACTGCTCCAAACGATCCGGCAAGACCCGCGAAGCTGTGCTTGCTCGGCTTCGAAGTTGTGATTCCGAAATGCACGGGACGTTTCGCTATGCGCTGGCCAAGGAGCTCAGCGAGTATCTTGGCAGCCTCGGCGTCGCGTTCCGTGCAGTGTATGTCTACGGAAGCGCGATGGGAGAGACCTCCTCTCCCTGTTCTGATATCGACATCATCCTCGATGTTGAGCATCCCACCGACGGGATCGATCGGTTGATGCGGGGGTTGGATATCGCGTTCGTGACGCAGTTTCGCGCCTTGTTCCCTTGGGCGAAACAGTTGCATTCGTTGCTAGACGTTCGAACGATTGCAGCGCTTCCAAGTGAAAGAAAAGACCGCTACAGCGGGGGGTTCTCAGGATTTGGGACATCTCCAGTGTGTCTGTGGCGTGTCTCTCCCAAACAAGCGGGGGTCCTCCATAAGGAGGGCCCCCGTCGACCTACGCCGTCTGTTATCGGGCGTTGATGAAGAACTGTTTCATCTTTTGCTGAGGATCATAGACGTCAAACTGGACCAAGCTCAGGACATCGAGGTGGCTCTGGCTGCCAGGATTGACGCATACCGTTTCGCCAAGAACCGTTCGATAGTCGCCGAGGACCACGGCCTCGTGACAGTGTCCGCTAAGCACAAGGTACGGCTGGACTCGTTCGATGAACCTTCTGATCTCGGTGCTTCCGATGTGATTGGGGAGCCGCAGGTGTTCGTATGTCCCTCGCGGAGGAACCCAATCGAGAGGGGTGTTGTACGGCGGTGAATGGAACATGTGAATCGTCCGTTCGGGAGCGTACTCGATTTGGGGAGCTGCCTCGCCCAGCCAGCCGACGTAGTCCTGCAAATCCTCGGCGATCGTTCCCTCTCCGGCACCATCGGCTGTCTTGATCCCCATCTCGAAGATATCCGCACAAGGGTCGGTTCCTGGCGGCTGCAGCTTGGTGCGGTTCTCGTACTTCACCCAATCCATCAACAGCCCCGCGCCCGGAGGGACGAACGGATAGCCGGTCACTTGCAGAAGCGGCACCTCGTTGGGAAAGAACGAATGCATCTGGCGAGAATCCTTCAGATCGACGATGCGGTGGCTGACGAAGTGGAAATTGGGTGTGGCATCGTCGAATTCCCGCAGCAGTGTTGCAACGGCGCGGCAGTCATCGTTTCCTTGGATCACATAGACATGGGTCAGACGGTGACGATGGAAGAAGCTCTCAAACAGCGGAACAAAATCCCGCTGGATGAACGTCATCTGGCGAGCGACAAGATCAGAGACGGAGTCCTTCTCAGACGCTCGGAAGTCATCGCCCGGCGTGAGATCTCCGGCGATGAACAAGGACGAGATGCGCCATGTGTCCGCAATCCTCAACAGCAACTCATACAAGAGATGGTTCCCATGTAGGTCGCTGACCGCAAGTGCATGCATGCCATCCACAGAGTACCGTTGCATACAGCCTTGTCAAGGGTCGACGCCGGGCTGGGTTGCGCATTGGATCGTGGCTTCTACGGCCCGATCCAGTCGTTATTGGGAACCGGGCTCGGTTGAGGTATGGTACATGGGGCGGCAGGCAGGCCGTCGTCGCGCATGAAGGGAGGCACCATGAGTACGGGGCGGAACGTCTATGAGACTGTGACGCGGCAGTTCGACGGCGCGGCCGACCGGATAAAGCTCGATCCATCCGTCCGGAAGATCCTTGCAAAGACAATGAATGAAGTGATCGTGCATTTTCCGGTGAAGATGGACAACGGAGACATCGAGGTGTTCACCGGCTACCGAGTGCAACACAACGACGTACTCGGTCCGTTCAAGGGAGGTCTGCGCTTCCATCCGGCGGTCAATATCGACGAGGTACGCGCTTTGGCGACCTGGATGACATGGAAATCGGCGATTGTTGACATCCCCTTCGGCGGTGCCAAAGGCGGAATTCAACTCGATCCACGGCAATACTCCGATCTGGAGATCGAGCGGATCACGCGACGATTCGCCTTCTCGCTCGGCAGCAACATCGGACCGGAGTACGACATCCCGGCTCCCGATGTGAACACCAACGCCCAAACGATGGCGTGGATTCTGGACACCTATCTGTCGATGATGCCACCGCAGGAGCGAAACCGTTCATCGCACGTCGTTACCGGCAAGCCGATCGAGGCGGGAGGAAGCCGTGGACGCGACAAAGCGACGGGACAGGGCGTGGTCTACTGCATTGAGCAATGGGCCGAAGACCGGTCGATCGATCTGTCAACCACAACCTACTTCGTGCAAGGGTTCGGCAACGTGGGGTCATGGGCGGCGAGGTTGATGGCGCCGTTTGGTGCAACGCTCGTTGCTGTCGAAGACCATACGGGGGCGGTCTTCTCGGCAGATGGGATCGATCCTCAGGCGCTGTCTTCATACGTGGCCGAACACGGTGGGATTGCCGGATTCCCGAGTGTTGAAGCGGTGGATCATCGAACGTTCTTGTCCACGGAGGCGGACATCTTCATCCCGGCCGCACTGGAGAATCAGCTAACTGAAGAGACGACACCGTGGCTCAACGTCCGGTTGGTTGCCGAAGGAGCCAACGGCCCAACCGATCTCGATGGTGACCGGATCCTGTGCGAGAGCGGCATCGATCTGATTCCCGATGTGTTGTGCAACGCCGGCGGTGTCGTCGTCAGCTATTTTGAGTGGTTGCAGAACAAACGCAGCGAGTTCTGGGAGTTGGATGAAGTGGACACGAAGCTGAAACGGCGAATCCTTGGAGGGTATGAGCGTGTTCGAGAGGCTGTGGGCATGCACGATGTCGATTGGCGCACCGCGGCATATATCGTGGCGCTCCAGCGGCTCGAGAAAGTATACAGGCGGAGAGGGATCTTCCCGTAGACGATGCACCGAACATCCGTGCGACCGATTCAAGGAGTGAGGGTTGCCATCGATTGGCAAGCGAAACGACTTCCGCTGGGCGTTGTCTGCCGATGACGCCGGGGCGCGCATCCCCGATGGCACGAGCACACTCGGCCGAGCACATCCTGAACGCTGTCATGCAGCGCTGCTTCGGCACAGGACGCAGCGTGGAGGCTCACCTTGGCGCGAAGAAGTCCAAGTGTGACTACATCGTCGGCCGTCCGCTGACGGAGGACGACTTGCGTGCGATTGAAACCTCCGTCAACGAGGCGATCGTGCGAGATCTCCCGGTGAATACGGCGATCGTCCCGCGCGTCGAGGCCGAGCGTGCGTACGATATGGGAAAAGTCCCGTCCGATGTCCAGACCATCCGGATCGTCCGGATCGGCGACCTCGATGCGATTCCATGTATCGGAGAGCATGTCGAACGAACGTCACAGATCGGTCGGTTCCGCGTACGAAGCATGACGATGCGGGACGAACGGACCGTGCGCATTCGCTATGTCCTCGAGGATCGTGACCTCACACATACGGAGGGTTCCGACTAGTCGCCAATCAGCTCGAGGAGCTTCGGAAGCAACAGACCGTTTGTCGAGACGGCCTCTCCGCCGTGGATCGTTGGGTTTCCGGACCAGTCGGTGAATGTACCACCCGCCTCTTTGAGGATCGGTGGGAACGGACCGCAATCCCAAGCGTTCATAATCGGATCGAGCATGATCTCTGCCCGACCGGTGGCGACGAGGGCGTGGCCGTAGGCGTCGCCCCATCCGGCACAGATCAAAACGGATTGTTGGATCCGATTCCATGGCCCGGTCCGTCCGTGCTTGGCGAACGATGCAGCATCGGTGAAACAGGCAGTGGCTTGGCGCACTGACGATACGGTGGACACGTTCGCTCGGCGGCCGTTCCACCAGCAGCCCTCTCCAGTCGCTGCTGCGACCATTTCATCAAGCGCTGGAAAATAGGCAACCCCAACCTCTACGGTTCCGTTGATCTCAAGCGCAAGAAGGACGGCATATAGCGGCACACCATGGACAAACGCCTTCGTCCCGTCGATCGGGTCGACGATCCACCGGTGCGATGCATTATCGTGTTGGGTCTCGCCGAACTCCTCTCCCAGAATCGCATGGGTCGGGAAGCGCTCCTCGATCCGGGAGCGGATGAGCTGCTCCGCGTTTCGATCGGCGATCGTCACCGGCGAATCGTCGGTCTTGCGCTCGGGCTTGATACCAATCTGGAACCACGCGAGCGTCGATCGTCCGGCGATGAATGCGGTCTCCGTTGCGAACTCGAGCAGGCTCCGGTATGGCGTGGGCATGGCGAACATCACCTCCAGGATTCGATCTTGCGCAATGCTCCGCTTGCATGCCAGTTCGCCCACGCTACAGCTCTGCGCGTTGATAGCTCTCCCACAGCCGATCGGCAAGATCGGACGGTCGGCTCCGCACGCCACACGAGGCGAAGAACGAGCCGACGTTCTCGATATCGCGACGAAGCAGGCTGTATGCGTTGCGGTTGAACCGCACATCGACGGCCTGCGGCAGGTCGATGATCCATGCACGTTCCTTCCAAACGAGGATGTTGTACGGAGACAGGTCGCCATGAACCAAGTGGACCTGCAGTAGTCTCCTGATGTCGTCGGTGAGCTGCTCGAACAGGGCTTCGGCCTGTTCGGGATCCAGCTGCATGCCGCTCAACCGTGGAGCGGGTCGCTCGCCGTTGCCGATGTACTCCATCAGAATCGCCGAATCGCTGATCGCAAAGGGTCGTGGGACGCTGGCGCGAACGGCGGAAAGCCGCCGCAGCGCATCGTGCTCGGCCTGGATCCAGGCGCCGGCCATCGCGTGGTGGCCGAATTCGGTTCCCTGATTGATAGCGCGGAATGTTCGAGCCTTCATCGCGCGTTCGCGCCCTTCGAAGTACGTGTTGTTCCTTCGGTACGCACTCGCGGCGTGCTCCCGATATACCTTGGCTGCGAGGAATTTCCGGTTCGTCGATCGGTGGGCGCGGCAGCAATAGACGGTTGCCTCCTTGCCGCTGGTCAGTTCCGAATGAACTCGTGTAATCCATCCCTGCTGAGCGAATGTGTCGAGCGCTGGGATGCCGAGGGTTTCTCCCTCTATGAGCGGGGTTTCTGTCGAACCAGGACGATCCGCACGGTGTGGATCCAAGGGTGCCTCCTTTGGCATGAGTGCACAACGGTGAAACGTGTGGGCTGTGCTGCCTCACGTCGAAAGAAGCGAGCTTGTGGGATCGGCTACGAGAGGATCGAAGAAGCTAGATCGCTCGAATGGAGGCAGCATCATGAGTGGCTTTCACAGCAGGCATAATCTACCTCCTTTTCGCTTGCACTACGCCGCAGATGCGGCCTGGACGCCGACGGCCAAGAATAATCGGACGGCACGAGTTCGTCAAGAGACGGTGGCGAGATGTTGCAGCACGATCATGAGACTCCCGGCAGTTCGAGACGGTGCGGGATGGGAGAGATGTCCAATGGGAGACGGATCGGAGCGACCGGTGCGATTGCTCTTGTTGTGGGGTGACCTGTACGGAGCCAACTGCACCTCCAATACCCGGAAGCGGTCCATTCTGGAGCAATTCCTCCGGTATGGTTGGGAGCTCACCTCTGTGGGCGTTGGCTTGACGGTGGGCCCATGTGCCTTCGCCCGACAGCGCGGGGCCGAACCATCGATGTTGGATTGCACGGTGGATGAGATCCCCGACGTCGTCGATTTCGATGGGATCTCGATCATGCCAGGACCGACCCACCAAGGGCTGATCCATTCCCCCAAGGCGATCACACTGATTCAACAGGCAGCCGACGCAGGACTGGTGCTCAGCGCTTGGTGCCGAGGAGTTCGTTTGCTTGCCGCCGCCGATGTCCTTCAAGGCAAACGCGTGGTCGGCCATGCTGACGACAAGGACATCCTGGAGAAGGCAGGCGCAATCTACGTGGGGCATGATCATCTGCCGGTCATCGACGGACGTCTCGTCACCGGTGCGCGGAGTTATCACTACCGAGCCGAGAACGCGGAGGCAATCCGAAAAGCAATGACGGATCGAGTGATTTCATTGGCCGGATAGGCGTACGCGCCGCTCTGATCGCCCAAGTGAACCGGATGATCGCCGTCGGATCCCGATCGGCGATTGCGTGCTCCGCTTGCCCTGCTACTATTGCATCCAAAGGAGATCACAGATGAACACCATCGAGACGATTGCTGCAAGACGAAGCATCCGTGCATTCAAGGATGAGAACCTCGACCCCAACGATGTGAACACGATCCTGACTGCGGCATCCAAGGCACCGTCAGGCAAGAACCGCCAGCCGTGGCGGTTCGTGGTTGTTCAGGGAGCCAAGCGGGCTGAGATGGTCACGACGATGCGCGAGGGGATTGCTGCGCTGAAGACGAAGGGCATGGATTCCGGGAGCGCCGAGTGGAGCGCGAAGGTCATGGAGCAAGCGCCGCTGACCGTTCTGATCTTCAATCCTCACGGGATCGATCCATGGCTGGAGCATTCGACGGATCAGATCTTCCAGGAACTCGTCGATGTGCAATCCGTCGGGGCGGCGATCCAGAACATGCTACTCGCAGCAACCGAACTTGGAATCGGGTCGCTTTGGATTGCGGACGTGTTCTATGCCATCACCGAACTCAAGACTTGGGCAAACGAGAGTGGACAGCTCATCGCCGCAGTGTCGTTTGGCGTGCCGGACGAAGCGCCGGCCGAACGCCCGAGGAAGCCGCTTGACGAGATCGTGCGCTTTGCCTAACGGGGACATGGGATGACCGGCGCTCGGTCCGACCACGTACTCTCGATGGCAACGGTTGCGATGACGCCGGATCTCGATCCCGAGATCAGCCGCCAGCGCATCGGACAAGCTGTCGAGCGTGTCATCGATGCGCATCCGGATGTCCGTTTGATCTTGTTCGGGGAGACGATCCTCGGCTGGTTCTATCGCAAGGGGGAGACCGCGGCGTACCATCGGCGGATTGCCGAACCGATCCCCGGGCCATCGGCGGAGTACGTCGCTCGACTGGCGCAGAAGCACGACGTGTACATCTCGTTCGGCCTGAGCGAGCGGGACGGAGACGCGCTGTTCAACACACAGCTTCTCATCGATCCAAGCGGCGAGATCATCGCCACGCATCGGAAGTTCTGGATCCGCAACCGCGTCTTCACCGCTGGGGAGCGGCGGCTCACTACGGCGAAAGTCGATAGGGCGCATATTGCGCTGCTGATCTGCGCCGATGCACGTAGCTTCTGGCTGCTCCGGGCGATCCGTCGAGCGCGTGTAGACGTCGTACTCGCCAGTTTGGCCGACTACGGAACCAGCCTTCGACTGAACCGGGTCCTCGGGACGTTCTTCGATGCGTGGACGATCGTTGCCAATAGGTATGGCGAGGAACCGCCACTCACCTGGCACGGCCTCATCAGCATGACCGATCGACTCGGCCGCCTGAGGGGTAGCTCGGTCGGTCGGGAGGGGTTCGTCTATCAGCGGGTCCCGATAGGGCAAACTGGACCGATCGGCAGAGCGAGCCGGCGCTTCTGCGCGGTCGGAGCTGCACTCGGATTCGCCGCGGCGTACCTCGGCGAGAGGTTTGCCGCGAAGCTTCGGCGTTCGACCGATTGACGCCTACCCCATCGGCTCGTCGGTCGTCGGCAACGTGAATCCGGTGAACCGATCGATGTGGAGGAAGTCCCCGACACGTGTGGGGTGGGGGTTGTGGATGACCTTCCCTCGTGGGTATCCGATCGGCAGGAGCGTTGCAATCCGCCAGCCGTCGGGAACGCCGAGGAGAGCTCGGGCCTCGTTCGACGGTCCCGGAACGAGGGTGCAGCCGAACACGCCGTCCTCGGCGAGAGACAGAAGGAGGTGCGCGATCCCCATCCAGATCGCAGCATGTGCATTCAGATCTACCGGGCCTTCGGCGCGAGTCTCACCGCGTTTTGATCGGTAAATGGGGACGAGGATCTCGGGAGCTTCGCGGAGCATCGTTTGTTGCACCGGCAGTGCGCGCAGGTAGATCTGCTTCGCTTCATCGGGGAACGTTGAGAACAGCTCTTGGAGTCTGGAGGCATCGCGAATGTCGCGGATGCCGAACGCCTCGGCAACCTGCTCTCGGAGAGCAGGATCGCGAAGCTGGATGAATCCCCATTCCCACAGATGGTTGTACGCCGGCGCGGTTAGCGCGGCGCGGATGGCCTTGTCGAGGATGGCCTGTCCGACCGGCCGATCGGAGAAGCTCCGCACCGTAGCCCTCTTCTCCAGTGCTTCCAAGAGACTCATCGACACTCCCTCCTCATGTACGCCTACGGATGATCTAGCGTATCCGACGATGCTTGCCGAAGCCATTGGATTGATGCCCGAATCATCGTACGATGATATCCTATTGCGGGGGTGAAACGATGAGACGAAGAATCCTGGTTCTTCTGGCCGTTCTCCTCATGTTCGCCACAGTTGTTGTGGCGCAGGAGGAGATCTCTTCCAACGAAGAGGTCAACTTGTCTGCTGAGCGCACGCTCGGCATTGGAATGCAACTCGACTTCCCGTTCGGGGGGTTGCTGTCCGGGCGCTACTGGTTTTCGCCCGAGTTTGCTGCCGAAGCGATTGTGTTCCTATGGGGATACGCCGGTGATGTGGAAGGCACGATGACCGCACGGGCGCTGTATCGGATTGCCGATCGGCCGGTCGTGGACTTCTACGGTGCTGTCGGTGCATCGGTTCCGGTTTCATCGTACGGGTGGGAGACGACCTACTTCTCTGCCGTCGGAGGCATCGAGTTTGGGTTCCGGTCTGCCTCGAGTCTGGCGTGGAACATCGAGTTCGGCGTCGCGTACTCAACCGACGGAGAGCTGGCAATGGTCTTCGGCACTGGGATTCACTTCTACTTCTAGGAAGACCTGTCACCAGACGGTGGTATTCGATGAACATCCTGGGTGTGGTTGGTTCGCGTCGCAAGGACGGACATACGACGACGCTTGTCCGAACGGTGCTCGGCGAAGCATCGGCCAGAGAACCGAATATCTCAACTGAGCTTCTCCACATCGTCGATCGGACAATCGAGCCATGCCGCGTGCTGTGTTCGAAGCACTGCATTACGCATCCGTATCAATGTGTCCTCTCCGATGATGTAGCCGAGATTCTCACGCAGATGGCGGCAGCCGATGCGCTTGTGATCGGTACGCCGTTGTACTTCCGTGCGCCGCCGGCTGGTTTTCACGCACTGATCGAACGGCTGATCTCGATGGCGTTCTACCAGGAGACACGAGGTCGTGGCGACGCCGGTTCTCCGCTTGCCGGCAAGCCGTGCGGCCTTGTCGCAGTGGCGGAGTACTCGAACCCCCATGGCATGCTCGAATACCTGCATGACTTCTGCATGTTGCTCGGGATGGCCCCCAAGCGGCTCGATCGGTTCCCGTATCTCGGCGTTGGTGTCCATGGAGATCCGGAGGCAGATCACGTGTTCCGTCCGTACGAGCGGGCTGCGGATCTTGCGGTTGCGTTGCTCGGCGATCTGTTCTAGTTCCGTGAACGATTGTGGGGTCCTGCTCAGGTTCGCATGGCAAGAAGAGGTAGAGGAGGATGTGCGATTGTCCGAAGAATCTGCCTGTCTGCGAGCACACCGTGCAACCTAGGTTGCGAAGGCGCGATCTTCCAGGATCGATTCGACATCGATCCTCGGGATATCGCCGATCGGCGTTTTCTTCATGACTTCAATCGCTTCGGGTGGGAGTTGCATCAGTGCCTCGATCCGCTGTCTGGCGTTCTGAGGATCGCGTGTCTCAAGGATTGCGAGTAGCTCATTAAGGAAGGCTCGGTCCATCGCAAGCCCCTCGCGTTCGTTCAAACCGACCCAGTTGCGGGGACGACGAAGCGCCGTCAGTTGGGCTCCGATTTGGCGGACCACCTCATTGTGGGTTGCGTCGAAGATCGCCTGAAGAATGCGAGCAAACGGCAGGATCTCATTCTGAAGGACGGCGCCGCGTCCATCACCTGCGGCGGCATCGATCTGCGCCTGAAGCGATTCGAGATGATGATTGGCGAGATCGCGAATGGCGGCGATCTCCGCTTCGGTTGCACTAGAGCAGACCAGTGCAGCGACAGCGGGGAATAGGAGTTGCTCGAACTGCTCGACGTCCCATGCAGTAGCGCCCGCTCTCCGAAGCGATAGGAGGAGAGCATCACCGAACGCATCGTGTTGAGACGATGTGACGTAGACCCCGCTTCCGTGACGTACGTCAACCAGTCCTCGCGCGGCCAACAGGTTCGTTGCATCACGAACGACGGCACGGCTCACACCGTACTGCTGAGCAAGTTCGGGGCCGGCTGGCAGAGAGTCTCCCGGTGCCAACGCCCCGGAAAGAATCCGATCGGCGATGTCATCGGCCAGCTGATCAGCCAGCGTTCGGCGTCGAATGGGCTTGGCAGGCAGCGATGGATGGGTCACGTAGTCTCTCCTCTCGGATCGAGTCGATGCGATGGTACAGGATCCATGATACCAGCAGGAGACCGCCGGCAAGAAGCCAGGCGGTTCCGATCGACGTATGTTGTGCAACAAAGCCAAGACCGGCGCTTCCGATGAAGCTGCCGATGTAGCTCACCAATGATTCGATCGATAGCATCGACGAGCGTCGGTGCGAAGGGATCTGCTCGTTGAGCAAGAGCGCATGGGTCGAGGTTACGGCGCCTTGGCCCATGTAGACGAGCCAGAACAACAACGCGGCCGGGACCGCGTGGCCCTGCATGGCGAGTCCGATCAGCAGCGCGCCGCGGAGGCCGTGGAACAGTGCACATACCCTCCCGGGACGGTTGCCGAGCCGTTTGCTGAGCCGCGGAGCGATGAGATTGCCGACCACGCCCATCAGGAACGATCCCGCGAGGATCGCGCCGAGGAAGATACTGCGGGCTTCGCTTTCGCCGAGAAGCGTTCCGAAGTGCGGCTGCCAAAGAAGCTCGAGCGAGGACAGAACCACACCGCTTACACCGGCGACCGCGAGAAGACGAACCAGAATCCGGCTGCCGGCCGTGAGTCGAACGGCGTCCCGGAGCAGCGAAGGAATCTCGGCGATCCCCCGGCGCCACGACGCCGCCTGGAGGCGGTGCTCCGGCTCGTGTACGAGGCATGCGATCGCCACGATCAGCGCAAAGCGAAGGACGACCGCAACCAATCCAGGACTTGCCAGCGGCGTGAGGATAGCGGTGCCGTCGGGGGGGAGGAACGCGAATCCACGGGCGATTGCCCCGCCGCACACCGCGCCGAGACCGAGGGCGATGAACGTGATCGCTCCGGTTCGGGCGAGGCGAGGATGCAGATCGACGCCCGGCTGGATTGCCTGAAGGCTGTCGACGAACCAGGCATCGAGTGTGCCGGAAGCGAGCGCTCGACCGATCCCGTTGAGCACGAAGGCGACGAGGAAGGACGGAAACGAGAATGACACCAGGAAGACGCCCCACCCTGCCAGCGTTACGGCCTCGCCGAGCAGCGCGACCCGCCGACGGCCCCACGCATCGGCAAGCCCACCGGTTGGGACCTCGAGCAGGAAGACCGTTGCCGAGTAGAGCGCGGTCAACAGCCCGAGCTGGCCGAGCGTCATCCCTCGCGCCTGCGCCAGTAGGATGAACATCGACATTGGCAGTGCGGTCGAAAACCAGAACAGGAACAGGATCAGCGCGTATCGTCGTTCAACGGAGCGAAGCGTGTTCATGACTTCTCCTTAGGTCACCAGGTGATATGATGACCTGATACTATACCACGATCCGATCGAAGTCAACGGCAACAGGGTCAACACTTGCTGGAGGACGGCTCGGGAAGGGCCTCTGTGGAGCCGTGGCATACGAGCGGCGCAGATGTGTTCCCCGTAGCGAAAGAGGCGGGCCTTCTAGATGTGTTGGTGCGCGCCGATAAGGGCGGTATGGTCTGACGAGACGTCCGCGGACCAGCGATCGCATCGTCCACCGAGGTGCGCCACAGCCTGCCCAGACTCGACGAAGCGGACAATCTCACACGCGTTGGCGCAGTGCGGACAGACGAACATCTCGGCGCGGAAGTCCGACATCTGAATCTCATCGATATCACGCATCCGGGACCCGCAATAGGATTCCCGCTTGGCGGTCAACGCCGCGCCGAACGCTCCCATGACGTTGAAATGTTCAGGAACCACGACCGGGGTGCCGAGCGCTTCGGCGAACGCTCTGCGGATCCCGATGTTGGCGGCCACCCCACCGAGGAACAGGATGGGTGGCGCGATCGGCTTGCCTTTGCCGACATCGTTGAGGTAGTTGCGCACGAGTGCCCTGCAGGCACCGGCGATGATGTCCTCAATCCGGTGGCCGGTTTGCTGCTTGAAGATGATGTCGCTCTCGGCGAACACGGTACAGCGTCCGGCGATGGCGACCTCTTCTGTCGATGCCATGGCGAGATCGCCGAGATCCTCGACCTGGATGTCCAGGCGTCCGGCGAGCTGGTCAAGGAACGCTCCAGTGCCGGCGGCACAGACGGTGTTCATCGCGAAATCGGTCGGCACCCCGTCTCGCAGCACCACGATCTTGGAATCTTCCCCCCCGATCTCGAGCAGTGTCCGCACATCGGGATGCAACGCAAGCGCTGCACGGGCATGGGCGGTAATCTCATTGGTCACAACATCGGAGTGAATCAGTGCGCCAACGAACTTCCGAGCGCTGCCGGTCGTTCCGCAGCCGAGGATCTGGTGGTCATCCAACGTGTCGCGGACTGAGGCGAGGCCGTCCTTCACCGCCTGGACGACGCGACCGCTTGTTCTCCGGTACGTCGAGGAAAGGACGGTCTCGTTCTCGTCGAGCACGAGGACCTTGCATGTGATCGATCCAACATCGATACCGATCCAGACGGGGCTCTTCATCTTGTCACTCCCTTCTTCTTTCGCGTTTCGAGCAGGTCGATGAACGCTTCGAGCCGTCCCTCAAGCCCTTCTTCGGCGAACCGATCGCCGATCGCCAGCGACAGCAGCGGCATCTGTGCATCGCTTGCGATGCGCTGGAGGATCGGCTTGAGCGACGTTTGAGGCATGCAGCCAAACGCGTAGATGTGAAGCAGGCCATCGTAGCCTTCGGAAACGAAGTCGAGTGCGTGAGCACACGAGAAGATCTCCGACGTAGACGGCGCCTTGTGAAGATAGTCACTGCATCTTTCTTTCAACGGTGCAAGGGTTCTCTCGTTTGATCGAACGAGCATCCGGAAGCTGGAACGCCAATCGACGAAGATTCCTCGTTCGGCCATCTGCTTGATGACGACCATGATCGAGGGCAGTTCGCTCAGAATATGCTCTCCGCCGACGATCCCGATCTTGAGGGATGGGGGATCGCTGCGCAACGGCAGGCGCGCCGCGGCGCGATCGAACCAACGCGAGACGCGCCACAACGCAAGCGGTCCGGGGGCACGATCGATCCGCGCAAGCGCTGCCTGCTCCAACTCGCGAACTTGCTTCGGCGCTGTCGACATGCACCGCAATCGGGTGCATCGCTTGTCGATCTTGTGAAGCAGATCGACCTTGCCAGTGAACGTAGCATAGGCGCGAAAACACTGGAACTTGCGGATGTGAGGACCGAAGTGCGATCGCAGATTCTCCAATGCTCCGCCGAGATTGCCGCCGCCGAAGCGATGGGCCGAGAAGCCATCGTAATCGGCGAACAGCGCACACACGTAGTCGCTTGTGTCGGCACAGCGGCAAGCCTCCGGGCCGAGCGACGACATGAACGCCAGCCGACGCTCACCGTTCTCCAGTTGAGCCTCCATCTGACCGAGCACGAGCTTGCCGGAGAAGCAAAGGAACGGATGTGCGCGAGCGATGCCCCGTTTGGCGATCGCGGGTCCGATCGGTGGCGGCGTGGCCAGGTCGTGACCAAGCGATCGCAGCAGCCCGCGGACCGCGATGTAGTTGCTCCCCCAGGAGAATGTGAAGAATTTCATCTTGGCTGACCTCCTATGGGGATCGGCTCTCCTTCTAGCAGATCGATGAACGCTTCCAATCGCGTGACCAAGCCTGCGCTCGATTGCAGTTCATCGAGGACGAGTGTCAGGAACGGTTTCGTCGTGGTTCGAACGAGATGGCCTGCAATATCGCCATCCGGACCGCAATTGAATGGAAGCAGCAATACGATGCCATCGATGGAATCCTCCTGGTCGAACGCCTGGGCCAGCGCGACGGTTCGTGCAGCGAGGGCGAAATGCAACCCCGAGCCTTCGGGTGCGTACGCAGTCGGCCTGTGATCGATGCGGGTCGTCACGCGGCATCCAAGCTGTTCGATCCTTCGAATCACGTGGTTGTTCGCCCACGCATCCTCCACGACGTATGGGTGTCCGACGACCGCTACGGTCAACCCATCCTGCTGGATGGGGATTTCCGTGACGAGTTGCTCGGGGCAGGGTGTCTGGAGTGCTTGTGTGGCGGCGGCCTCCGAGAAGCCGAGTGACTGTGCCAACGATTGGAAACTGCCCGCCGTAAGGCCATGACGATCATAGCGAAATGCTGGCGTCAACAGACGATTCGCATCACAGATGCCGAGAGCACGTACGATGTCGGAGAGGCGTTGTCGTGGATGGCACGGGAACGCCCGATCGTTGACGTGCCCGACGATCGTTGGAATAAGGATCTGATCAACACCGTGCGCGACTAGATAGGCGACATGGCCGACGAAGATCTTGATCGGGAAGCACAGCTCGTCGATCACGACCCGCTTCCCAGCCCGGAAGATCTCCGCGTTGGTGGGTGGAGAAAGGGCGATGTTGACGCCCAATCTCCGAAGAAACCGCTCGATTGCGCCTTCGAATTCGAGGTGAAGGATCGAGCGGGGGATCCCGATGCACTTGGATGTCGCTACCACTCGTATCCCAATCCCTTGACGATCTTGAGCAGTGTCTCATGGAACGCCATCTGCTCGATTTCGTCGAGCGTCTCGAGAAATCGACGGGTGTAGTTTGCGGCGGTATCGACCGTCTCGTTGTATGCAATCCGGCCGGCTTCGGTGAGATCAAGCCACCAGTTCCTGCGGTCGGTCTCGTCCTGCTTCCGCTGTACCAACCCCTTCTCGACCAGTCGCTGAACGTGGACCGAGATCGTGCCTGGATTGATCTCCATTCGTCGTGACAAAGCCTGCGATGTCATCGGAGCGGCTTGGCCGAGGACCATCAGCACCGAACGATCGGCGAGATTGAGACCCGTGCGCTCGACGAACCCTTCGCGATGCATGGTTGTGCGGTACGCATTGGCGAAACTGAACGCGGCTTGGTTGATCTGGATGCACTGCTGTTTCGATAGGGCCATGCTTCACCTCTTTCGTTGGCGATTCTAATGGTTGGCAATGCCAACCATTAGAAGATACAAGTACGCCGTTGCTTTGTCAACCGATCTGGGAACCGACGTTTCTAGGACGCTTCCTCCGGAGAGCGGATTGAACGGGACCCCACGTTCGCTGTCTTGGATCTGGCGAAGTTCTGTAACACGCCGGACTGATGTGCCGGAGGAAGGTCCGGTGGGCTCAACTCGAACTCCTCACGGGCGATGCGAAGCAGCAATTCCGCCGGACGATCGACCGATTCGGTCTCCAACACACGTTCCTTGAATACGGCGGTGATCGCGCGCGCCGCCGCCTCATCGACGGGGAGGTAGTGGATCTCGTGGAGGAAGTAGTGGATCACGTTCCAGCCGGAGAGCGGCCCGAGCAAGATCTCGGCTTCGGTGACGCCGAACCGATCGAGTGCGTGCGCCTCGTAGGTTGTTGCATCGTTCAGCATCGCCTTTTGGTGGACTCCGGCTGTATGCGTTCGGTTGGTCAGACTGACCGGTTCCTTATCGTTGACCAGCATGCGGAGCTTGTCGGCGACCAGCACGTTGAGCGGGTAGGACTTCGCAACGCAGTAGCCATCGATCAGCTGGTGCTGACCGTCCACGAACAGGTTGAACAGTAGGGCTGTCATCGATGGAATCCCCGATCGCTCGCCGATGCCGAGGACTGTCGTGTCGACATACCGCATGCCGGCCCCAATCCCTGCGAGTGCATTGATCACCGCGAAGCCGCGGTCGTCATGGAAATGGCCTTCCCACTCAACATCCGGGTATCGGTTGGTCAGCTGCCCCATCCGATGGCGAATCGTCTCCGGCGTTGCGATGCCGACCGTGTCCGGAACACCGAGACGATCGACCAGCGGCGCGATCTCGTCGTACACACGACATAGCTCGTCCATCGGGGTGCGGAACGCATCTTCCCCGCTGAAACGAAGCGTGAGACTTGGATGGTCTCGACGAACCTGTTCAATCAGGTTCCGAGCACTTCGAGCGATTGTTGCGAGATCTTTGCCATGGCTATGCCATCTCGCTTGTGCGGAGGTCCCGAAGAACAGATGCAATCCATCGACACCGGCGTCGATCGCGGCGGCTACATCCTCGGGATGACAGCGCACGTGAGACAGCAGAAACGTGTATCCTTTTTGCGCGATCAACCCATCGCGTGTCTCGCGGATCGCGGCAATGTCGTCACGCTCTCTTGGGTGGACGATCGGTGAGAAGAGCTCGATGTGCTTGACGCCGTAGTGGATCAGTGCGCGAGCGATTTCAACTTTGTCGGCCGTCCGAAACGCGTATGTCGCGTGGTCGTGCATCAACGAAGTCTGCGCTCCCTCACGAAGTGTGGTGTCCACAATCTCGAGCCCCCGCGGCGTGTAGTCCGCGAGGCAGTATTCATTCTGCGTCATCCGATGTGCCTCCAAGTGTGCCGTTCTACGGTGGCAACAGAAAAACCCTCCGCCCGCTTTCGGGGCTAGAGGGTCGCCGCTTCAAAGAAAAGAAGGATGCCGATACCTAGCCAGACCCGAAGGCCAGCTGTTTCTCCTCTCTTTTCTCGCAACGTGTTGCCATGCTCATGGGTTGTCTCCGATGAAGAAGAGTACGGAAGCCCGTGAGAGATCGCAAGCGTGGCGATCTACCGCCCGGTCTCAGTCCCTCGTGAAACGACGATCAGCTTCGGGGAACCAGGGCCACAGCGCGTACTGGGGACGCCTCGATCCCGCCGAGGTTGAGCGGGAACGCTGCGAACATGATCTCACCTTGCAGCGGGAGCAACCTCTGCAAATGGATCAGCCCCTCGACGATCGGGATGCCGGCGCTGCAGAGGGCCACGTGCGCTGGGTAGGGGGGATCTTCAACGGTTGTGCCGTCGACGCTCGGGGTGTCGAGGCCGACCAACCCTGCCTTGCGCTCAACAAGGCATCGCGCTGCGGCGTTCGTGAGGTAGGGAAACGCCTCGTAGTAGCCGGGCGTTCCGGCATGCCGTTCCCAACCGGTGGAGAACAGCACCGCGCAAGCGGCGCAGTCGGTGGGAACGTCATCCATCTCGATACATGGTGTGTCTACCGATACGACCCGTACGGGGTAGAGACGGAGCGGCACGGATCCGATGTCGATTCCGTGGAGCGCGAAGTGCAACGGCGCATCCATGTGTGTCCCGCCATGAGGGTCGAAATCTGAGAAGCGTGACAACGTCGCCTTGTCGTAGGGAAGGTCCCTACGATGCGAGATCCAGGCGGGGACGGTGCCCGGATAACTCAAGCTCTTGTTGGTGAGCTGTTGTGACAGATCGATGATGTCAAACACGAAGACCTCCTATCGGCGCGGCGTTCGCGCCTGGTCGATCGGCTGCCAGGGTAACAGATGGCGTGTTGCTCGTCCCGTGAGATCCGGCAGATCGTCTACAGACCGCGGGTCCGCATGGCGTCAGCGACGTCCGCGTTGTAGATGATTTCTTCAACGGTGAACACCGCCCATGGGGTACCAGCATCGATCCATGTCACACGGCCAATGCTCGGGAGCAGCGCGCCGTCGTATCGTCTCCACGCGGAAACCTCATTCAGCCAGAGCGTCTTCTGTTCCGCGGTCTCGTTCTGGTAGCGCATCGCCTCGAGCCATCGGACCAAGCCGGTGTCAGGATCGAACCGGACGACGAACATCTCCTCGGTTGCGCCGTACGGCACAACAAGCAACGCGGTCTCGTCATCCACAGGCTCCCATCGGACCCGGCTATCGGTAAGGAACAACGCCGGGAGCCAGATCGATTCGGCCCATAGCCCCAGGTTGGCCGCCTGCGCGTTCTTCGGCTCGCCCTCGGTGACGCCGAACGGCAGCTCTAGGTGGCTTACGCCGTCGACATACGACTCGTTGACCCGCATCAGCGGGAGCCCGAACACGGTCGATTCGATGTAGTGACGGTAGTCTTGACCGGCGAAGTGCGTGAACCGGAACCGGCTTGGAAAACGAATCCCCATGATTCGCAAGTCGGCTCGACCGGTAATGACCGCGGATTCGATGATCGGGATCTGGTCGCCGTAGACCGTGCGATAGAAGCGAGCCACTGGGGCCGGAAGATCGATCGGCAACGGGACCGTGGTCTGGGGGCTTGGTTCACTGACGAACGGCGGGAACGAGGGCGGCCTCACCTGCAATCCAATCCAGAACAACGCTGGCAGTGCAGCGACGATCCCAAGCAGAATCCATAGTGTTCTCATCTTCGATTCCCCCGCGTCACTGGAATGTGGTGATGCCGATTCTACGCCAATCGAAGACCAAGAGCCGGGCCATGGGGGACTCGCTAGATCCTCACGGGGAATCTGTGCGGAAGACTGCGGCTTCCGTTCCATTCGGCGAGAACGCTTGGGAGGATTGGTTCGGGGGTGACGCGAACAGACAATGTCGCCCGTTTCTCGAGATCCCGGATCTCGATCCGATGACAGCAAGCGGCGCAGACTGCTGCCCGTAAAGCGCACTAAACCATGAGCTCCCCTTGATGGTGTAGAGCATGCGTTGATCCTCCAACGAATCGATGGCCTGGATCTGCGCCTAGACAGGGGCGACATGCGTCACAGGTCAGTTCCAGTGGTAGGAGACGGTGGAGTTTCATCTGCGTTTGGAGATCGCGCGAATCGAGCCGTTGCTTCGATCATGGCAAGGTTCTAGAACGTGGGGATTGTTGGTATCTGCAATGCGGATTTGCTGCGCATCGTGTCGCACTCCCTTGCGCTCTTTCATCGGAACGGCGAGCGCTTGACTCCGAGATGCGCGCGCATATAATAGCTAGCGCATATATACGCGCGAGGAGGCGGCCGTGTCCCTGGAATACGCAATCCTTGGGTTCCTCGAAGTTGGCCCGAAGACGGGCTACGACCTGAAACAGCGGTTCGATCGATCGGTCTCCGGCTTCTGGCATGCCGACCAGAGTCGCATCTACCGGACGCTCGAGAAGCTACGGGATCGGGAATGGGTCTCCCAGGAGGTTGTCGCACAGACAGACCGGCCGAACCGGAAGCTGTATAGCATCACCGAGTTGGGCCGAGACGCATTCTATCGATGGATGGAGGACTGCCAGTCGGGTCCGCCCAGCCGAAACGGCTTCCTGGTGCAATTGTTCTTCGCCGGACTGCTCAGCGATGAGGAAGCGATCAAGCTTCTGGAGGACAAGAAGCGACGTGTAGTGGATGTCCTGGCTTCGTTCCCCGAACGGTACCGGTTAGGGAGCGCGTACGCGCACGACGAGTCAGAACGGGTTGATTTCTTTCATTGGTTGACGCTCGACTCTGCCGTGCACATGCGCTACGCGTATCTGACCTGGATCGATGGTGCGATCGATCGGATCCGCAGGGGCGAATACGAGAAAGGGCGGGAGGGGGCGGTAACCCGATGGCCGCCGTATCGCGATGTCCAGACGGTTGCCGAGATGGAAGCTCCCGAGATGCTGGAGCTGGACTCGGGAACGAGCGAGACGAGGAGAAAGACATGACCCAGGCAACGCGTTGGTGGATTGCCGGAGCCGTCATTGCGCTCTGCGTGGCGGTCGGCATGCTTGGCCCCCGGGTGGAAAACACGATCGGTGCCGTGGATGCTTCGATCGAAGCGGAAGTCGTGCGGAGAGGACTCGCGTCTGCCGGATTCGTTGACGTTCCCGAGAACGTGGTGGCAACGCTGTCAACACTCGAGAAGCTCGACGACTACCCCGTCTACACGATGCGTTACATCGGACCATACGTCCGTGCATCGGAACTGGAACGCGAATCTGCACCAGATGCCGAGCCAGTGGCCGGATCAATGAACCAAGGCTGGGCCTGCTCGCTGTTCGCGGCGGTGGCCGATCCGGAGCGAGCTGTGTTGGGCCGCAACTTCGATTGGGAGTACAGCCCGATTCTTGTCCTGTTTCTCGAACCGAGGGAAGGGTACCGGTCTGTGATGTCGATCGACATCGCGTATCTCATCGAGCCGGAGTGGATCGATCGGCTCGATACGGCACCGATCGATGCGTTGCTGCCGTTGCTCACCGCTCCATTCTTGACGTTTGACGGGATGAACGAGATGGGGTTGGCAGTTGGAATGGCGTCGGTCGAGTACACGTGCGGCTATCCAAGCGATCCGGACAAGCGCGACGTCGGCGATCTGCAATTGATGCGGGAGCTGCTTGAGGCGTCGGCAACGATCGATGAGGCGATCCTGTTTCTAGAGACGATCAACCCGGTCAGTCAGGGTGGGCCGAACACGCACTATCTGATTGCAGATGCCACACCAGACGCTGCGTTGATCGAGTACCACAATGGCGAGATGCACGTCTTCCGTAGCAGCACGGAGACGCCGTGGGCGCTCGGGACGAACTTCCCGGTGGTCCTCACCGATGCACATCCGGAGGACCGCTGCTGGCGGTACGATCGCATCCAAGCAACGCTTCACGAGCACGGCGGTGCCCTGTCGGTCGTCGAGGCAACTGACTTGCTTCAGGCGGTGTCTACTCCGATGACACGCTGGTCAATCGTGTACGACCTTGCGGAACTTCAGATGCACCTGACGATCGAACGAGATGAGGACACCGTACACATGTTCTCTCTTGGTCACGGATTGGAGTAGGAGATGCTCATGCGAGATCTATCGAGAGGATTGCTGGTTGCCATCGCGACGGTGCTTGTTGTGGCAACGATGGTGTCTGCGGACGAAGCCTGGACCAAGACGTACGTAAGCGGCCTTGAGAGCCTCGCGTACGACGTTCTGCTGCTCGATGACGGAGGGTTTCTGCTGGTTGGTGGCACGGTTGTACAGCACGAACCGGTGATGATCGGGAACCTCTTGCTCATCCGATTGGATGCCGGCGGAGACGTCATCTGGGAGCGCACGTACGGAGCGGACCGGTTCTGCAGCGGGCAGTCGGCGCTTGTGGCGAGCGACGGCAGCTACGTGATCGCCGGAACGATCCAGTCCGAGACTGGATCTGACTTGGACATCTACCTGTTGCATGTCGCTGAGGACGGAACGGAACTGCGGTCGAGGTCGTTTGGCAGTCCGCTGGACGAGTTCGGTGGAACGCTACTTCCGTCCATCGACGGCGGATACGTCATCGTCGGCGACGCTGTCGATCCAAACGATGTTGTGGCCGATCCGGGCGCGGCAGGCTACGCCGGCTTCGCCGGGCGGAGCAGCCCGTACATCGTGAAGGTCGATCAAGCATGGAACGAGCTTTGGTCTTGCAGGTACGACAACGGGGAGAACGTCATTATCGGCGGTGGGGCAATCGCCGCTGATGGCGGGATTGTCGTGCTCTCGTATGCCATGTACTACCCGGTCGACGACAACGACATCTGCCTATTCAAGCTCGATGCGAACGGCGAAGAGGTGTGGTCGCGCAGATGGGAAGAAGGGAAGAGTTCCGGGTACGACCTGCTTGCGACGCGCGATGGTGGGTATCTGATCTCGGACATGCATGTCTTCCCGGACGACCCACAGCGTGAGAAGCCCGACGCGCTTCTGATCAAGGTCGACGGCGACGGGCGCGAGTTGTGGTTGTCAACGGTTGGGACGCCGGGCAATGTCGACACAGCCCTTGCCGTGACCGAAACCCATGATGGCCAGTATGTCTGCGTTGGCTGGCGAACACAGAGCTTCTACACACGAAAAGACGACATCTACCTCGCGGGATTCAACATCGAGGGGTCGCTTCTGTGGGAGAGTGTGATACCAAGTGCCAAGCACAACATGCACGAGGCAATCGTCCAGCACGACGATGGCTCGTTGATCATCGGCAGTTCCTCGGCGCAATCCGGCCGGCCGTTCCGGATCCAGCTGATCAAGACGGCATGGCCCGGAGTCGCGGCTTCAGGCACGGGAGCTGATGCGCAGGACGCACGCGACGAGACGGAGACCAAGGCCATCTCGGGTTTCTCGGGTGAGTACCTCGGGCAGACTCCTCCGGGAGACGTGGCGGTGAGGTTCGCTTCGGGCTCACTGCTTGCAACCGGTACGGAGTGGTGGGTCAGTGCACCAGCGTTCTCGGCGTGTGGGGACGTGATGATCTGGACGCGGTACTCTGTGGGCGACCCGGATTGCAAGGATCTCTTGTGCATGACGCGGCAGGCGGACGGCCGTTGGACGATCCCCGAGGTCGTACCGTTTGGCAGTGAGCAGGATGACATGCATGCTGCGTTCAAGCCCGGGACGGATACGCTGCTCGTGCTCTCGGGAAGACCCGGCGGCCCGCTATTCGAGATCGAGCGAAGCGAAGAAGGCTGGACGGATCCCGTCTCCATAGCGATTCCGCTTCCCTACCCTATTGGGCATCAGATTGCGATTGCACGAAGCGGCACCGCCTACTTTCGTATGACGAATGATGGCAACATGGACCTCTACCAGGCGACGTGGATCTACGGACAGTATGCCTCTCCCGCGAGTCTGGGCACGGCAATCAATACGGACCACTACGAGTATGGACCGTGTGTCAGCCCGGATGAGACATTCATCCTGTTTGCGTCCAACCGACCCGGAGGGTATGGTAACAAAGATTTGCACGTCAGCTTCCGCAACGCCGATGGAAGCTGGGGAGATCCTGTCAATCTGGGATCGAGCGTCAACACAGCCGATACGGAAACGTTGCCTGCACTCTCTCCCGATGGCGCGTATCTGTTCTTCCTCTCTCGCCGCTCTGGAGACACGATGTACAACCCGTACTGGGTGTGCGCCGATGTGATCGAGCGTGCCAGACCGCACGGGGAAAGCGACGCCGGGTCCTGATCTGCCCTGGAAGAGGCGTGGCTCCTGAAGAGATGCCTGCTCCGCTTGCCGCAATCTAGACGATTGGCACTCGGCTGACAGGGAAGCAGAGTTCCAGATCATGCGGCATGTCCTGCTTCGCAAACGGCGCCGTCCTACCTGGCGATAGCGTCCCAGTCCTTGACGCGGACGCGTTCGGAACAGTGGGGGATTCTGCAATCACAGGTAGCATCTGCCAGCCCGGGGCTGGATCCTCTGCGCGGCTCCAGGTCTCAGGTGCTACGGCCCCATTGGTCGATGGGAGAGACCGGCGAGCCTTCTATACTGGACGCGGAGGTGCGGTGGCATGAGTGAGTCGAAATTGCGAGACGAACTGAGCTTGGTCGGAGAGGGGCGAACGGCCGAGATCCTCGCATGGGATGAGGGACGCGTGCTGCGTTTGTTCCGGGAGGGGAGGTCGCGGGCGTATGCACAAAGAGAGTCTGATGTGGCTTGTGCAATCCACGAGGCCGGTATCCCGAGTCCCGCCGTCTTCCGCGCCGATTCGAGAGACGGATTGGTCAAGGTCGATGATCGATTCGGCTTCGTGATGGAGCGTATCGACGGATCGACCATGCTACGAGTGCTCTTGATGAAACCTTAGCGAGTGACCAGGTTCGCGCGAGTCTGTGCCCGACTCCATCGAACGGTGCATGACGCCGAGGCCATCGACCTTCCCTCTCAACGTGAGCGGCTTCACCGCATGATCGATCGGATTGCCGAGGATGTGGGCGACGACATCGCTGCAAGACTCCATGCAGCGATCCATGCATTGCCGGATGGCAGTGGTGTCTGTCACGGGGATTTCCCGACAATATCTTGCTGAGTGCGCAGGGTCCCGTGATCATCGATTGGGGGCCAGCAACATCAGGCAATCCGGCGTGCGATGTGGCGTGGACAATCCATCTCCTTCGCCATGGAGGAACACCGCCTGGGATGAATCACGGGCGGCGGTTGATGCTGCACGGATGTCGAAGGTTCTTCGGATCTGTCTACCTTTAATCGTATCTGAATGGGTCGACGATGAGCCGCGCCGATGTTGAGCAGTGGGAGCTTCCGAATGCTGTGCTCCGCCTCGGAGATGGCATCCCGGAGGAACGTGGCTTCCTGCTTCGGATGATTCGAGAGCAGTTCCACTCAGAGGCAGATCGTAGTGCGTAGGGCGGTTCCGGGATCTCTGCGCTGCAATGCAAGGTCTTGAGACGGAGGAGCAGAAGGATCCCCGGGGAGTTCCCAGCTGGCGTGCCGCGCGTCCTGTAGCAACCGCAGTCGCTCCTCCTAGACTGCCCTGGCATCGAGAATCTGCGGAACAGCATCAGACTGTGGATGCCGATGATCCGTCGATGTCTCAGACCGTCTGGGAGTTTCCTGGGCATGGAGAACGATGAAGGAGTGCCACTTGTAGGCTGTCCTTGCCGGTCTTGGAGGGGGGAATGGTAGATTTTGCCCTTGTCTCCAGTGTGACGATGTCTGAATGTGTCAGCGACAGGCATCATCTGATAGAAAGCGAATCCGGGGCAGATGCCGGAAGTCGTGTGATCCGGATTCTGGGGAATGGGTGAAGCGGAACCGTGACGGCAAGAGTCCTTGCTTCAGGCAACCGAGTACAGTTGCCGTGCCGGACACAGCACTCGACTCAGGCGTGTATCGACACAAGTGTGGCTCAGACGTGGCACGATCTGCCTGGCGTCTTTCCCTTCAGAGCTTCCGCCCGGGCAGCCGGTTTCTTCGGTTGTGTCTTGAGAATGAAGCGAGGGTCGATTGTCGGTGCTGCGAATCGATCGGATTGCCATGGCGGTTGCAGGGGCAGCCCACTCAGCGGATGATGGCCAGCCTGTGGAGGCGATCGTCATGGACTTGACGCATCCGGAAGCACCTCCAGCAACGCTGCCGGAGGCCATAGATAAGATGGACGGATTGGATCGGACCTGCTCCGATCCCGCCGTAGAGACTCTCAAGCAGAGCAGTTCGCAGCCTGTTTCCCAACCGCAGCGGAAGCCGGGGCGGTCGGAGAACGATGTGGTGTTTCTAGATACGCACGAGGGTGTGAGGGGACCGCTCGGTGCTGCTGGTGTGTTGCTCTTGATGCTCGATCCAAGCGGTGTGATTCGGACCATCGATTGGACAGGTTGCCAAGTCCTCGGATACGCACAAGATGAGATCGTCGGCAGGAACTGGTTTGACGACATGCTTCCAGATGGGGTTCGTGAGAAGGCACTGTCGGATTTCCTCGGGGTTCTCGAAGACCAGCCTCTCCACAGGGAACCGGTTGAGATTCCTGTATTGACCAAGACAGGGGAGATCCGAGTCATTCGGTGGCGCAACGCGCGGATAGTCGATGAGCAAGGAACCCCCACGGCGGTGCTTTGCTCAGGAGAGGACGTCTCCTACCGCAAGCTCGTTGAGGAAGAACGGCAGCGAAGCGTGGAGGAGCTGAGGAATTTCTTCGAGTGTGCCAGCATCGGCATGGCGATTGCTTCCATGGATGGTACGTTGCGAAAGGTCAACGCTACATTGTGCGAGATGCTGGGCTACTCGAAGCAGGAACTGGTTGGCAACGCGCTTGAGCACATCACCTACCCTGAGGACTATGGGAAGGACCGAGACGATCTACGCCAAGTCGTGTTGGGCGAAGCGGACAGCATTCGGAAAGAACACCGGTACATTCACAAGGACGGACGCGTGCTGTGGGGATCGTTGAACCTATCTGTTGTGAGGGATGGCGAAGGATCCCCAAGCTCATTGGCTGTCCAGATTCAGGAGATCACGCAGCGAAAAAGGTCGGAACAGATTCGTGAAGCGCTTCATCAGATCACCGCGGCTGTCCTCACGTCCGATAGCCTGTCGGACTTGTTTGTCGCGATCCGGCGCGAATTGGGAACCGTGATTGACACGGAGAACCTCTATGTTGCGTTGTATGACGACGAGACCGACATGATTTCGCTCCCCTACATCGCGAATCAGAAGGATGCGTTTCGTGAATTCCCGGCAGGTAACTCCCTTACGGCGCACGTCATCCGGACCGAAAGCCCGCTGCTTGTGAGAGAGAAGCAGATCGTCGAGATGGCGAGTTCAGGAGAGATCAAACGCGTCGGTGCACCTGCGAAGGTCTGGCTGGGGGTTCCGCTGAAGATCGGCGATCGGGTGATCGGGTCGCTAGCGCTCCAAAGCTACGCTGACGCGATGACCTACGACGACAAGGATCTGTCAGTTCTGACGTTTGTATCGGATCAGGTTGCGCTTGCGATCGAACGCAAACGGACCGAGGATGAGATGCGCAATCGAGCAGCACGACTTGCTGTGGTTACCCAGACGGCGAAGGCCGTTACTGCGGTTCTCCGATTGGATGAACTGATGGAGACCGTCTATCTGACCACGGCGCCGATCTTCCGGGCCGACACGTTCTTCATTGCATTCGTGGATGAAGAGGCCGACGAGCTGGACTTCCGCTTCGTGGTAGACGAAGGAATCCGTCAACGCCCGCACCGGTGGGCGATGGCGGGGACGCTGTCTTCGGTTGTCGTGAAAGAACGACGAGTGCTTCATGTCCGCGACTGGGATCAGGAGAAGGACTTATTGCCCAAGGGTTCTGTGTTTGGGAAAGGTCGTCGCCCTCGTTCATGGTTGGGGATTCCGCTTATCGTAGGGGAGCGGTTGATCGGGATTCTGAATGTCCAATCCTTCCGTCCCAACGCGTACAGCGAAGAGGAGGAGAAGCTGCTTGCGACGATTGGGGATCAGATTGCCGTAGCGTTTGAGAACGCCCGGTTGTACGAAGGGATACGGCAGGAGCTGATCGAGCGACAGCGATCCGAAGGCGAAGTGCGGAAACTCAACCAGTACTTGGAGAGCATTATTGACGACGCTGACGTGTGGTTGGAGGTCTTTGATATGGAGGGCAAAATCCTCCTGTGGAACAAAGCAGCGGAGGAAATCTCCGGTTACTCTCGGGGTGAGGTGCTTGGCCATGCCGAGGTCTGGGAGTGGATCTACCCCAGCGAGGCGAATCGGATGAACGCAGCTATTCGGTCCGTCAGTTCCTGTAACCATGCTTCCATGAATGACGAGACGATCATCCGGAGCAAAGATGGCGGAGACAAGACGATCGCATGGAACGAGCGCTGCCTTCTTGATGACGAGGGAAATACCGCAGGCATTATCGCGATCGGCCGAGATGTTACCGCAAAGAAGGAAGCAGCGGCCAAGCTCCGAAAGACACTAGATGGGACCATCGAAGCCATTGCGCTTACAACGGAGATGCGCGATCCGTACACTTCGGGGCACCAGAAACGTGTTGCCCAACTCAGCGTTGCCATCGCCGAGGAGTTGGGCCTCTCCAAAGAACGGTGTGAGGGGATTCGCGTAGCAGGTCTTACCCACGATATTGGCAAGCTGGCGGTGCCTTCAGAGATCCTTAACAAGCCGAGAGCGTTGGTGAACGCGGAGTTCGATCTGGTGAAGGGGCATCCGAAGGCTGCGCATGACATCCTGGAGCCGATCGATCTGCCATGGCCGGTTGCGGAGATTGTGTTGCAGCACCATGAACGAATGGATGGAAGCGGATATCCGCGGGGACTCGAAGGCGAAGAGATCCTGCTTGAAGCTCGAATCCTCGCCGTCGCGGATGTTGTTGAAGCGATGTTGTCTCACCGACCGTATCGCCCGGCACACGACACCGAGCAGAGCCTCGCCGAGATACGAAACGGTGCTGGGATCCAGTATGATGAGAACGTGGTCAACGCGTGCGTTGAGCTGTTCAACTCTGACAGGTTTGCCTTCACAGAGTAGCTTGCTCCCATTGTTGGCGTGACGCAAGCGCGTTTCGCCAATCGACAGTCCGTGAACCTCTCGATGTCTCGTCTTGCGATGTGTCCTGGTGCTATGGTGCGGGCTAGCGTGGTTGCGGGCAGATCACAGGGGTTTTGAAGTACATCGCCCAGTTCTTGCCAGCGCGGATGTAGCTACCTTCACCCCAGGCCGTCTCTTCCCCATAGCCATTCTCGACATCCATAACCACAGCGTGCACCGCGATGTAGAGATCGGAACCGCATACGGCGCCGACATCGGTCAGTGTGATCCTGTACGAGTCGGTGGTCGAGTTTGCGGGAAGGTTCTCATGTTTGTACGGAAACCGACCCGGAGCGCTCTTCCTTGGGGGGGCGATCCCGACGTAAACGTGTGTTTCCTCGAGCACCCAACCGTTCTCCGTGTTGATGTCGATGGTCAGTATGCCGAAATTGGCCACTGCGGTGATCCAGCCAGCATTGTACTGCTGTCCAGCTAGGAGTGATACTTCGGTTTGTGCCGATGCACAAACCGCCAGCAAGAGGACGATGGCCGAGATAACAAATACCGTCTTCATGTCACTTCGCCTCCACTGTGTTGAGATCTCGCAAGTATGGCGAGGTGCACCGGCAGAGTCAAGTGTACATAAACACGCGGCTCGCGGCGGTTCAGGTCAGAGGGCCTCGCCAAGCCGGGGACGATTTCGAGGCGAAGGGCAGGCAGCGCGTTCGGCCTTGCGACCTGCGAGTTGAATCGCGTGTTCATGCTGTTGATGATTGTCCTGATGCTCGCCGCGATCGTTGAGACGCCCGTGGTGAAGCTTGCAAAGGGGGACACGATGAATTGGAAGCTACTGCTTCTGGGAGCGGTGTTGGCTGGAATGATGGTGGCCGGGTTTCTGATTCGCTCTGGGAGCGACCGACCGCTTGAGCTGACGATTCTGCACACCAATGACATCCATACACACTATGATGCGTTCGAGCCATGGGGCGAGCCGGTTCAGGGAGGTGTTGCACGACTGAAGACTGCGGTTGACGGAATCCGCCATGCCGGGGGAAACGCCTTGTTCCTCGATGCGGGAGATCAATTCCAAGGAACGCTGTTCTTCAATGTTGGCGGGGCCGAGATCGTCGCCGACGTGATGAACGCACTTGAATACGACGCAATGTGCATCGGAAACCACGAATTCGATGCCGGGCCGGCCGAGCTTGCAGCGTTCATCGACTGGGCCGATTTCCCCGTGGTCAGTGCCAATATCGATGCATCCGCCGATGCCGATCTTGCCGGTGAGATCCTCCCGTATGCGCTGTTTCGGTTCGACCGCGCACCGGTCGCGGTCATCGGCCTAACGACCGAACACACGGCGCTGTCTTCCAGCCCCGGACCGAGCGTGCAGTTTCTGGATGTCATTGCCTCAGCACAGAGGACTGTCGACGATCTCCAGGAGAATGGCATCTTCGTGATTATCGCCCTAACGCATCTTGGATACGCAACCGATCTCGAATTGGCACACGCTGTCGATGGGATCGATGTCGTCGTTGGAGGTCATAGCCACACATGCCTCGATCCGTATCCGACGCTCACGGAATCGGCATCGGGTGAGCCGGTGCTCGTCGTGACCGCGCACGAATGGGGCAAGCGCCTTGGGTGTCTCGATGTCTTGTTCACCGACGACGGTCGGGTCAACTCCTATGCCGGGCGAACTGTGTTTATCGATGAAACGATTCCCGAGGATCGCACGATGCTCGACGTGCTCGCCGAATACCGACCCGCGATCGATGCGCTCGTCGAGCAGGTCGTGGGGGTTGTCGGTGTTGATCTTGACGGTGCGCGGGAGAATGTTCGGGTTCGCGAGACGAACCTGGGCAACCTGATCTGCGACGCCATCCTATGGAAGACGAAGTCACTTGGCGCAACGATTGCGGTCCAAAACGGCGGGGGAATCCGTGCTTCGATTCCGTCTGGCAACGTGACGATGGGGCAAATCCTCGAGGTTCTGCCCTACGGAAACCAGATCACGATGGTGTCGCTCACGGGAGAGGAGCTGGCCCAAGCGCTCGAGAACGGGGTGGGCCGTGTGGAGGACGCTTCTGGCGCCTTCCCTCACGTGGGGGGCATACGCTACGCATTCGACCCATCCGGCGAGCCGGGCATGCGGATCGTGCGTGTCGAGGCTTGGGAGGATACGTCTGGGACCTACGCGGATCTCGATCCGGCTGCGATCTATACGGTGGCTACGAACAACTTCCTTGCCAACGGAGGCGATGGCTACGATGGTTTCGCGAACGCGAGCGATCGCTACGACATCGGTTGGCTGCTCTCCGATGTGCTCGCAGAGTTTCTAGACGCCGAAGGTCCAGTTGCACCGACGATCGAAGGTCGAATCGCCGAGGTCTCTACGAACGTCGATTGATCCCGTGGTTCTGCTGTGGAGGTACGGATCCACAGCGAATCCATGTCGGCAGACCGGCGAACAAGATTGTGTGTTCGATCAAGGGTTGTCCGCCGGGGATGCGAAAACCTGTTCGAAGAACGATCGGATGATCGGGGCGACAACCGTGTCCATCGGCCATTTGGCCATACAGTGGCCATGTCCTTCGAGAATGTGGAGTTCTGCAGGAACACCGGCTTCGAGCAGCACATCAAGCAGATCGTTCGATTGGGAGAGTCCGACCATCTTGTCTTCATCTCCGTGGACGATCAGACAGGGTGGATCGTCACCGTCCACGTGACGCAGCGGGCTGCCTAGGTCCGCGAGTTCGGGAACGTCGGAGAGGGATCCTCCCAGCAGGTCCGATACGACCGCATCGAGGCCGGGGACCATCGATTCTGGGACCGAATCCCTGTAGGTGAACAGATCGCTCGGACCAGCGAAGACGCACGCTGCTTGGACTGCACTCGATCGGTCAAGATGCTCTCCGACGGTGCCTTCAAGCGCCTCCTCGTTGCTTCCGAGGGCGAGAAGCAACGCGAGATGAGCGCCCGCCGACTCGCCGAGAACACCGAAACGATCCGGATGATAGCCATACTCTAGGGCGTGCGCTCGTAGCCAGCGAGCGGCGGCTTTGCAGTCGTGAATCTGTGCCGGAAACGTCGCATCTGGTGCGAGGCGGTAGTTGATGCTCGCGACGGCATACCGACTCCCGAAGATGTCGACCGCGCGTTGCTCTCCCTTGTCGCCCTTCCACCAACCGCCCCCGTGAATCCAGATGATGAGGGGAGGTGGACGCTCTGCGTTCCGTGGCGGGAGATACAGATCGAGAGACATCTGCTCAACTTTCTCGACGCCGGGAATCGAAGCGTACGGGACGGAGCGATAGATCTCATAGCCACAGTAGGTCCGTGAGGTGACATCGATCGACATCTCATCCGGTGCGGCAGCCTCGGACAGTGCTGAGAGCGGAATATCGAAGATCTCCGCCTCCGCCGTGGAGTCGTTCCCGCGCTGCACAATCGTGCGGATTGATGTGTCCTCTGTTGTGCCGTGCGGGCGGATCTCCAAGCTTGTCTTGCCGTAGGTTCCTGCATCAAGCTGCAAACGAAGGGCTTCAGGATCGTACGAGATGACGCGAACGTCGATGCTTGCACTCATCCGACTAAGCGATTTCGAAGATTTGGAGAAACGGATTGCGTCCCATGCTTGGAACGACATCTGCCCTGTCTTCTCATCGACCCTCCAGGCATCCACGAGCAACACACCGTCTAGAACGTGCAGTTCGACGTGGTTGCTCGTCGTCGACAGCACAAGCGTTAGCTTGTACGTGACGGGGATGTGCGCATCGGTGGCCGACGTCGGGAGCGCTATTCCGATCAGCGTAGCAGCAAGGGCAAGACCCGCAAGCAGTCGCATGCCTGCAGCCTAGAAGAAATGCAAGGCAAAGACAACCACGCCAAGCCAACCAGGGGGCTTTGGCCTAGCTCCATGCCCTGTTCGGACAACGGGAGACGTCCATCGGCGGACACGAAGCTCTCAGGTGGGAAGGGGGAATCGAATCACGGCTACAGCGTGTGTCGCTTCCCATCCATGTTTCTTCTTCATGGATCCCCGAGGTCGATTGACCGACCATACCTGACATGCCGAACCACGATCGTGCTAAACAGAGGATGCATCAGGCGTTGCCTCCCTACACTGTCCGAGAGAGCCGCCGTGCCAAGCACGTCCGGTTTCAGGTTTCGGTCCCCGATGGACTGGTTGTGGTGATCCCGGAGGGCTTCGATCGACGGCGGATCCCTGAGTTGATCGACGGGAAGCGGCGATGGATCGAGCGAGCACTGAAGACGGTCGAGGAACAGCGAGCGGTCAGAGGACCGCTCGACGAACGGCCTGAGGCGATCGAGCTTCAGGCAATCGGTCGAACGTGGCGGCTGGACTGGCGCGAGACCCCTTTGCGGAGGATTGCGGTGCATGACGTCGAGCCCGGAGTGCTGCTAATGGCAGGGCCGATCGGAGATCGGGAGGAGTGGAAGACGGCGCTACGCAGATGGCTGATCGAGCGGGGGCGCGAGCATCTGATCCCGTGGACCGAGCGCTTGGAGACGAACCTTGGCGTCTCGCACAGCCGCATCTCCATCCGCTGCCAGAAGACGCGTTGGGGCAGCTACTCGACAAAGACAGGCAGGATCAACCTGAATGCACAGCTGTTGTTTCTGCCAAAGCATTTGGCCCAGTTCGTTATGCTGCATGAGCTTTGCCATGTGACGTATCCGGACCATTCAGTGCAGTTCTGGGATCTCGTGAGGCAAACCGAACCGGAGACCGATCGACTGCGAATGGAACTTCGCGCGGCATGGCGGTACGTTCCGGCCTGGGTGATGCATCCCTACCGCCCTGCGATGTAAAGACCGGATGGGAAGCCAACACCGATCCTGAAGTTTCCTATGCAAAACGGCGTGCAGTGCGCCGGCCTCTGTGCAGGAAAAGCTAGCCAACGAGCTCCATCGTGTGAGACATGGGGAACGCTTCAAGCAGTTCGCGAACCTCCGCGGCGACCCGTTGGAGCATGTCGTCGTCCTCGGCATGACGAACGGCCCGATCGATCAGGCGAGCGACTGTGCGCATCTCATCCGTTCCCATCCCAATGGACGTCAGCGCGGGACTGCCGAGACGGATGCCGCTGGCCACCGCTGGGGGCTGCGGATCGTAGGGGATGGTGTTGCGGTTGACGATGATTCCGACCCGCTCCAGGACCGTCTCCGCAGCTCGACCGGTGATCTCGGCGCTTCGCAGATCTGCGAGAAGGAGATGGGTGTCGGTTCCTCCGGAGACCAGTCGGTATCCAAGCTGCTGCAGTTCGTCCGCCAGCGTCTGTGCGTTGGACAAGACCTGCTGCTGATAGGCGTGGAATCCGTCGGTGAGCGCCTCGCCAAAACAGACGGCCTTGGCGGCAATCGTATGCATGTGCGGGCCGCCTTGCACGCCTGGGAAGACCGATCGATCGATCGCCTTCGCATGCTCTTCGCGAGAGAGGATGATGGCGCCGCGCGGACCCCGAAGCGTCTTGTGCGTTGTGGTGGTCACGATGTCGGCGAACGGAACCGGGCTCGGATGGAGCCCCGTGGCGACGAGTCCGCCAATGTGCGAGATGTCGGACACATGGTATGCCCCGACTTCGCGGCAGATCTCTCCGAAACGCTCGAAGTCGATGGTGCGAGGATACCCGCTTGCCCCAGAGATGATGATCCGGGGGCTCACATTGCGTGCCAGCTCTCTCAGGGCATCGTAGTCGATGCGCTCGGTCTTCCGATCGACGGTGTACTGCTCGATATGGAACAGGCGAGCCGAGATGTTGGCAGGGTGTCCGTGCGATAGATGTCCTCCATGGGAGAGGTTCAGACCCAGCACCGTGTCGCCGAGATCGGCCACGGCAAGGAATGCGGCCAGATTGGCCGGTGCACCGGAATGCGGCTGGACGTTCACGTGTTCGCAGTCGAACAAGCGTTTGGCCCGATCGATTGCCAGACGCTCGACGGCGTCAACCGCTTCGCACCCTCCGTAGTACCTCCGCCCCGGATATCCCTCGGCGTACTTGTCGTGCATCGGATTCGCCAATGCCTCAAGTACGGCGCGGGATGCTCGGTTCTCGGACGGGATCAGCTCGAGGCAACGATGCTGGCGCTCGGCCTCGTTGCGGATCATGGCGTGGACTTCCGGATCGGCTTCGGCCAGCCGGCGTGCTCTGTTGCGACGATCTGTCGGTTGGGGCCAGTCTGTCCTCATCTGTGTCATCGGGTTCTCCTCTATGTCGCCTTGCGCTCTTCCACAGGCTAGCGAGGCTTCTGCCCAACGGCCAAAACGAAAAAACTACAGGTCTCAGCCTGCAGTCTTTCAATCGAGCTTCCCGTAGGGCGATCTTGCCGACTAGTCGCCCGTGGGATGCTCGCCCTTCATCGTGCGCACGTGGGCGAGGTATAGCGTCATCTCAGACATCGTGCTCCACGTTCGCGCGTACATGTTGGCGTGACTCTAGTGCATCGACTTCCCATATGCAAACTCGTGCATCATAAGGGTGATTCAGTACGGATTTCAGGTCCGAGTCGCATCGAAACGGCGAAGCGCAGGTAATGCGAAACCCTAGCCTGTTCTCCAAAGGCTTCGCATCTCGTCATGGCTCTCCAGAAGCGCATCCAGTGTTCCGACGCCATCAATCGCGCCATCCTTCATCAGGATGATCCGATCGGCGCGCTCAAGCGCCGGACGGCGATGAGAGACGACAAGGTACGTTCGATCGCCTCGAGCGAAGGTACGTTCCCAAAGAAGGTTCTCCGTCTCGATGTCCAGCGCACTCGATAGGTCGTCAAACACGAGCAGCTCGGGATCGCGAACGAACATCCGTGCTGCTGCAGTTCGCTGTCGCTGCCCTCCGGAGAGTTTGACGCCCTTGGCGCCGATCAACGTTTCGAGTCCCTGCTGCAAGTGCGGAACGTCTTCCTCCATGACCGCAAGGTGCAATGTGGCCTGAAGCGCTTCGGGCGATGTGGGGAGTCCCATCCGGATGTTCGATTCGAGCGTGTCGGAGAACAGCTGTGGAACCTGCGGCGTGTAGGCACATCGCGGCGGCACGAAGAACGCCGCCGGCGTTTCGACCGGCGTATCGTTCCATGAGATGAGTCCGCAACTTGCCGGTAGGAGTCCAAGCAACACGCGGAGCAAGGTTGTCTTCCCGGATCCGATGCGGCCGGTGACGACGACGAATTCGCCGCGCTCGATGGAGAATGCAATATCGCGTAACGCAAAGCGTCCGTTTCCTTCCAGACCCTTCCCATTCGCATCCTGGGGCCAGCGGAAATCGAGGCCCTCAACCGTCAGCCGTTCGAGTCGATCGCCTGTCCTCCGAAGCGGAGCGCGGACCTCGGGAAGTGGGCCGTGCATGTGGATCGGCGCGTGTGCGACAACGGAAGACGCGGTCTCATCACGCGCCAGAGCCGCCATGCGTTCCATCGATACGGCGCCTTGCTTGAGGTGCATCATGAAGTCGCCGATCTCGGCGACCACCTCGGCCAGCACGCCGACGTAGATCACGAACAAGGCGAAATCGCCTACGGTGAACGAACCGGCTCGCAGGCTATCGGCCGCTGCGAGCAGGATCAGGCCGGTGCACAGGGTGGCTGTGTTCCAGAAGAACGAGTGAAACGACTGACTGAGCAGTCGATCGCGCACGGTCGCATGCAGGCGCTCCTTGTTCAATCGCTTGACGTGGGCGAGCACGTGCCGCTCGGCGCCCGCCAACTGGATTGCCTGAACACCCTCCATCGCCTCGCCAATGGCGCCGGTGACCTTCTCAGTGGCCCGTCGGCTTGCTTCCCGGAAGCGCCGGATATGCTTGGCGACCAACCGTGCCGCGACGATCACCATGAGAAGCGGTAACACGACGATCATCGTGATCCTGGCGTCGATGGCGATTAGGACGGCCAGCGCGACGCCCGCATAGGCTGCGAACGCCATCTGATCGACCATCCAACTAATCGTGTCCTGGACAACCAGCACGTCGTCTCGGAACGTGTTGAGCGCCTCGCCGGTCGAACGACCCAACGACTCGGCGCCGGGCCGGGCGAAGATGCTCGACAGGAGGTTCCTGCGCATGAGCGCCCCCATGTTGTAGCGGTGGCGGATGTCGATCAGGGCTCCCGCGAGGATCGTCAGGATACGGGCAATCCCGGCTGCGACAACCAGAGCGATGATCGTGTGGATCGTCAGACCTGCCGGCGACGCATCGGTCAACGTGTCAAAGAACAGCTTGGCGATGTAGCCGGCACCGAGTTCCGTCAACATGATCGTGATCCAGGCCAGCACGTCGGCGGCGTACAAGCCCGGACGGTACTTCAGCAGTTGCCACAGGACGTGCAGCATCTTCATGCCAGCACCTCCTCGAGGCCTGCGTGCAATAGGTGGCTCAAGCGAGAGGTGGGATCAGCCACAAGGGTGTCGCGTGATCCGAACTCCGCAATCCGTCCGTCGTCAAGGATCATGATCTGGTCGGCGCGTTCGACCGTCGAGAGACGGTGAGCGATGACGATCGCGGTTCGGCCTTCAAGCAAACGGTCGACGGCGACTTCGAGCAGCGTTTCGGTTGCCGGATCGAGCCGTGACGATGCTTCGTCGAGGATCACCAGTCCCGGATCGGCAAGGAATGCGCGGCCAAGTGCAATCAATTGGCCTTGTCCGGCCGAGAGCCCGCCACCATCTGCTGCGAGCATCGTGTCGAGTCCATCGGGAAGTCCCAGGACCCACTCGCGGATTCCGAGATGGTCGAGCGCGTCGAGAACCCTTCTGTCGTCGACGGAAGGATCAAACAGCCGCACGTTGTCGCGAATCGTCGCCCGGAACAGCTGGACCTCCTGGGGCACCTTTCGAACCGCGTGCCGGAGACCGGCGATCTGGATCGAGTCGACTGGCTGGCCGCCGACGCGAACAGCGCCGGCCTGCGGATCGTACAGCCGGACGAGCAATCGGGCGAGCGTTGTCTTGCCGCTGCCGGTCCGTCCAAGCAGGCCGAGGACAGTTCTTGGTTCGAGGGCGAAGTCGATGTCGTGCAGTGCAGGGATCATCTCGGGAACATCGTCCTCCGAATCTGCGACGGGTGGCGCGTTGGGACCTGTCCTCGCTGCTTCGTAGGCGAACGACACATCTTCGAACCCGACGCTCAACGGACCGGCAGGGAGGGAAAGCGTTCCGGTATCGATCAGCCGCGATTGCGTGTGCAGCATCGTGCGGATCCGCCGGATCCCCGCTTCGGCACGCTGGAGATCGGTGATCTGCGTCCGGATCTCGGAGATCGGGCCACGCAGCAGCTCGGTGTAGTGAAACACCAAGTACACGGTGCCGATCGTGATCAACGATGCCCGCCACAACGTCGCGCCGACACCGAATGCTACGGCGTGGCCGAAGGCGAACAAACCGACGTTGGCCATCCACATGCCGTACCCGCCAAGGCCGGAGCGCAGCCGGGCCGGGAACATATTCTGAACGTACTCGAAGAACCGCCGCATGGTGTGCGCGACGGCGCCGTTGGCCCGGATGTCCTCACGTCCGGAGATGTGCTCACCGAGGAACCCGAAGAACTCTGCCGATAGCTTCCGGTACTT